>JAABUP010007094.1_pt1 | contig 15358 bp, 27 predicted proteins | sample 5559201 | NCBI WGS metagenome assembly JAABUP01 (sample SAMN10711887, study PRJNA513373) | rock metagenome | isolation source: Antarctica rocks | place: Antarctica
ACTTTGTTTTTGATTGCCCAGCGTACAGCCACATCAGGTCACAGCATTTGGACCTCCTGCAGCACTGTTGTACTATTGCAGACTTTATGACTTTGTGTGAACCAAATGCATGTGGTGGTTTCCTTAGAGAATGCTTTGCATGTAAGAAGCAAATCTTGTCTGTATGAATTCACTGAACTGAACTTCTTGTCTGTTGGGTCCCAGTTGCCTTAAATATATTGATTGATTGATTGATTGATTGATATAGACACTCAATTACTGACCCACTTTAAGTCAAGGCGCTGATTCATTATTCAGAAAGCACCATGGCTTCCTGCTTATACACAGCATCTGGTAAATGTGCATGCTGTTGTTGCATGCCATTATTGCATGCTTGCAAACCTGTGGAACACACATGTACATTCCTAGTGGAGCTGAATTCTTTCAAGAAAGGTAACACAGGACTGAACACAAAAGATACATATCTGAGCATCACTAACAGACCTGGACATTGGAAAAAAATGTGTTAATTTCACCTGGCTACCTGTGTTCACGTAACCTGGCCACCTGTGTTCACATCACCTGAGTTCACGTTGGCAGAGCAGGTGAGACTGTAGTTAGGACTCATTTGTTGCTAACCTGACTACCTATGATTGATAAACTGACATCAGCACTCGTCTTCGTTCAGCAGCAGATTTGGTATTCCGTTCAACACAGTGAACCTTCTGCCGGTTTCTGGGCACACCAGTGCTCCTTCTTCCAGCTGAATTTCGAGCAGTGCATGGTGAAACTGCTGCAAGAAATCCTCGTTCTGCAGCATATCGGGAGCAACTTCGCTGGGCAGGCCTGTCATTCCCAAACTCTCAGCCGCCTCTTTGAGTGCTTTCCAGTCGATTCTTGGCCATATGTTTCGCAAAAAATCAGGATCGAAGTCTGTGTCCACTTCCTCAACCTTTGTGGCGTCGATTTTGAAAGGATACCCATTGGTGACGCCCTTGATATTGCACGCCAGCATGTTGTGCGTCAGTAGCTTCATGGCTCCCGGGTGCCTATCGCGCCTGGTTCCGGAAGGATTTGCAAAAACTGTCGTCTACGAATGTGAAGCGGCGCTGAGGGCGGCTCAAGTGACAGAACAGCTGCAAACGCCCTGCCAATATGCCCTGCCAGCTGTGCAGGCCAGCGGAACAGTCCCTTCGTGAAGACAGCTCAAGCAGGCTCCACCACAAACAAGAAAGTGTATACATGTATGCAGACATGTGTGGATGCAACCAGTGCAATGGTGCAGAAAAGAGCTAGTTGCAAGCTTGCTAGTCGCAAGCCCTTGTGGCGTTGAACTGACTATTCTTTGACTAAGCTAGGAAAATCTCTGCTCTTGAAGCAGTGGCAAGCAATCTCCCACCAACATGCGTGCAGGAGCCAAACATGATTTTTTAGTGATCAAGTCGTTGAGCAAGCTCTTTTGAAAGCAAGCTTAAGACCCTGATGGCTACAGGGTCCTCACCAGAGATCCATGTAGCTCGGGTTGATAAAATACTTTACTGTCAGCAGCACACCCTGCGCAGTCAGCTGGTCTGTACTGCTACATAATTTAGACAACACTTCAAGTGTCAAGCTGTTGCTTTCAGCCTGGTCCACATCTGCCTATGGCAGAAATTGGAGCCTGGTATCATAAAAGATGGGGATGCAGATCCATCTCTTAGCACTACATGCACAGGGAAGCAAAAGTTGCCTGCTCCATAATCCTCTGGAGACAGTGGTGGTGTGCCACTGAATAACTCCAAACACAAGCAACGAAGCAAACACTAGTTTGCTGATAGTAGGCAGACATGTCTCCAGTGTCTGTGAGACTGACAAGCTTGAAAGGCCACAACAGGTTGCAAAGCCTAAGCTCTAAACTGCAGGAATGCCGAAACCAATAACAGGCTATCTTGCAGAAGCCACCAAAAAGAAAAAGCAAGAACATGCCAAGTTTGCTTTACTTGAAAGAGTCTCCTTTGGATGGGTTTTCATGAACCGGACACACTGTTTTGCTCATCCAGCACAGATCGCAATGCAGCCTCCTTGTCATCAGCAAAGCTCCTGCAGTATCACAACAAACGAGTGATGTTTCTCAAAATCCCCTGGCTTCCAACCTCTAGGATTGGGTGGCATTCTGTTCACTGCACAACCCCTGTGCTGTTGGACAGCTTCTTCGTAGAACTGTGTCAATATTTGCATCACCACCACTGTTTGGCCCTGTGTCTGCCCACATGCAATCCTGACTCACAGTCACTGAGCATGACTCACAATACAAAGCCTCATGCGCACTGAGCGCATGAGACCCAATGCAAGGAGTAATGCATGATGCACAGCATGACTTTGTATGACAGGCTTGGCAGTGATAGCTTGTCGAGCAAAATTGCGTTTGCTCACCTCACAGGCTTGCCAGCAACTGCAGCAGCAGCCTCTTGAGAGGCTTGGTTCCAGAGCAGCCTCTCAAAGTAAGTCTGCTTGGGAGGGCTGGTAGCCGCTGCCAGGGCCTTTGCCGTCGTCCCGGCCCCGGCCTGTGTGGAAGTGCCTGCATAATTTACACACGGTCAACAGCTAGGCCCAATGGCTGATGCGACTGGAGTGTGTGAGCAAAGCTGAACACTAAAGCATGGATTTCAGGGATTGTCTGCTGTTGGGGAAGCCACTGAGTGCTGCAATTTGGAGTCGTTGTGCTGCTGGAATCCATCACCGCGCGCATCTGCTCAGCGACTAAGTCATCAGCTGAAGGAGCCATGCGGATGTAGAAGTTGTTACTCATAACATATGCTCAGTGATATGTGCAAGTACCTGGTGCTGCATTTGGCCCTGTCGTTGTTTGGGCTTGTGCAGGTGCCTTGCCCCTCCAGCTGCTCAGAGCATCAGCAAATGAGGCGTGGCTGTCATCCTCATTGAAATCACCATCCAGCAAAGAGGGTCCATGGAATACCTGGAAGGTATCACTCAACCTGGTAAAGGCACGATACCGCCATTAGGTCAGTACACGCACATGTCATGGTATGCCACACAAATTGACTTGGCCAACATATGCGACTTGGCCCAGGCAGCGTGCAACAAGTTGACACAGGAAATTGCGCAGTAATCACAGAGCTTGAGGTTGCAATTTTGCTTTGTTGCAGGCGCTGTGTGCTACAACAGCGGCCAGGGGCATCTTGGTTTGGTTTCATGGCGCTCAGCCAGGCTTTGAGAAAAGGCCATACCTTAACAGGAAACTTGGATGTGTCAACAGGGAGCGCCTTGGCAGTGGCTTGAGCGCTACCCTGTCTGGCTGTGCTGCTGGTACCTGCATTGCTGCCACTGCCACCATCAGTCTGAACAGCCATACCACCCCTGCTGCCATTGCTAGCAGCAGCCTCACCACCGCTGATGCTGGTGATGCCACTGCTAGAGTTGGCTGGATCATCACTGACGTTGGCCGCATCACTTCTGCTCTTGCGCATGCCACTGCCAGTCATGGCTGTGCTGGAGACAGCGCCTCCGCCGGCACAACTGATGCCACTGCCAGGGCTGCGTGACACAGTTTTGCCACTGCTGCTGCGATTGAGGGAACTACTTGCTGAGGCTGCTTTAGGGTTTGATGCCTTCTGTGGGGAGGATTTGATTCCAAGCTGATTGCTGCTAAGTGGACCTGCAAGTTCAGGTTGTATTGAGCCATGCTTTTGACCGCTACTGAAACAGGCAAAGCAGCTCACAGTACGGCCTTGACATTGTCATGCCTAATTAGACATGTAGCACCAGCCATTTTAGAGCCAACAGAACCTGGCTCTGTTGCCAGATGCGTCTAGTGCAGGTGATTTGGTATGGCTTGGCAAGCATGTGATGCATGCTATGCGGACTATCGCAACCATGTGGTTTACTGTGGTACATCTCCAGAGCAGAACTTGGTATGCAAGCAGAAGCCACCTGTTGTTTTGGCAGAGGGAGCATTGGAAAGACGTCTAGTTGGACTGGGCCTGTAGGATGAGCTCTCTGCAGCCATCAAGCACCGAATGCAATAGCTGTCATACAACAATCACAGTGCATGCTTGATGCACAGCGCCTGCTTCCCTCTGCAGCAGAGTAAGCATCTGCTACTATACGCCTGTTTGGTTGGAGTGCATGGTGCCTTTGGCATGGAGGTTGTTATGGCTGCGCTTGAACAATGACAGCAAAGATGGACGAGCATGCAGTTCTTGAATGATACCAAAGGTGGACGCGCATGCAGTTTTTGAATGACACCAAAGATGGAGGCACATGCGGTTTTGAGTCAGGCTGCATGCTTGAAAACGGCAATGAGGCTGCCTAGGTGCAGACATGACGCTCAGAGCTGCATTGCATCTTATTCCCGAGCCGGGCAATCCTACACAGGCATGCAAGAAACCCACTTGAGAGGTCAAGCATGTGATGAAGTACCAACCTTTGGCAGCGTTTGCTTGAGCGGCCATAACTGGCCCCGGCTTACCGGGTACCTTTGGCTGTGCACCTGAATACACAGCATGCACTGTCAGCAACCACCAGCATGTAATGTGAAACTAAATGATTTGTTTTTTTGTGGCTTTGATTGCACCTGCACTTGATGGCACCAAATTTTTGACTATGTGGAGGACACAGTCAGAAGTGTGAGAAGCATCAGGGGTGGCGGGTGGTGCAACAACTTTCAGGCAAGCAATGGGAAGCAGTGGTCTGACGCCAGGGAGAACGCTTGCCATTCAAGACGCTACCACTGTCCGCCCTCTTCATCGCTTGTTGTGTGGCTTGCTTCAGCAGGGATGCCTCTGCAATTCATGCAGCATCAGTATGTTGAAAGGTGACTCTGGCAAGGGTTCTGAATTACAAAAGTGTTGGACTGATTGGCAAGCCTGAGAAAATGCTATGCACAAACAAGTCTATGTCTTTGCATGCCAGGTGTCTCGGGCTGCATTGACCAGTGAAGGTGTGAATGAGTGGTGGGTCTTGCAAGCTGCTCAAGCTGACCTGTCAGTATACCACCTTTTGCTTTGGCAGCAAGAGACTTGGTAGGAAGTGCCTGCCTGGTTCCAGGAGATGCACGGATTTCTGACGAACTAGTCCACAAAGTGGGACCACGCTGACTCCTGCAAGGAGACGTGGTAAAGTCAGACTGTTTGACTTGCTTCTTCTCTGCTGCATGCTGTTATCAGCTAGCGTGATGTAGCTTACATCAGCTTGTCTATCTCATGCTTCTCCTTGCTCATAGTGCTGCGCAACTCTGCCAATCTGGCCTGCGCCATAGGCTAAGGGCATGTCAGCACATGAGCGATGACGGTCAGCATGATTGATTTGCAAAACATACCTCCTTCTGTGCTGCATCGGCTTCCAGCTCCTCGCGTGCTTTGCTGGTCACCTTTCTCGGCATTTGTGGTCTGCTTGATCGCTGCCGATCAAACATCTCGTCAAGACAGCTAAGGGTGACTCCTTCACGTAACGACCAGCAATCACCATGACTTGCTGGGACAGCAGTTGCACATGGCCGTCCAGCCGGTCGAACGAGTTTACTGTCCAGCATGTCTTGCGCAACAGAAGCTTGACTTTGCCGGGAATCTGGCAGTGTGAATGCCCTGGTGCACTTACATCAATTTGACATCCAGATATTTGCATAGATTGTGTGCACATGCAAGCATTGCTGCTGATAACACGGTCATGTGCGAGGCTGTGGGCGTGTGTGGCATGCTGCTTTCATGCAGACATTGGAGATAGCATGGCTTAGGCCTGTGAACGAAACTGGTAAAGACGTAGAGGCAATTGCTATCTAGCGTTGCTTAATGCAATTGACTATGTGGCGAACCTCAATAAGTTATGTCCTGTTCTCAATGCTTGGTTATCTCAGTTGATTGTGAATGGTTCATAAGACCAGTTACACATGGCTGCCGAGATGCCCTGCCACAAAGTGGGCACACAATCATAAGCACCAGCAATAAACTCATTGGTCTTGCCCTTTGCAGTGCCTACTACAGCAAGGGGTAGGATGCCAGACTGCACTGAAGCACATGCCATGCAGTGCCACAACACATCTGCTGCCAACTGGAACTGCAGATTTTACTGCTTGGTAAAGACACACTTCATGATCAACACGATAATTTCCAAAATGATATACTGTCATCATGGGGATATACACTCATCATGGGGAGTTTGCAGCCAAACATATGTTTTCACTTCCGCGCGCGGCCCTTAGCTTGCTGCATCTTGTAGCAGGCTTTGTCACTTTGTTCAAAACCCCACCCTCAATTTTGTTCTTGCCTCTAGCTGAAGCTGCTTTCACAAGGCTGATCTGGGGTTTACCTTGTACCCCTGCCTTGCTTCTCTTCTTGACAGCCCCTGCCTTGCTGATGTGCTTTGACCCTTGCTGCTCACCACTTTGAGCTGCCACAGCATCAGGGTTTGCAGCCGCCTGTGCTTCTGCTTCAGGGCTGGACCCAGACGTGCCCTTCTGGGCTGGCTTGCTGCCCTTTTTGCTGCCTCTCGCCTTGCTGCTTTGCTGCTGTTGTTGCTGAGCAATTTTAGCATTTCCTTCCTTGCATGCTTCATCTGTGTGAACAGCCCCTTTAGGGCTCTGCCCAGTCTTGCCCCTGCCGGCTGCCTTGCTGCCCTTCTTGTTTGCTGCTGTCTGGCTTATTGCTTTTGTCGACTGCCCCTTCTTGCCAACCTCAATGTCTTGGCTTTCTTCTGGTGTTATTGCTGCATGACATAATCCAGTCCTTGGTGATGGTCCACAAAAGGTCCAGGCAACTTGCATGACCCCAAAGGGCAGTCTGCATCACCCCAGTGGGCAGAATGCAGTGTGATGATGCTGGTCTAGTAGCTACAATGCTGAAAAGTCCTGTACAGTGATAGAGTACAGCATCGAGCTGTCTCCTGCACTGCCATGCTCTGTATCTGTGCAGCTAATCTCTCCGCATGCTCTGCTCTGTTTGCCTAATCCTTCAGGCCAGCTGGAGCAGATGAGTGATGGTCATTGCAAAGGCCTTTGGAGGCAGGCTAGCTGTATATAAAAATGTCAAATGCGGCTTGAGATCAATCTGTTCATGAAGATGCTCACCGTTTAGCCTACACCAACTTGCTGCATTAAACTATTTATTTAGGGTTCAAACCCTAAATCATGCTCAGAGCAATGATGTAAGGATGATCAGCTTTGTGTTCAAGCTTGCTTGAGAGTTGAGCTGTCACACAAGACCCATAAGTTGATGTCATGTGAACATATACGATGCTGATACCAGCCCCACAAACATTAGTTGGTGGCATCAGCCCCTGCCAGTGGCAGCAAGTTGGCCTGGCTACAAGCAGAATGTCATTCAGGGGCATCATAGTTCACTGCTGCTCAACAGGCTCACTTCAAAAAGACCACACCAGGTGTCTCACGTTACAGATAATTTATGGATGTTCAACTCAAGATTGCGTAAACGAACATGAGAGCAACAGCTGGCAGCAGTGACTACCTGAAGGTGGGAAGGCAGCAGCAATGCCCCTCTTCAGGGCTCCCTCGCACAGCCCCTTGGAGTCCAGAGCTGCAGCCACAGCTGTGGTGTTGTGGTGCACTTGCCAGCTGTCACCTTTGCTGTTGCTTCCTGTCTGGACCATGAGCCCGCCTGCACAGCACTTCAGTTGCTGGAAGTGGCTTGCGTATGCCGCAAACCCAAGGAAAGCTGTTACACGGGTTGTGTAGCAGAGGCTATATAGTTACAAATGTAATGGCTTGGTGCTGTAAGGCACACAAGACCAAAGCAAGCGTGAATATAAGATTGTCAGCATTGGTTGCTTTGGCCTTGTATAGCCGCATCCCAGCAGGAATCTCAATAAGGATGACGATGACGTATTACGCCTCAGCTATGTCAAACCCTACGCACACTGCTACAGGCTGCTTGAAGGCAGCATGATATTGAGCAGTGGCAGCTATGGTCATGATGCTCAGTCCACATTGATGCTCAGTCCACATATAGGGTCTTGCTGCATAGCAGCATCAGCAACAGGCACTGTATGAATAGGGTTTAGTTACCTCCAAGAGCCTCAGCAGCTTGCAGCTTCCAGTAATGCATCCCATCCCTGTCACACCCCAAGGCCACCCCCCTCACCCCTGCCGCACCCTGACCCAGCCAACACCCTGCCTCACCGTGATCCCCTTTGGCTAGGGCCCCTTCTGCCTTGGCTCTGGCTTCGGCTAGTTTGGATTTCTGCTCCTCCAGAGACAGGCCCTCACCTTGCCCACTGCACACAGAACAAACGATACTTATTATACAGTAACAATAATGCTAGTAACAAACGGGAAGCCAAAATGTGTGACAGTGAAGACATTGACAGGTGATTCAATCAAGCACTCTGTCTTGAGATGTCCCTTGCAGAGCACAGGGATCTTTCTTACCTTTGCAAGGTGAGGAGTAGGTTCATTGCAACACTGGAGGGCAACAAAAGACATTACTGGAACAAAGTGCCCTACAGAATCTTTGTTCCAGTAATGTTACAGATGTTGTGTGTTCATGACACGTCTAGAGTGCCTATGCTTGTGAGAGAGTTTAGCTGCAGTGGCAGATGAATAGACAATGCACTGCACCTGGTGAGCAGGAGCAACATGACTGATGACGCTGACAACTTCCAAAGCCTCTCATGGCAAAGGTGTGCTACGTTCTCTTCACATGCCAAAGGCATGAGTGACATCTAAGAGCAAATGTGCTCACCAAACGAGTGCACGACCTAACCTTGCACGTCTAATCCAAAAATAGCTATTGTGCATGCAGCAGTCAGGCAACACAACGCCTAGCTCGTGTGAGTGCTACTGTGAGCTTTCAGCAATTGGACATAGCGGCCCAGATGAAAGAAGGACGCTTGGTAGCAGCACCCAGTGGTAGAGCTCTATGGTGGAGTGACTGGCTTGGCATTGAGCAGAGCAACCTGCTGCTTCTGCAGTTGCTAGTCATGAACTTGAAGCTCATTGGAACAAACGGCCTACATGAAGGACTCAGGCTTGGTGACATCACCCTGTGTTCAAACTCTATGGTTGTATGACTTGCTTGGCAGTGAGCAGATGAATCTCTTGCTCCTGCAGTTGCTAGATGTGAGCCTGCAGCAATGGGACCTAATGGCTTCAGCCAAAGGCTGAGGCTTGGCAACAGCACCCTGTGGTGAAGCTGTGATGAAGCTGCATTGAAGCTGTGATGTAGTTGTCTGCTTATGTGACTCACTTGGCAATGAGCACAGCAATCTCTTGCTCCTGCAGACGCTTGATGTCCACTCGTGCTTGCTTGCGTCGCTCTGCCAGGGCCTCCCTCTGTTGCTTCTCCTCACTGCTGGATTCCTCCATGGCTGTTTCTATGTATTGCCTGCAGAATGCCAACAAGATGCACTGCTTGCAGAGTGTCGACTAAATATACTGCTTGTAGATGATCAACAGGATATTGGCAACACTGTCCAGCAAGATCTGCTGTTCCTATGTATGTATCTGCTGAAGACATTCTTGGTTGCTGCCCTGCTCTGTTTGACTCCTCCATGGATGATTTGGTGTAGCGCCTCTGGAATGTCAACAAGATTGTACATCATTGCAGGTCTCTGCCAAGGCTGTTGCAAGGTACTGCCAGCAGACATGCAAACCAGTTCCCAGTGGCATCACAGCAGCGCACGTAATCTTTTATGTGCAGAGCGCTGAGAGCAGCTTGTCTTGCTTTTTGTTATAGTGCATATTGCTCCCTTGCCGTCTGTCTGTATAGTGTCTGTACTTACCTTCAAATTCTGTATAGGTGTTTGTGATGATGTCAGGCTATAATGCAGAAAGCAACCAGAAAATGCAAGATTGTGCATCTGCAAGTAGACACGCCCGCTCATGTGATGTTGAAGCATGCAGGCCTTGGATGTCTCACAAGATTTTTGGGCCAAGATATATTGCGCCAGATCCTTGTACTGGTTAATGCTGTGATCATGAACCACAGATTTCTATACTGAGACTGCTGCAGCTGTTTACACAGTGCCAAACTTCATGCGCTCACTCACTCACCATGTCTTCAGCATCAGTAAACATGAAAGTCTGTAGGAGGGGACACCAGCATTCCTCATCTGAGGAGGGGGCACCACCATTGCTCATCTGACTCAAGACGCTACATGTTGCATGCATGGACGCCATTTTTGCATGACAACACACACACATTCACATGACAGCCACAGGACAGGTTGCTCACCTGAAGATATAGGTGTCCAGGGCCGCTAGGCACAGCCCTCGCAGCATTCTCAGCCTCACACCTGGCGCCAGCTGCCAGTATTCCACTGGGGCTGCTGCTGCGCCCTGCCCTGCCCCACTTGGGGCCGTTCCCAGAAGTGCCCCAATGCCATCTGATGTTGCCGGAGGTGCTGCCTCTGGCGCTGAAGCCTGGTGAAAGAAGCGCTGGCAGGTTTCCTGCTGCCACGTATCGCCTGTCAGCCTGATCTTGACTTCCTGGGCCTTGCAGAGCTGCACAGAACATTTGAATTTCATTTCATTTCAGTTTGATTCAGATTAGATTTGAAAGTCTTTGAGACTCACCAGAGTGGTCAACAAACTAAGCACCAAAAGTTCTTAGTGTAGATCAGTTTCCTACTGATTGTTTGTTGACTGCAGCAGTATTTTCAAATAGGCTGCTGTTCACTGCATTCCCTCCATTGATCAAACTCATGCCTTCCCCTAAGGCCAGGTATGTACAGCCTAGAGCCAGAATGAGCTTCCTGTATTGTGTCCTTTTCTGGCAGATAAAGTACCAGCAACATATCTCGCTGCATGGGGGTTGAGTGACAGGCATGGCTCCTTTACAGCATGCAAGGTGTCAAAAGCACATCAGCTTCAACATTACCAGTACACTCACTGGGACTGCATCTTGTGCGACTGGCCGATGTGCCACTGAAGAAGTGGCTTGGCATTTGACAGATGCGCTGCACAACAGGGTTTATAAGATCCTGTCAAGATTGCATGAGTACATTGCATGCAACAAGGAACCATCTCTCATGATAGAAGACTGCTCTTCAAGTTGACTGGTCCTGCCTGACCCCTCAACTGCATGCATGCATGCCCAATGAATGAATGTAAGCACAAATGGTTCAGACACGTGATCAAGGGCCGCAGCCTGCCAGTCTTTTACCAAGGTCAGAAGCTGGACGTGAAGCTGCTTCAAGAGGCTAGGGCCAGATGCCTCGCAAGGGTTGGGCCCCTGAAAGGGCTCCTGCACCAGCTCAGCTGCCAGAGCAGCTGCGTGGATTCCAGCCACTGACAAATGCTGACTGAACACCTGTGACAGGGCTTGTGCTGAGTCTCGTGTGCATCAATATGAGCATGCATTGAACCAGCGCAATGAATGGCAGGTACATGTGCATACTGTTGCTGTTAGTCTTCATTTGTCTGCCTCTACAGTGAGGCGCCTGCTCCATTCACAGCATGCCCACGGTGGTGTCTACAAGACTGGCCCGGCGTGGCTGTGCGTTCAGTGACAAGCTTGCAGAACTGTTTTTGACACCAATGGATCCACCAGCAGTCAGCATGGGAAGCACGGGAGCACCGACAAACAGCACCACCCATACATGGCATTTGGGCGTCTGTTGAGCATGCGGGGCACAGACAGACGGCACAGACAGATGCCACAGACGGACAGCACAGACAGACGGTACCCCACCTGTGCAAACTCCAGCACCTCTAGCAAGTCCCCTGGGGAACAGTCAGCAGGCAGGGCAATCTGACAGGGCAGGGCCATTGGCCACACTGCCTGCTGCGCTCGGGGCCTGTGCAGCATGAAAGACTGGGTGACCTGCAATGCAAGAGAGCATCGTCACACCAGTACTGTGATTGACCAACAAACAGCAGAACAAATGAAAGGCTCGATGAAATCCCACGGGAGCGCACTTACTTTTTTGTCAGCTTGTTGTCAAAATAGCGCTCCCTCAAGGCACAGGTGTCCAGGACACAATTATACACAAGCCCCTTGTGTGCACACACCCCTTTTGACACAGGAGTTTTCAGGCTAACATGATGTGCAGATAGCCTCCTCAAACTGAAAAGCATGCTTGCACGGGTCATGGCACCAAAGGACTGTATGCATGAGGTTGGGACAGCGACATGCACAGAGCCTCGTCTGGCCCATGCAGGTGTATCAGCCTGCCGCCATCAGCTAAGGGTGAAGCTGAGCAGGAGGGTTTGGTGATCCCAGCTCACGAGTCATCATCATGCTTGTCAACTCAATGCAATGACTCAGGGCTTGAGCTGCCTGGGATTGGGATTCAAGACAGCATCCCATACAAAGCCTAATAAACAAAAGACACACCAATTCCTACAAGGAATGAAATCAAGCACAGAGCAATGGGATGCATCTTTGAGCGGGGTTGGATGTAATGCCCATGCCTCTGACATACTTCTCATCACATCATTGTGAAACGAGACAAATGACAATATAGAGATCTCTGAGGCTTTTGCTATAAGCTCATGCCTAGACACTAGTTACTAGTGGTTGACTGACTAGTGGTTGACATTGTAGCTGCCCCATTGGACCAGCCCCAATCACTTTTCCCACACAATGATGTCTTGTGGAACAAACAAGTTGATCAAGCAAGCTGCACCAGCAATGGAGCAGTGACTCACAGGCATGGGGTTGGGCCGGGGTCCCAGGTCTTGATCAGGCACAGCAGGTGGGGTCCCCTCCTCACACCGCTCACTGTTCTTCCTCTTCATGCCGGCTTTCACAGAAGCCTGCGTGGCAGTGCCTGCCTTCTTGCCTTCAGCCTGCACATCAATCCTAGCTTTGATCACTCAACCGTCAGTGCAATTCACGCGCGGAAACTGATTCTCGGCAGTGATGTCTGCACAGACAGACTTGCTGCTGCTTGACTGTCTGGTGGGAGTCGTGAATGTGAACATTGACGCAGGTGCGGCTAGGTGCGCATAATGACCGCCGTGCAGCACCATGATGGCCCTAGTGATGTGGCCATGTGATGTGGCCATGCGATGTGGCCCTGTGATGTGGCCATGTGATGTGGCCATGTGATGTGGCCATGTGATGTGGCCCTGTGATGTGGCCATGAGTGCAGCCGCAGCATACCCTCATTGACAGCATTCAGCAGTCAGAGTAGCACGGCGTGGTATATGCGTATGTCCCACAACACTGACTGGGGCTGACCTGAGGTTTGGCCTCCTTTGCAGCTTGCATCACGGCAGCAGCATCAGGGTTCACCGCCAGCAAAGCAGCCACGGATGCAAAGCCTAGTGTCTTTGCAGCATTTGCCAGTATGCCTGTCGGCGCCAAGCCTGCTTTCTGCATTCAGTCAAAGCAGAGGACATTGGATCAGCAATGCAAAGTCAATCTGGCACATTCGGTTATGCAAGGATGTCTGCAACCAGTCGAAGCAGATTTGATAGCAAACGAAAACGACACAACTGATGGTCTGCATATCAGCAACAGAAGCTAGCATGAGCATCCTTCCTGACATGGCTAGGATACAGTCAGTTGAAGCAAAGTTGCCAGAAACTTCTCAACAACAGAACAACAGCAAGACGCCTAGATTGGTATGCTAGCTGCCTTGACCATGCCAAGCTTGCTTTCTGCGACCACCTATACCAAGGGCAGATGCAGTCCAGATTGCATCAACAGGCAGGCAACCAGCAGAGAATTGAGAAATGCCAGATAAAAGAAGTACATGCACAATCTATGTGCACATACAGCTGCTTTTATGACTTGCTATCCTTGACGCTTGCATGCAGCCCTCTGATGCGTTGAACAGGACACCCTGCCTTCCTGAGTTGCTGCAGACTTGACAGGTCATGCTGAGCAGAGGTCAAGGCCACCAACATGTGCCCTTTCATCATGAACGGTGTGCAGCTTTACAAAGCTGAAGTACAACTTGTCTTGTCTGATGTTTTATTGTGATGGCTAGATGATTAACCGAGGTTTGATGCCCGATCCGCATGAGCCAGGCAACAGTGCACTGCATGAGGCGATAAGAGGTTGCATGCAGTCTGATCATTGTCTAACTGCGTGCATTTTGACAGACTGTTACCTTGCAGCAGTAGCTGCAACTACAGTTTTTCTGGCATTTTGGGCAACTCCAATTGGGTTGTTTGGAAGCCTGCGGATCAAGCGCACTCTTGTATAGTTCCAAAGTCGGAGCATAAGAAGTATTTTAGGTACATAAACTAGTAAGCAGATAAGGAAGTGCTTTCCACAATGATGTACTATGCTAGTCTTTGAGGCTTTTGCTTTTGCTCGATGCGTTGCACAGGATTTGCCGACAGCAAGACAGCTGACAAAAGGAGGTCTGGCAATGTCAAGTGCATGGCAAGGTGTTGCAGCAGCTGTGGCAGCATACAAGATGGTGTTGATGCCATGGAGCCTAACTTACCTGCTCTTGTCCTGGCCCGTATCTGTTGGTGAGACATTTTGGACAAAACTGCTGAGTGCATGTGGAGCACTGTCGCTTATCTTCAACTGTTTTTTGACGGCACTGCAACAGACAGAAGCATGTTCAAAGGTTTGGTCACGAAAGGTGCAGTTGCAGACTCAAAGCAGCTCTGACCTGGTGACATGTTGTGCCTGTCTTGCTGCAATAGATCCTTCCTCCCTGCAATCTCGCACGGTGTCAGCACGGCGACCAACGAAATGCTGTTGAGGGTGTCCAGCAGGTGTACCTGTACTCTCACACCGGGGTCGGCGTTTCTACTTTTCTTCTTTCCGGGAACCCCTGCTTGCAAAGCTTGGAAATGACACCCAAGAGCAAAACAAATTTCCGTGGCGGGAATTCACGTGACAATCACAAGACTGTAAAGCAACGACCTGATAGTCGGTGCAAAGTTTGTCTGCACCTTGATCAGCCATCGATGCTTGATCACCGCCACTTTCTGGTGAACGCATGGCTTTATTGTTTCCAGTAATCATATCCCGTGTGCGTCTTGCCTCAAGTCGGCACTTGTTTTATACAACAGCTGGACAATGTTATTGTCACAATGCCGTTGCAATTCCTGTATGAGTTTGACCAGCTTTGCAAAGAGGGCGGGCCAGAGGGCGGGTGTGACCCAGAGCGCCAAGGGCGGTTGCATAAGCACAATGACCCAGAGACATGCATTAAGCCGGGCGTGACGTTTGCAAATAGTCACAGAGCACTTCACGTTTCAAAAACTTAAAACCCAAACAAGAAGAGTCAACGGCACTACCGGTATGCAGTGTTCGGGCAGAAAGGGGTACCTGGCCCAGCCGAATGGCGAAAGGGTGAAAGCCGAAAGCAGAAAGCCGGCGAAAGGTTCAGACACTAACCATTTTTGTCGGGAGTTGTGGCGATTGCAGTCGAATGTGGTAACTATGCCAACTGAGTGCATTACGAGCGTCAGTCAAAATAACATTGTGTACAACCTGTGTATCACTTGACATGGTAC
>JAABUP010007095.1_pt1 | contig 15356 bp, 18 predicted proteins | sample 5559201 | NCBI WGS metagenome assembly JAABUP01 (sample SAMN10711887, study PRJNA513373) | rock metagenome | isolation source: Antarctica rocks | place: Antarctica
CCTTGAGCAATAGCATCGCAGCGTACGATACCGCCGAAGATGTTGACGAATATGGCTGTGACTTTTGGATCCGAGGTGATGAGGTCGAAGGCTTGTTTGATGGCTTGAGGGGTTGCGCCGCCGCCGACGTCGAGGAAGTTGGCGGGTGAGCCGCCATTGAGTTTTATGATGTCCATTGTTGCCATTGCGAGGCCGGCGCCATTAACAAGGCAGCCGATGTCACCATCGAGTTTGATGAAGTTGAGACCGGATCTATAGTTGTCAGCCACTCCCATCCTTAAATACAGGGGGTAGGACATACTCGGCAGCCTTAACCTCATCCGCATCCTCCTGCGACTTATCCCTCCACGAGAAGATCTCATTCTGCCTGAACTCGGCGTTATCATCAAATGTCAACTTGGCATCCATAGCCATGACCTGATGATCACTCGTCTCGCTCAGCGGGTTAATCTCAATTTGTGTCGCATCCTTCTCCATGAATACCTTATAAAGCTTCTGAATTGTACTCTTGGCATCCTCAATACACTGCTCCGAAAACCCTAGATCCGCAGCAATATTCCTTGCAATATCATCAGTCACGCCTTTGTGGATGTCAATGTTTGTCGTGATGATGGCTTCGGGAGATTCTTTGGCGACGGTCTCGATGTCCATACCACCTTGGGAGGAGGCAATGATGACGGGGGCTTGCGATTGGCGATCCATTAGGATGGCGAGGTAGAACTCTCGGCGGGCGAATTTGCGCTCGCAGATGTAGACAGCGTTGCAGAGACGGCCGGCGGCGCCGGTTTGTTTGGTCATAAGTTTGTGGCCGATCATTTGGTCGGCGAACATTTTGGCTTCGGTTGGTCTATAGAGCCCGGTAGTCAGGAATTGAAAGCAGTCCATCAGAGGGAGGCTCCGTACGAGTAGATGACTCTCACTCCTCCCTTCAGCCCATTGTCAAATGTGCCCTTCCCTCGTCCACCAGCAAGAACTTGTGCTTTGATGACCATGTCATCGCCACCTGTAGAGACTCAGTCATCACCCACACCCATCGCATCATCAAGCTCGTATCCCTACCAATCTCCTTAGCAATCTTCTCTGCTTCTGCTGCAGAGCGAGCGACTTCTCCCTTCGGTACACCAACGCCATACTGCCGACAATCAGCCCCATCCTCCAATCCTACTCAGACTATAGTCTCACAGTCTTCAGGAGGCTCGCGGAGAGATATTCGTGAATGCTAAGCCACCGTTTTCGCTGCAGAGCCGCGCTCTTAATGGGCGTGTCTGGCTGTTCGTTGTCAGAACCGCTTCCTCAATCCCATACTTGGTATAGGAGGAGTATACCTTTGCAGCTCGAAAGGCAGCGGCAAACGGTCTACTACGAGCTAGCTTGTACATTATGACAAGCTAGTGCTTGATATAGGAATAGATGAAGAGGGCGCAATCTTTTTGAGGTTGGCTTGGCCGTTGGAGATAGCTTCAGACTTGGCAGTTTTTGCCGAGGCGCATATAATCGGGTTTCAATTCCACGACACCCTCCACATCCAATGCAAATTCATCATGCCGCGCATACCCTCCGAAGCCGACATCATCTTCAACAAAGCCAACGTCGCCCTTGCCAAATCCCAGCGCCTCCTAGCATCATGGCTTCCTCCTCGCAAGCCCGAGGAGCTACAAAATACAAAGACAGAAGAGGAGCTTGAGAGGGAAGAGCGCGAGATGTTCGTGCCGATGCCGGAGACGTATGTGTGGCCAGCCATGCTCAGTTCTTCCTGTGTGTAGGGGCTAAGACGAAATAGTCTGGGAGTGGGCGCTATGATCCCTACAGACGGGGAGGTGAAGAGGGAGGAATTGTCATCGAATGAGAAGCTACGTAGACAATTGTTGGGAAACGATTGGGAGAAGAAGTTGGGGAAGAGGAAGCGGGAGGAAGGAGAGTCGAAGTCGAGGCCATTGATGGTTGGGAGTAAGCCACGACCCGCGAACTCGAAGAAAGTTGAGGAGGATAGTGACGAGGAGCCTGGACGGTCTGCGCTCGGGAAGTCACGGCGGAAGGCTGAGAGAAAGCTCGCTGGTCAGCCTGATGACACTGCTCGCGAAGATGCTGTACTTCCGCCATCCACGTCCACTGATGTTCGGCCAATGGAAGATTCAAGAGGTTCCAAGCGACAGAGTAACAACTACCTAGACGAAGTCCTCGCCGATCGTTCCCGCAAGAAGCACAAGAAAAGCAAAAAAAAGCAGCAGAATAGCCTCATAGGATCGGCTACTAGCCGAAACATATAGCTTTCACCATGTCTCCCCCTACAACCTATCCTGCAACGCATCGACAAACTCCCTCCTCTTCATGCCACTTTTTGGGTAAATCACCCATCACATTCCACCCCATCACTCAATCCATCCAAGAGCTTTGTCCTCTTTGTGTCATTCTCGGGGTACCTTACTGATCCCTCGTACTCCTCGCTTCGCGTCGCTATTACCGAATATGCTGTCCCTTTCCCGACTACATCTGCAGTACCTTCCTCAAGTGCGCTACCGTCCATTCCAGCTCCATATTTCCGGCCTTTTGCCCCTCTAACTTCCCTTCTATTCATCTCGTCGCCCTCACATAATCACCTCGATATGGGTAGCTTACCCTCTTAAACCCCTCTCGATAACAACACAGGGCCCCAAACCCCTTATGATCGCTGGTCTCCTTCGTCTCGTACGGCGGCATCTCCCGATCCATTCCATTCGTTTTGGCGATTCTGGCCATTTGCGCCATCGCTAGATCTTTCAGAAATTGGGAGTGCAGCCGTCCGTCTTGCAGCTCTGCCTGAAACCGTGCCCGAGGAATCTCGCAATAGACGTAGAAATCGAGCCATAGTCCGCGCAATTGATCGCTATCATTCGTATTTTCGTAGATCTTCTTCGTGCAGCCGGAGGGAATGTGGAACTCAGCGGCCTTGGAGATCAGATGGTCGATTACTACGTTCGAGGATAGTGACGCGGTCGTATTGGGCGGGAAATGTAGCTGCAAAAGATCTCCAAAGCTGCACATGTCTTCATCGTCCGGTTTTGTGAAGTGGTCGTAATAGAGTCAGTTAACAAGGAGATGCACAGTCCTCCTCGGCTTGAGATGACGGATGGCTGTTTGAGGGTACAGTACCCTTGGACCGACACCAAATAATCGCTACTCCGTTACGGATCACGACAGAGGAAGGTTAAGCTGCTCGTGGACGGTAGACGTGACCGGCTCATTACCCACTCGTATGGCGATTTCGATTGTTCGTTCGTACTCACTCCTACGCACGGTCAGGTAAGATATGCTCAGTATGCTACCAATGAGTTCGTACTGTACTTGTGACAACTGTTGCAGCGGTGAGGGTAGGATACCCTCATCATCTATCAAAGTCTTCGAGACATCCTTCTTTTCTGATGACTTTCCCATTTCGGCAAATCAGGCAGGTTATAAAGATCAGGTCGCTCCCCTCTATGTTCAGCCGATTTGAGGGTATCATCCCCAGTAGAAGGCAGGGTTTCAGTTGGCACGGTGGATGCTGCGTTTCGCTTTCTGGGAAATTGGAGCGTGAAGCGAGAGGTCGCAGGGTAAGAAGCATTTGATTTGGTAGGTGCCAAGAAGTGAGCGAAGCGCGAAAGTGCAGACTTCACTCCAGTGAAACAGCAGGTAAGATGCACTTCGATCTTGTCATCTGGAATTTGAGAAATGTGTACTTTTCACCAAACGACGGGCTCGATGCCGATGCTTGGTCGAGTAAGCGCATCGTCTCGAAATTGGTATTATATTAGCTCTATGCAGTTGACATATATCAACGATATAACTGAACATCGCAGACCTTGGCCTCTAATGAGGCTTCTAGATGTCATACAAGTCGCAACTTTTACATGCTCTCCAAGTTCGCAATACATCGGCCGTTATGCGAAGATCAGAAGACTCTGTACAAGGAAGTGACAAAGACGGGGTTCACTGCATCCTCTTCCTTTTCCTCTCCTCTCCCGCAAAATCATCCTCATCTCTCTCCGCTGTCTCTGCAGGATTCAGCAAGCTATGCACGTTACTTGCCATGCTACTCCTTCTCGTAGGCGGAGCCGAGTCCATCAGTCGCGACTGCTGGAATTTGCTCCCTCCACCAAAAGGATTCGGGTTATTCCATTGGCTCTCCATACTCATGGTACTTGCTGTAGTGTCGCTGCTCGTGAGTGGCGGCGTAGTCTGGTGATGCGAGCCACTGAACGATTTGCGAGGCGCACCAAATTCATACGAGCCAAGCTGAGCTTGTATGTGTTGGTCTCCAGACATTGGTGGCTGGGTTGGCGATGATGGCCAGTGGGTTGAGGACTGACCAGATGCGAGGGGCGAGTCCGCGTGGTGGCCTGGCCAGCCGGGGACGCGAATATCGGCGGAGGTATGGCGGCGGCCCATGTTTGGGCCTGGAGGTTCAGACACCATTGAGAGCGGGTGTTGTGGTGGTTGTGGGTGGACTTGTGTTTGGGTGTGGATCGGGCGGGCGTAATTTGGTAAGGGATTTGCGGTGCCAATGGATCCGTAGCGGCGCTGAGCCATTGGCATGTTATGCGAGACAGGAGGGGCTTGCGACCGGAAAGCGTTTGGACGAGGCGGGAATGCATGTAGGGATGGGCGACGTTCCTCTATGGGAGCTTGGCGAGGCGAGAGTGGTTCGTGATTTATGGCCATATTGGAAAAGTAGGGCTGCCTTCCGGAGAGGAGGGATTCATGTGGATCTTCGTAGCTGCGAACCATGTCAAGCTGTCGCATAATGTCCCGTTCCATGTTTTGTGCTGGTACAAATTAGTACGAGGGTCAGAACACAAAGTCAACGGAGAACTTACCATCCAGCCGCACAGCATTGTTCGGGTCCGGGACTAAGGACTGGATGAGATGGGACATTTCGATATTCCACTGCGAAAAATTAGTAGATGACTGACGCTATGGACTGAACACTCACTTGATGGCACTTGACGAGGCTCTCATTCAATGCCTGGCACTTGGCACTTAGTGCGGTATTGCTCTCCTCTGTCCGCATGAGTCGAGCGTGTAGCTCGTACAGGCTGTGCTCAAGACTTTGCAGTCTCGCCTCGCCGCTGTCCATGACAGACTCTGCAGGCGTACCAGGCTGAGAGATACTAGGTTTGTGGGGAGAAGAGAAGGAATCTCGATGTATCAAAGCATGTCTCGAAGCTCGCCTCTTGATTTCTCGTAAGCCGTTAAGATCGCCTCTCTTGAAGTTGCCGTTGCCATGTTTGAACTCCCAGAGAGCTGATTCGGGGGAACCGGTGTGGAAGACGTCGCTCACTATGCGAGCAGTCAGCAACCCCCAAGGATATGATTCCGCACTGGTGTCATGTTTTACCTTTGTGAAAGCCATACATATTCAATTGTCGAACAAATGACGAGACGTTAGTGTGCTTGAAGTATTGTCTAGTGCTCGTCAGCCACGGACGAAGGCTCTGGCGTATGTGCTCCACTCACGAAAGTACTTTGGAAAAGTCCGCGGACGGTGACATGACAAAGCTTTCATTATTACCAGACCATGATATTAGATTAGAAATTGTAGGATCTTCCAGCATACTGCGACGTCGTTAGCCCAAGAACCTGCGACCAATAACGCCAGCGCTACCCACTTGTAGAGTTTATGTATAAAGGCAGTCTGAACAACTTTCGGCTGCTGAGACGATGTCGCTGCAGCTGCACTGAGTCCGTTCGCAATTGGCCCGTTATGTATATGTGAGGCGTCCTCATATGTTCCATTTTGGCCTGCTGAATGGTCTAGCTCGGGGCTGCTGGTACCATGTCCAGGGGGGCCCATAGCACTTGCTGCTGGGGTCACATCCATTGGGTCTCCGCGAGTGGTAGGCGATACTGATTTTGTAGAGGAGGGAAGTATGGGAATGTTTCGGTGGGCCCCATTCGTCTGAGGGTCGCTGGGAAGGGGACTCCGGCCCATGTCCGCCTTTGTATGAATGTAAGAGACGAAAGCTGTCTATAGCCTAGCAGAGCTCTGTTGCAGCGTCCGTAAATGGCGTTTGGCATACAAGCTGCAGCGACACTGCGAGGAATGTTCGGGGCGATTGCGCGGTATGATTCATTGGAGGAACGAGAGCGTGGGGCATCGCGGCTTTATGGACGTCGGAGCTCAGTCGAAATGTTCTTCCCTTTCCGGCTGTGGAGAGCACGCGGCCGTCGACAACCTAAGGACGCAATTCGCTGGAGTGACAACCCATTGAGTGAGGCAATCTTATTGGGGGAATTCCGTGAGGAACGATCGGCAGCAAATGGCGTGCAGTGACAGGAGGGTGACAGGAGAGGCTCAGGAAGATCCCAGTAGACTGGCAAGTCTAAACGCTGTCTAAAATAGGCGTCTGTCAGCCAAGAGCTTCTGAGGTATGTCGTAGCCTGCTTTATCTGGAATTCTGCGTCTGACCGTACCTGGAACCTGGGTCTCGGGAATCCGCTAAGACGAAAGTTGTCGCCCAAAACAAAGCACTGGGACCTCCAATTGGACCCGGGTGTAACTGCGCTGGAGCGTATGGCCCGTTTCATGAGCCTTGAAAACTTCGTCGTTGGAGCTGTGTAGGATCTGAGATCAGGGCATTAGGTTGGGCACCAGCTCATGCAGATCTCAGCACCAGCAGAGGCAACGAGCCTGTCAAATTCACAAGCGCAATTCGGTGTCGCCGTAAAGATGATCGTTAATGAGATTAGTATAGACAGAAGATTACATGGAAGAGAAGACGATATGATAGCAAGAGACGTCGTCGATATGGTGCCCAATGCGAAGGCCCCACCAAGACCATTGCACGAGGCTCGACGAGGCAAGCGGCAGGATTAGAATTTAGAGCTCTCGGCAAATATAGAGCTTCTTCGTCCGTGCACAACAACTACCTTACCCCAGATGCACGCGAATTTGTGAGATGGTGTTCTCTGGAAAGGGATCCCCTGGAGATCAAGTACTTTTTCTACGTTATCAAACAGGAGTCTAGCGTGGATACCGTCTTCCCAAACGTTGACTGCCCGTGCCAGATATGCCGGCTGCCAATCCCTCCCGTCCGTGGCACTTGGGACCACTGCAATTGACATAGGTGGAGCTGGACCGTCCAAGACGCAGTCTCTCCAGGTAGCACGTAAATCTGATAGTGAACAGCGTGCTCGAGAAACCCTGAACAAGACCATCCCTTCCCTGCTAGTTTCCAATCCTCGTGCCAGTCAGCAGAGTTAATAGCCAGCGCTAACCCTAAGGCTTCTGTCAGCAATAGCCAGACACCGAATGCCGAGCACCGTGTCAGGGTCGTCCATACCAATACGCTCTCAGCAGCTGCTGAGCTTCATCGAGCTGGCAACAAGAATGGTAGATTGGCGATCTTGAGTATGGCAAACCCCATGCGTCCTGGGTGCGGTTTTCTCACCGGTACCAGCAGCCAGGAAGAGTTCCTCTGCATACGTACCCCTCTGCTCCCATCCCTTCAAGAGCCCTTGTACCTCTTGCGGAAGAGGCTGTGGTCTACACGCCTGATGTACTCTACTCGTTTTCCGCGATGCAGATGGTATTGATCTGCCCAAAGCTGAACGCTTTTTATGTGGACGTCCTCAGAGCGGGCATGCTCCGGTTTTTGGAAACTACAGATGGAACGTATGCTAACTCCGTGGATCAGAAGATGGTCGTGAGGAAGATGATGGCTGTGTTGAGGTTCTACGTGGCGAGGGGTGTCAAAAGTGATATTGGGGGCTTGGGGATGTGGCGCGTATGGAAATCCTGTTGCGACGATAGCTCAAGCGTGGAAAAGGGAGGTTTTGGGAGTTGACAGTAAAGGGAGACCGAAGTCGCGCGAGGCGTGGGAAGGTCTGGAGGACGTCATCTTTGCAATAACGGATAACACAATGTTGGATGCTTTCAATGACTGCTTTAGGGATGCGTTAGTGGAGAACTTGAAGATGAAAGAGGACGCCAAGGCTAGTCTTGAAGGAACAGCGGCTTTGACTGAATCCATGATTGCATCGAGGTTGGAACTTGATGTTGCTCGAGCAGAGCAAGGTGGCAGAGCAGCTGTATGCCCAGCCCTTGTGCCAGAGTACTGATCGGCCGTGAGTACAGCGTACTGACCGCTGCCTTCAACTGAGTCAAAGATAGCTGTGAGATGCTAAAAGTCCGCGTCAGGTCAACTCCTTGGACGTGATGACTGCTCGAGTGTCAGGATGCTTGTTGGGCTCGCTGCTCCAGCTAATGAGAAACCCATAGGAGCATGCCACGTAGAGAGATCAACCCGCGTGGATTGCGTTTGTCAACGCGAAGAGAGCATGAAGCACAGACATGATCCGGCCGCCGTAAATTTTGGACCTCAAATTCAAGTTTTAGCACAAATTCTCACCTCAATTTCTATACAATTTCAAGACCGCCCATCATCGATGAGTATGACTCCTCTGCGCTGTAACGCAACATACCATCTATCTTGACTTGACTGAACCGAGCTAGTGCGATCAAGCACCATTTCACGATCTTTAGGTCATCAGTACTACTGGTTTCTATTACCCGTCTCGTATCATATCTTACTTCAAGTCACTCACAATCCCAAAAAGTCCTGGCATAGATATCACTCACCCAAAATCATACCACGCCGACCATCCTGCCGTTGTCGACGGGTAGTGTTTGAGTATAATGGGAGCAGATTCAAGCAAGGTGGTCCCAAATAGCAGTCCTCATCAACCCTCAAATGACTTATACGAGCCGATGGATCCTGTGGAGGGCTCCCCGGGTGATTTCGTGATGAGTACGCCTTACGAGCGTTGCAGCCGATTCATGGCAGACTTTTTAAAGTTTGGAGATGATGCTCGACCGACAACCCCAACCAGCGCACCTCATGGCTCCTCTTCCCAAACAGAACATAGCCCTCGGACGTTCGTTGAGAGCTCATCGCCCAGACCCAGTACACTGTCCTCCTTAACCACGACAAGCACAAAGCCGCAATCTACCACTAAAGGCTACGCCAGGCCCAACCACCTCTGCAAACCATGCAGCAGGTTCTTCACCACCCAAGAGGCTCTTGAGAGCCACTGGGTAAACGCGAAACGGCATAGTTGGTGTCAGCGATGCGATCGCTTTTTCCAATCAACTACTGCCAGGACGATACACTGCAACAACTCCCCCTGTCATTGGATATGCAATATCCACAATCTTGACTTTCACAGCAAACAAGATCTTTACGACCATTACCAGACTGTCGAAAATCACCACTGCTGCGACCAGTGCGACAAAGTCTTCGCCACTGCATCAGGTCTGCACAACGTAAGTCTTCTATTCCCAAAGAACAACTTATGGTCACTAATGGTTTTCTAGCACTCTTCTAATCACAACCCCCAAGATATCGCCTGTTGGGGCTGCCACCGCATGTTCAAGAAGTACTCAAGTATGCTCGCCCATCTGGAGACCGATGCATGCACCACAACACGTGTCAAGCTCGACCTACTCGCCATTGAGTGCCCATACTCAAAAGATTATGTCAGGCCAGGCTCCGAGAAGCACCTCCACAACGGAGGCCGCAAGATGTACTATTCAAAAGCCGTCATCCACCGTGGACTGCCTCGAAGATTCGGATGCAGCAAATGCGATGTCGAATTTTCCACCTACGGGGCTATGCATGGCCATCTAAGATTGACCGTGCACCATCCGCTAGTATATCAGTGTGCGGGCTGCGAGATGCAATTTGCAGATCTGAGCGCGCTTGTGAGCCATGCTGAGAGCCTAGCCTGCGAGGAGGGTATGAGCAAGGGTACGGGCAGCATCGCGCAGCTTCTCCGCTACCTCTGGCTCAAGCTGGAAAAGTGATGGTGCGACGACGAGTATGGAGTACTGAAGGCAGTGGGTGGATATCAAATACGTACGGCGATACTTCATGAGGAAAACGCAGTGACTTGTGCAGCTGCGCGACAAGATGGGAAGGCATGCTGAATTATACAGCAATCACTGCGTTTCGTTCCTCGGAAGTTTTGAGGCCTGATATTTGAGAATGATACTTGCCTTGACTTCGAGAGTCGAGGGTGTGAAGAGATATATGGCACGATGTGTTCCGGCTTTTCGAGTTTTATTGTCCGAGGACATGGAGTGTTGACATACCCAGAGAAGGTTGAGCACATTTTTTACGCGAACGTTCTTGTCACTTCATCAACATCAGAATACCGAGCTTCGTCGGTGTAGTTATAACGCTAGCACCTAACAAAAGAGTCTCAATCTTCACCAACACCCTACAAGCCTTCAGATACGCGGCGTTCAATCCGCCAACGCAAAAGGAAAACAGTTCAACGACACCACAATAAAGTCCATCTTAGGTAGACGATTATCCTAGAAAAATGCACGTTGTTCAAGCTGCAGTGTCCAAAGATATCAAAGTGGTAGCGCTGATCCCATCCAATATCGCACCTCAATTGAGCCAGGAAGTCCCAGAATCCCAAATTCTTGGAGCAGTCGAGGTTCAAGATGTTCGTCGTTAAATTTAGCGGCCTCGATATGGACAAGTTCTTACGTGCTGGAAAGTCTCAAGGCGCTTGATGTTTGACACTGCTTTCAGTGATTGTCTCTTGATACCAGGGACAGAATGACCATTGCACGAGATCGACTGCTGGGTTAGGGATCCTACTGGCTCTCTCGCTCGGATTTCAGTCGTTGGTTCATCTTCTTTCCTGATTGCGAGACCATGGCAGCCGATATGGTGCTCAAATTTGTAGTCGTACATTGATTTCACCTTGAATACCTGTGTTTGCTGTTTAAATCCAAAAAGCTGGTGATAATGAACACGCTTTGCAGGGTCTAAAGGCTTGAAGTTGGCGACTAGTCGTAAGGCCTATCGTAAAACCACTTCCGTACCGAATTGCTAATCTCCTGTTGTGGTTGCAAGGTGAGATCGTAGGAATGATTACACTGGGACTTCTCACGCCGTTTTGGGAGGATGTAGATCCAAATGCAAATTCTTGACTGGCCCGTATTCGGCTTATGAACAACTAGATTGATGCATCCGGCACAAATTATCAATCAAGAGCCATTGTGTAAATCGATTTGGAGGAAAATTTTGTGGCGTAAATTTTGTGGTACGAACCTGCAAGCTATCTCATTAGGTATAATCTTAGCGACTGGTCTTCCGATGGATTTGGTTTTCGAGTGCTGAAAATGCCGCGCTTCCACACACATCTATAGACCACTCAATGCCAATGTTTGCTCCGCGCACAAAGGCCAGCAAATATACAAAATCACCTATCACTGCCATGCAATGTTGTTGTTCAGCAAGCATTTTCCTCATTCGAATCCACTGCATGAAGCTAACAAAAGATCGCCAACGGTCGCGCCGCAAGAATCTTACGCTTTGCCTCTTTCAGCGACTCCCCTTTCCCAAATTCCGGAGTAAGCTGTGCGTTTCAGAATTCAACAATCGATAATTCAAAAGTACAGTTTTTGCGATTTCAGAAACTGGTTGATTGAAAATCTACCAACCAAGCAGGAACATATCACCAGTCGGGCGTTGCTTCCTTCCTTTGTTGAGCGGTCTTTGTTTGGGGGCGAAATAAGCGCTTTAGATCATGTTGGAGGATTATGGCACAGCGTTTCGAATATGTTGGTGGCAATCAACAAGATGCCGCGGACTCCCAGAGGATTTCCATCCCTTAGCTGTCGTATCTCCTGGGAGTTATAATTGTTGATGATTGCCCAGCCCTTCCGTCGCAAAAGTTCTTCGCTTTTCGTCCCGCATTTTCTCGTGTGCTGTTTTGTAGTACCACAAATTTGAGGTTTTCGCATGCCACGCTCGATATGCTTACCACCTCTCGAAGCCTGACATTCGGCGTGTTCGTCACTCTCTCATTGATCTTCTACTTCCAGGGCATCCCATTCCCCTATAAAGGATCCGCAGCGTCAAAACAGCCTCTCTCCGCTGATAAAGCCGCACCCATCATCGGCGAAACCATCGTCGAGGTTGCGCAGGAACACTGTCCTAGATTTCGTCAAGCCACCCTTTTCAGAAAAAGTGAGAAGATTTTTGTCTATGAAGGGAGCTTGAAGACGCATGTTGACCATGGCAAAAAATGGCGCGTTCCTACTCATATCTTGCGACAAGACCAATCTTGGAATGGGGAAAACGGTAAAGACATCCTCAATAAAATTGGCTATATACAGGCCCTCGTAGCCAACGAATTAGCGAAACCGGTCTCGAGGCGCTCAGAGTGGATAGTGTAGGTTTGTTCTCTGTAGTGGGAGTTCTGAACTGTTCTAACATAAGCTGCAGTTGGTTCAATGTCGATACTATCATTCTCAACCAGAACATCCCATGGTCTATCTTCCTGCCACCCAATGGCTTTGACCACATTTATGTCCTCGGTACCAAGGACCACGAAGGCTTTGATAGTAGAGTCTGGTTCCTTCGGGTCAATGAATGGTCTGTGCACATACTAGCCGACGCTGTCGCTCTCTCGGCATCCAGACCAGGGATCACTCTCGCCGGCAGCAATGATGATCAGAACGCCTTGAAACGGGTTTTCAACGAGAGTGACAACCGGAAGCATGTACTCTACGAACCTGCCGACTGGTTCAATAGTTACGCCAAGCCTCACGGCAGGCCATTCCGCGGTACGGCTCCAGTAACAAAAGGAGACCTGCTTGTGCAGTGCTCTGAGTACCAAGGGAACGATAAGTCCAGTGCCATTGAGAGTTGGCTCGCTCGGCTGGACAACAATGAGACATTCGATGCTCTGCAGGTTCCACTATCCGAGATGACGCTTCCCTCCAGAATCGGAGACTTCTGGACAAGCCTGAAATCGGCGAAGAAGATCATGCAAAAGGCCGCAGATATCAAGGATGAAGGCTATCTAGATGGCACAGACCAAGCTGTCATTGAGAATGTGGAAAGTGCCTGTGGGGAGCTGTCTACCGTTACGCAATTAGCGGCATTTGATACTGAAAAGATGCGAGAAGGGATTAGGAAATTGAACATGGCTCTCGAAGGAGTGTACCGAGGGAGGGAAAAGATTGAGCCGGTCCCTCAGGATTTGGGAGAAGGAAAAGACGAGGAACCCCAGATCGCGGCAGACGAGCAGCGAGACGCCCAGCAGAGGGTCATCCAAAATGCTGAAGGCTCGAGGAAGACAGAAGAGAGCAAATCGCAAGCGCAGATGACTGAAGAAGCCCAGCAGATTGCTGACGCAAAGAAGACTCAAGAGTCCGAGGGGCAAGAGGGGGAGGAAGACTGGCATAAGAACCAGGTTGCGAAGGCTAAAGAAATAGCGGTAGCAGCGAATAAGGAAGAGCAGGAGGAAGACTGACACAACAACCAGGTTTCAAGGGCTAAAGAGGCAGCGAAAAAAAAGCAGGGTTGACGATCACGATCGTGTATTGCGAATCACCATCACGGAAAGCGAGAGCACCCAGTATCCAACACGGGCCATTGACGACCCGCATGACTTACACGAGCTGATGAAGACTGGAATAGGTCGCGAAATCCAAGGGTTTGGGACGCCCGGCGCTCCTGAGAAGGCCGCCAGAAGTAAAGTCTTTCTGTATTGCCGCAGAAGGGAAGAAGTTCGGTCCTAGAGATATCCCGACCACCAGGGCTAGCAATAGCAAGATCCAAGATACGATTGCCGTCAGCAATCGGCTTGAAGTCGATGCCTAAGGATGAGATTTATTGGACAGAAGAGGGAGCGATTTCAAGGATTTGACAGCTCAGCTGGAATTGCATTGGAGAGCATGCATTGGATAGATATTGATGTCTGCAGACAGCAGAAAATTCGAAACAGTACTATGCAGTATAGGCAAGAACCACGCGAAGTCTCCTGAGCATAGAGTATAGAGCGAAGACCCTCCTACTGTGGCACCCTTGGGTCCGGACCGAACAATGTAAACTCGAAGTTAGGTCCATAAAAATGATAGACCTTGAGTAGGATTAGCGGTCCGGTCTGGATTAGAGATCCTTGATAGGGACTACTAACATTCTTCCGAACCGGACACAGACACTAATCCTACAGCCTTGGCTTTTCCACCGAATGATAAGAAACTTATAATATCTGATAGAAGGGCTGTTTGTTATTTCGATGGGATGGAACAAGATCTCGTCTTCACGCTTGTTGGAGACTCTGCCTCTTACGTTCTGCGCAGCATGTACTATTCTAGCACTTGGCATGCTTGGCCACTAACCCGGTTACAGATTAGTCAAGAGCTAGGAAAACCATAATTTGCACGACATGAAAGCAATGGTCTATATGTCAATAAGACTGCTGCTGACAGTCTGGCCCCAGATCACAATAACCCCAGCTAAATTCCAGAATCTACTCAAGACAAGAGGCTCCATCTGCACTTAACGCTTTTCGTTAGAAGAGTGGCGGATTGGTTCAACTCACCATTTCCTAATAATCTCCCTTCTCGTGTCCGCGATGCCTGGTCAAGAGGGCGTCGTACCGATGTCGTTACTAGATTTGCTACGAAACACCCTCATCCTGAGCCATGTAAGCCCATATCTCGGCGTCACTGGACTCGTCTCACTGGCCGCGACCTCGACATCATTCCGAGATCTAGTTTACAATACACCATACAACTTTCGCCACGTCAAATTAACAAAGATCCAATCATGTCTGGACTTCATAGGGCCGCCGAAGTTTTATCCGAATTGGCAATCACCGTCGGATAACACCACCTTGAGCCCAGATGACTTTTACGCCCAGCCGATACGGAAAGTCCTCTACAGCTTACAATGGCACAACGTTCTCCAAGGCGTTCGTACCCTTATCTTAGATCGACTTGCTGTACCCTCCGCACTTGTCAGAGAAATCCTGTGCGAGGACGCTTACAATGTCCGCATTCTATCCCTCCGCGACGTAAAAGAAATCGGCGACGAGAAGCTCATGCAGATACTTCGCTACATTATGCGACCAATGCGGCCAGAAGGAACTCCGAAGCTAAAAGCGCTGTACTACTTCACACCACTAACCCAAGGCGCTGGTTATACCGCACGAGACCTCTTCAATAGGAGCAGCCAGGGGCAAGCAGGCGTCACGAACAGCCTTGGCGCACAGTTGGGCGCTGGTTCATCTAGTAGTGGCGCTTTACATCGTGAAATGGTGCGCTCGTCTTGGCATCAAAGGGATCAGTGGTACAGTGCTACTGGCGAAGTGTTCAAGCCCGACGCGAACATCGATCAGCTATGGGCTGGTCTGATCGAGGCTTGCGAGGGCTCTATTGCCTTTGATGCCGTTCTGTGCCGCCGCCACGGAGCGAAGTCGATGAGCGTTGATGCAGAGGATGATATTGAGACAATGATAGCGGACCAGATGCCCAGGCTGGCTACCATCAGCCTCGGTGGCTGTCAGAAGTGTGGAGCCTGTCCCGA
>JAABUP010007098.1_pt1 | contig 15346 bp, 18 predicted proteins | sample 5559201 | NCBI WGS metagenome assembly JAABUP01 (sample SAMN10711887, study PRJNA513373) | rock metagenome | isolation source: Antarctica rocks | place: Antarctica
GTCTTAGTTATGCACACCTGTCTTGGCAAAAACAGTCCTGTCTCTCCCTCCTAGTCGATATACCCTGTACAGTAGCATGACTCCATTGCTGTCATTTGTGATGAGGCATATCACTGAGAGGCTGAATTACCACCTTTTCTGGGTCCTCAGCAGCAGAATGTGGACATGTGTGGTAGCAGGCTGACCAATGCTGCTAGGCATGCTGTCCTGTGTCTCTGACCAGAGCTCACTCCCTGGTAGCAGTGCACAAATGAGTGGATGATGTGAGTAAGGTGTACAGTGCAGCAGCTGCGCCTCTGTGGTCGCATAGGAGATGAGCGTAACACTGTAGCAACAGATGATGTTCTGTACTGGCTGTGAGGCCATTATGCCTATGGTTTCACGCAGCAGTGCATGACTTGATCAAACTCCGTATAGGGCTGACAAGATGCACAGATGCCTTCTGCCCTCACTCCTGCTTCAGATTCCACATCTGTCACTGCATTTCAGCAGCCTCTGGGCTTGCATAGGATCCACCTTTGAACGCATGTGGCTGTCTGAGCTGTGTGTGCTGTTGCAGAGGGGGTGATGTGCCACTGTCAGTGGAGCACATCAGGTACTACGCTGGTTGGGCAGACAAGATTCATGGTTCCATTGTCCCTGTGGGGCCTGCTTCAGGGCCAATGATGGCCACTGTGTACAAGGAGCCCCTGGGGGGTGGGTCAGATCATCCCCTGGAACTTCCCCATCCTCATGGCTGCATGGAAGCTTGGACCTGCTCTAGCTGCCGGCAACTGCGTCGTCATGAAGGTAAGCATGCCTGTCTGGTGTCACGTACTGCATCCTGTAGCAGAGACTTTGGGGTAACTTGCTGGGCAGATCTGCGTCATGAAGTCAAGGTGGCCTGTCTCTGATGGATGTTGCATGCTGCATGACAGATGCTGTGTGTCATACAAGCTGTGCGTGTTGCCAGAAAGACCTGCCATGTCTCAGAGATAAGAATGCCTGCCTGGTGTTGCATAGTGCATGACATTCATCCTGTAGCAGAGATGCTGTGGTCCTTGCTGGGCAGATCTGTATTGTTGTGAAGCCACAGAACTTGGCCTCTTTGTGCACATAGTTCAGTACATGGTGGTCAATGAGTACCAGGAGACTGAGTTGCAGTGGGTCAAACATTTCCAGGAATCTTCCCTGTGAACTACATGCTATCTAACCCATCTGTGTCAGTGTACAATGGGAATGGGAACTTTAAGCCAGAGCTTTTTGGAATGGCTAGCAATTGTAACTTGTATAGAGCTGAGTGGATCATGAGAGCACCATGGTAGGAGCTCAATCAGAATGTGCTTCTCATCAGCAGCACAGATTATAGCAATTGAGTTCTGAGTCGATAGGGATTGTCATACACTGCAATTGCTACTCACGAGCCTCAAGACAACGCTCAAACTTTCTCTGGACAAGGTTGCCACCTCGCCTGCTTGTCTGATGAGTTCCATAAAGCACCGTGCATTAGATTGTATGGAGTTCAAGCTAGATAGGGGTCAAGCACGGGAGGGGGGGGAGGGCTGGGTGGAGGCGAGAGTTCTGTTGAGCAGGCTCTTTTGGGTGCATTTAGAGTGAGGGAGGTCACCCTTCTGGCTGGTTTTCTGGCGGCAGTCCTCAATATCATTCTCAAGAAAGTCAAGGCAGCAGCAGCTCTCACTCAACGCTGCTACCAGACCTCAATGACACATGTGGATATCTGGAGCGCAGGTTGCTGAGCAGACTCCCCTGAGTGCACTCAGAGTCGGTGAGCTCGCCCTTGAGGCTGGCCTCCCTGCTGGAGTCCTCAACATTGTCCCTGGCTCAGGAGAAGTTGCAGGAGCAGCTGTTGCTAAGCACGCTGGCATTGACAAGGTGGCCTTCACTGGCAGCACAGAGGTTGGCAAGCTCATCATGAAGCAAGCTGCCGACAGGATCAAGCCAGTGACTCTGGAGCTGGGTGGAAAGTCACCTTGCATCATCTGCCCAGATGCTGACATCGATACTGCTGTGGAGGGCGCCCACGACGCACTCTTCTTCAACATGGTCAGAGTCTGTCTGTGCAGTTTATCTTCTTTGTTAGGTGTGGCTGTTGTGTTGTGTCTGTGCTGTGAAGGGAGCTCGTAATACTCTTTCTCTTCAACATGGTGAGAGTCTGTCTATGCACTGTGCGCTCTTTGGCTGGTGTGTTCTTCTGTGTTCAAGCTGTGGAGAGTGCTCATGATGCACCCCCTTTCACACCATGGTGAGAGTCTCTCTGTGCACTCTGGCCCCTTTGCATCAGGTGTGGTTGCTGTTCTACGTACATGCGGGCGCTCACTCTTCTTCTTCATGGTCAGAGTCTGTGCCACCGTTCCTGGGTGTGGTCACTCTGTGTCTGTGTTCACAGTCAGCAGACTTGAGAGCTGTTTTGACTTTCAGCTCTTTTTCCAGCTCAAATCATCATATTGCATGGTCATATGGACAATCATCCAGTGGTGGTCTTGCTTATGAGCCTGACATCAAAAGCTGCGTTGCCTGTTACACCGCATGTTTTTGGCTTCATGCATGTCTTGGTGTTGAAGCACACAGTGCATGGTTGGCAGTATGTTCCTGCTAGCATGCAATGCTTGATTGAGTGTGTGGCAGCAGGCCTCCACACCCTGCTCTTGCTTCCGACATCAGTTGGGACTGCTTTGTCAAACATCACCTGCAAAACCAATACGTACTATGAAGTGTGTAAATACAACTGAATTCAACAGTTATCTATGTATGTCGAATTCTGTATAGATGGTTATATCATCATATTCTGTATAGATCGTTATGTTAAGATCGTAACTGAGTGATTGAATGAAAATGCCATATGGGTTTGCAGGGGCAATGCTGCACAGCAGGCTCACGCACCTTTGTGCACGAAGACATCTATGACGAGTTTGTGAAGAAGGCCGTGCAGCGGGCACAAAACAGGAAGGTCGGCGATCCCTTTGATGATGACACTGAGCAGGGCCCTCAGGTCAGAGACATCTCTTTGGGATACAGAAAAGTCACCTTTTTCAGTGAAATGTCTCTGTCACAGTGTGACCCCAAGCTGAACAATGCCTGGAGTACAACATGTTTCTACATTGGGGAGATTTGTTAGGCTTGCATGCATTGTTACTATGGTTCATCACTACAATGTTTATGGTACTATGTTACCAGGGTAGTACCACTGCAATTGTTGCTTTGCATTCCATGCAAGTGTCATGAATGCTGTTACGAGCGTTATGTGTAGCTGGCTTTGGTGCTTGCAACATCATGCATGATGTTTCAGTACATGCTTGTTGGCCACTCTGTTGTTATATTTGCAAAGTGCATGTGGCATATTACACAATGTGTATCAACCACTGCACATGTATATATACACCCACAATGCCTCAGCGCTGCACCAATCTGGATGTTATGGCAGTTTCACATGCTGCACCGTTGGTTTGTAAACATTTTCCCTCCAGCTGCAGGAACTGTTGCAACATCACCACACCTCACTCTTCAACAGCAAGCACAATTCTGCAGGTGTCAAAGGAGCAGTTCGACAAGATTCTGGACATGTGCAAGCAAGGAGAGGAGCAAGGTGCCAAGCTAGAGTGTGGAGGCAAGCGCTTGGGAGACAAGGGCTACTACATTGAGCCCACAGTCTTCAGCAATGTGCAGGATGACAACATCATTGCCACAGATGAGATCTTCGGGCCTGTGCAATCAATTCTGAAGTGGAAGACTGTTGAGGAGGTAATGGCTGCTGTTTGTCCTGTTGAAGATGTCGCAGCCCATACTGCGTTTACCGGCTGCAATCAATCCTCAAGTGGAAGATGGGCGAGGAGGTGATTGCTGCTGTTTGTCCTTTGCTAAGATGTTGCAGTCAATGCTGCATCCACAGGCTGCAGTTGCAGGCTGCATGTACAGGGTACGCTTGATTGTCAAGTGGAAGACTCTCGGGACTGCTGCTGTTTGTCTTTTGGAAGTAGATGCAGTCAATGCTGCATCTACATGCTGCAGTCCACTTGCATGAGCACTGCAGAGGCAGTCTGTTACAGTTTCGCTGTGATGTCATGTTTTGATGCTTTGACATCATGCTGTAGTCCAGTTGCATGAGCGCTGCGGATGCGGTCTGCTACAGCCTGCTTTGTTATGGCCTCGACGTGTTTTTAAGGTTTACCTGGATGTGTGATGCACTTGATGTTGACTGCGTGCAGGTTTTGGAGCGTGCTAACAAGTCAGAGTACGGTCTTGCGGCAGGCATTTTCAGCAAGGATGTTGACATGATCAACGCCCTCAGCAGGTGTTTCATCTGTCTGCCTGATTGTGTGTCCACGCTCTTGTCTTGTGTGCAACCTCACATTCCAGTCCATGTCTATGGGTTTCTTCATTCGGCTCTTTTTCTGCTTTTGGATCGGTTGTTTGCAATGTCAGGAGTTCTGGCAAGGTATGTCAGGTCAAAGGAAAGGCTTTGTCAAGACAGATAGATAGAATCTCTGCAAGCGTGGTTCTCTGACCCTGCTTGATTGCTTTGTCTGTTGATACTGTCAAAATTGCAGTCTGGTCCAGCATGGAGCCTGCTGTGAGGCTGTTCCAGCAATGGTGCTCACAGCAATGGTGCTCACAGCAATGGTGCTCACAGCAATGGTGTTCACAGCAATGGTGCTCACAGCAATGGTGTTGATAGCAATGGTGGTTATGCTGCAGAGGCCTACAATCTGGCACTGTGTGGGTGAACACCTGGAACCAGTTTGATGCTGCTGTGCCTTTCGGTGGCTACAAGTTGAGTGGCATTGGACGCGAGCACGGAGAGGAGGTTCTTTCCCACTACACACAGGTCAGCAGCCTTTCGCTCATCTTCTTACCCAGCCACTCACTCACTCACTCACTCACTCACTCACTCACTCACTCACTCACTCACTCACTCACTCACTCACTCACTCACTCACTCACTCACTCACTCACTCAGCTTTTTGTTTATGGTATGCTATATTTTGCACATACAAGAGCCATACCCTGCCCTAGCACATATGTAAAGCACTCTATACATTGTTGATGAGAGGTTTGGCATGAGCTATATTGCGCCCCTTTTGGATCGCCAGGCTGAGGCTGCATGGCATGTCAGGTGGCCTGTCAGCATGATCTTTGTGTTGAAAGCATCAAAGGATGCTCTAGACTGCTATCCTTTGAATGCTTAAAGCTTTCAAGCACTGCAAATAGCGGGCTGCGGGTGCATGCTTCAGCTTACGCTTATGTATGCTCACCCTGAAGTGTGTTGCAGCCTGATTCTTTGGCATGTATTGAGTATGCAGCATGTGGCTTAGGTGCATTGAACAGGTCGCATCACCAGTTTTCCACACTAGGTGCTGACCAGCTGGCCTGTTTGCTGCAGACCAAGGCTGTGTACATGCCCCTGCAAGAGCCTGTCAAGTGGAGGGGTTAAGGCGTGACAGTCTGTGCACAGCAGTTTTTCCATACTGCTGTGAGCCTTGTGTCCGGCGTTTCAGTCCAGCAATGAGCAATGCTATAGTGCATCTGTGTGTGTGTACAGCCTTTTTTTATCACTGAGTGTATAGCCGCAAAGCCAATAGGTGTGCAATAATTTGCAAGAGTGCTGGTCCGTACTTTGTGCTGTGCAAGTCAGACATAGACGCAATACATTTGCCAATGTCCACTCACTGATTCGCTGCATTCCCTCTTGTCGCCTGGGTCATGTCATCGTTGAAATTCCATCATGGACTGACATATGTGTAATGTGTTCATCAAAGGCTCTTGGTATAGCAAATAGGTAATGGTGTTGTCTATCAGCTAAACTCCGTAAGGTTCTAGACATTTCTTATGCAGCGCCAGTGCTGCTTCGCAGGTCGTAGAGAGGAGGCTACAGTGCTGGCGTGCTAGGACATTCATTGCGTATCATGCGTTGGTATGAACGCGTTTGCTTAGGATGAGCCGCGAGACTGTACGACTTAAGGGTTGTTCAAGCAAGATATGAGACAGATTCCTGCAACTGGCAAAGTTCGCCGTCTGTCAGATGCATACTTGTCTCCAAGACAGCACGTCAAGAGTCTTTCTCTACTGGCTTCGGAGGCAGACAGCAGTGAGTCCCGCGGAGGTGCCGGTGGGTCCGCCGAAGCGAAGGCAGCGACGGTTTAGTCACAAGTTGTTGCTACCTTGCAGGTCTCGAATGTTTGCTGCACCTCAACAGCTGGAGCTCATGCTCTAATCTCAGGGGCAGCCTTCTACATATCAGCTTTGCTGCACTGGACTGGCAGAAACTGTACTCGTTGCAAAGGCTCATACTACGTGAATGCAAGCTTAGCTTTGATGCCAGCATACTCACTATCGTCGAGCACCAGCGTATGCAAACCATCATGTTTGATGGCTGCATCCCAGCAGATCAACACACGAGCAAGTTTTATGCAGACTTGGTGTATACTTTAGCTTTGCGTAGGCCTGACATTAGATTTTCTACAGCTATGATTGACATTTAGAGCTGTGACAGAGGACTCTGCTGCTGAATACCTCTCGATTTACCCCCTTTCTCCTGGCATGTGAGTCTGCCTGGAGCATAATTAGGCCAGAAATTGCTTAACAGCTTCCTAGTTGTGAAGAAGATGCTGTCCTGCAGGAAAACCCATGCATGAAGGTAATTGCAAAGTTAGAGCTTGCAGAATCAGACGTTAGTTGTTTGTATGGACAGCGAGCAATTGTATCTTGTGTTTGCTAAACATCTGCAACTTTCTGTCAAATTTGAAGTGTGTACACTCCTCGAACGTTTAAATCATGACTGAAACATCCCGTTGCAACCTGGACAATGTAATGAAAAAGCTTGCAACTAGATCTGAGCACACACATTGTCAGACCATTTCACAGTGTCCCGGTGCCGTTGGCCAGGGCAGCTGTTTGCCTACTGGAAAACAAGACAATGAGACCAATATCAAAACCTGGCGCATCAATCACACTGTGGTGACCAGGCCAGATGCTTTGAGAGAGAGAGAAAGACCCTACAGCTTTGGCCAGCCAACAAGTCTGATCGCATGGTTGGGTTACGAGACCCCAACAATCCCTGAACTATGCAGTCAGTTAGGCAAATATATATATATGAAACAAGCAAGACATGTAAGACTTCTAGCATGTTGCAAGATATGCAATCAGCCACACCAGTCCTTGCTGCTGCTACATTGCTCCTAGGATAGTCTAGGCTGTCTTCCACCCAGGAAGCAGTCATATCTGCTACATGCAAACATTGCTCCTATGAGCACCACGATGGGTCAAGCCGAATTTAGGCTCTCTTGGTACATTCGCTCCTGAACACAAAGGTCAACCTTGCACTGTAGCTGCCATGTGAGCTGGCTTCTGCTGAGTATGCATCAGCTGATGCTGCTGCTTTGGCTGCTGCTTTGGCTGCTGCTGCTGTAGCTATTGAGGCACTCTTGCTGCTACATCGAGTACTTCCTGCTGCTGCTGCTAAGGATGCTACTTGGTGCTACAACGGCTTGATGCTGCTGTCGCTTGGGCTGACGCATTGAGTCCCATTGCAATTGCTGCTGCTGGCAGTCCTGCTACCCTGACCACTGCTGTATCAAATCTTGCTGGTCTTGTTGCTGTTGGCGTTCTTGCTGTTTTGGCTTTTGCTGGCGGTCTTGCTGTCTTGGGTTTGTTGGTGCTCTTGCAGTTTGGCTGCTGCTGGCGCTCTTGCTGCTGTGGCTTTTGCTGGAGCTCTTGTTGTTTTGGCTTGTGTTGATGCTCTTGCAATTTGGCTGCTGCTGGTAGTTTTGCTGTTTTAGCTGCTGCTGGTGGTCTTGCTGTTTTGGCTGCTGCTGATGGTCTTCCTGTTTTGGCCGCTGCTGTATCAAATGTGGATGTTATTGCTGCTGCAAGCAGTCAGGCTGTTTTGGCTGCCGCTGCTCTCTATACTTTGGCTCTGCTGCTTGAGTCTCACTGCTGGCAAAGTTGCTGCAATAGCTGACGCTGCTGCTCTGGCTGCTTTGATCTTGCTGCTGCTCCTTTCTTTCTTTCTTTTGGCCTGACAGCACCGCATCGGGGTGGATGCAGGTCCCGGTATCCTGGCTTGAGCCTCCTGCAGGATGAAAGCTTTTGTCGACACTATCGCTGCCATCTGAGCCACATCTGATATGCGTTACAAGATCCTTCGACTCCTCTTGCCGTTGCTGCAGTGAGGCTAGCTGCTCTTGCATAGAGTCTCACTGCAAGTGCTACTGCTGACAGTCCTGCTGCTTTGACCACTGCTGGCATGCTGGCGGATTGGATGGCTATTGCCATTTTGCCTGCTATGCACTTTGACTGTTGCTGCTGCTCTGAACTTTTGCTGCTGTTGCTACCTTGACGGCTGCTGCATCATACCTTGCTGCTCTTGATGTTGTCGGCATGTGCTGCTGCTGCTGTTGCATGAAGCTTGCCACTGCTGCCATGGGGGAGGTTGTTTCTTTCAGCATGAAACTTTGGCTTCCATCTGGCGGTGCTTGATGTGCAACAACTTGGTCTTAATCAAACACATGCGTTGGGGAAGTAGACTTGCGCACCTGTGAAGTCTGCCTGACATTGCGCAGTCATGCTCTGAGCTGCCTCTGGTAGGCTGCCTTTGACTGGCACAGCTGAAATAAGTCTCCTGAGCCAAAGACAGTCTTGATGTTGGCTCTTGATTTGATCAGCTCAGGCTTAGCTCGCTCATCGTCAAAGACATGCAAGGTGTCAACAGACGTCTTGATCACAATGTAATAGACAAGCTACAAAAGTCTGACTGTTGCACAACATATGCACATACATTTAGGTCTGTATGTGTACACCAGCTTGTACAGCAGCTTTCTACAGAGCAGCCCACAACAAACAGTGGTCTTTATCATGACAATCAGGTGAACGCCTCAGACTGTGAAGCTATATCTAGAGCAAATGCACAGCAAACAAACAGAATTGTGTGTGACTCACGTGCCATTGCTTGGAAATTGAGTTGCATGGAAAGCATCGTGCATATACATGGGCCACAAAAGTCTAGCATGCCAGGGTAGTGAGAGAGCATTTCTATATGCGTGTTCAGACAGATAGAACATACATAGACAGATAGGACACTGCCACTTTAATTGTTGCACCCAAAGTCACAGAAAAAAAAGGCTCAAGCTGCGAGCAATGTGCCCTGTGTGTCAAAGAAAAACATGACTGGCATTGCCTTATTGCATCTGTTGTCTCGCATGGTAATACTCATCCATGATCATCACCACACTTAACATCAATGCGTGGTCATGGCCGGCATTCAGGGTGAGCTGGTAGCCTTGCTTGCTAAAGAACCAAGATTCTGCTGATCTCTGTCGCGTCACCTGCAATTCAAGTTTGCATGTGGATTAACCAATCAAATCATGCGCTCATGGCCAGCCCTTTGTGTACAAGGCAATCACAACACAACCTCATGCCACCCCTTTGCAATTAATTGGTGCTGGAGGGAGAATCACATTGTCACTGAAACCCTTGTAGAGACAAGTATGGCTTTGCGTGTCTGATGCAGTAGTGATGAAAGTTTGTATGAGGCAGAGGCTACTTACGTGACCAATGATTTGGCCATGGTGCATGATGTCCACCTCCCGGCTACCAAAAATGATGCCTTGAGGCTTGAATGTATATTCCACCTACACACACACTCACACAGCTCATGAGGCAGATCCCAAATGTTCTGGCCCTTTGTTGGAATTGAAGGCCTGGTTATACAGCACATTGTGCAAGAGGCAGCACGTGGACCGCTTGATGATAAAGTGTTTGTGATGATAGCAACCATGCCTCCAAGTTTTCGGAAGCTTGCTGCGTTAGCATGAGCACTGGCCAAAGATGCACTCAGCTCAGACAAACTGTTGTAACAGGTCAAGACAGGGCAGGGAAGTAGCATGAACAGCAGTGTCCATTAGGCTGGCAACGTTGTTAACATGGTTGTTTAGCTAATGTTGTCACTATTGCAGATTATAGACTCTACAGCTAACCCGCATGTCACATTGCAGCACTTAGCAGTTGTAATTTGACTTGTAAAAGATACCATCATGTTGTGTACAACAATAAATCATCATCATAGCGTGTGTATAAGGATGTTATTCTTGTATGTAAGTATGTTGTACTACAGTTCAAGCTCTATAGTCTTGGAAAGGACAATAAGGTGATTTTATTGTGATATCATCTAATACATACTTACGCTGTTTGTTAGTGTTACCCTTGCTTCTGCCAAAAAGCATATTTCAAGCAATTTCAAGACTTGATGAACTTGACCAATAAACTCAAAAGCAAGCAAGATGCACAAGCAAGAATTTGATGAGCTGACCTGTTCACTGTCCCCAAGCTTGACTTGCACACTCCAACGCCAGCTCCATGGTTTTACATTCACTGTGGCCACTGGATATGGGTCAAAGCCTCTGCCACCCCTGAAGATGTACTTTTTATTGTACAAGCTAAATAGCTGCAGTCAAGAAGTGCATGTCATGGATACATAGTTGGCATATACTATATAGTCGATACGTCCAAGTCTTCTGCAGCTTGTACATGGTTGATGCAAGTCTGTGACACAAATTTTGGGCCATTGTTGCAAACTTGTCTAGGGCAGCTTCACTGTCATGTTGTTTCCGTAACAAATGGGCCACCTGTGAAGACTGTGGGCTGAAGCTGCCTTTGAAACACTGCCTTGGCATGCTAGGTTTAGCACTGACAGAAGCAACATGGGTACAAGGTTGGCACACGGGAAGTGGACAGTTGCAGTCAGCATTGAGCTGCTTGGTAGGTGCAGACAACAGCTCCGGAAGTTGACACCATGCAGGGGTAAGTGAAACTGTGTGCTGTATGCAAGCAGCAAGCGGCAGCTCCTGCGTTTCATACCTGGTCTGTTATGCAGCAGACAGGGTAGCCTGCAGCATCTTTGAGCGACCTGTGATCCCGCAGAGACAGCACTTTAGCATCCATGGTGAATAGGACGTAGCCCCTGTCATCGGTGACCGTAGCATCTTCACCGCTCCAGCTAAACATGTCGTCTCTCATGAAAAACTTTGTTGGGAAGGGTGCACAATACTGAGGGCCAATGCAAGGCAATAACTATGCAGTCTTTTGGTGCTTGCAATGATACACGTTCCTCAGCTTTGACATGTTTGAAAGTGCCATTGGCAGTGGGTGACGTCCTGCATGTACAGGTATGGGTAGTGCTTAAACCGCTATCACTATTGTCAGCGTCCTCTTTGCAGTAGATGGTTGTGCAGTGGTGCATTGTGTCTTGGGACTATAACAGCAGCCATGCAATGCTTCAAATGCCATAAGAGCCACGGATGTGCAACAAACTTCTGATTTGTGATGACTGACTTGTGACAGCAAGACAGAAGAAGACTCTCACGTCGCCCAAGCTCTTGCTTCTCTGGACTATCAATGGATGATGTCATGGGCTGCCATCGCAAGCCTGAAGCTGCTCCTCTTCCATCTGTGTGGCATTGCAATCTTCTCATCGCACGACCCTCTATTTAAGCAAGCATGCAACCAATCTCGAACACTCAACACTACAAAGGGCTACCCAGAATGTACATCGACCTCAGCAGCGTGATGATAGGCACAATATTGCCGCATGGGAAGCAAAGATGTTATGTGTCACCTGACGTGAGCCTTGCAGTTCTGTGCTGCGACAGCCTCTGCAGCGCTTGAGAGGGCGACGCAGCACCAGAAGAGGCTGACTGCTCAATTTGAGGCCTGGCGTCTGTTTCTGGAGGTCCAAAATGCAGCTGCTGCTTTGAAGACGGATCCATGGGCGAGGGTGCAGAAGGCTGAGGCAACTTGAGGGCAACATCAAGTGGTCCATAAGACGCATTGTTGGCTTTATCAGCCGTGCCCTCCTGGTCATTGGAGGACATCTGTGCATGATGATCAGCATGGTGGGGAGCGGGGTGCTGGGATGGATAGCTTGCATGAGTGCTGTCAGTGAGATCAGATGCCACTGCGTTGGAGGGTGCTGATACCAGTGACTGCTGTGCTGTGCTGAGAGCAAGGCGGCTTGGTAGCTGTGCAAAACCTCTTGGCAAGCTTGCTGATCGGGCAGGAGATAAGGATCTTGACGCATGAGAGGCAGCAGCGGAAGCAAATCCTGCTCTGCCAGCTGTTGAAGGTGCTGCTGTTTGTTGAGATGCAGATGGACCTGCAAGAAGAGCGCATCATACAAGTCATTGCTGTGTAGCAGAGTCAAGGGGTTGATGGCAAGGTACACAGCACAAGGAAAACTGCAGCTTGCAAGCATAAGCTGTGCCAGTCACAAAAAAGTGGAGAGGTGACAGCTGCTCACCAGCAGAAGCTGTCACAGCATTAAGTGTCTTAGGATCAGCAATGTACAATGATGACTGAGGTGGTTGTGCCAGAGAAGTGCTGACTGTTGAAGATTCACCCGGGCTGGAGTCAGGCGATCTCTTGTGTGCACTGTTGGAGTGGCGATGCTGACTGACGTGCGGCGTAAAAGAAAGCTTGCCAACAAATCTGTCTTTTTTTTCGGAATCTTTAATAGACCCGACCACCCCTCTACGCGCTGACAGTGGGGTGTAAGGAGCAGCATCCATCGGTGAAGCTTTGCTTAAACTGGTGGTCTTCAAACTTGTCGCTGGCTGTCCTTTTTTTATTACGGATTTCAGGACAGGGGCGGGTGAGGTCTGCATGGGACTGCCACTGTCCGAGAGCTGGCCTGGACTGTTGGCCCATGGTGTCAATGCTGGAAAAGGCACTCCTCCGTTTTTAGTGCTCTGAAAGGGACTGCGCCATGCCATATCCCAGAGAAGCTAACGTCGCCGATGTCGGGTGACCGCTTGGAAAGGGCTGACTTTGTGAGCGCAGCATGCACGAAGCATGGTCGTCATGTGTTTGGCTTCAGAAAACGAAGCAATAGCTCTGGCAATACCTGGTAAAATTGTCGCCCGCAAGCTAAGAAGCAGCAACAGGGCGGGTCTCTGCCGAGGCTCACGCGTCATCATCGCCAGGTTGCAACCTCTGGCGCTGTGCAGACGTTGCTAAAAATTGCTGTGCATTGACAGATAGGATACGCAAAACTTGGAACGAATCAATCGATCACAAGTCGGTATCTCTCAGTCAGTGATCTAGCAAGCTGTGCGATCACTTGTAGGCACGGCGGAATGTCGTTGGCAGACCTTTCGAACGAGTTATTGGCCAACATTCTTTCGCACGTAGAGGCATACATGCATAGACCTACTTATTCAGTCGTGCGCCAACCATTCTTTCCCGTCAATGGTACTCACTTGGCTACATCGTATGCAGCACGACGGGTAAAGGCACAGACGCTCTGCTTATGACATAGATAATTCCTGAGGAACTCTGCTTTGTGTTGCCAGCTTTGTCCAACCTTCTCCTCCTGCTGCCGTGCTTTGCCAGGTTTGCAGGAAGTTCAAGCAAGTGTTTGAACAGTATCCAATTCTGTCACAGTGGATGATTCTTCCAGAGACCTTTGCGGCTTCCTCTCTGCCCAGTGTGCTAAAATGGCTACATCACTTTGGTTCAGCTGTCCAAGGGGTGTCCTGCAAGTCCACCGCAGCGGCTGAGGCCGTGCTCACGCCATTGACCTGGCCAGGCTCTCGTATCCACACAATACATATTCTTTCTGCCAGTCCATCCATGCTGCATGTGCTATCGGTCATGACTTCCCTCACAACCTGTGACTTGCTCAACGAATTCGGCCGTCCATGTGATCTTACTCCAATGCAAGCTCTTCCCAATCTGAACAGTCTGTACCTGCAAGATGGCACTTTCCTGAACATTCATACACTCGCACACTTGACAGAGCTTAGACTGTCCGAGGTAGAGATGCAAACTGATGCAGCATGGGCATGTTGCACATCCCTCAAGCAAGCGCACTGGCATAAGTCATTTGTGCAAGGTCTTCACCCTGAGGGCCTGGTTGCTTGCTCAAACCTGCAGAATGTGAGCATGGTCAATGTGGTAGTCACTGCCATAGACCTGCCATATTCTGAGAGATTGTGTTTGGCCAGAAAGTCGCCACGCATTCCCAAAAGTATATCTAGACTGACAGACCTCACCCACCTCCAGCTTGGGATGGATGGGCCAGGGGGAGCAGAGCTGCAAGTGTCACAACTTTACCAGCTTAGCTCCCTGGCACACTTCAGCTTCATAGGCTCGTCTGCCCTTCACCTGGAGCTTGGACTTAGCCAGCTGACAAATCTAGTGTGTTTGTCTTGCAGGTCTTCAGCCTTGCAGGTTGTGCAGGTTGTGTGCTTGGCCTGGCACGCTCACAGTCTGCATTAGACTTGTCACGCAGCAGTCATGATCACCGTCTCAGAGCATGGGCTGACATTTGCAGGCACCAGCACAGCTTGGCAAGTGTTGAATGTTTGGTGAACAAAAGCGTTCCTGTAGCTTTTGGCAATATAAATGTGCTGCCAGATATACTACCCATAAAGTGCATTTGTTCAGTGTTGATACATTAGCATACGTACAGGACTGGGATATATATGTGCCTAACTGAACATTGACCATAGGGTCTCCTCTGTAATTTTGTCAGATTAGCAGACAAAGTAGACTTCAGCTTGCTCAGAGGTTTATGGCTCATGGTTGCAGAAATTGCTTTTGGCCTGAACAGTCTTTCACTTGCACACAGGATATTTCAAGTGGTGTCTTGGTGTCAGAGAATACAAATTCACTACAGAAAAAGCTGTGGACTTGCATGTGTGACCTTGCTGGTGACCCTGCATGGGAAAGGCAGGTGCATTTCATGTTCATGTGAGTTTTTTCAAAGCCAGCACCAATGACTGCTACAGTGTTGTGTCTTTCTGTCGTTGCATTCAACATCTACACTATACTTTGCTGTGTAGTGTTATGCAACGGTGCTGGTTTATTCTTGCTGTAGACTTTTGTTTCCGTTATAATTGCAGGCCTGTCTTGAACGCTATCATGAAGCAAACTTTCAGTGCATACCAAGTGACGAACTCTCTAGGTGGTCGGGATGACCAGAATCCCACCAGATTCAGCCTCAACTTCAGACATGTTGCACTTGCCTATCAGCGGTATAGTGAGGGTTCTTACCTTCTTGCTGAGAACCAGCATGAAAGGCAGCGCCGACTGAAAGCCTGCACTGAGGTCATTGGAGCTGTGGTTTCACAAGTCTTGTCTGACTTCAAGGCAAGTCCAAATGCCTGATTCCGCAATCATTACAATGCTTTTTGGCTGCTTTGGGAATTGAACGCAGTGGCTTTTGCAGAATGACATGCTGCCTGTTCCAGAAGATCTGCTTCAATGGTGTCAGAATGCTGCCAACAGCACTTCTTCTGGGGTGTTAGCTTTCTGCAGGCAGTGGGCTCACCCTCTTAATCACATCACCTACTGCAAC
>JAABUP010007099.1_pt1 | contig 15345 bp, 14 predicted proteins | sample 5559201 | NCBI WGS metagenome assembly JAABUP01 (sample SAMN10711887, study PRJNA513373) | rock metagenome | isolation source: Antarctica rocks | place: Antarctica
TCCCTTCTTGTCGCATGGTTCGGCGCTGTGACTTAGGCATGGGTGGACATGGTGCCTGGAGGCGTTATCTTATAGTCCACGCGCTCGAGAAGAGCACCGAACCTGACGTACGGGGCGCCCTGTTGATCTGGAATACTCTGCACCCCAGTAGCGCCGTCACCAGGAAATTGCGTTCTGTAGAGTTTACCAGTATCGAAGTCCGCGTAAAATGTACACAGATTGAGACCGCGTCAGATCCGGATGGAAGAGGCTATATCTGGCTCGCAGACTACTTTACGGATGAGTCCTTTGGCAGCGTGTCTCTCCGGTCTGTCGACCGAGAGGCTGGAGACCAGTATCTTGCGGCTTTGAAGATGTGACCTTAGAGCAAGAATTCTATTTTAGAGATTGATAGGTGAGAAGTTTTGTCCAAAACATTAGCACGGAGGTACTCTGGTCGGACTATAAGGCAAGGTAAAGCTACCCGGATTGTAGACCTACTCGGCATGCAGGGCCCATTGCCTAACCTATGAACATTTCACAATATCTGACGTCCCGCCATCCTTGCAGAGGAAGCGCACTATTGGAATCACCCGCAGAAGGTTTGTTGCCTCCTGCCATGTGCATGATAACTACCTCCCAGTTTGACAGCATGATTGCACGAATAATTGCATCCACACATGGTTCCACAACATGGAGCTGAGCTTGTTGAACAATTCACCAATCACCGTAGTAAAATGGACGTTTAATAGGGTCAATGCGTATACTATCATGACTACTAAAGATGAGGTCGAGTGCAGGCTGTTCGCTTACGTGTGACGTGCAGCTCGACCGCCAAGGGTATTTCTCTTTCTCTCTCACCTAAGGCCGGACTCAACCTGCCAATCATCCTCTTCGACCTTGACTGACTCTATCACATCCACATACCTTGTCCGAGTACACCTATACACAACCCTGGAAATAGCACAAGTCTTGTGGCTGCTGTTCTTAGCCCTGTGGGGGAGTTCCTGCGAGTTTGGTGTCGCATGTCGTCTTACGGTTCCGCACCAATAATTTTTCCAGTACATCCGTATCGGCACAACGGTCACCGATCAACCAAAGACACTGCACTGGAGGCCGTTATCATCCTTCTGCAACGTCTCCGCAGCCTGTCGGACAGCCTCCATATTATCTGGTCCATGTATGAAGAGAACCGAGCCTGGGCCTCGTTCTTCCTTACCAACAGGATGTCATCTCAAACCTTTTCTCGTCCTCGGACCCCCTGCACTCCCATGCATTGTCGTCTCACCTATTAACTTTCAGCACTTTTCTTGTGCGCCGTCGGGCTTCTCTTTAGAATCCACATTTCCCTTGTTTTGTCGCCTTTTTGCCATTCATGCTTGTAGGGTACTCTGTATCAAGGTACTGCCTACGATCTCTCGAAGACGACGCACATGACTCTCCTTCCGGGCCGTCACATCACAGCATCTGCCACTGCCGCCGCGGCTTCAGGCTTGCGCTCAGTCTTTACTTGAGCAGTAATGGCATTGACCACAGAGCAACTTAAGGCGATTGAGGTCACCGAACGTATCGCGTCAATACTATCACTCCTTGGTACTGCCTACATCATCGTGACCTTCATCACTTCCCCTGCCTTCCGCAAACCTATCAATCGTTTGGTGTTTTACGCTTCATGGGGAAATATGATCTGCAATGTGGCGACCCTCATCTCGAGATCTGGCATCGATGCTGGTATAGGCTCGGCATTATGCCAGATCCAAGGTTTTTTGATCCAGGTGTACGCTCCGAGTGCTCATCCGCCATTGTCTCCATTCATTACTGATCGGTTTCTCAGGTTCATGCCAGCAGATGCGCTGTGGATACTGGCCATGGCTTGCAATGTCTACTTGACATTCTTTCACAAGTTCAACGCAACTCAGTTGAGAGGACTGGAGTGGAAGTACTTTGTGGTCTGCTACGGCTTGCCATTGATACCAGCCATCACGTACCTCTGCATCAACAACAGCTCGCGGGGCAAGATCTACGGGCCAGCGACGGTAAGCACTGACAGGTGGTTAGCCTGGTCGAATCCAACTGAGATTTGTTTTAGCTATGGTGTTGGATATCTATCGAGTGGGACTTTCTTCGAGTTGCGGTCTTCTACGGCCCGGTCTGGTACGGCTCTATGAGACTGATCCTCCGCGAGGTCGCAACTAATAACTTCCGCCTAGGCTCGTTATCTTCGTCACGTTCACAATCTATGTCCGGGCCGGAAAGGAAATCTTCAAGAAGCGCCAACAACTCCGAAACATATCGCAAACACCACCATATACGGTCATTGAGAACCCTTTCATTAGCTGCAAGACCACTGAAGTACATATAAGTAACGAGCCAGTTGGCGTGATACGCAATGATTCTCAGGCATCTCTTTGCGATGACCACGGCAACAGGATGCAAGGCTACAACCCATATAGCGTAACCGTCGAGATAGGTTCCGGGGCCCCTGAGGCCACGCCGCCTCGAACGCCAGGTTCGGGGCGAGCGTTCCACCACAACAATGCCGCTAATGAGGCAAACTCAGCAGCATGGGGTTACACCAAATGTGCCATGCTGTTCTTTATCTCCCTAATCGTAACCTGGGTTAGTCGTACTTCACTAAGTACTCAAACTGTAGGTTGTCTTTGCTAAACATCTATAACGCAGGTACCCTCCACGGTCAACCGCGTCTACAGTCTCGTGCACCCCGAAGCGGTCAGCTTCCCTCTAAACTACGCCTCTGCCCTCGTCCTCCCTCTGCAAGGATTCTGGAATGCGGTCGTGTACATCATCACCTCGTTACCCGCAAGCAAAGCTCTATACCGATCACTTCGCGCTCGCCAACGTTCACCTCTTGTGGCTCGAAGCTCCTCAACTGGTACGACGAAGAGTATTCTGCCTGGTCAAGGCACTAATGGGTTTGTGAAGAGTATGCGAGGCTTGGCGAAAAGTTGACAGTATGTCCTTGCTCTCTCCGGTCGATAGGGTGACGGCGTAACGGATCCATCGCCAGATACGTAGGGGCGTTTGATATTGCGTTGCAGGATCAAGGCTGGAACATGTTATGAGACTATACCCTGGAGTCAAGGATCTCAGTCTATCATCTCTCGTTGCTTTTGCTGCCTACATTAGACGGCCAATCGCTTTTTGATATTCACCCTCGGATGACAAGACGATGTTACCCTGCCTTTTACTGAGGAGCTTCGGCGTTTTACACTTGGTTATTGCTGGCGGCGGGATGCCCGTACCTTATCTTTAGATTTTATATAGTAGCGAATACAGCTCATCTCTAGAAAGCCAAATTACTGTTGTGGAGGTAATTCTCATCATCGAACGACCACAATTCACAGCAAGTCCAGATGATCGGCGGGACTCGATGTGGCCGGCCGATGTATGGCAGGTGGGGTGATAGTCTCGTTTCACTTGGGCTTAGGAACAACCACCGATATCACCAAGGACTGACGCAAACCGTGAAGACATCTTTTACATTTCAATACACTCTGAACCTCATTCGACGGCATCAAAGAACCACGCACCTGCATCACACTGCACCCTACCTAATATATAAGATTTTACAACACACAACACATGGTACGGAGGGCGAGCGGAGTACACTCCGCCAGGGAGAGAAGTGGAAGGCCGACGCGGAGAGCTCCAGAACTCTCCGGAGGCGGTCCAAGTCCGCCCTCTGGTAACGTCCTTCTCTTTTGAAGCGATGGAGGTCTGACGATGAGGAAGAAACATGTGGTGAAAAGAAGCGTGATCATGTTGAACATAATATGTGGGTATATCTTTACAATACAGTCCAGCTACCAACAACGAGTGGACCTAAAACCCTCCCCTACACCAGAATCCAGCTCGACAAGATCATAATATCAATATACAGCCCATTACCAGCATGTGCCCTTCCACCTGAGAAATATATTCGTAATCATACAAGGCTTGCGCCAGTGGTTCTTCTCCGAGTTATAATGCAGACAAACGCTCCGCTCCGGCCCGTACCGCTCAAATGCGTGATCGTAATCGAGGAAGACTTATATATCCAAACAGATCGCTCGCTCGCTCGCTCGTGAATGCCGCTTCGCTATGCGGGATCGTAAAAAACATCTCGTAAGAATCTCATTGTCGTAAATGTTCGTGATCCTCCACTTCCACTTCCTCGTCTTCGAATTCGAATTCGTCTTTGTCTTTGTCTTCGTTTGTACTCAAACTGATACCGTCCTCCTTCTTGGAGCCAAAGGTTTCTGCGCGTAGCAGATCAACAACTTGAAGCTCGTTTCTCTCTTCTCGCACTCTCTTAGTAATGCTTTATCGTTCCAAATACGTCGTTCTAAGTCGCCGTCAGGTAAGACGCCCAATTCATAACATCTCGTATACCACCATCTCCCCACCTTCGCCACCATCTTGGTGATCCCTTCGTCCCCTTCTTCAGACTGGTCTTTGAGCATGTCGCCAAGAGATAGATTCTTCTCGTCGAAAGAGCCAGATCTAGACTCTGGGATTTTACCAGCAACCGGCACCCCAACCATACATCTATTCAAGTTCTCAAAGCCTCGTCTTCCAAGCAGCTTCTGGATGTTGTCGGATACAGGTTTCAATGACACGTCACTATCCGCAACTTGCATCCTGACCTTCAACATTCGCACAGCTCTTCTGGCTCGATTGCCCATATTCATCATATCCAGATCCAGTACGCTTATTTCCAGAAACCCACCGGGTCGAAGGACACGTTTGCATTCAGAGATTGCGTTCCGGTAGGCTGCTTCCGAGTTTGCGACTAGGAAGCGTAGAATGACGGCAGTAAAGAAGCCTTTCGGAAACGGAAAAGGATGTGCAATGCTAGTGTGGTGGATTTGCCGATGGTTTGATGGTGATTGCCATCCTGACTCCCGCTTCTTTGCGGACAGTTGCACAGCTGGCTGGTATGGACTTAAATTATAGACAGTGGCATCAGGATATGTTAACGCGCAGTAGAATGACCAGTCGTCGTTCCCAAGGCCGTCAAGAATCAATACCCGGTCTTGTCGGTTATTCTTGATCTCGGCATGCGCAGGACTGAACAGTACCCTTCCAAATGATAGCCACCGGCTTGTCATCAATGCCCCGAAACGCAGATTCGCCTGAGCCTCTGGACCATCTCGCTCTTTCTCGGCAAAGTTCATCAGCTGCGTATTGCGATAGTGTGCCTTGTCGCCACTGCTTGGCCTGGGGAGAGAACCTTTTTTTGATCGCGCAGATGCCGAACTGTATCGGCTTCCAGAAGACGAGCTATGTTCTGTGTCGGTGTTGAGATTACCAATGTTTCGTTCTCCATACCCAGCAAAGAACTCTGTAAAGGACATTGGCGTGCTTGGCCTCACTGAAGATTGAAGGGGTGAAACGAGCCTTGAGCTGTGACTAGAACTGGACACTTCAGAACCGGCTGCAGGCACCATCTGCGGGAGTAGCACAGATCCAATTCCAGAATGACTAACTGCAGAGTCTACAACCGGCGACTCCTTTTGGTTCACCTGATGCTGTAGAGCTTTGGTAGCCAGATTGGCATACTGAAAGGGTGCGCCTAATGAAGATGTAGTAGAAAGAGGCGTTTTGGGAGCAGTAGTTGACAACACATTGTCAATGAGATCGTCGTATTCGTTCCAAACCTCATCTTCGCTGGGTGCGGCGTCTAGCTTTGGGAGGACGGCCGTAGTATTAGCAAAGCTAATGATTCCAGAACTGCTAGAACCAGACATCTCAGAGCCTTTCCTAGGTGGGAAAGCCAAGAATTCTGTCCCATATATCGGATCATCAGCACTTTCAGTGGCTACCGTGTCAGCTGCAGGTGCGCTTGCTGGGTTGTTGAACTCAAACCCCTCCCATTGCCGATTGGGGATGAGATCAGTGTGGATACCCAGTGCCGGACGATCGGAGCGTGCACTCTCATTCGGAACATCCACAGTGAACGAGGGCTGATGACTTGGACGTGGTTGCTGCGCGAACGGTCGCGAGAATGACTGCACAGGGGGCTGATGGTTGCGATCTCGCTTCGAAATGACCATGGGTATACGACCGACTTGTGGCAAGCGACTCGGCCTAGGTATCTGAGGGTCTTCCGCCACGTTCAACTCTGTGGAAGGCATTGCCGCTGAGCGCAGCATAACCTTTGGGGAAGACGGTCGTCGATCGTGCGTGAACTCCAATGGGAAAACAGGCCGAGAAGGAAGAAGGGGAGAGTGTATATGCTCCTGCTCTTTCGTCTGAGCCGCATAGCTGCTTGAGGTGTCTTCTGCCCTATCCATTTCCACCGATGGATAGTCGTCAACGTCATGCGAGCTGTCGTCCAAGGTGTCCGAATCGACCTGCTCAGCCGCGTCAAACATTGCGTAGTGTGCAACGGGTCGGGCATCAGGTCGTTTAGTGATGGTGACGGGTAGCTCCACAACGTCACTGTCCCGCGACTCAATGTCCATGTGACCTGTGTGTTGAGGAGATCTTTGCGCTCTTTGAAAGAAGTTCCACCTTCGGGATGACTTCTCAGGCTTTTCCATCTTCGACTTCAACCAGTTGCCCTCCTTCCCTTCAGAAAGATCGTGCATAAACGGAAGCGTGCTATCTGTCTGAGGTACAGATGAATGGCTGGTATCATAGCTATTCAGCGACGGAGATGGCGCTAAGACATTAGTCTTTATCGGTGCCGGGATCTTGATAGGCTCTTTCTCATTGAAAAGATGGGACCGATGCAGAGAGCGTCGAGCAGCGAGCGCTGAAACTCTGGTATCATCAGACGCGTCCAATCTTTCGGAATCTTCATCCATGCGGGATACAAGTTTCGTCGACCGTAAAGGGTTATTGGATCCCAGACTCGAAACGTCTGCTGGCGAAATGTTCCCAACCCCTCTCCGCAGCCCTTGACTTATCTTCGATCTTGTACTGCTTCTCGACTCCAGACTTGGCCTAATTAAGCTTTGGCCACTACCGGTTCGAGCAATCTCGACGCCACTGTTGTGATTCTCAATGATAGCCCCCCCTCCACCAATAACAACGGGTGCCAGTCTGTCAAGAAAGAACTCGTCCATTTCCGGCTCACCCCTGCTGGTGACGCTGCTCTTACCACTCGAAGCTGTGCGAGCTGCGCTGCCCGATGTACTACTAGCGCTTGTGGACCGGGCACGACTTCCGCTTGTACTGGCACTTCCGCTTCTACCTCTTCGAGCATACTTGCCATAACCCTCGTGTCCAGTACCAGCTGTGGGGCCCTTTTTGGTCGTCATTTCAGCTTCGTCCGAGCCGGTGGTCTTGGTTCGCCTTGAAAACAAGCCGAACCTTGATGGTGACTTGTTTGAGCCAGCGTTGGTCGGACTGACTCCTCTACTCAAGCCTCCACTCTCAACTGTGGGCTGTAACTGGGGCAAACGTCCATGATCAAGCTTCCATGATGATGATGGTGGCTCCACAGATGACGAGACTGGGCTTGGTGAGGGTTGTCTGGAAGGAATCCGTGATATTGGCTGGAAATTCTGGCGCGAACTCGCAGAGACCGGTGTCATTGTAGACCCAGAGGCGTTCCTTCCGCTGGAACTTGACTTCGGTAGTTCTATCGAGTCTCGCCGCTTATGACCTGTCGTTTCGAGGCGACTAAGGTTGCTTTGTATGACTGGCGATGGCTGATACTGATCCTCTAGATTCGGGGTGCCGAGACGGCTAGGTCTGATGGGCGGAATGCCATGAGGTGATGGAGATGCCACGGTAGATTCCATTGGGGAAGCTGTCGTCGTGGTTCGGACATCTTGGACGGTGGGGCCAGACCTATCTCCAACACTGCGTCCTGACTTCTTAGAATTAGGACTTGTCCTGGAGAAGTTTCTCGACGATTTGCGCAGTGGCGGACTCGGTGGCGGTGGGGACAGACGTGTTGTTTTCTTTTTGGTGTGCGTAGTGGCATTCCCTCCGCGTTCGCCAGCCTTCACGGTAGATCCTGAAGAAGATGAGGTCAACGATTCGCGCAGCGCCGGAAGGCCTTGACTATCCAATTTGCCATCCCTTTCGCCATGGATCAGACCTCCAGCCCTCCGACCTGCGAGCGTGACCGGCGGACGACTGCGAGTGGGACTTGGCTGCCTTGTTCTTGGTCCCACTTTCGATCCTAGAAGTAGGGCTGGTGAATGGGAGGACATTGAAGTTGGAGTTGAAGTGCGGCTAAAAGGGCCTGGTGACTCGGAACATCGAGTGGAAGGACTACTGGTATACCCACTACGGAGCGGGGTTGACGCCGGCAAGTCTTGCGTAGATAGTTGATGTAGCGATCTAGCTGGCTCTATGTCGTCTCTGACCGAGCTCGACGTGGCTCTTGCTGATGTGGAAGGGCGCATACTTGGGTTGTAAGAGGTTGACGCAGAACCCGACGGTAGCGTAATACCAAGAACCGACCCAGGATAAGGATCCTGATAACCGCCAGGCACCGATGCTGAGCCGATCTTTGGCATGGGAGGAGCTAGATCTAAGGAGGAGGTCGTCGTATCGCTACGTGCGTACTCCGAGTGCTGGTTTATCGACGAAGCCTTGCGTCTCAAGACATTCCGCCGTGGCTTCTCCCTCGACTGTTCAGTCGAAGTTCTCGATGCCGTCGATGAATTTCCGGTAGTCAATATCCCCAATCCAAGGGACCTAGTAGGTGGGAGAAATGTTCTCGCACTTGAGATGCGTCCATCTGATACTATTGGAGTGTCTCTGAGATCCTGTCTGGTTATGGGAGGCTTCTCCAGTCGTCGACTACTACTGACATCTCGTACCGCTGGAGGTCCTCTTCCTTCTGTCTCTGATGCTATATCGGAATCCTTATTTCTAGGCCTCGAAAAGATCGACGAGCTATATGCCGGGATTCTCGACGTCGAAGAAGCAGGAGTTGCATGTCGACTCTGCTGCGGTCTCGCCTGGTGTCCAGCGTTTGGGGGCGCTTCCACCTCTTGATATCTGGTCGACCGACCGTAGTAAGCCTTGTGCGAAGCCATCTCGAGTCCTCATGAAGTATTCGGCCGAACATCAGCATATGTAAGAGGGACCAAGAGTAATTGAGAGGTGAGAATGCTGCCTAGAGGTTGCATGACCGGGACGAGAGATGATCTTTCCGGATTCTATACAGAGCTCAAAGTGTCAGCGCATACTGATACGGTTCTGTACGACCTGAAGGCTTACAAGAGTGGTATTCATCCAAATCAATATAAAAGATCAGTCGAATCCGCCGGTGCGTTGGCTGGCGCATGCGGCAAGGCGTGCAGCAGTGACGGGGAAAATTTCCGTGCTTCGGTGTCAAAAGTACAGAATTGTGCGTATATAATTAGAGGCGAGCGCTGATGTATATCGGGAAATATCTGCGCGAGGGTCGTCCGGTTGATGTGAATGCAAACGGACCTGCGATGCATACTCCGCCACTTCGGGAGGGCCGATGACGTTTTACGCCGCAGGACAATGCCCGGAATTGCTTCAAATGTGTATTGTAAAGAAGCTGTGACACTGACACATCCGCGAGAAAAGAACCGATACGAAAATAAGAATGAGAGTCGAAAATGATGTGGAGATGCAGCGGTTAAAGGTATGTACGGTATCGTGTGGGGGAGCTGGTTAAGCTAGTGAAGAAGGGTGTGCTTCGTTCTCTGGAGACGAGGCGAGAAAGATGACAGGTTGGAACGTGCTTAGTCGCACAAACAGAAGGCAAATCACGGCCCGGCGTGATATCAAACTTTTCTCGATACCTTAGAGCACCGTACTCTACACGTACTGCTTGGTGTTTGGTTGGTCTGGAAGATACCTTGGCCGTTCCGTTAGCTGTGGCTACCGGAGGCGAAGACAGGACTCCGGTGATGATGGAGGATACTCTGGTGAAGTCATGCCAGCTCGGGCTGTGTCTGAAGTACACATATGGCACAAGTAGAGTACTCGACGGGTGTCAAATGCTGTCCGCCGAGTAGCCACAATATTAATAACGGGTGTTCGCGTCTGGCTGGGCGCATCGCGATTGCCGGCAGGAAGTCAAGCACCATGTCCATAAGGTACGGTCGTAACGACGCAAGTCGCAGCCAGGCAAATGAGGCATCGACTCTCCAGTAACCTTTGATTTGCCTTGACGGTACTTGTAAGTGCACTATCCGCGCAATCTAGCCTGCGTGTGATTTCTCTAGCCGCCAAATGGCCTTTCATTGTTATCGCACATGGAGTAGCGTGAGCAGATGAGGCGCTTCGCCGCGTCCTTGAGCTATCGGCAACGGCGTGGGCTATGATTATTTCAGTGCCAACATGCATGTGCATGTGCAAGTGCAAGTATCTCATACGTGTGCATACATAGCTCCCGACGGCCGATTACATGTTGATAGTACCTGATCTCTCCAAGCAGATGCGACGTGAACTTCCATCGAACACTGAATCTTTAAGATTACTCGTACGATAATCTTAATGTTTTGAGGTCAGATCTCTTCAGAAGATGAACTATCGAGGGCAGAAGCGAGAGGAGCGATGATTTGATAGCAAGACATCCAATCCTAAGGGTAGTCCCGGCCGTTGCGGAGTCTATGGCACGGCAACCTCACCAATTGGAATCAACTCTCTGACAAGATCAAACCCCTTTTGCGCTCTCTTGATGCTAATGTCTGATGTACCGTAACTATCGACTTTACCGTGATTGAGATCTTTCCGTCCAGGACCAGCATCGTAATATCACTTCATTTGCGGATGCTGATGGGCGCTTAGATGTGATCTTCCGAGTGACTGCTTATTATTGTGAGGGTAAGTGCGCCATAGCGTCGATCTGTGAAGCACTTCCAACGGGTTCAGAGATGTCTCCAACATAGGGCTTTGGCTTTGACAGCCACCACCAGAGCGCTCTCAAGAAGAAAACTCAGCAAGTCGGACAAGACTTCTGAGGTGCAAGAGTTCGGATCTGAAAGCATCCGGCTGACTACTGAGAACGTACAACGGCAGTGACTGTGTTCGGACGTCGACCTAGGCACTATGCGTAGTACTTGCTTTGACGTTGCATTATTCTTTGACTCAGTCCTCCTCCTCGAATCGGTTTGACCGACCCAGGCAAGCTCAAAGTTGCGGCATTTTCCAGAAACGTGGCGCAGTGATGCACCCGCCACAACGACAACTCATCAGCCTCAAAAAATCTTTCGATACTCGATGAACACGCCACGCCTGACAAGTACAAAGTAGTCCCGGTATGGTGTGCCGCACCGTCGAAGACCTCTCCAGCCACACAAAGCCCACGGTTTATTGAACTCGGCTTTCCAGCCCTCGATTGGCTCCACCAGTTCTTGGTCTTCGGTAGTCGAACTGGTAACGTGACGGCGAAGTGGTGTATCGACACCTACAGAAGTCCTCTTCTGGATCCAGTTCGGTTGCCTGAAAGACACAGTGCATCAATATTGCCTTAGCTCCCTAAATACTCTGACATCCACGGTTACTCTAATCACCTACAGTTCTTGAGCCTTGTCGCCTGCAATGGTGGCTACACGTCCGTTCGTCAGCGTCGCACAAAGGCTGAAAGAGTATGGCTGATCTGCCACTCACTTACAGCCCAACTACACTCTAAGGCAACAGGCCCTTGGATTGTATCGCGCGCCGTGCGGGGCTTTGACGCTCATGAACACTTCAGCCTCTCAGTTTCTACGGCATTCCGATTTTCAGTACCACCGAGTTAATCGTGATGACTTTGAAAACCTAGCACACAGAGGAGGAGGATTGATAAGCTCTTAAGATAAGCTTGCCGACCATAGACACGTTCTCGTATCCTATCGATCAAGAGCAATGTCATATCCTCTGTCTATTGCAGCGGGAGTGGCGGGTCTTGTCGCGTTGGCCGGAACGACGTCCAAGTGTTTTTACCAGTTCTTCAGGTCAATCTATAATGCTCCAGCCACTGCGAGAGACCTCGCCTCTGCATTATACACACTCAAGATTGCCCTAGGCCAGATCCAGGAGAATCTCCTCAACCCTCGATTCGTGGCCGTAGCAGAGGATGACCAAATAGCATCACTGGAAGCTTGCATGACAAGCTGCGTGACCATCTTCAGCGACATCCAAGCTAAAGTGAACAAGTCCGGTCTAGCAGATGCACAGCAAAACCCGGTCAAAAAAACTTGGGAATCTGTCAGGGCATCATATAACGAGGATGACCTCCGAGAATCCTTGCGGAGAGTGGAGGCGGAGAAGACTACATTGCTCTTAGTCGTTGACATTTTCTCCGCGTAAGTAACATTCTTCTCCGCCAACAATGAGTAAAGAATTTCTCAGACCGCATTGCAGGAGACTTAATGCCGGTATCATGGGGGTTGTGCAAGATACCAAAGCATTGGTGCAGAAGCACGATCGTCGTTTTAAGGACATACATGTTTTCTGCCAGTGGGTAGTGGGCAAACTGGCACGCGGAACTATGCAATCATCGGAGAGGACCAGAATATCATGACTTCCGGCTTTCAAGCTTCTAACGCATACGGCGGTGGCGATATAGCCCGTCTCCTACAATCATCCGGGCCAGTCCTGAGTCTGACATTGGGAGACTTGTCAGAAGACTCCGTTGTCGCTGTTTGGAGCCCCAGTTCAGCATCAAGAGCGCCTTTACGACGTATTGTGTCAGCATTGCAGCGAGGCCCACCTCGTTTGGACAGGTTGGGGAGGTTTCAGTGCACCGATAGAACTATTGCTCTCTCGGCTGCTGGCCCAGCTGGATCCTCCGGACAGCTTCAAGCTCTGTCGACATTGGTGTTGTCCTCGAGCGAACGCTTCAGGCGTCATGCATCAACACTTCGCCTTTTCACCTCAAATACGTCTATCAATGGTCTACCATGGTAAGCGTTACTTCCTAGGGATAGCGGGCCGCGCGCTGGCAGTCAAGTTCCCCTATTCAGCCTTTGGAGACTTACTTCGAAAGGCCAGCGACCTGAGCAGCGACATGACCGAGGACCTCCAGTACTTCGAACAGAGTTATAAACTGTCGAAGCGACAATTGGATGACGAGGAACACGACGACGAGCTGCTTGAGCACTTCCAGGCAATGGAATGTGCGATGGAGAATTATTGCGCTTTTGCAGCTAGTCTATTAACCACTGAAGCAGGAAAATCCAAGGGTACGCTAATTCGGAGACAGATATCTAAATATGTTGCTCAAAAGGTTGACATGACTCCTAGGTCTTCAAGATATGAAGACCATTATCAAAGCAGCACCGAACGACAGCGAGAGGAAGAGATTGAAGGCAGAGGTCATGAGAAAGGTTGACGCTGTCAGGCTCGTTCAAGAATCCGTGACCGCGTCCCGGACACTCAAATTACAGCAGAAGCTACTTGAGAAACGAGACAACCTAGCAGAGCAATTACGAATTTTGCTTCTGAGCACCGCCAGAGATTCGCATACTTCACAGCAAGTTTCACAGGGTGGCCCGGCTACAGATGCTACTCCACAACAGACTGTCGAGGGTAGTGGTACCACCCCGCTTCAACGGGCTCGTTGAACTGAACTTGGCCGCATTTTGTGCATCGGGCAAGGCCTTGCCGGAGAGTACAAAATCACGGTCAGGTCAATGGTGTCTTAATTCAACAATCACCGCAAACATTTCGTATCTTGGAGACCTAGCCGCCGTGAAGCTTGCAGCGATGTGTGTTGGGGCTTGGTTCGGAACATGATTCAGTGCTTGGAATATTCAGAGCTCCAAATGTTTTAGCACTCTCGAGATACAAACAACGTTGGTCATAGCCAACCTCTACACGTAACAAATCCTTGATCTCAAAGTTTTGCCCGTAATATTTTGAAGACCGGCTTCTTCCGTGCCAAGTCAACCGAGCCGCGTTCCTGAGCAGTTTGCGACTTGACGCGCGATTCGACCTCACCTTCCACATCATCTCGAATAACCACTCACCTTCTTCTTATCATCAACCTCGTCCGTTATCATTTGGCGTACGCCCAAGACCAACCACAATGGCACCAACAGATTACAGCAAAAAGAAAAACGACGAACTCTCCGACCTGCTGAAAAAGCGCTCCCTCCCACACACCGGCAAAAAAGCCGAATTGATCGCGCGCCTACAACAATACGACAAAGACCACCCCGAAGAAAGATCAGCGTCCGCCACACCATCCGCACCACCTTCAACAGCAGCGCCGGCCGTCGCAGAAGATGAGATTGACTGGGACGACGATGGCGCTGGTTTAGCTGACTCGACACCAACGACGACAAAAGCAAGCGAGCCAGGCGCTGCAGCTATCGCAGCAGGCGGCCAAGGCCGAGTCGATAACCCCACCTCAGTACCTAACCAAGCGGTCGACGTCGACCCCTCGACAACATCCGATCTAACGATCAAAGGGGGCCAAAACGTTGCCGTCGACGGAGACGGGGTGATCGCTACCTCCGGCGTCACCAACACCGATGCCACACCCACATCCACTCCGGCAGCGACAGCTGGGCTGGCGGCGGCAGAGGTGGATTTCAGCAAAGGAATAGCGACGACAGATATCGATGCGGAGCTAGCGAAGCGGAAAACTCGGGCTGCGCGCTTCGGAATGGCGGAGGCAACGGACGAGGATGCTGTGAAGGCGCTTGAGAGGGCGAAGAGATTCGGGACAGCGGGGAGTAAGGTGGAGATGGAGGCTGTTAAGGGGCTGGATGAGGCGTTGCCGGAGAGGGGAAGAAAGAGGGGACGGGGAGGAGAGGGGGATGAGGAGGGAAGAGGTGGAAAGAGGAGGGATGGGGGAAGAAGAGGTGGTGGTGGTGGTGGTGGGGCGAGGAGGAGAGGGGACGGTGGGGCGCTGAGGAACGGTGGTGGTGGTGCTGGGGGTAAAGCGGGTGCCAGTACGCTGAGTGAAAAGGACAGACTTGCGGCCGAATCGAGGAAGAAGAGGTTCGCAGCCACTGCTTAGGCGTGAGCCGGACCTATCGCCACCGGAAATGCTTTTTGCGATGTCTTTTTGGGGAGCCAAAGTCCCTGGTCCAGCCCCTTGCGGATTGACCATCTTGGCAGCATACCAGATGTTGTACAACAGTCTTCTTTCTTTGACGCCACTACTTTTCGCGGGCGGCTTACTGTACTCTACGTTCCAATTTCAGATTCTAATATCGAGGCCCCGCAGCAGTACCTGGGGGATTGTGTGTCCGGTCCGTAGCTCACGATCAATGCGCACAAACATGAATGATCCAATCACAATTAGCATTGGATATCACTACTACGCACTATACGACAACCAATGGTGTTGTCCGGCTAAAACCGTGGCATATATGACAATCAGACCGTGCCCAACGGACTTAAGCCGCAATCTCCTTATCCAAAACCTCGGTGACGCCCTCGTCGCCGTGGATGACGACCTCTGTCTTCTTGAGCGATTTCCTG
>JAABUP010007100.1_pt1 | contig 15340 bp, 20 predicted proteins | sample 5559201 | NCBI WGS metagenome assembly JAABUP01 (sample SAMN10711887, study PRJNA513373) | rock metagenome | isolation source: Antarctica rocks | place: Antarctica
CATCCATCCATCCATCCATCCATCCATCCACTCAGCCATTCACTCATCCAGTCATCCATCCATCCATCCATCCATCCATCCATCCATCCATCCATCCATCCATCCATCCATCCATCCATCAACCCAACACATGCAATGACACTGCAAGCTGTAAAGCTGGACTCTACGACCACACATCCAACACATGCCATGACACTGCAAGCTGTAAAGCTGGGCTGTACGACCAGCCTAGCTTTCGGATGAAACATCATGACAGGTTGATGTCAGCTGCATGGCACTGCAAGCTGTGAGCTGACCTCTATGAGTTTCAAACTCAGCATGGACTGTGAGCAAGCATTACGCATTACCAAAGCCAGCTGGAGTGTGTGCAGGCAACCGGGTGGTCGTGCGCTGCATGGCTCCAAAGCTCACAGAGGTGGCCCTGCCTTTCCAGTTCCAGCCAAACAAGTGGTACCATGTGGTCATCACCCACAGCACAGGCAGCGCTCTGTCCTCTTCTGTGGTGCGCATGTTTGTTGATGGCAATCTAGAGGCCTCCAGCCGCTTCAAGTATGCTAAGGTAAGCTTGTCTTCTGTTGACTGTCCACTCTGTGTGCCACTTCCAGGACGGGTGGTGACTAAGGTGTCATTCCTGTGCTGAGTCATGTTTCGCGTTTTCTGGGGTCAATGCCAAAAAGATGCCACTCCTGCTGGCAACAGCTGCTTGCAACCTCTTCTTTCCTGACATGCTGCCTGAGGGTCATGCCTTGACTTTGTAGCCCCTTGCTGTGCGCCAGCCGCCGCGGCTGCGTCATTACTTGCCGCAAAACGTCATGTTCTGTTGTATGCATCTACAGATTGCAGAGCCAATCAACGCCTGCAGCTTTGCAGCCGGCCTGTCCAGCAGGGAAAGTGGAGTGGGCAGTGCATTTGGAGCTTTCCGTGGTCAGATGGGCTGCTTATACCTGTTTGACGATGTGCTGAATCCAGGTAGGTCTATTGTCAACTTTGTGCGCGCTCTGTTGTACGGACCCAGTGCGCCAGAACACCTCAGCAGACGCAACCACAGCTCTTGACAACAGCTGTCATTGTTGCCATACAGTCTGCTGAGCGCTCACCACAATAACATTTAGCCTTGCGCATGCTAATGCAGCGGCGCAGCTTGCAATATGTCTTTGTACCTGCATGGCAGGCCTGTATGCCTTCGCTCAGAGGTTGCAAGTTTGCTTACCCTGTGGCTGTCTCTGTTCAACTACCATCGAAGAGCGTTTTTCTGGCTTGCAGGCCAAGTCGCTGCGCTGCACGCACTAGGGCCAAACTACCAATCCATATTCGCGCCGACAGAGTCCAACCCCCTTCTTGAGCAGGCCCCCGCTGCAGCCACTCTGCTGATCCACAGCAAGGAAGCCCTGGGCTCTCGCTTGGTGCTCAGCTACAATGCACAAGCTGCTGCTGGGCGCATGCTGTACAACACCACTGACATGGATGGTGCCGCTGATGTCGAGCACCAGACTGCTGCAGTTCAGGAGGGCAGTCAACTGTGCTGCACTTGCCACCTGAGAGACCTGCTGCACTGCCTGGGCGGTGTCAGTGTTCTTCTGCCGCTGGTAAGCGTACACCAGACTGTTGCATTGGAACAAGGTGATGAAAGATCAACTTGTGTGGCATCAGCAGGCCTGACGCATCACTTGCCATCTTCTGGCTTTGCTGCAGATGACAACAATGCCGACCTTTTCCCGATCAAGGTGTCGCCTGTGCATGAGTGCAACATGTGCTAGGGATTACGCCAACACATGTTGCACAGACAGCACCACAGATTCTGAGAGGGGAGACGTTCAGAGTTTCTGCCTATGATAACAGCGTTGTCACCTATGGTACCGTGAGACATGGTTTCAGAGCTTCAAGTCAGAGAACTCATTCCCATCAAGAAAGTAGACCCTTGGAAGAGAGTGGATTCTTTTCAGGTCGCCCTCCTTCACACAGTGCTATATAAACATATTCGTTCATGTTTCGTTGTGGTGATCACATGGCCTTTAAGCGATGTAGACGCTGCAGGTAGCACAGCTTGACTCTGCTGCACCTGCAGCCAGCAGTGCAGGCAGTGAAGAGTCCACCAGCATGTTAGATGTGGCAGAGCTGATGGCAGCTGTGCTGGAAGACAGCCCCTCCAACCGCCTTACCATGCTACAAACGTCAGGTGCAACTTCCCACAGAACAAATGCAACACCCTGAAGTGCCAATGCTCCTATCATCAACCTCCAGCAAGAACCTTAAACTATGAGTCCTGTACATACCTGAGTAAGTCCAGGTATTACTCACTGTACCTGCGGACAAAAAACTCTGAGTTTGTCTGGAAGGGCCAGGGTGCCAACTTTTCTGCTTGTGGGCCTAATGCTCACAGTATTTTGCATTCCTGCAGCCTGGGTGCTCAGATCCTGCCCTCACCAGCTCACGTCAATGTGTTACCTTGACTGCCAAAACAGGACCTCATACAGGCAGCTACCCAGGACTACGAGCAGTGTCCCTAGGGAAAGACACATGTTTCGTATAACAATGAACCAATGTTTCTCAGATCTGCTGGGAATATTCTCATACCCCATTGTGCTTTGTGTGTCATGAGGCGTAATCGGCTTGGGAATCTGAATGTGACCCCAAAAAAACCCAAGGTTGAAAACGCAATGTGCAGGCATGGCGCTCTTGGGGTACCTGTTGCAGCATTGCAGCCCCACGTACCTCAACGCCTCCCTCCTGCGTGCCCTGGAGTCCTTACTCAGGGCTGTTGCACCCTCAGAGGCTCTGACCAAGCAGCTGCTGCAGCAGCTGCTGCTGAACCTGAGGCTGTGGAGCTCAGCACCTCCTGCTGGCCAGATGACCTTGCAAGGTCTCATCTTGAAGCTTGCCAAGGTGAAATTCTGTAAGTGTATGACATCTGCAGGGCAGCATCAAATTTTGAAGTGCTTCAGATCTCCCTAGAGTAGAGTCGCCTGATGCTGGTCACCAGGTGTTTCTGAGCTTGAGCTTGTACTCTATACAACGAGCGTCTCTGTCAAAGAGTGTGACGCTTCTGTGTCCCCAAGAGCTGTTACGGTCTAAAGGAGAAGTCTTCTTTGGTGCATGGGCAGATGCCCTGTCATGTGCAGAGTTCACAGTATCAGCTGACCCATCATCACATACAGGTAGAAGGGGTCACATGCACAACTGTTGCAGGCGACTTGTCATGTCGTCAATGCCATGCATCATTAAGACCCTGTGACTGTCTTGACGCCACTAAGCATGGTTGAACATCATTGTGTTTGTGTGATGCAGAATGAGCCAGCCTTCTTCAGGGAGCTGCTGCCCATTCCCCACATCCTGGCCGGAGTGAGAGCGCACTTCTGGGAGACCCCCTCCCCAGACTCCCTCAAACAGGCGTACGGGGGGGGCCTGACCCTGAAGGAGCTGAGGGGGGTCAGGCGGGGACTGCTTCAGGTGGTGCTTGTGTTCATGCAGGCATCGGCTTCACAGCAGAACTCCCTCGGCATTGATGACGTTCAGGTGAGTCGTCACATGGGCTTGCGTGTGTCAGCGTGACATCATGCACCTTGTTTGTTTCTGCCCAAGTGCAGAGTATATGAGGATGCCTCCATTTCTTGGTGAAACTGTTGCAGCCTTATGACTTATGATGTTTGCTTATTGTTGTACACCAGCCATGAGGTGTGCAGCAGGTTAATCTACATGACAGACTTAAAGAGAGAGCTAGGCACCACTGGGTCGCACCTGACTGTTTTGTTAAAGAGCACGTGCAGTCTCCAATAACAGCTGGGCAAAAGGTTTGCAAAGGCAGACATGTTACACAGTTCGAAGCAGACATGTATGCAGCTTGATGCCATGAAGCCCTGTGCAAGTTGTGCAAACCTTACGGGCTGTGCAGCTTGAAGATCAGGACTTTTGAACATGTGCACAGGCTGTAGTGTCCTTTGTGGGTGACTGCCCAGACTCTGAACTACTGCAAGACATCCTGGAGATCATCTGCAGTCTGCTAGACCCACGTGAACCCACCCAGCGCCCCATGCTAGCTCGCCTGGGCGAGTTGGGGGGCGTGCAGCTGTTCATGTCTCTGGTGCAGAGAGAGCAGCAGTCACTCAGGGTGCAGGGCTTACGCATACTAGCTGCCTTTGTACCTTTTCCAACCCAGCCCACACCGCCTCTCAGCCCACGTGGCACAGGTAACTATCTTCCCAAGCAGGAGTCTCAAAACAGGGCCACGTAAGGCAGTGTCATCAGTCAACAGCCTAGTTTGCACCTGCAAATCCCTTAGTGTCTGTCTGCTTTTGGTATCTCAGAGTATTGGTCTCTCTCTCTCTCCCTTTTTGGTGTCTCTGCTGTTGAAGTGTGGAGTGCTGACATCAAGTGATTGGTTGTTCAGCTATCAGAACTGCTTGACAAGGTGCTGCAGGACCGGCTTCTGCCTGCAGTTGCCTGGTGCATCATGAACCTGATTCCAAAACAAACCTGGGGTCAGTCTGAAACGTGCTTATGGAGAAGCTTCTGTTGCTGGGTCCAGCTATCAACTGCTTGCATCTTGCAACTGCATCATGCCGCTTTTTGCTATCTAGCAAATGGTGCAATTGCGCTCTTCAATGGCACAATATGCTCAGGGTCGCATGACTGCATCAGTGTGCAAATCAACTCACTCTGGGTCTGCTCTGTCCCAATCTGCCCTTGTTGATCCGCAGATGGATCAGAAGACTTTGTTGTGGTCGGCACAAACACCAGAGCCCTGTGGCCGGCTCTTGCAGATGCACTGTTGATGTTTCCATATACTAGAGATGCTCGTCTGGCCCTTCTCAACCTGCTTTGCAGCCAGCAGGTCAAGAATACTTCTGCCATCAGCACAATGCACATGCTGCTGTGGTCAGCATCACACATATGTCCCTCTCAGTGATGCATATGTACTGCAACCCGCTAAGGCTCAGCTTGCAAATGTACTGTTTTACTGGTCGTTTTCCGTCACACAGCAGCCTGCTGTTGTCTTGTTGCAGTAGTGTCGAAATTTGACATGGGCCTTGCTTGAAAGGTTTAGTACGGTCATCTGTCATCTGTGCAACATGTGTGAATGTCTTCATGGCAGGTGCCACAGTGGCACAATGTGATGCTGAGAAGCAACTTTGTACCAGTCCTGTCTTGACAGCAGCAGCTGGTCACACCTGTGTCAAGATGCTGCATCAAGATGACTGCTCCACTGTCAGATCTGCCACTACCAATCTTCCACTGCCAACCTTCCACTTCCAATCCCAATCTTCCAATCCCAATCTTCCAACCTCAATCTTCGACTCCCAATCTTCCACTCCCGATCTTCCACTCCAAAAGTTGCATTTCCAATCCTCCTTTAGGTGTAGTTGTGGCTGACATGTGTGGATGCAGGGTCGGGTGCCAGCGGGGGCTCAGGGGCCACCCCTCATCACAGCAGCCCCGGTCATGGGCATCATGCTGGGCCTGCTCACAGGCTGTGATGATGACAAGGAGCGCCTGGACACCCTCACCACCTTGAAAAGGCTAGTTGGTAAGCACCTTTGGTGATGGTCTGTGTCTGCCTGATACCCATCAGCCCTGCTCGTTCATTGAAACACGTCTCTTCTCCTAGGACGGTCAGGTGAGTACAGTCTTGAGTACCTCCCTGTATGAGGCCCCGTTTTGGCAGTCAGCATACCAACAGTGACGTATGTTGCTGTGTCCCAAATCAGACCAAACAACTTTGCACCAACCTTAGCAGCCCTGCTCATGCACTCGAAAACTTTACACAACTGCAACCTTGTCAATGAAATAAAGCTCTGTTGCATGCGACTGTTTCAGCACCCCAACATCACGTAGAATAGTGCTCTGCTTGTGCTTAGTCTGGCTGTCTGCAGCAGCTAAGGTCAATTGCATCATGTGCCCTTCAACACAGCAGTAAACAGCATTGGAGGTCATCTGCTGAGAACAGTAAGCTCTATATGACGCTTTGTGCATTCTGGCCAGTGATATAGCCTCATTCCTACAGTTGAGGGTCCCAAAGAGAACCTGGCTGTCATCACGAGCACTCCAGGCTGGCAAGAATGGCTGCTTCAGCTTCTACTGGACGGCTCCCCTTGTTTAGCCACACCTCCAAGACCCCCCAGCCAGCCTCAGGGCCGGCCCTCTTCCCCAGAAGGGGCTCTCAGGTCTGACAGTGCTAGCCATGCTGCATGGCAATGGACCGGAGATGAGTGTCAGCTCATCAGGGCGCTGCTGAGAGCCTTGCATGGGTTCTGTGTTCAGCACATCCCACATGGCTGGACCGCACTGGAGCAGACAGCTTGTCACCTCAGGTACAAGATACCCTCCTTAGGAATGACTAGTGCACCTCGTGTGATGCATGATACTGCTGCTACCTGTGCAGCAGCACATTGAGGAGTCAGGCAGTGGGCCCTTGTCCAATGGCCATTTAGCTTCCAGTACAATTCCATGCTGTGGCACAATTGACGAATGTCTCGGTCATCAACCACAAGCTTTGGTCATGTTTGGTGGTGTCAGTGAGTATTGTACTACAGCAAACCTGACAGCTGTCTTGGTTTCAGAGCTGCTCACAGGTCCTTCTGGCATGTGGCTGACATGTGAGCATACAACAGCATCACACCTTAACACAAGTCTCAAATGCTCATTGGCACAGGCCTCGAATTCACAGGCCAGGCATGTGCCCACCTGGTACATCTGGCATCTGCAGGCTATATGCTGCAAGAGGTGTAGTTGATGGACATGGCCTGTTGCATGAGCTGATGGCTGATGCGATCGAGGATGTGTCGGGTCAGGGGAGTGCTGGCGCCGCAGGAACAGCAGACAGCTGGCTCACAGTGTCATCTGTCACCTCTGAGGTCTGCAGGGATAACGCTATAGGTATGCTCAGTTATACGTGCTTGGGACCATACCCCAGCTGCATGCAGACAACACACTCTAACAAGACTATGTTGCAACACTGCGTCACAACCATGTTGCATGCAGAGAACGCAGCATTCTGCAGCGGCAGGGCGTCTCAGCACCCAGTAGCCTTACTGAATGTATGTGCAGCGCTGCTCAGCATCTGTCACAGGTTGTTGCCAGTCTGCCCCTGCAACAGAAGCTTAGCATTCCAAGCAGGCTCGTTGCTTTGCCATCAGATTTCCTCAGTGGACAAGAATGAAGGGAACTGAACAAGAAGCATGTCTTTGTGCGCAGCTTTGCTGGGGTTGGTGAATGAGCTGGTGGGTGGCAGCCTGATAGCCCCTTCTTGGCCGGAGCTGCGCCCCACTGCAGCCACCATGCAATGGGCAGAGCTAGTGGGCAGCCAGGAAGTCATCCCCCAGGCCTGGGCTTCCATCGGAATCTCTGTTAGTCAGCAGGTAAAAGATCAAGTACACGCTCGTTCTCAGATTATTGAGTGCAACTGCTTGTTAATTGTTATTAATTGTTAATTGATAATTGAGTGCAACTGCTTGTTAATTTGCCAGCTTTTCTATGGAATGCTGTCAGGATAGGCCTGATGGCCTGTGATTGATTCTAACTCATACAGGACATGTTGAAGCTCTTGCCATACAACCGAGGTCCTCTCACATCTTTGAGCTTAACCATAAACCCTGAGCTCTTGCCAGGCAACCGACGTCTTTTCACATCAGTGCCCTCACCTTTATATCCTAACACCCAAGCTTTTGCCATACAAGCAAAGTTCTTTCACATGGCCGCGCTCACATCCGTCCTGTGTGCAGCAGACTGAAGAAGTGTTCCAGCTGCAGCAGCAGCACTGGCGGCTGGCCGATGCCAGCTGGTGTCTAGTCACCTTGCTCCAAAAAGCAGCGGCCACCTTGGCTAGCCTTGGTCCCCAGGGGCCTGGCCTCATCAGGCGCTTGACCCCCACCTCTGAGGGGGGCTCAACAAAGACTCGTGCCGCACTGCCTCTTGCAGGAACAGCTGAGCAAACTGGTGAGCTTGTGTGCGTGCGTGAGCTTGTGTGCGTGAATTTGCAAGGAAAGGTTGTTGCGCTTCAAGATTGCAGTATGCATGCTTCATTCATTGTGTGCATGCTTTAGATTGCAAGGAAAGGTTGTGGCTCCCGGCTTGCAGTGTGCATGCCTCATGCGTTGACAATGCAAGAAAAGGCTGTGGGACTCCCAGCTTGCATCCATCACACCTTGTTCTCGCCACTAACCACAAGTCACTCGTTTCTGCTTTTTGCTCATTGCACAACAAAACATTTTGCTTTCGCTCATCGTATCATTCCACCGTGAGCAGACCCAGAGTGTATGCACAGTCCTTGAGCCTCCTTTCTGGGCTATGCTGATTTGGTCAGTTGTGCGTCGCAGGGGAAGGAGCATCCTTGAACACTGGTCTGGGAGATGGCATATCTAGGTTGGTACTACGGCTGCTGCTGCTGTACATCCAGCAATCATCCTTGCAGCGGGCCAAACAAAGGGTCCAGGAAGCCCTGGACCTTCTTCCCAACCTGATGAACCCCACTGATACCCTCAGCAGGTACTCAGAGAGAGCTTGCGGCAGCTCAGTGCTAGCCTCACAACTGCAGTGCTGTGACTAACTACTTAGACTTTTCAGGGTGTTTGGATTTGACAGCTGAGCGGATGGCATGTACTGTTTGTGATGCATGGCTTTAGCAAGTAGGGAGACATAGGCTTCTTTGCATCAGTGCAATTAGCGTGTAGCGCAGCTTGGTGCCGTCCTCAGCATACTCGTGCTCTGGCTGAAAAGCTGTTTTGGTACACTCTGCATGGTTCCAGCACAACAGTAGGATGCTTTGCTGACTGTATACGCACATGAGTCTGGAGCTGCTTTTTGAAAAGTACAATCTAGCAGAGACATCACAGCATTGCGTCACATCGCAGCCGTCCTGTGTATCAGCAAGACATCTAGGGGTGCTTTGCTCAACTATTGTCAATCAATCAACCTGCATTTTCTGTCTTTGGCACTCATCAAGGGAGTCAACAGACAGTGACTCAGAATGCTGAAGAGTTTGAATGAGACAAGTCATTCACTGCTGATCCGGACCACAGGAAGGTCCAATTTTGTCAATGAAATGAATGGTATGTGCATGACTTGGTGTGCAGGGACAGAGTCCACATGCTGCTGGCAGCCTTGAGCCTCATGCATGAGCACATTCACCAAGCAGGGGACGCAAAGAGGTGCCAACTTGTCGAGGCGGCCATCACGCACTTTGTCAAGAGGTTCAGACCAGTCCTGCTGGCTGCTGTCCAGCAGGATGAGGATACCCCATTAGCAACTTCAGGACAGCCTGTGGCGTGGCAGCAGGTCAGGACACAAACAGTGTCTGGGTCCACATGCCCTGGTCCTTATCGTGTAAAGTGCTGCTGTCAATATGATCACTAGACAGTGACAGAAACAGCCTTTCCTGCATGTTGTGCACAATAATAATAATAATAATAATTAAAACGCTTTCCTGCATGTTGGGCACAGCCTGCATACAATAAGCTGTCAGCTCAGCACATCTTGTTGCACAGCCTCAGTCTGCCTACAACAAGCTGTGAGCGCCAAAAAACCTGTCCTGCAATCAAAGTCTGCACACAAGAAGCTTTCAGCTCAGAACACCACAGCCGTGACACAAAGCAAACCTGTAGCTTGGGTCATCTGACTGTGCAGATGCAGGGTGTGGTGCAGCAGCAGTTTGTGGTGCGGGCCGTACAGCTGGAGTGCAAGTGCATGCAGCATGAGTGCTCCAGACAAGCCTCAGCAATCCAGCTGTTGGAGTCTGCAGCAGACCAGCGGCGCATGAAGGAGCGCCGCCTGCAGCATGACTTCTGGGATGTGGCGCGAGAAGCCCTTGGTATGATGTCTCTCAGCATGCAAAGAGCTTGCACATCTCTCTATGTTGATGTCATGTGAATGTAGTCTCCACACAACAGAATTTAGTGTGGCTGCAGTCATCGCATAACAGAATGTGGCGGGGCTGCAGTCATCACACCTTAAAATGTAGTGCGGCTGCAGTCACCACACAACAGAATGTGGCGTGGCTGCAGTTATCACACAACAGAATGTGGTGCAGATGCCTTCAGTTGGAAGACTGTGTTTACAGCAGCACAGCCGAAAATGTCTTGCCGACAAGGATTTGGCTATGTCTTGTGTCCAAGCCTTTGATTGTGGCCTTGGGCCTTCTACGGGACCTCAATACAGGGAGCTGCTCAGGACTGTGCAAGCCTGACTCTAGAGGGGAATGATTGATGATGCAATGACTACATGAATGAGTGACTGACTGTCTGAATCAATGAATTGAAGAATGAATTGATGAATGGATCAACGAATAGGGCTTCTGCCAACAGTGCTTGTTGCTACTCTCCTCAGCAACAGCAGCAACAAAGGTCTCATGAAAGCTGTACTCCCTGATGGCAAGTTGCAAGTCACAAACACTCGTTTTATTTCCTGCCTAGCAGCCCAGTGTAGGTACCCCCAGACCTTGTCAGAGGGGCTGACAATTGTTCTGTCTGTCCAGGCGTGCTGTGCGCAAGCGAGCGGTCAAGAAGAGCAGCGGCAAGAGTGGCTCATGATGAGGAGACTCAGGCCATGGCAAGGCAGTGGCGCCGCCTGCAACGCGGCCTCACCTTTGACAGGGGCATCTGGGCTGACACTGACGCACCCCAGCAGTACCATTGGAAGCTTGACAAGAGCGAAGACAGCGCCCGAAGGTAACCAAGTTGCTCGTCATCATGCGCTATGAGCTTTTTACCAGGACACTGACAAACGCTGGCACATTTGTACAACCTGTCATTGTGAGATTTTTGCTTTAGACCGGAATACTGACAACCCTGGCACATCTGTACAACCTGTCACCAGGAGCTATGCAATTTTTTGACTGGGACACTGACAACCCTGGCACATCTGTACATCCTAGTCGGTTGGCTGAAGATGTAAATTCTCCTCTGCTTAAGCATGTCACAGCTGTAGCATTGGAGTGTTTCCCATTGTATCTAACTGGGGGCAATATCGTGTTTATTGTATTGTTTTGACTTGTTTTAATTTAGAATTCAAACTTTACCCGTATAAGCTGGGCTGTCAAGCTTTGGCGTGCTCTGTCTCACTCTGGCTTGGGATTTTTTCTCACGAGAGGCACAGACATTACATGTAGCTAGTGTGTATTTGTTTGGTCAGCGTCGGCATGGGAGTCCACACCTAATGCTTAGCAGTCTAAGCAGTTAGAAACACATGTTGGTTCTATCTACTTACTCATTGGTACTTTCAGTAGGTCACGACGTATGTGTTTTTTGTCTACTTTCCCATTCGTGATAGCCAGGATGCTCAACCACTGCAAGTCTGACAACAATCACAAGAATGCTGTAATTAGATCTGACCAAACAAATCAAGGCAGACAATGCATTGTCACACCTGGACTGCACATATTACTATTAGTAGTCACGAAACAGCATGCTGTAGTTGACATGGGCACACTCCCTCAGGGCAAAACTTGAGAAACTTGATTTTTATCAATGCCAAAAATGCTGAATCATGACATGCAAGCTGCCTGCAGGCGCATGAAGCTGAAGAGGAACTACCACTTCATGCAGTACGATGACCATGCCAAGGGCACTCCTGTCAGTAGTCCAACTCATGCTGACCGGGGGCGCCCCGACCGCCTCCTCTCAGGTGAACACACAAAGTAGCCGCTTCCTTGTGCAGTAGATGCTTCTTTTGCAAGAGTGAGCAATTTGTCTGTCTCAGTTGTTTGTGCCGACTGCACTGCTGCCTTGCTGTCTGCTTGGTCCTGGGTGTCACCCTCCCAGTCTGTATTCTGCCTGCCTGCACGCATTGTTGTGGGCAAGACAGCAGCATGCGCAGTACAGTCTATCAACACATCCTTGTAAGCTGACGTTACCCAAGGTGGAATTGCAGCAACCACATCCTTGTGAGCTGCCACTGCTCCATGTGAGTTGCCAGCAACCACATCAGCTGAAGTCAAAGGCGGCTGCTGCTGCTGCTGCTGCTGCTATGTGATCTCTTTGTACAGCAACTTGCGGGAAGTTTCCAGCAGGTGTGCTAAGAATGAGAAGCCGCATCCTGGATGAGGAAGATCCTGAGGGCTTTGGGGGTAGCCCGGAACGGCCCTCCTCCCCAGTCAGTTCCCCATCATCGCCTCAAGCACCTCAAAGGTGGCATTTGACCGCAATACATCTGCTATCATCCTCAACACTGTAATGCTGGTGTCCTCTGCCCGGTTCTCTGCTTGTTTGATGGCTAAATAACGCTGTCTACACCTGTCTTTCTGTTGGACAGGTGGACAGCTATGCTCTGGCCGTCGCAGCAAACATAGATCCTTGCTTGTCGACGCTGCTGAAACCTCCAGAAGCACTAACTGCCTGCTGTGCCATCACCAGCCAGTTTGCTGCATCTACTCTTGGCAACGCTTGAGCCTGTCTTTGAGGGTTCGTCCAACACTGGTCGATGAAAGAATGAGTCCAGGCAGGAACATTGCAAGACACTTGCCGAGTGGCATCCCATGGTCTTGCTGGAAACGCTTCTGAGGTGGAGTTCATATGTTGCAGGGCTGCCAGTGTGGAGCCTCTGGATGTGTCCATGCCCCTCAGCTCTGAGACCCTGCCTGATGATGATCGAGAAGCAAGGGCAGCTCAGAGCCAACAGGAACAAGGCCAGGTCAGCTTTCTTATAACAGCAGCATGCTTAGACTCGCCTTGTTTGTTGGCAGTTGTGTTACAACGACAGCAAAGCTGAGGCAGATCAAAGCAGCAGGAACAAGACCAGGTGAGCCACCAAGCCCTTGATCAAGGCCGTGCAACATGCATGTTGTGTCACAGCAGGCACGCAATTCTACTTCATGATCACAGCTGTAGCAGCAGCTCTCATGTCACAACTATCAGGGCTTTGCCTTCTGGCAGCTGACCCGATAATAGTAGACAAAGCCAAGCTGCTTACTGTCCACTGGGTTGGGTTCATGCAAATCATCTCATGCCTTGACGTCTGCTAGCTACTCTGGCAGCTGTCAATTGCAAGAAGAAGCTGCAGGTCACAAGTGAACACTGCAAGATCAATAGGGCTCTGGCAGCAGCTCTGTGTTTGGGACAGACAAAGCCCAGGAAATGCCACATTAAGCACAGCACTGAGCTGAGATCTTGCATTTGTATCCCGGAACAACTCATGTCACCTATCTTTGATGCCTTGTGGCTGGTCATACGTGCCACAAGTCATCAAAGATAGGTGACGTGAGCTGCTGCAGGAGGCAAACGCAAGGTCACAGCTCAGTGCTGTGCTTAAGATTAAGCCAAGGCATTTGTGTGGTGCATTGCAGGTGTTTGGTGTTGTGCAAGTCACGAGTGCTACCTGATGTGCTGCAGGTCATCTTCACAACAGCATGTGAGCTTGTCACTCCCAAGCATGTGGTCCCTGGGACCCTGAAAATCCTGCAGGGACAGTTGCAGTTCACCGGAGACTTGCTTCCAGAGGAGGGGCTTTCACATAGTCCCCAAGAAGGTCCAGTAACAAAAGCAAAGGTGAACAACTTGCGCATGGCGCACGAACAAGCCTCATTTTTGCATGTCAGGTGCCACAAGAATGGCCTGTTTGTGTAATGTTCAGTCATTGTCTGACAGTGGCGACGAGGCTTTATCATAGAGCCTATTGCATATCAGGCAGCCTACTTGACCTGATTGATAGTTGCTTGCCCATGATGTGCTGGCTCTGGCAAGCTATGAGTGATTGTGCGTGCCTGACAGCAACATCAAGGTTGACAGCAGTAAATCTTTCAGCAGACATATCTTTGTGCAAGAAGCATCAGGTCTGACCCCATCTCACTGTGAGTATCATGGTGTTTGCTTCTGCGTACGCCCCTCTCCCACTCCCACTCCCACTCCCCACTGTGTGCTTCTGCATAAACGCCGAACCCACCTATACCTGCCACCAGCTGCTCACTGGTTGCCTTGTGTTGAAATTGACGATACAATACATTGTTGCTGCTGTTGATCAAAGCCACAGTCATGTCTAACCCTGACGGCAAACTTAGAAAGTTTGCTCATTAGTCTGCAGACAGCAGGTGCATGTTGTTTGACTGCAACAACAGTCAGCATGGCTGAACTACATGTAGCAGTCATGTGTCAACTAAATAGCCATTTTCCGCTTACATGTGTGCATACTACATATAGTAGTCACATGTCAACTAGACAGCAGACTTTCGGAGTTTGCTTACCAGTCTGCAGACCAGCGGGTGCGTGATTGACTGCAACCACAGTCAGCGTAAAGTACAAGTGCTGTTTGCAGGAGGGCAGGACTCACAAGGTGTGGCCCGTTGCCCAGGTGGCGGAGCTGCATCATGCACGCTACCTGCTGCAGCCACGAGCCCTGGAGCTGTTCCTGTACAACCACTCCAGTGCTCTCCTGAGCTTTGAGACCCCCAAGGTCAGCTATAAATCATTCCAATGTGATCATCACATTAAGTGCAGTGCTCACAACCCTGCCGGCTGTGAATAAGAACTTGTTGATGTTGACAGCATGCTGCCAGCTGCCAGCAAGCACTCCCAGCGTTTACTCTCATGCTGTGCTGATCCTGGTATGCCTGATCAGCTGGCATAGCACTACACAGTTCTGAGATAGATTAAAAAGAAAAAGATCTGAACTGATCTGAAGAGATTAAAATGAAACAGATCTGAAGTAGATTGCAGTGTTTAGCTTGATGCTGCATGGCATTGTAGAGTGCGTGGCTGCCGGTTGGCGACCAACCACCAACCATGGTGAACATTTCATTTGACAAGGACCGTGTGAGCATGAAACATTTGTCATGGCTGTCATGTCTGGGGTCTGGGACCTGCACCTTCACACCTTCACCCCACCTTTACGTCCTTCACCCCACCTTCACCCCACCTTCACCCCACCTTCACCCCACCTTCACCCCACCGTCACACCTTCACGCAGTAAGCAGATGCAAAGACAGTGGTTCATGCATAGGTGATGCGGGATGTGGCGAGCTGTGTGCGTAACATAACAGGGCGCATCACCATCATGGACAGGAAGCGTAAGCTGGAGATGGCAGGCCGGCTGCAGCTGCGCTGGCAGCGCTGGGAGATGACCAACTATGACTACCTCATGCAGGCAAGCACTGCTATCACCTGTAGCAACTGTGCTATGAAGCAAGCGCTGCTGTTAATCTGCATCCACTCTGCTATGAAGCAAGCAATGCTGTTGTCTGCATGTTGAAGTTGACACAATACAGAGATAGCACTGGCCCGCATGCAAAGATGGCGCTGATGTGGCAAGTCTCCCATGAAGCAAACACTGCTATGAGCTGCAGCAACTCTGCCATGAAGCAAGCACTGCTGTTAATCTGCATCCACTCTGCTATGAAGCAAGCAATGCTGTTGTCTGCATGTTG
>JAABUP010007102.1_pt1 | contig 15337 bp, 12 predicted proteins | sample 5559201 | NCBI WGS metagenome assembly JAABUP01 (sample SAMN10711887, study PRJNA513373) | rock metagenome | isolation source: Antarctica rocks | place: Antarctica
GCCTTAGCGCCCGTATATCTACTAGCCTCTCCCCTTAGTTTCTAAAGTTCCTTAGAGATTAGTTTATCTAGTAATAGAGATATCTTTATTACGCCTACTTAACGCTAACGTAGTAATATTACGTCTTTTATTATTAGGCTAGCTATCTACTAGTAATCTCCCTTATAATGATTTTAAGCGACGATTCTCCTTACGGGCGGGTAGAAGACGCGCTTTAATACCGTCGTCTTATAGGGTTATAGCCCTTACGGAAGAGAACCTCTTAAACGAGGCGGCGCTATCGCGGCGCTTAGGTTACGTATTATTAGATAACTCCTTAATATAATTATAAGGTAAACGCGATATTATAGCGATATCGGACCTTTTCCTTTTAAAGGTAGGGAGATTAGAACTATAAGAGGGATTACTAGTAGATAACTAGCCTAATAAATAAAAGACGTAATATTATTACGTTAGCGTTTAGTAGGCGTAATAAAGATATTTCTATTACTAGATAAACTAATCTCTAAGGAACTTTAGAAACTAAGGGGAGTAGCTAGTATATATACGAGCGCTAAGGCCCTAGGCCTATACGTTACGTTATAGACGCTAGCCCCTATAAGGAAGGTCTTACGCTAGCGCTCTAATAGCGTACGCGCATAATATAGCTTATATAAATAGCTTATAAATTAATCTCTTAAGAGATAAAAAGAGATATATTAAGACGTCTTAAAAGACCTCTCTTATTACGTTTATCTAATATAATAGACGAAGGAACATATTAAGAGGTATTTAGGGATGCCATCCCTAGGGCTCTAGGGCTAGCACCTTAGACTGCCCCGTACTAGTGCATTAAGTAAGCCGGTTCTGGGGGGGTTTCACATGCATCATAATAGGGGATGTACATGCATCAAAATAGGGGATATACATGCATCATAATAGGGGATATACATGCATCATAATAGGGGATGTACATGCATCAAAAGGGGGTGTACAACTATCCGTTCCCAAAATCAAAGGCAACTCTTGCTAAATGTGCTAAAACGTGTTCGGTTTTCGCAGACATTGTGCTTTAATAAGTTTTTGAGATTTGCCGATGCATTATACAGTGTGTCTAGAAATCCTCGCGCTGTACCCATATCTGACTAGACCGATTATCCCCTTGCTTGATTGCATGCAGTTTCCTTGTCTGCATCTCCTTCTCCAGCACTTCTATATGACGGGTCAAATTTGAGTACCTATCTTGGTCCGAGAATGTGGCGTCAGAGGCATTGTACTCTCTCCCTTTCCCATCTCCAATCACTGCTTCCCGCTGCCTCATCTCCTCCAATTCCTTCTCATAGGCCTCCTTGCTTCTGCCGAGCTCTCTAAACTCTTCGTACTCGGTGGCACCTCCAAAGCAAACTCCGAACCCCTGACAATGACAGGCGTGCTCAGACGGGCAGTAGATGCTCTCCCCAGTGAACAGATACTGCCATAAGTACTCCCATATCCTGCCCGAGACATAGTCACTCAATGGCGTTCTCAGCATCCAGTCACGGTAGAAGATGAAGCGGCTCAGTGGTATCGAGAGGACGCGATTCTTTGACAAGGCAAACTGGGCACAGCACCCTTGGCCAAGAGCTTCCGGAAGGGGCTTTGATGGAAACAGCTCATGCCAACATTGAGATAACACCACACCTTCCTGCTTTGCTAATGTCTCGCGGGCGTCCTTTGGATGCAACCACTCTGGGCAACCTGGATACCACCGACAGCGCATGTTCACATAACCCTCGCGTGCGACGTAATCGTTACTTAATCTTCGGATCATTTCGGCGGAGTCGTAGCCCAGCAATTCGATATTGTGATGTGTCCAACGATGCGCATGCATAAAGATGATGGTATCAGGCAGGTCGGAATAGTGATCGATGATATATGTCAAGTATACCATTACCTCATGACCTTTATTTCTCGGCGGGTGAAAATCGGCAGTGGGATCGTTCGCGACATAGACAGCGGTGTCAATATCGGGCAGCTCCTCTCGTATCCATGAAATGTCGTCTTTCTTCAGACGTGGAACAACCATAATCTGAGTATAATTCGAACCTGGCGGTTTGCGCATTCCGTAGTGAAACTCGGCGGAGAAGGAACCAACAGGCGAGGTCAGGTTTTCACCAGATCTGGAGACCGGAAGCCCGCGACTGAAAGGGGACCTGGTTGGCGTGCTTGATAAAACCCCCTCAAGCCTACTTGCCCCGGTTCCGGCTCTTGACATATCATGGTCGTTGAGTTTCCTTAAAAACGGAAGAAGAGCGACGAAGGACAAAACAGCAATCGTTTGTAGGAATCTCCGTAGAATCGACATTTCTCAGTCGCCAGCGTCTGTATCAGAGCTCCTTGACCGTGATCCAAGAGTACTAGATTGATCCTTGTGCGATAGCAAAGACTGAATAGTAGCCAGCCAAATCGAATGAACAGTCGAACACTCGTCACTGACTATCGTAGCTAGGATCAACACGTGTAGAAGAAGCCAATAGAGAGCAGGCAATTGCAGCTATCGCAAGGCCAAGGCTGTGCTTGCCCCTGACATGGGAGAAATCTTTGCGATTAACAGCTACACCTATCTGAATAGCCGCTCGGGAGGGAATGGAGAGCGTTATTACTGTGGTCGTGGCTACTTTGAGGTCATCGTACGGAAGCTGTCAAAGAGTGGAGAAAATGGGTAAAAATGCGGTGGTAAGACATTGAAATTTGGCAACGTTTTCCCTTACGATATCCATCAATTCGTGTTTGACCGCACATCCTTTCCTTCAAAGTACGAGGGATTCACTTTCAATTGTGGTCCCAATCTATAGGCTGGCATACTGGACTACGCTCTCTGTACTCTAACATATCTGCAATTCCTTAGCTGAGAAGCTGTAGATATTCACGCTTGGATACAGGTTTTGTCAAAGTACTTGCCAGGAAATCGCAAAATTTTCCAGACATGGAAGGTCGAGAATTTGTGACACTTTTCATGGTCGCCGGATCGGAATTTCCCTTCAACACTGGCAGATATGGCCCAGGTTGAGCCTTACCTAAGATCAATTGTAGCAGGCAGTAATGGGGGCACAACTCTTGTGAAATCTTCTCCGAGAACACCAGTTATGCTCAAAGACTATGCTCGGATTGCGGCCCGATTCACAGAGCTGGAGGAAAGCCCATCCAGTAACGCGAGATAATCACACAGGCTGTAGGCTTAGATGACGACATTGGTGTGAGAAGAGGATGCTTCGGTGGCAATGAACTTTGGTGAGTGACTAGATTAGGACAGAGTTAGGGGATGCAGATCTGACAGACGGCGCGTTCCTGGTGTTCTGAGCGTGATGGGCTCTGGATGGAGCGTCGCTCTGGATGGAACCGGTACCGCTGCCACGCCCTCCAACAGCCTCAACGCTACCTCCAGTACGGTTCTGGACATCTCGTGGCGAGCCGTACACCTTGCCGCGATGTGGCGCCACTGGAGGAGCTTGCTTCCACCTCCGGCTGAGCTCTTGATCGTCATCGACGAGGACTACCATCCAGACACCGATCTGGCCATTGCTACCCAGCAAAGGAGTACAGTGGATCCATCGGTTTCTGCCATCTTCGTCTGCTCGAGAGACCCAACGCACCTTGGCGGTCACGCCTCGACCTTCCGCAAGTGCGGTACACAGCTCGTCGCGTACTCGGGAGGAGCCGCCAATCCTGTCCATAAAGGGCGATTGAAGTATTCCAGGCACTCTGAGAGTCGGCGAAGCGAAAAGAATACGAAATGATGGATAAGGTCGAATCAGTACGTACTATGCATCATCAGGAAAGTCCGCTTCGGTTTCAGGAACGCCCTTACATTCTGGTAAATGCCACTGAGTCTTCCGCTTTGACGGCTTGAGTGATCGTAGCTCGGTTTGTTGTCTGCCGTTGGCTCTTGCAACAAGAGCCTGGGCATGTGAGGTGCACCGCCACGGGATGCGTCGCCCTCATCGTCCTCGTACTCTCTGTGCATTCTCCCGCCATACTTTCTCACGGTCTCAAGCTCAGCCATGTTCAACATCTCACTGAGATCCTGAAAGTCGTCTTTGACCTCTTGCCCGTCCACGTTTAAACCATCCACGTCATTACACCCATCCGGCTCCCGTGTTACCAGCTGCTGAAGGGATTCCAAGTCAGTGCAGTCTTTAATCAGGCCACTCACGTCGACCTGAGCACCGATGAAATATCGTATCTTTCCGCGGCTGTCGCATAGAGGTGCAATCATAAGCATATTCATAAACGGGGAGCCGTCACGTCGACTACCACCCCCGATCAGCAATCGACCATAATCTAAGAGGTCACCATCTTACTAGTTGAGGAAGACCTCGCAGTGCTCTTTTCCAGCTCTGACCGCCTCACCAAGCCTCATCCCACTGCGAGGGTTGGTTTTCGGACCTTGCAGAAAGCGACAATTCCGTCCAATAGCATAATTCATCCCGTATTGCGTAGTTCGGTGAAATTCTGACGAATAAAATCAGCAAGGCAGTGAACCTAGGGCTGCGACAGAACAAACCTTCAGAAGCAAACACAATTGGGTTGTCCGGTCTTGACGGATCAGTAAGGCAGAAGACCTCCGCCAAACCTTCAGACGCTTCCCGCAAGTGTGGAGCGAGAGTCCCAGTGATTCTTCGCGAGATACTTAGACTGACAATTTGTACATACATTTGGGTTATGAAAGCTGGAAGGTCCTCCTGAGTCAAAGCAGCGAAGGCAGATGCGGCTTTCTCTTCAAGCTCGCCGTTAGCCGTTGGTTGGGCTAAGTTGGCGGTGAAGTCGAAGCCAGGTATTGGACTCAGAGCCTCGGCGATGGCGTTGGCATATCTGATGGCTTTCAATGCCTTGAGTGCATCCAGATAGTATATCAAGATTGGCACTGATTGTGGTCGGTGCGTGCTAAGAAAGGCGGTGAATCTTAACAGGGTCGATGGATTTGAAAAGATGATCTCCAGATGAGCCCGCGAGAACAGCTGCTCTGAGCGTCTCTCCAGAGAAAAGGCTTGAAGGTGGCTTTCTTCCGGTGGAGCCACGAGATCGAATGAGCCTGCAAGATCACCCGTCAATGGCTCCATAGGATCCGAATCCTCCAAGGCGGATTGAGCTTGTAGCGCTGGCAGCTCAAGAGAGGTCGCCTGAGTCTCATACGTCCCGTTTGAAGACCTTCTCGAGACTGGGGATATGCTACGGGAGAGACTGTGCGCTTTGGGTCGGGCATGGGCCCCGGGAGGTCCGCCGTTCAGGGCACTGTGATTACGGAATTTAGCCTTCAAAGAAACCACAATGGTGCGAGAGCAAAAACCTTGGAGGCTCCCGAGCCTGCACAGATGGTTGATGGTAGATTGGCAGGGGAGAAGGGCCGTCGTGTCTCGTTCGTGACCCGGCAGCGGCATTGGCCGTCGTTGGCCTCCGCGAGGGGAACTCGTGAACGTCGTGGATGCCGATGGGGGGGAAAATCTTCTGGTAGGCACCGTTGCTCAAGCTGGTCTGGCCACTGACGCTCGCAGCTTCATGCGAGGCCAAGCCCTGTTGTCGAAGCCGATTCGGATGACGCATTGCCTGGTGCGAAGGGTGCTGCCGCAGCGGCATAGGCATGGTGGCGGACGAGACGCCTCGCGGGCGACGCTGGCACAGAAGTCGAGATGGACTGAGTTGGAGGGAGCACAGGGAGCACCCAGCGAGGGTGAGAGAGGAAGTCCCATCTCCCGTGAAAAGTATCAGGAATAGGGGTGTCTCCTGGGTCTGTGCCTGCGATCTGCGCGACTAGCTGCCGCGGCTATGCAACCAGCAGAGGTGGAAGCTTCGAAGTGGCTTGCATGACGAGAGACGGAAAGGTCAGGTCATGGATATTGTGTAGAACGTGTAGAACGAGAAATGACGTTGCGGAGGGTTGCGAACCACATCATTTTATTGTTGAGGTGGTGGTGCCTGTGCTGTTCGCATCGTGGCCATGCGCATACCCGACACGAAGGTTGCTTGCAGTGGACCTAGATAGAAATGACCGAAATACCTAGACCTAGAACTGCCTGACCCAAGGCACCTAAGGCTCTCGAACAGATGCTAGCCTCCTCGCGTATCTCATGGAGCGGCTGCTTGGTCCCCGTACCCTTGCAGCGCCGATGCAGTACCTGCCTTAGTGCGCAGCCCGCAGTCTCGACTCTTCCACTTCCAGATCTATGACTGGGCTACGTTCGATCGAAGATTTCCATCCCGAAATGAATGAGGCTTGTCAGTTGTACGCTCTTAAAGCTCGACGATTCTATATCGAAGCAAGAGTGTTGTGCGTGTGAAATTGTAGCGCTCAAGTCGACAACATGAGAGCAGAAACTAGATAGGCCTCGCCCTACCCTGGACGTGGGCATCGGTACAACCCAATAATAAGTCCCTGGGCGTAGCTCTTCAAGAGTGGACGCTTAGGAGAGTCGTTCGTTGAGAACGTGTGTTCTCCTATAAGTTTAGAGACTCGTTATAGGTCCTCTCCATCCCCAGCCGCCAGTAGCATGTTCGTCCAACATTCTCATCCCCGAAGCTTCATATATCCTAATGACGACCTCTCGCACAGCCCTCACCTCTTCAACAGACGATCTATAATTTCGGGCTCCTTAAAGGTGACCCTTCAGTTGAGCGTTCACATCTTAGGGTATCAGACCCGCTAATAAGACGAAACTGCTCTCCTAAGCGTTGAGCACGCCGGTGTTGCTCAGAACATATCCGTAGACGAGACGCGCGATATTACCTAAGTCTTCCGTGCCACTTCTATTAAGCTGCGACATCACTCGACGCGAGACCTTACCATACGTTTTCGAAAAGTATATTTGCCTACGAGAGAGAATGGCGGAGGAAGGAACGCCATAGAGTTCCACAGGTCGGCCTATGGGCGAATAGCCGAGGGGTTCGTCGAGAAGGCCGGGAGGCGTTGCGGATTTGAGTGCCGTCATAGCATTAATTGACTGGACACCGAGGTCAGTCCGGCAGCGTTAGTGAGCCCACATTGGAAATGTTGCCTTTGGCAATCCTGCGATGGGCGTAAGTTTGATGATGGCCTCCCTCATCTTACGCGCGATCTTTAGTCTCTCGTTATGATCGGGCTGATTATCCGCAAGAGCGAAAGATAAGACGTGGGGGATTTCTTAAGCTAGGTTTAGGGTCGATAGAGTGGCCCCTGTAAGCATATAGTAGATGTTGTTGGGTAAATGGGGGGTCGAGCGGATGGAGGAGAGAAATGCTGGCGTCACAATGGCACCAGCTATAATAATTGCGATCAGCTTTTCGTGGAGGCATCAGGCTCCCAGCATCAATCGTACTCTATATAGATCTGCCTCTATGTGACGTTTGAAATCCCGGCAGTTGTCTCGGCTAGAAGGGTTAACCGGCCAACTGAACACACTCCCCAAATGAACAGCTTATAGGGCTGAATTATAGCTTAGAACCTTATTTTTGAGAAGTCGTTTTATAAGAAAGCTTTATATAGGAAACTTATGTAAATTTTGATTTTGGGAAGTTTTTGTATGAAGCAATTTTCAGTAGCTTGCGTGGTTATAAAGATATAGAGGGGGTGTTCGGTTGGGGGGTTAACCCTTCTAAAGATAATTTGTTGCCCTACCGTGTATGTTTGCGCAACTCACGAAGCAGGCACATTGCGACCAAAATGGAAAGGCAGGTTTCTATGTCAGAAGATCCTTGGAAACTCTTGTCGGGCAATTCAATAGAGCCGGAGGAGACACTTATAATGGAAGTGTTGACTAAGGCAGGAGGTGTAGTCTACCGGTTCTCGGGAATAGGCAGGCCAAACGATTGGGCAAGACTCTGATTCAACGCCCGATATTCTTCTAATCTACTCAGACCACAATTTTACATATCGAGATGACCAAGTGGAAAGCAAAACCCGGCAAGTTATTTGCCTACGGCAACTGGAGATGCTTATGTAGAATGCCTCCCTTCCTCACGCAATATCCCGGGTCGCCTTCCTCTACATCTCCAGAGACAATTAACGGTTGTCAGAAGTGGAGTCTCCTCCTTGACGCTAGCGTCGACACAACGGGTTGGTAAGTCTTCTTCGATGACACCCCAAAAGGCCGCGAGGATATGCCACTATGTCTGGAAAATCCCGACGGCTTCAATAAAGATAGGAAAGCCCTCCGATGGAGCCAGCAGTCACGATTAGGGGTTCTGGATTCGACGCTCGACAGAAGTGAGCCGCCAAGAACACGATCCAGGTCGAATGCCGACTTCACAGATGCAAACCTTACAGATGCGAACAATGGACATTTGGAGGATGAGAGCGAAGTCTAAGGGTAGATATTGGCTGCCGATGTAGGCGTGGCAGTTTCTCCTCTCATACCTACGCCTCTATCGTTACATATGTCAGCAATATTCCCCAGTGCTTCAGACCATCGGGCTACGTGAAGCGACATCACTGCGGATAGCGCCGTTCACAAAGACAATGGAGATGATGCCTCGACGTTCCAGATGAAGCTCTTGTCACTATGTCATCAGCACCTCCTTCTGAACCTCCTTCATTGCACTTATAATAATTCACGCCGCAGTTGCAATCTCGTTAGAAAAGTGGCCTCAACCAAAGAGATATGTCGTTAGATTCTAGACAACCACCCATGATCCGAATGCTAACTATTTCAAATTCGTAGAATCTTCAGCCGCCCAGCCTTCCACCTAGTCAGTCGCTAGAAATTCCTGGAGCTAGGTGGCTGCAAGTATGAAACCGTGTCGGAATGACATTCATGTACAGTTCGATGGAGGCTGGCCACGAACAACGAGATTACTTTGAGCGTCTGATCGAGACGTATTTGGAGCACCCGCGGACTGAGTCAAAGTCAGGTCAATTCGAACGGTGATTTCCCCTAGATTTACGATTTGCAAGTCATGCACCTTGCGTGAATGTACACGATCTAAACGAAGATCAGACTTAGGCTATATTGATCCCCAACCATGACATCGTCGATGAGATTCACGTTGAGAGTGCCTCACGGCTTCATTTCCAGGTGTGGAACACTGGTTAGGCTCGTTCGGAAGGGCGACACGAGTAAGCTCCTTCATGGAAGGTATTGAAGACTTTTGCTTATTCGAAGAAATCCACGATCTCAGACAGGACGTCATCACCTTTCCGGCTACAATAACCTCTCGATTTTTTGACATGCCTTGAGCTTAGGGTCAAACAGGGGCGCAATGCCCTAAGTGTCGACAACACTTAGGGGAGTCGTCCCGGACGATCGCCTCATTACGCAGTGCGAATCGCCCCAAAGTAGCGTGAGGACTTGAGGAAGAAACAAAGCTGCTAAGGAGGAGGATTAACCTTGCAGACCTTGCAGGAAATGGGGACATAGAGAGCTTTTGTAATTTTGTGTCAATACATTCCAACCATCCCATTCGTGTTTACATGAACAACGCCCGATATTATAAATATGACGGCGATCCTGCTCTTCGGCCTAAAGCAGGGCAGCGGTCCTTGAGTCCACCAAACTAAAGAATCATCTCCGCTCTCTTCTTCCCACCCTAACTAAAGTCGAGTAATGGAAATTTGGAGCTTGCTGGACTCTTTGAAGATTTGTATAGGATTAAAAACCTTCAATTGAGCTGAATATTGTGCGAGTCGGTCATCTGCCTTTCTCCTAGGCTAGCTCGCCTACTTTGCTTGATGAAGTTGTCGAGCGAGGACCGGATGATGCCCCCACATTATTTCCTTCTCAAAATGCGGGAGATTTCTAGTACCATCCCAATGAGAAATAATAAAGCGTTGAAAACGGCGAGCATGTAGAACGGAGCAACTACTGAGACCTTATCAAACATGAGCCCTCCGAGTTTGGTCAAAATAAGTATACCAACGCCACCAGTCAGGGAGTATACCCCGGCTATCGAGCCTTTCAGATGGTCTCGAGAGCGAGATTTCGAAGGCAGTAATGGCGTCTCCTCCGCAGTGTCTTCATTGATCTCTACAGGTTGGTGATCGAGCGTACTTGCGAGGTCGCTGTTGAAGGTACTATGGCTTTGAACGTTCGGGCTAGCTTCAGTGCTATTAGACTTTACTAGATCAGTCTCGACATCCAGTCCTAGTACACAGCGACCGAGGAGGCCTAGACTGCAGACTATTGCTCCAATTTGACTGATACCCAAGAGAGCCATTATGACGAAAACCCAGAGGCTGCCCTCCTGTCCATTTGGCTCAGGGCTATTCAATGTTGCTAGACCAAGATAGCCCAGTATTCCAACAAGGGCGGCCGAATGCAGCGGCGCATTGAATTGACGGTGTCTGTCAGCTAGATATCCAAAGATAGGGGCAAATATTAGCGCCACTAGCTGTGAAACCCCGGTCAGTTCCGCTGCTAGGACGTATGCTCCGCGGCATCTTTCCTTCATTTCTTGAGGGTCTCGCCCAGTCTCATCACAACGACCGGACGAGATGTAATAAGCGTTGACGAAAAGAGGAATGAATAAAGATATCCCCACAGAAGAGGCCCGAGCGACAAACCCACCAATGTATGCTAGACCCAAGAGTGGACTTTGAAAGCCCAATTGAATGGACTGAAGCAGAGATTCAAAGCTAGAAAAGCCTCTGGGAGCACCAGAATTTTTCTCACCTGCTCCACGATGGACTAAAGCCTGCCAACTTTTACCATCCTCACCAGTCAGACCCCACAAACCGACGTAACAAATGAAACAGAGCGTGAGAGACAGAGCTCCTACAATATAGTAGCTGTCCATAAGGGCCTGCCCGGCTTCTACGCCGGTCCGCTGAATGAGCTCTGGGAGTCGCAAGAAAAGCCCTAGAGCTAGAAGTGCTCCACAGCCTGTAAAAAGCCCAACAATACCTGCAAGCCGCGTTGGGGATGATTCCTTGGATGAGGATTGCTGGTCGAACCGATTTTCGATCCTGTGGGGAGTGATTGTTAGGTCTGATGTAATTGAGGGTGCGGTTTCATGGCCATTACTAAGGGGAGGCTGTGTGGCGATTGCATCCGCCTCATCATGCTTGGTAGAAGCAGCGATGATCGAAGGTAGTATGGCTGTCACCATTGTAGAAGTTGCCGCGGCACCAATACTAAAGATGATTCTGACGAGAAGCAGCTGAGGGAACACATTGTTGGCTTGTACGAAGAGTAAAAGCGCAATTCCAATGATGGCATAGCCCAAAGCACAAACCTAGAGAGCGATTTAGCAAGACTATCCCGATTCGAGCAATACCAAAAAAAAACTCTCTCTCATACTGCTATGCCTGCTAGTCGCTGAGCTTTAAATCAAGCATTCTATCCAAGAGACGATGCAAATTATCATAAGCTCGTACTCGGAAGACTCGATTTGGAGGGTTCAATGGGAAAGGGTCACCGACCGTCCTAACTCCAACACGATCCGAGATCGCTCCCCAAGCCGGACAGGCAACGATGATCACCAACTCATCTACGAAGCCCAGGGTTCCCACGGCATCACCCACGTGGGTTCTTTGCTTGATCAAGGATGTGATGACGAAAGAGACTGAAGAATTAAGGAAGACAAGAAATGCAATAGAAAACAAACATACGCCCAGTAAATAAGTGGCCGCTTGTAGTCGAGTTGCTGTAAACATGATGCTCGGGGGCGCATTGGCATTTCTATCGTTTTTCTCGAAACACTTTAGTCACCGCGGTTTCGACGATCCAAAGCGCAAGCGCTAGCCGCGCGTCTACCGCCACGACTTGCCCAAAATAAAGTACCTTACTTGTCCGAACAAGGTGACACCTTTCAACTTTTCTGGTAGTGTTCTGGACAAGCTCTCAGACGAGGCATAAAGTATGCTGTCAGAGATGGCGTATAGCTGATGCTTTGGATGAGGTACAGGTACGTTGGATCGGGAGTCGAAGATGAGGTTCGCAGCCTATGCCGGGGTAAGCGTATCCAAAGTCCTTTACATTTTCGATGATACTAATGCTCCCCGGCGTAGACCTCCATGGTCCTGGCTACAGGAGTGGTAATCCGTGCACTGCATGAACGAGCCAACTTTTACTCCGCCTCTGTCTACCTGGCTCAAAGCAATGCGTGTCTAATGGTAACTTTCGGCGCTTTGCCTTTGGCCATTTCGTGGCGCTCATGCTCATGTAGGTACTTACGAATATCGCACTTCTTGGCGTCTGCACCTGCATGCTGGGTTTACAACGCCTTTTTTACGGTCCTCTGCGTCCCATCGAGGTCGAACAACTCTATGAGAAGGCGTGGTTTGCCATAACTGAAACATGCCTTGCTATGACTATATTCCGGGAAGAGGTCGGAGGGTGGTTCCTGGTGATGTTTGTTTGCCTTCTCATTGGCAAAGTATGGGGCTGGATCGGGGAAGGAAGAGTTGAGATCTTAGAGCAGCAGCCACCATCGAACCCGCGCCTCTTTCATGCCAGGCTTTCCATCTCGCTCATAATATCTACTCTGTTCGATATCTTCATGCTTCGCTATTCGATCCACACGGTACTCCGCCATGCACGGCCGAACATGATGGTCATGTTTGCCTTCGAGTTTGCCGTACTCACAGTCACATCAATTTCAACTGCCGCTCGCTATACGATATCTGTCTACGAGGCAAATATCATCAAAGTTCAGATTAGAGATCGTCGAACACAGATGAGGCGGGAGCGAGAGCTGGTTCAACATCGTAACGATACAGCAGCCGGTGCAACCCCTGATGAGAATTCTCAACCTATTCCACCAGCGGAGGATGATATTGATTCGCTAGATATCGATGTGCCGGGTTGGGAAGAGAAGGGTCGATGGGTGTTCTACTTGGATCTTGCTACGGGTGAGGGCCCACAGAGCTCATCCGCCAATCTGTTCGCTGACTCCTGTCTCAGATTTTTTCAAGCTGATTTTATACCTCACTTTCTTCTGTGTCCTATGCATGTTTTACGGCATGCCCATACACATTATCCGTGATGTAGCTCTCACTATCCGATCCTTCTACAAACGAATCACCGACTTCGTTCGATATCGACAAGCAACTAGGGATATGAATGCGAGGTATCCCGACGCCACACCTGAAGAAGTTGCCCGCGAGGACGTGTGTATCATATGCCGAGAAGAAATGAGACCTTGGCGACAACAGAATGGTCCAGACCATCAACAAGGCAACAACACTTTAGCTGATAGAAGCCTGCCAAATTCGGTCGATGAGCGCTTGAGACCGAAAAAGCTTCCCTGTGGTCACATTCTTCATTTCGCTTGCCTCCGCAGCTGGCTTGAGCGTCAGCAAAATTGTCCAACTTGCCGAAGACCTGTGCTTGTTACGGCAACCGTGACGCATGCTCAAGAGCACGGATTAGCGAATCAGCATGGTAGGGATCGAGGTCAGCCAAATCATCCTCAGGCCCATGTTCCCCTTCATGGTAACCCTCAGCAACCGATTGCAGCACAGAATGTCTTTAACCTGGGTCCACTTCGGATTGCTTTTGGCGCCAGACACGGAATCCCAGGGCCACCGCACCAACAAAACCCACCTCCGCCTACCCCGCAAGGACCTGTGCCAACCGTAGGGCAGATACCGCACATGACAACCGCCCCCGAGTCTTCGCGACATCTTCCAGGGCTGCCGAGTCGAACAATTGCCAATTTCAGTCCGGCCAACGTGCAGTTACAACTCATTCAGATCGAGCAGCAACTTCTTCGGGATATCAATGCACTACGTGTTCAGCAGAATCAATTGCACCTTGTTCGAGCATTGCAAGGCGAACTTGCTAGACTGCGCATAGCACAAGCGAACCCAGAAATGCTTTTTGGCGGCCCTCCTCAAGCAATTGCCCAACCTAGAGTCTCCGAGACTATGTCGCAAACTGTTCAAGTTGGACAAAGCTTCGTGTCGGTCCCGCAGCAACAAATCCTGGGCCACAGCCATCCGGGTCTACCTGCGGGTATGACACTACCTCCTGGTTGGACCATCTTGCCGTTGCAGAGATTGCCTGACAGTGCAGGTGCCAATCCTGCAGGACGATATGGCGCAACTGCTCGCAGTGCTCAGATGCAAACTCAAGGGCGAAACCCAACATCTGGACCTACGCCGCGAGATGCGAATGCTTCGCCAAGCACTATGAACCCGAACTCTGAGAGTTCGTTTGGCTTGTCAGGACTTGCGGGTCATAATTTTGCGTCTAAGCAACCGGATTATGGTGCATCTTCATCTTCAACGACCCAGAGTTACATTGCCCCGTCTAGCCTCGACGAGCATGTGGCGACTGATCGCCCTACAGAGCAGGACTGTGGGGACGAATCTCATGCCAGCACCGGGTCGACTCCAAATGTCTTCAAATGGGGTTCCAAGTCTCGGTCAGGGGAATTGAGTCAAGGAGAGCTTGGAGATGTCGGAAACTCCGAGTTGGAAACAACACCTGCAAGTGGGGCAACAATTGGCGACGAAGGCGCAACGTTGCAAACCTCCACCGACACGAGACAAGGCAAGGGCAAAGGAAGGGCAACCACGGTGGAGGATTCTACCGAAGACATTGACTAAGATGTCGCATGGAAGAGAGAGTGGGATCAAAAGCGTCTGGTCCACTTTCGTCCATTTTTTTCACGAGCATAAGCGATGGAGTTGGGGCGCATGTAAAGGTCAGATACCAACAACGTCATATCAAACGAATTATACTATTCTGAACCGCATCTGTTCTTTTCCCCCTCACTTGGGCACTGGGTCAAAGCAACGCTCCTACCTAGGCGTATGAAGTGAGGAAGCGTTGTCGGTGTGCGGAATCACCACCGAACCGATGGATGTGTGATGAAAGGAATGGTGATCTATCTGGAGAACGCGAAGCTAATCCCAGCCACTTGATAGCATCGAAGGATGGAAACAGACCAGGGGAAGCAACGAGGCAACATCCATGGAAGGACCGCTGCTCCAGCACCATTCGAGTATAGCGGTGAATGCGATGGCGATGCCGAATGAGATTGATTGCGTGAATTCTTGGAGGTAGGGTCAGGTAGTGGAAGATGGAAATGCGTGGGTCTTGCCGGATTTGAGCCGTGCCGTTGAAAGTGGGCCGTGCAGCCCTGCCAGCCTTGCAAGGCCATCACTAGCGCAAGGTAGGATCCGTAATATAAGTGAACTTACCGTCCCTAAGGACCAAGGTACATGTAGATGAGTGTCAGGAACATCCTTGCGCGTCACGCGAGATCCAGTCGTTCATCTTACCGACCAGCCGTCTCCGTGCTCTCGAGATCTAGTCTGACGAGCCGTTATCTGTCACACCCCTATCACATCACTTACGCTACGTCACCTTTACCACTCGCTCGATGGATGGTTGATTTCCACTCTGGCGCGGCGGGGACACCGAGCATTCGACCTGAGGCTTGGGGTCTGCCATCTCTTCGATCT
>JAABUP010007104.1_pt1 | contig 15332 bp, 19 predicted proteins | sample 5559201 | NCBI WGS metagenome assembly JAABUP01 (sample SAMN10711887, study PRJNA513373) | rock metagenome | isolation source: Antarctica rocks | place: Antarctica
CCGGTACCATTCCAGTTTAGGGAGAAACGGCCAGTTTCACCATGCGCGCCGGGACGTGGGACGGTGCCCCCTCGCGCACCTTATCAGGGCGATGCGCGCCGGCGGGCCTGCTCGCGCGGGACCGACCCCATGGTAGCGGGAGGATCTGCGCGATTGTTCCCCCTCGCGAGAGCGATAGGAGGAAGCCGTAGCGGGCCCCTGGCTACCCCTTACCTCCCATGGACGACGCGATACCGTGCAGTGCGGCGCGCAGTTGCGCGAGTCGTAGTTCCCTGAGTCCTGGGATTTGTCGCAGTTCCGCGTCGGTCGCCAACTTCAAGGCCGCGTGGGTGTCGTATCCCACGCGCACCACGGCACGCTCGATAGGGAAGGGCGCTCCCAACTCCGTCAGTGTCCCCCCGGTATTCTCAGAGCCAACCGTAGGTGCTTCGAGGCGGTCAACGCCACCTCGCGGACACGTGAGCGGCTCACCCCCAACTCCCGCGCCAGCTGCGCGTAACCGACGTTGTCCGTGACGTGCCGCGTCAGCACCGACCACTCGTGATCGCTCAGCGGGACCGGCTTGCGCGGCGGCAGCCCCCCCGTCCACTGTCGCCGGATGTCGGTCAACCCATCCCTGAAAACCATCGCTGTCCTGCCCTACACGTCAGTCGCAACGCATGTCCTTAGCGGATAGCACAATTTTAGGGGAAAGGGTCGATAGGGACTATAGGACCGGGGTACCAACCATTAAGCGGGCTATTCGGGTGATAGGCAGTATGCTAGCGCCGCCCTATACTGTCAGCAAGAACAAGCGAAGAGCAATTACAGGAGCAACACGCGGACCCTATCCGGGCACTCACGTCGGTGCCGATAGGTCGATCGTTTAATAGGTCGATCGTTTATATGAGAGAGGCGCTATCCATGTTGCAGTTCGCCGAAGCGCTGGTCGGCCTCTACGCGGTCGAGGACAAGTCCGAGGGCCAGGGGCTGGTCGAGTACGCGCTGATCATCGCCTTCATCGCCGTTGTCGTCATCGTCGCCATGGTCTTCCTGAGGGACCAGATCGGCGGCCTCTTCTCCAAGGTCGGCAACTCCCTCACCTAGCCTGGGGGCGAGATACTGCAGCCGATGGTGCCCGAAAGGGGAGATGATGGGACAACGGAATCGAGCAACGGAGGCGCGGGCCTTTCAGATGCAGGCGCTGCTGCATGAGATGGAGGAACTCATGCTGGTGTTGCCCCCGGAGGCCGTCGCCGATATCCTCGCCGCGCAACATGGGGATGCCACAGCGGACCCCTTCTCACTGGCCCGTGAGTGGCTCGACGCGGTGCGGATCGCCCAAGCCCATCGGCGGACCCCGCCTGCGCGCCCGTTCGTCCCGCGACGGCTCCAGATGGCACCGTGGGACGGCCCCGAACGACGTCATCAGCGGCACCATGTGACCGATCACGCCGCACTGGCGGATATGAGTCCTGGTACGGAGGCCGCCGAAGCGGCAGTGCGCTACTCTCCCGACTCTGGCGAACCGGAGTCGCCAGAGACACGGGAGTCTGTGCCCGAATGAGAACCGTACAGTATCCAGCTCAGCCTCATCGTTCGGACGTCGATCATCCGTGCGATGCGCGAATATTCGGCACGTGCCGCGCATTCTACCGCGACAGAGGGACGAGAATAAGTATGACCGCGCGGGGGCTAGGAATCGGCCGAGGAGATGATCGGGCCGGTTGGGCAGGGAGTCGCGATGGTCAGGCGCTGGTCGAGTTCGCCCTCTCATCGTTGTTGCTCATGCTGCTCATCTTCGGGATGATCGACCTGGGGCGGGCCACGTTCACACGGGTCATGGTGACGAACGCGGTTCGCGAGGCGGCCAGACAGGGTTCACTCGCACCGAGCGATACCGGTACGATGGTCGCTGCCGCCAATGCGCGCTCGGCGGGCCTGAATCTGACCTCCGCCATGTTCACCGTCAGTTGCGCCGACTGGCAGAACAACCCGCGCAGCTGTGCGTCCGGTAGCACCAGCCCGCCGTCGGTCCAGCCGCTCGAACGGCTCCAGGTGTGCCTGGATTATCCCTTCTCTCTGGCGGCCGTGCGTCTCATCGGCCGGACGAGCATTAACTTCCATGAGTGTCAACGGGCGGTGATCCAGTGAGGGCGTGCGGGATAGCCCCGACGACGGGTCGTGCTGCGGGGAAGGGGGCGAGGATGTGGGGCGAACGACGACCAAGGCGCGCCCGGCGGGGGCAAAACCTGGTCGAGTTAGCCCTCATGATGCCGGTGCTCGCGTTGCTCCTCATCGGGACGCTCGACCTGGGGCGGGTCTTCTTCTACCAGACGCGGCTGACGAACGCGATCCTCGAAGGGGCCTTCTATGGCGGGCACTACCCGGCGAATACCGCCACGGTCATCGCCCTCGCCTATGCGGCTCCCCAGGCCCAATTGGGCGTGACGGGAACCGATTTCGTGATCGATGCCGCGACGGCGACGGGTGTGCGCTGCTACGTGGGGATGACCACAACCCTGATCGCGACCATACCGCCGGGCGACTGTGCTGCCAGGGATAGCAATACCAACCTGATCGTCCGGCCGGGCGATTCGCTCGAGATCGTCGGGCGCTATCGGTTCCAGCCGATCACGAGCCAGTTGCTCCGTTTCTTGCCCGCCAACTACACGATCCGTAAATCGGTGAGGATGGTGATCCAATGAGGGTGTCCGTATTGGGAGTGCGGCTACCCCACGTCGCCCTTCGCTCGTACCGGTGTAGCCGACATGCTCGCGCCCAGCGACGGCACCATGCCAGGTCGGTGGCCGGGCAGACGCTGGTGATCTTCGCGCTCACGATGGTGGTCCTATTCGGCGCGCTCGGCCTGGTGCTCGACGGGGGCTACAACTTCATCCAGCGCCGGGCGATGCAGAATACGGCCGATAGCGCCGCGCTCACCGGGGCGCAGGCCATCGCGCAGAACATGACGGATACGCAGGTGACCCTGAGCGTCCAAGACGCCGCGACCCGCAACGGCGCGGACCCCACCAAGGTCACGTGCCGCTTCATTACCAATGCCTACCCTGGTGGCACGATCGAGCCCTGCTCCAGCACCGGCAGGACCATGTCCACCCTCACCACCGCCTTCACCGGCGTGCTCGTCTCCGTGGCCGAGCGTCACAAGACCTTCGCGTTGCCGGTACTGGGCATCCAAAATTCCGGCACGGGGGCCACGGCGGCGGCGCAGGTGCAGGTGCCGACCGGGGTCGCGGTCGGCCCCTTCGTCGTCTGTGGGATCGACACCGTGACGGTGAGTGCGCCACCATCCTTTAATGACGGCATCTTCAAGACCAATGGCACCTTCCCCGTTACGACTCCGTCCGGTTTCAACCGGACCGACGGGTACGAAAACTGCGACGGCGGACTCTGTAAGAAGGCCCTGGAAACCCCTGATGGCCCGGCGATCAACCCCGACGCCTACTACTACAAGAATGGTGGGTTAGAAGAGATCAAGTATGGGTCGCGGAATGGGCCCGAGTTCCTCATCCACGATTCCAACGGCATCAGAAAGTGCAATAACAAGCCGGCCCAATTCAAAGGAATAAACCTTAACGCCGGTCCCATCACGCTGACCAACGGGACCTGGAGCCCACCGGACACGACGAAACCCGTCATCACCAACGGGAACGTCACTTCGGTGCAGGCGACGGTTGCAGGGGGCAATGGTTGTCAGCAGAATGCTCAGGGCACTATCGACAAGTGCATCATGATCCTGCCGATCGTCGACAACTCCGGCCCCGGGGGCAACGGGAATTCCGCGCTGCTGGCGGTGCGCACCTTCGGCAGCTTCTATATCAGGCAGACGGCGACCGGCACACATACCGGCCGCCTCATCAAGAATTACACCATCGTGTCCGAAAGCGATCCGAACTACACCCCCGGGGCCAACACCCCCACGACTATCCGCTTGATTAAGTGAGCATCGCCGCGCGACAGCAAAAAGGATTTCTTGATGTTACCGCGCGTACGCGCCTTTCCCACGCCCCCCCCGGGGTATCGAATGCTAGGGAGTATCGATTTAGTGCCCTGGTCGCGGCCGTTGCTGATCGGGAGCGTGCTCCTCTTCTTCGGCGCGCTCCCCTTGTTCAATTGGCTCTGTCGGGTGTTAGGTCCCGCACCGCCCCCGACAGCGGTGCTCTTGCCGGAGGCGTTGCCAGCCTTCCTCGTGGCCCTCACCATGTTACTGGGCGGTCTCGCGCTGGGCGGCATCGCCACGACCGGGGTGGTGCTTGCGTTTCACGAACTGACGCACGGCCTCGTGCTCGCCTGCTCCACCCGCGTGCGCCCGCGGTTCGGTCGTGCTAACCGGGCCTTTCTCTACACCGCCGCGCCGGGATGGTACATACCCCGTTGGTGGTTCGTCGGCGGGACACTGGCACCCCTCGTCATCTTGACCTGCGCGGGCGTGCTCGCACTGTGGGCGGGCGTCGTCCCGTCGGCGGCGTATCCGGCGTGGATCTGGGGCCTGGCAATCCACGCCGCCGGGAGCGTCGGTGATCTCGTCACAACCGCGTTGCTGCTGACCCGACGCGGCCCGCTCGTCATCGAAAACTTCGGCACCCGGTTCGTATGCTATGGCCCGGCCCGCACGGTCCCTCCCGGGGGGGCCGGGCCGGTGCCACAGGGCGAGGGTTGAGCCCTACTCGTACGGCGACGGCGACGGCGCGCCCGCGTCGGAAGGTTCAACTGCGCAACGAGCGGAGCGGTTGCCCGAAGGCGCTCTGCCCCGGGGGGATCGCCGCATCGGCGAGCAGCGCGCGCAGGGCCTCCTCCGCCAGCCGGTAGGTCAGGAAGCCGCGCCAGCGGTGCTCGACGCTCCGCACCTGGATCAGCACGCCGTGTGGCTCCGTGAGCAACCGGAGATCGCACCGACGCTCGCGATCCATGACCCGCCCGACCGCACGCAGGAGTTCCTGGTAGGGCAGGCCCAGGTGGCCACGCCCGCGCTGCGACCCGTAGCCGCGCAGTTCGTAGGCGGCGTGCAGGAGCGCCAGGACCGCCTCATCGGGGAATTCCCAGGCTTGGAAACCGGCGGCAGGGGTGTCGTGCAGGCGCGCCTGGAGCAGCACCCCGTCCTCGCGCTCCAACAGGCGCAGCTCCGCCGTATCGCGGGCGTCGAGGTAGCGCCCGATAGCCCGCAAGGCATCCTGGTAATCGCTGTGCGACAAGCCGACAAAAAGTCGCATGGTGTCCCCTTCGTGGCGGCCCTATGGCGTCGCGACGACCGCCGCGAGCTCGGCGGCGGTGATCGTCTCGGTTCGGGCGGTCGCGGCGAAGGTCGCCTGCCCCGGCTGGACCAGCAGCCCGCTGACCACGAAATCGCCCGCCACTTCCAGGATGCAGAGCCCGTGATCGGCATAGCCGGCCCGGTCGAGCAGGAGACCGAGCGCGCGTAAGCGTGCCTCATGGCTACCGGGCAGAGGCCTCCGCGCTGCGGGCTCTTCGCGCTTCCGGAACATGGTGCACCTCCTACGGGATGAATCCGCCCTTGCCGCCAGCGTCACACACGTCCCCACACGCCGAAGCCATCACCTTGTGCCGCGCGCGCCAGACGCATCCTGCGGCGGCGACAGCGCACAACACTTTCGCAGTCTACAGGCACCAACTATCTTGGGGCAATCTCGACCGCCCCCATCCGGCTCGTCGGGATCAGCACCCACTGCCGGGGCCGCCTCGACCGCGCGCCCGAGGCGTGCCCCGATCGCGGCCTCGCCCGACGGCGTGCGGCGGTACGCCGCGACGAAGCTCCGCTTGAAGTTACCTCACTTGCGCGGCTCTGACGCAATCTCGCTGATCACGAGCGGCGAGTGGGGACAGGACCGTCAAATCACGCTGTTTACGCTCCTCTTCAAGTCTCGATCGGCCGCTATTCCGACCTCTCTTCCCCACTTGGCGCTCGGTATTGATGACGATCAGCGAGAGTGCGTAAGGACGCCCCGCCACAGCATCGGTGACGCGGACGTGTACCTGAGATGGCAGCAAAATCGGCGGATACGGGGGCAGCTTTCGCCCTGCCCTGCCCTTTCGCGCTCGTCCGGGGCGTTATCTTCCTGCCACGCCGACGTCACACATCATGAGGCGAGGCGTGCTGTTCACGACGAAACAGGAAAACTTCTTCGCCGCGGCGAAGAAAGAACTCGGTCTACAAGAATGCTTGCCGGGTCGCTTGACAAACGGGCAAGGCCAGAGTAGTATACGTACATCAGGGATGCGCGGGTGCTCCCGCAGCCGAAACTCTCCCGGGAATGCCGGTAACGGGGTGCAGGCGAACGAGTCGGACCGCTCTTTCGGGAGTGGGACGACGACAGCGCAGGCGCGGCGCCGCAAGGTGCTGGACACGCGAGCGGAACTGAACGAGCGGATGCCGATGGCCTTTCGGGGTTGTCGGCATCCGTCGTTTCCGTACCTGGAACCATCGTACGCGCGACCGGGTCCGCTGACCGGGGATCAGCCCCGTGGCCGTCGCGCGTAGGGGACGTGCAGGAGGTCCGCCGCCGCGCGCCGGGCCGCGCCCCCGCGCCGGTCGTAGCGGGCGGTGGTGCTCACGTCGGCGTGGCCCGCGAGCTTCTGCACCGTGGCGATGTCCGCGCCCCGGTCGAGGAGGTCGCCCACGTAGGTCCGGCGCAGGTCGTGCGGGGAGAGGGCGTCCACCCCCGCCTCCGTCGCCCGCTTGGCGAGGATGGCATACACCGCCTGCTCCGTCAGCCGCCGCCGGGCCAGGCGCCCCCCCTTGTTGATGGGCACGAAGAGCGGGCCCTCCCAAATCCCGCGCAGGGCGAGCCAGTCTTCCAACGCCGCCACCGCACCCGGCGGCAAGGGCACCTCGCGTTGTTTATCGCCCTTCCCCAGCACGCGGAGCAACCGCTCTGCGGGGAGCCAGTCCCCGCGCCCCAGTCCGGCCAGCTCCGCCCGCCGCAGGCCCGCGCCGTAGAGGAGCGCCAGGAGCGCCCCGTCGCGCACCCCGGACGGGGACGGATCGCGCCCGCACGCCGCGAGGAGCGCGGCCAGCTCGCCGCCGGTGGCCGAGCGCCCGGCCGGGAGGCGCGACCCGCGCGCGGGCGGGACGTCGCGGATCTGGGCCAGCTCCTCGGCGGTCAGGAGCCCCAGCCGCCAGGCCGCGCGCGCCACGCCCCGGAGCGCGGCGAGGGTGAGGTTGACGGTGGCCGGGGCCAGGCGGCCGCCGTCGAGGAGGCGGGCGCGGAGGACGATGACGTGCGGCGCGCGCAACTCCGCCCAGGGCACGCGCTCCGGCTCCACCCCCAGCAGGCGGGCCACCGCCACCAGTCGCCGAGCGACCGTCACGCGGCCGCTCGGTGCGAGGCCCGCGAGATAGACCGCGACCGGGTCGGTGGGGTGCGCCTCCGGCCGGCGCGCGAGCGCCGCGAACGTCGCCGGGATCGTCGCGTCCGCCCCCTCGGCCCCCTCCGCAAAGCCCCGCATCGCGCCCCTCCCCTACTCAAATATAGCGTATAGTAAGATGTATTTCCGCAAGGAATAATAACATGCTTGGTAGACGTGCGATAGCAATTCGACATAATATGATGGCTGGGGGCGGGGATGGTCGAGGCGGTGGACGGGATGGTCAAGCCTGCCCTGCGGGTGCCCCGGTGCGCTGTCGGGGACCGCGAATGAGACGCTATTGCGTCTCGTCAATAGCGTCTCCCTGCATCAGCCACCGATTGAGCAAGGATCTGATGAAGTCTGTCGCTTCCGGTAGTTGCATCGGCTTGGGTGGTGGCAGGTCTCTCATCGATGCGTGCCGGGCCTGATCCCCGCTGGCGAGATAGCTGTTTGCCGACCTGGTGAAGCGTTCGCAGCGCTTCCCCGTGGCCCATCCCTTGCCGGTGATACCTTTCTCGCCCCCGACATCGTCCCTGATCACCTCGTAGACTTTGTACAGGTTGGACCAACTCGGCTCGTGGGAGAAGAAGCGCAGCGCCCGGTCTTGTGCCGACTCCGACCGCACCGCCGCCACCAGAGCACCGTCGCCGCTGGGCGGGGGCGGGGGCGGGTCGACTGTTCCATCGGCTCGCGTGACGAGTGCCTGCGCGGCCACCCGTATTCTCCCAACCTCGACGGTCGCCCAGACCGAATGGTGGTGGCCGCCGTCGTCACCAATCTGCACAACGCGATCGAAGGTGATCGGCTCCCAGTCCGGGAATCGTACGCGCCCCAGTCCGTTGATTCGGGGAAGTAAAGTGCGCGCGAGGGCGTAGACATCTTCGGCGCTGGTCAACCGGTCGAAGTCAGACCCGTAGAGACGATACTCGTCGCCTTCGTGCGTTACCCACAGTGGAGGGGCCGGGAGTACGTGGGTTGCCAGCCTGCTCAACTCGATCGGGGAACCTTGGAGGGGCACAAACCATCGCGGCATGATTACCGACCCTCCTACATCATACGAGCGACCGTTGCCATCAACCCACCTCCCGCTCTCCACGCCACGGCGCGCGCTGCGCTCTACCGTTGCGCTGCGTGCGCCCCGCCCGAGGGTGGCCGAGCGGGCCGCGTCACACCTTGGTCCCCGCCGCTGCGGGGCCGACAGCGTCACGCGCGTCATGCCCGTCGCTAAAGCGGCATGGGTGATAGGGGTCACGCCTCGCCTTATGATGTGTGACACCGGCGTGTAATCAGCGTGGCAGGAAAACCACCCTCGGGCGAGCGCGAGACGGCTTTCCGGCGCCAAACCTGCCGCTCGTACCGGCCAGTTATGCTGCCATCTCAGGTACACGTCGGCGTCACCGATGATGTGGCGGGGCGTCTACCAGGCAAGCCCATCACGCCTCCTCACGACCTCCTGTACACATATTGCTCGTGACCCTGGCACTCTAATTACAACTGAGCTATCATCGCCAGCGGTCTCTCCTGCACGCAGGATCTCTCCGCCTTCCTCATCGTCTTGTACATGGGCGTTCGGCAGCATGGCGCCCCCGAAGCGCTGGTGACGGATAACGGCAGTGTCTTCCTCGCCAAGGAGGCTCGGCGCATCTACCAGGCGCTCGGCATCGAGAAGCGCGAGATCGACCGTGGTCGGCCGTGGCAGAACTATATCGAGGCCAACTTCGGCACGATGCGGCGCATGGCCGACTACCACTTCGCCCGGGCGACGGCGTGGCCGGAGCTGCACGCCGTCCACGCCCGGTTCTTCCGCGACTACAATGGGCAGAAGCACTTCGCCCATGAGCAGCGCACGGACGGACGGCACAGCCCGGCGCACGTCCTCGGCTTTGTCCACGGCGCGTGGCGCGACCTGGCCGACCTGGACCGCCTCTTCCGCGTGCGCGGGCGACGGCGCGTCGATCCGTCCAGGTTCGTGCGCTTCCGGAACTGGCGGTTCTATAGCGAGCGGGGCCTAGCCGGGGCGGAGGCCGCCGTCTGGACCCTCCGGGGAGACGCTGACCGTCGAGTACGCGACCGAGACTCTCGCGCAGTACACGGTGGCCTACGAGCCGGACGAGCGCCGCATCCGCGCCGCAGACGAGCCGCGCCTCTTCGCGACTCGCTACCCCTCGCCCCAGCCGTACCGCGCCCCGCTCGCCGCGCTCCCCTGGCGACCAGCGATCCGCCTGCCGCCCTATCGCGCGCGGCGACCCCGGCGGGCGGGGGCGGGGCAAGCGCCGCTGTTCTCGCTGGATGACGACCGGCGGGCCGGGGACTGACGGCGCGCCGGGCCGGGCGGCGCGTGGGGCGGGGGAGATGGAGGAGTACCCGCGGCACATCGTGGCGGTCATGGGCGTGGTGCGCGACCACCACGGACGCCTGCTGCTCGTCCGGACCGAGCGGCGCGGCTGGGAGCCGCCCGGCGGCCAGGTCGAGCGCGGGGAGGACCTCATCACGGCGCTGGGGCGCGAGGTCGCCGAGGAGAGTGGCTGCGCCGTGGCGGTGGGGCGCCTGATCGGGGTCTACTCCAACATCGGCGGCCTCGGCATCGTCATGTTCACCTTCCTGTGCGCGCACGTCGCCGGCGAGCCCCGCGCGGGGGACGAGTGCGCCGAGGCGGGCTGGTTCACGCCCGAGGAGGCGCTCGGCGTGGTCACGCACCCGGCGCAGGCGGCGAAGCTGCGGGACGCGCTGGCGGCGGACACGACCCCCGGCGTCGTCTATCGCGTCTACCGCACCGTCCCCGAGCGCGACGCGGCGGGGGTCGTGCGCTACACGCAGTACGAGACGCTCGACGAGCGCCGCTGCTGATGGCAGGGCCGGCGGGCTGTCGGCCAGCGATGCGACGGGCTGTGCCCCCTCCCGCGCGGTGGCCCAGGGTGCGCCGGGGCGCGTGAAGGACGGCGAGCGACTGCGCCGACTCGCGCAGTCGCCGATGAGGAGATGCGGCATGGGCCAGGTGGTAGGGGTGATCTTCGATTGGGGACGGACGCTCTACGACCCGGATGTCGGCGCGCCCTTCCCCGACGCGCCGCTGGTCCTGGCCAGCCTGGCGGCGACGTACCGCCTCGCCATCGTCTCGCTTGTCAGCGGCGACGATTACACCGCGCGTGGCGCTGCGCGCCACGCCGTGCTGGAGGAGTACGACCTCGCGCGGCACTTCGCCGCGATCCTCTTCGGCCAAGAGAATAAGGATCGCCTCTACCGGGAGGCGCTGGACCGCCTCGCGCTTCCGCCCACACGCGTGGCAGTGATCGACGACCGCGTCATTCGTGGGGTGGCCTGGGGGAATCGGCACGGTGCCATGACGATCTGGCTGCGCAAGGGGAAGTTTCGCGACGAGCTACCGAGCGGGCAGGCCGGGCTCCCCACGCACACGATCCATCAGCTCACGGAGTTACTTGGCCTGCTCGCATAACAAATCAACTGGCGCGGCGGTCAGATCGGCCAGCGACGCGACCGGCATGTGTATCGGATGTCGGCTCTTACGCAATCTGGCTGATCGTGGTCATAACCGAGCACCGAGTGGGGAAGATCGGCCGAAATAGCGCCCTCCCAAGGCTTGATGAGGCGCGTGACGGTGCCGCTTAGCGACCCTCTCCCTACTTTGCTTCTCGGGATCAGCGAGAGTGCGTCAGAGCCCGGATGTCCTGGCCGGGCGTGCACCTGCGCTTCAGTTTAGGTGCTGAGCTGGCCTTTGGCCTTTCCGGTTGGCTGTCCCCGCAGCAGTCGCGTTGCTGTAGCAACCAGAACCTCTTGTCGCTGGAGCTGGCAGAGCGTTTCTGCATGTCGGGTCTGAGGGGTGACATGGATAAACGCTGGAGCGCCACCTGTTCATGCAGGCATCAGCAGAGCGTGCCACGGCGCGGAAAGGCCAAAGTCGAGCTAACAGATGAATCAGGCGGCGCACCAGAAGGTCACCCCCGGCCACCTCCAGCGGCTCGCCTACCTCTATGTTCGCCAGAGTTCCTTGCGGCAGGTCCTCGAGAACACCACCAGCGCCGCGCGCCAGTACGCGCTGCGCGACCGCGCGGTCGCCCTCGGCTGGCCGGTGGAGCGCATCCGCGTCATCGACGGCGACCAGGGGCAGTCGGCGGCCTCGGCGGTCGACCGCGCCGGCTTCCAGACCCTCGTCGCCGAGGTCGGCCTCGGGCGCGTCGGTATCGTCCTCGGGCTGGAGGTCTCGCGTCTGGCGCGCAACAACAGCGACTGGCACCGCCTGCTGGAAATCTGCGCGCTGACCCAGACGCTCATCCTCGACGAGGACGGCGTCTACGACCCCGCCGCCTTCAACGACCGCCTCCTCCTGGGGCTGAAGGGCACCATGAGCGAGGCGGAACTGTACGTGCTGCGCGCCCGGCTGCGCGGCGGGGTGCTCGACAAGGCCAGCCGCGGCACGCTCAAGCTGCCCTTGCCCATCGGCTTCCTGTATCGCGAGGACGACGCGGTCGTCCTCGACCCCGACCAGCAGCTCCAGGGCGCGGTGCGCCTCCTCTTCCAGACGTTCCGGCGCACCGGCTCGGCGAGCGCGGTCGTGCGGGCCTTCCGCGAGCAGGGGCTGGCCTTCCCGCACCGGGTGCACGGCGGGCCGCATCGCGGCGAGGTCGTCTGGCAGCCGCTCCAGCACAGCACCGTGCTCGACCTGCTGCACAATCCGCGCTACGCCGGGGCCTTCGTCTTCGGGCGGACCACGACCCAGAAGACGGTGGCGGGACGGGTGCGCGTGACGGTACTGCCGCGCGAGCAGTGGTTCGCCCTCTTCCCCGCGCAGCATGCCGGGTACATCGGCTGGGACGAGTATGAGGAGAACCAGCAGCGCCTGCGCGAGAATGCCCTGGCGCACGGGGCCGACCGCACGACCACGCCGCCGCGCGAGGGGCCGGCGCTCCTCCAGGGGCTGGCGATCTGCGGGCGGTGCGGCGAACGGCTCGGCATCCGCTATCACCAGCGGCGCGGGGGCCTCGTCCCCGACTACGTCTGCCAGCACGAGACGATCCAGCGGGGGCAGGCGCCCTGCCAGCGGATCCCCGGCGCGGCGGTCGACGCCGCCATCGGCACCCTGCTGGTCGCGACCGTCACGCCGCAGGCCCTGGAACTGGCGCTCGCCGTGCAAGCCGAGGTGGTGGCCCGCGTGGCGGAGGTCGACCGGCTCCGCCAGCAGCAGGTCGAGCGGGCGCGCTACGAGGCCGACCTGGCGCAGCGGCGCTACCTGCGCGTCGATCCCGACAACCGCCTCGTCGCCGATGTGCTGGAGGCGGAGTGGAATGCCAAGTTGCGGACCCTGGCCGCGGCGCAGGCGACGGTCGAGCAGGATCGCCACGCCGGGCCGCGCGTGCTGACGCCGGAGGAGCGGGCGGCCGTGGTGGCGTTAGCGGCCGACTTCCCGCGGCTGTGGCGGGACCCGCGCACCCCGGACCGCGAGCGCAAGCGCATGGTCCGCCTCCTTCTAGAAGACGTCACCCTCCACAAGGCGGACGTGCTGACCGTCGCGGTGCGGTTCAAGGGTGGCAGCACCCAGACGCTGACCCTGCCCGCGCCGCTCCCGGTCACGCACCTCCGCCGCACCGCCCAGGCCATCGTCGACGAGATCGACCGCCTGCTCGATGAGCACACCGACGCCGCGGTCGCCGCCGTCCTCAATACCCGCGACCGACGCTCATTCGACGGCAAGCCCTTCCATGCCGTGATGGTCGCGAACATTCGCAAGCGCCACCGGCTCGCCGACCGCTTCAGCCGACTGCGGGCGCGCGGCTTGCTCACGGTCGCCGAACTCGCGGCCGACCTCGGCGTCGGCGTGGAGACGGTCGAGCGGTGGCGCGACGGCGGGTTACTCCAGGCCGAGCGCTACAACGACAAGGGCGCATGCCTCTATCACCGCCCGGTAGGACCGGCCCCGGTGAAATGGAAGCGCAAGTTTGCCCACCGTGAAACCTCTCCCGCATCAACAGCAGGAGGTGCAGTTTGAAACACACGCCTTCTGGTTCCCCGCCCCCGGATCGCAGGCCTGCGGGTGGAAGCCGCACTCGGCGGCCAGTTGGCGCAGCGCCGCCGTCCAGATCGCCTCGCCGTCACCGTCGCGCCCGCTCGTGACCGTCTTCATGTTGTCGAAGACGAGCACCCACGGCACCCAGCCGAGCGCGGCGAGGCACGCGACGAGCCCACGGAAGAGGGTCTCCTGCCGCATATCCTGGGTGAACCAGACCCAGGACCAGCGGCTGTACTTGAGGCGGCAGGCCAGGAAGTAGCGCGTGGCCGGGGCCTGCTGCGCGAACGGGAACCGCCGCACCTCGCCCCAATCGACCTGGAGATACTCCGCGGGCAGCCCCTCGAAGCGGATCGGCACCCCGACCGTGGCCTGTTGTTGTTGTTGTTCGAGGCGCACCCGGCGCACATACCCGCGGAAGACGCTCTGCCCGCCGGGGTACGGCCGCGCGGGATCGGCGCGCGCCAGTTCCAGCATCCGCTCCGCCGTCAGCCCCGCCCGCAGCCACCCCTCGATCTGCGCCCGATAGGGGTCGACCTTCGAGCGGCGATAGCGCTTGGTCGGCTGGCGCTCGACCGGCTCCTGCAACACGCGGCTGATCGTCGTCGGGCTGCGCCCCAGCTCCGCCGCGATCTGGCGGATACTCCGCCCCCGTTTGGACAACAAGTGGATCGTACTGTGCTCCATCTGCCGTAACATCCTCTCCCCCCATCACTCGACGGGGTTCTACTACGGCAGCGGCAGCGTGTAACACTTTTAGTTCGGCATCCCGCCTACGGGTGTCCACTTCTTGGGTTCATCGGCAGGTTTGGTGATTTGGCTCCACCCGGTCCTTTCAATGGGGACGGACGATAGCAAGACGACCGAAGCGGGCACCGACAGTGCCATTTTTCGCCCATTCCGAGCCGACCTTCCCTATTCTCGGACCTGCTTCACCAAACCTGCCGATGAACCACTTCTTGATCGGAGATTACAGATGCAGAGGACGACAGCACCCTGCTGGCCGCCGAGGTCGGCGTAGTGATCGATCAGCGTGGCGTAGTTGGCGAACCACTGGTCCGCATTGCTGGGGTTGATGAAGGCACGCCAGGCACCATCCTGACTATCAAGGTGCGGCTTGAGCAGCACCATTAGCCCCAGCGACCGTGCCCTGCCCGATCGCCCAGACCAGGGCGGCGTCCGAGGCCGTACCGCCGGTGCGATAAATGTCCGTGGAATACTGGCTGGTGGTGTACCAGGTCACGACAAAGGTGACGGAGTTCGCCCCGGTGTCGGCGAGTTGCCGCAGGGTCGGGCCGCTGTCGTACAAGTCGCCCTCGGACCACGATGCGATGGTAGCGTTCTTGTATTCCCATGTCACCGTCCCGGCCGCGGCCGCCCCCGGGATTACGGGCCAGCCACTGTCCCGGGGCCTGTCGACGAGGAACAGGAAGCCAAGGATGAGGGGGGCAAGCAGGAGTGCCTGCCTGGCCTTGGGTCGTCCGACCATGGCGTCACCGCAATCCTTCGAGCGCTTGGCGATAGCGTGCCACCTCACTCGGCTCGATCGCCGGATCGAGCCAGAGGATTATATTCCGCTGCACCAACACAGAACGCCCAGGACTCGCGCTCCGTGGCGGGCGGTCCGCTTGGGCTGCCACCGACCGGCTGTTGCCGCAAGTCATCCACGGGCAACCCCGCCTGCCTGAACGACGCGGCCACATCGGCGGCGATGAGTTGGTCGGCGGCGGTTCCGTTCGGGGGTGCCGCAAAGGCGACACCACCTCTCATAGTCGTGACAGCAAGCACGATGGTTACGATCAGCATCCCCGCCGGCACGAACAGGTGTCGCACCCTTCGGACAGGGGGGCCTGGAAGGCCCCCCTGTCGCCCCATTGAAATCCTCCTTGTCCACCAACCACGTACCCGAGGGTCTCAAACCGTACGGTGGCCGCGCGGCCACCTGCAA
>JAABUP010007105.1_pt1 | contig 15324 bp, 17 predicted proteins | sample 5559201 | NCBI WGS metagenome assembly JAABUP01 (sample SAMN10711887, study PRJNA513373) | rock metagenome | isolation source: Antarctica rocks | place: Antarctica
ACCTAACCTCCAATGTGCGCTCGCCATAGTTCGGCCTTCGCTAGGGTCCCTGCCAAAGTTGCAGAACGTCACCGTGCTAGCGCCTGGCACCCCTGCCGTCCCACACCCGACCACAGCTTGCCCCACACTCACGGACAGTCTAGTGAGGCGCCGGCCTTGCTTTACGAGGCAGTCAGGAGAGGACCAGGAGACACAGCCGAGCCGACCCCAGTATCCTGCTCGTTCCTGCCTACCCTCCACTGGCTGCACGCGCGCCACAAAGCGCGTACGTCTCACTTGAGCTGCCAGCAAGCCTGGGGACAAGAGGCGAAGAGAGGCTCCTCGCTGTTCGAAGCGAAGGGCTGTGCAGACAAGCAAGCAGCACCTGCCCCAGGAGCACCTTCAGTGACTTCAGCAGACCTGGTATGCTTTCCCTGCGTCCTGGAGTCGTAGTGTGCGCAGGCCAGCGCAGGTCAGCTCTAACGCCTGGTGCTTGCCCACCGCGCAGGCACCGCAGCCTGAACAGGTCAGGAGGGCCCTGGGGCCAGTTGCACTAGTCGCACAGGCTCACAGCAGTCACGACAATTTGAACAAGGAATGCTGCAGAGCAGCTTCTCCAAGGCAGGGCTTTGGCCCAGCCAAGGACATGTCTGCTGTAGGCATGCATGCGCATGCAAGAGGCTCTGCCTGAAGAGATGGTGTCTGCGACCTCTTGTCATTATCAGCGCACTGTGCATGCGCATGCACCTGCTGACTGCAGCCAGCAGCGCACAGCAGACCGCACGCGCTTGCTTTGCTTTGCATCCATACCGCATGCAGCATGAGCTGGGAGACGGGAGCCTGTCTCCCAGGAGGGTCTGACACCGGAATGTGCCGTACGATAGCAGTTCCATGTAGAGCCGCTGAGCAAGTGTGGCTTCATGCCACCCGTGGACCCCAGCCGGCTGCTTGCCAGTCTGCTCAGATGCTGCCACTGTGGTGTAGGCAGCATCTCATGGTGGCTGGCTTGTCTGCCTGCCTGGGGTCCATGGGTGGCATGAAGCCATCCCAACTCATGCTGCATGCGGTATGGGTGCCAAGCAGAGCCATGTGCATGCCTGATGGATCTGCACAGTGCTCGTGTGCTTGACGTGCATGTGTCCTGCTTGGCTGCGTCGCTGAAAGCTAGGAGATGCACTCCACCCAAGATGTGCTCCGCCTGGACTGCTCTGCAGCACTGAGCTTGGATGCAGCAGCCAAGGCTGGCAACTACTACATGTCGTTGCTGCACTGCAGCAGCACAGTGTTTCCAATAACTGGCATACACAGCAAGCCTGGACTCTGTGCTCTGCAGTGGTTGCAAGAGTAGCAGTGATGCACGCACTCCGTTGCAAAGACACCCACACATGTACACAGACATGTGTGGAAATGCAGCATGACGTATCATAATGGGTGGCATCAAATCACTCACAATCGTTTCAGCGCGCCTCAGTGCAGGCCGGAAAGCATGCCGGGTTTCTGCGTAAGCTCTTAACAAGCTCTGCAAGGATTGGAGGTGGGACCAACCAGCGCCGCCGCATGGACGCCAGGAGGCTGCACTTGCCTGCACGGGGTGACAGGAGTAGGAGCCATGGCGTGCAGGAGGAGAGGACAGAAGAGTGGCAGCAGGAGGTCGAGAGTGCCCTATGCACACACCCGCGCGCGCTTCCTCGCCTGCTCCCTGCTGGGTCTGTTGCCTGGTTCTGCCCGCGCAACGGGACCTGGGGCAGTGCTGGCAGCGGGCTCCTCCGCGTATGCCGCCGCTGCCACCGCCCTGCGGCCGCAGGGCTGGCCCATGCGCACGGCCGCGCCGCCGGGCGCGCGCTCCTGCCCGGAGCGCCGACCGCCGGCCTCGCTCTCACCGCGGTCAGAGTGGCCCGGCTCATCCGCCGCCTGGCCCTTGTGGGCACGCGCAGGCTCGGGCGCGCCCTGGGCAGCGCTGCCCGCCGCCACGCGCGCGCTCCCCACGCCGCGCCGGTCCGCTGCCGCGGGCCCAGCCGGCCGGCCCGCCGACGGCCCGTCCGCGGGCCGCTCGCCGGCCGCGCCGCCGGCCGGCCCGCGCTCACAGGCGCCCCGAGCGCCGCCGTCCGCCGGCGCGCCTGCGCCAGGCTGTGCAGCCGCAGCAAACGCGCCGGCCGGCGCCGCCTCCGGCTCACGCCCCGGCCTCCCTGGCTCATACTTTGCCTCCTGCAGCGCGGGTGCGACACAGAAATGTTGCGAGATCAGGTGCAGCACCTTCCACCACATGGCCTCAGGGGGGCGCTGCCGGCAGCGGCGCAAGGGAGGCCACGTCTGCATCACGCTGCGTGCGTCGCCCTTCAACAGGGCTGGCCTGGACGGGGGCGCGCCGGGTCGGCCGCGGGGCGCGCCTGCGTCACGAACGTTACGGTTCGCTCCGCGGCCGCGCCGCCCAGCAGGTCGACCTCGACGTGCGCGTCGACGGCGCGCCGGCCCTCATCCGCGGCCTCCGTCAGCATCAGGCGCAGCCCGAAGCGCATGCGGGCGCCCAGCGCCAGCGTGCGGCGCACCCGGAAAGGCGCTGCGGGCAGGGCAACCACCTCGCCGCCCTGCCGCGCGTGCAAGGCGGGGCGTCAGCCATGGTCATACCAAATGATAACACAGATGATCGTGACCATAAATTTACCACAAAAAGAAATATAGGTGAAAGCGATTGAGCTCAGCCGCAGGGCCAGCATCATGACGCTGGCAGCGGCAGGCCGCGCGCGCGCGCCAGCCCCCAATAAGCAGCCCGAGCGCACCGGCAGCGTGACGGCCACGGCGGCGACGAGCGGCAGCGGGCAGCGGCCGCCGTGCACGCTGCCCACCTCCAGCGTCACGGCGGCGGCCGGCTGCGGATTAGAGTTGGTGCCGCGCGGGGCGGCGCGGCGCACGCGCACCGCCGCCGCGTCCGTGCGCACGTAGCGCGGGATCTGCGCTGGCCCTGCGGCCGTTGGCGTTGCGGCCATCCCAAAGTCTGGGCAGGCCGGCCTCTGCTATCGCTGTTCACGCTGCTGTGGAGTCATAGAATAGAGGCTGGCAGCATTTCCTCGGCTCTGAGCCATTGGGATGCACTACGGCGCAGCGGTCTGGCTGCTCTGCTTGCGGCTGGCAGATACCGCCCGGCGGCACTGGCGCGGCCGCGCGGCGCGCAGGCCCAGCGCGGCCATGACGCCGGCCATGACGCAGTCAGCGCGCGCGCGGATGACCAGCGCCGCGCGTCGGTCCTTGGGCGTCCTCTGCAGGTTCACGATGACCAGCCGGCCGCCTGCGCGTGCCCGCCGCTGCCTCACTGGCCACGCCGGCGGCGGCGCGCCCGCCGCCTCCGACACCCTGCCAGCCGCCAACACTGCCAGGCTGTTTTCATGCAGCGCGCAGCGGCCAGAGGGCGCTGCCCGGCAAGGCCGGCCGGCATGGTCTGCGGGCCGGCGCGCACCCGGCGGACAGAGCCACTAGCCCTGCACCGCGCTCAGCGACAGCCGGGCCGCTCCGAGCAGCAAGTCCCTGCAGTGCTGCAGGCCATAGGCCGCCCAGCTCTCCAGGCTCTCAGATTGGGGTTAGGTTTAGGATAGCAACACGCACCCCGGCGCACAGTCCGCAGCGGCACGTCGCACGCGGGCGCGACCTGCAGGCTGATGCCCAGGCACAGCGCGAGGCCCGCGGCGTCCGCCGCCGCCTCCGACGCCGCCAGCTCGGCCTCCGGCAGCGCGTCGCCCCAGTCCAGCACCGTGTCGCGCATGCGCCCGCCGCAGCCGGCCGACGCGCACGCGCGGCCGGTGCGCTTGAAGCCCACCTGCGCCGGCGCGGACGCGGGCGCGGCTCGGTGCCTGCCTGGCGCGCCCGCTCAACTGAGTAATCGCGACCAGTCCGCTCCTCATTGCAAATGGGTACCAACTGCAGACAAGTCCTTGCTGCGGACTATGCCCTGCTCACGACAGGGAGGGAACACGCCAGCTGGTCATCAGCCCTCAGCGCCCAGGGCGCCCAGGGCCAGCCGCGGCGCCCGCGCAGGGCGGGGCCGCGCCGTCTCGACCTCCCAGTCGCGGACGGCCTCGCCGCCGCAGCGCTCGCAGCGCTCGACGAAGCAGTTGCCGTGCAGCTCGGCGAGCTGCTCGCGCGGCACGCCGGAGCGCAGGTGCAGCCCGTCCACGTTCTGGCTGACGATGCGCCGCACCTTGCCCATGCGCAGCAGCGCGAGCAGCGCCTGCGCAGCGCCAGCGCGCGGGTTTTCAGAGCGCTGGGGAGCGCGTGCGCGAGCATGCAGCGCGCCTCGCGTCCGGGCGCGCGCTGCAGCGCCCGCGGCGCCCGGCGCGGTGCCGGGAGCGCGCGTCCAGGGTCGTGACCGGGCTCTGCAGTGCTTCGCGCAGGCGTGCCAGCAGAACACCTGCTGGCCCCGCGCCCGAGCCAGCAGGGGCCTGGCTGGAACCGGAAGCACCAGGCAGCAGGGCTGCCACGCCGGGCGCCTTTCACGGCGCGGCGCGCTTGGCAGGTGAGGCCGGGCTGGCAGCGCCAGCGGCAAGGTTGCCAGATCCGTCCGCAAGGAGGCGCGCCTGGTGGGTGAGGCTGGGCTTGGCTGCCGCGAAGCTGCACTGCGCCGGGGGCAAGGGGGCGCCGGCGCGCTGCAGCGTCCAGACGCCCTGCGGGCCCCTGTCGCCCAGGGGCACCCGTCAGTACCTGGGTTGGTTGGGCATGGTTGCCGCACGAGGCAGCGCAGCCCTGCGGCGCCCCTCTGCCCAGCGCGGCTCGCCGTCACTCTCATACCAGTCTGAACACTGCTGTGCTCGCGCGAGAAGCACCGCGAGCAACGCTGATAGCGCCGCGACGGGACCGCCGACGTAGCAAAGCATGCAAGGCGTAGCATGTCCGACTGCCCGCACTAGCATGCGCGTTTGCTCTGGCAGGCGTTGGATACGTGAGCGTCCGGGCCTGCCTGAAGTCTGGGATACCGCACGACGTGCTGATGCCGGCGCCCGTGAAGACGACGATGTTGTCGCAGGCAAGCACCTGCGGCGCCAGGCCCCTGAAAGCATGGCCCAAACATTGTGCGCGATGCAGCACAGCTCAGCCCATGTAGCCCAGCGGAGCACGCGCTGAGCGCGCACTAGCGCCGCGAGCTCCGCCACCTTGCGGCGCGCGTCCGCGTCAGCATCAAACAGCTCGGGCGCGCCCAGCTGGCCGCCCAGGTCCTCGTGATACGACAGCTTCTCTGCGTACCCCAGGGACATGCTCCCTCGTCACTTTCGGCTCGCTGCAACTCCCGCGCTTTTGTCGTGCACTTGCTTTGAAGCCCGGTAGGGCTGTGACCCTGGTCGAGACCCCAGCAGGCCGCCAGAGAGCTGCGCCCTGCGCTGGTCGGTGGAGGGGCCTGTCTGCGATCTTGGGCGGGGCAAGGCCTGGGCGGAGCGCGATGGTCAAGTTCCTGAAGGTGCGCGCGCCTTCCGGGGGCGGCTGCCGTGTGCAGCGGGGCGTGGAGACTGGGGCTGGTGGCTGCGTGTAGTAGACGTAGGCTTGTTGTCCAAGAGGCTTGCACGGCCGGCACGTGAGACTCGCTCGCACTCCTGGGTCGGCCGAGCGCATGGCGCGAGCGCAGCGGACGTGCGAGGCACAGAGCAGGGGAGGAGCGCACTTGAGGGGGAGTGCGGCGCGTCGGCGTGCGCGGCCGTCGCCAGGCGCCTGACAGGGCGTGTGCCGCGCGGCGCGCAGCCCGGCAAGGTGATCGTGCTCCTGACAGGCCGCTACGCCGGCAAGAAGGCCGTGATTGTTAAGAACCAGGACGACGGCACCGCCGCCCGGCCGTATGGCCACGCCATCGTGTGCGGCCTGGCCAAGGAGCCGCGGAAGGTGCGCCGCCCGGTCGCCGGCGCGCGGCGCTCCTGCGCTGCCGAGCCTGCCAGAGGCAGGCGGGAGCCGGGGCAGCGAATGCCTTGCGAGCGGTGCGAGGTGACAGCAAGGCTGGCGAGGCGAGTGTGCTGAAGTCGCCAGTCGCGCGGGCGCGCGCCGGCCGGCGGCGGTGCTCAGGCGGGCTGCGGCGCGGCGGCGCAGGTGATCAAGCGGTCCTCGCTGAAGAAGCAGGCGAAGAACTCGCGGCTGAAGGTGCGCCCGGGGCGCCGGCGGCCGCGCTGCGCATGCCCCAGCGCGCGCTCTGAGCCTCGCCGCCAAGGCCGAGGAAGCCCTGCAGGCTGCGCTGTGAAGGCTGCCTTGGCACCTTCTGCGTTCTATCGTTGCAAGAGCTGCCGCCCCGCTTTGCACCTGAGCCCTTGCCAGGCCGGGCAGCCTGTTGCGGCTGCGCGGGGACTCACTCCGACCCACGCCTACGTGACGCCTTTGCCCGGTAGCGCGGTCGCGCACGCGCCAGGGGGCTCCGCTCGCGCCGCGGCGGCTGACGCGGGCGCGCGCGGCCGCGGCGCGCAGACCTTCATCAAGGTCGTCAACTACCAGCACATGATGCCGACGCGGTACACGCTGGACGTGGACCTCAAGTCGGTCGTCACGCAGGACGTGCTGGACAACGCGAGCAAGAAGCAGGAGGCGCGGAAGGCGCGCGCCCGCGCGCCCGCGCGCCCGCGCCATGCGCGGCGGCAGGGCCGGTGCCCGCGCGCCGGCGCTCCGGAGAGTGTGCGCTGCGCGGCAAGCAAGCGAGCATCGACGGCAGCGCGCTGGGCATGTGTGCCTGGGTTTAGTGCATCAGGGTTGGCGCAGTGCGCGCAGGCGCTGCTGCAGAGCCGCTCGGTGGCGCGCCGGCCGCCGCCCGCCAGGACGTTCCAGGGTCACCGCCTCGTATACGCTGAGAACAGACACATCAGGACAGACACGTCAGAGAGCGGCTCTGTGTGCGGCCTGGACGGGCATGTTGGTGACACGGCTCTGTGTGCGCGGCGCAGGAGGCGAAGAAGCAGCTGGAGGAGAAGTTCAAGAGCGGCAAGAACAGGTGACCTCGCCGCCCTGCCCGCCCTGCACATCTCTCGCCCTGCTCACCCTGCACCTCTCTCACATGCGCAGTACGCTCTGCAGCCTGCTTACCAATGAGTGTGCTGATGACTGGCAAGGGCAGGCGACCGCGCTGCCCTGCTCACCCTGCACCTTGCACATGCGCAGTGCGCTCTGCAGCCTGCGTACCAGTGTGCTGACGACCTGCTGCGGGGTGCAGGTGGTTCTTCGCCAAGCTGCGCTTCTGAGGGGCTGGGTCGGCGGCGCGTCTGGGTGCCTTGCGGCTCTGTCTGTAACATGATGTGAGGAGAAGCAGGCGCTCTGCCATTCCCAGCCAGCTCTGCTTCAGCCAGCGCTTCTGCAAACGCTTATGCGGAGAAGAGGCACCAGCACATTGTACAAAGTTAAGATAAACATAGGCTGTTACATGGGACTGCCTCATTTTATGCTTCGCACGCTCAATTGCGGCACAGAACACCGCAACACACGCACGCCCCCGCGGCTGTCAGCCCCAGGCACAGTTCCCTCCAAGGCACATGTCAGGCGGCAGCGCAAGCCGGGCAGGCCGCGCTCAGTCCACCACCACGGTGCCCTTGCCCTTGGTGGACTGGTCGTCCGCGATCGTCACGGACGAGTACATCTCCTCCTGCGCGCCGGCCGCGCCGCGCGCGTCAGCCGTGCTGCCGCGGCAGGGCGCGGGCCGCGCCTGCGCGTCGAGCTTGGGCCGCCGCGCGCGTCAAGCGAGCTGCCGCGGCAGGGCGCGCGCCGCATGCGGGGATCGAGCATGACTTGAGCTCACCTTGGCGTCCTCGTCGTCGTTCCTCCTGCGCTCGATGCGGATGCGCAGCCGGAAGGGCACGTTGCGGATACCCTGCCGCAGCGCGCGCCGGTCAGATGCCGGCTCGCGGCTCTGCACACCGTCGCACACCGTCGAAAAGCCGCCGAGAGCTGGCGGCCGCCCGGCGCGCAGCGGGCGGGGGCGCGCCTTGTGCCAGATCTCCTTGTTCAGCTTGACGTCCAGGCGGACGTCCTGCGTCTTCATCATCTTCTGCGCGAACTTGCGCACCTCCTTCACCGCGCGCGGCGCCTTCTTCTTAAAGCTCGTGTTGTGCAGGCGCTTGTGCAGGTTGATGGTGTACTCGCGCGTGACGACCTCCTTGCTCCGCGACTTCTTCTTGTCCACCATCTGCGCGCGCCGCGGCACGCGCGCGCTCACGGCCGGGCGCGTCACCGCCGCCCGCACCACGGCACGCCCGCAGCAGGCGCCTGTGCAATCGGCTGCCCAGCACTTTGCAATGAGTCCAGCGCCCTGGAACGCAGTCTGCGGGCACAAACAAATACACTGGCACCCAGGCGCAACGTGCGCCAGAGCGCGTCCGCGGCAACAGCGCGTGCACAGCCCCCAGCAGGACAGTGCAGGGCGGCGTGCAGGGGTTGCGGCTGCACCTTGACAGGCCAGCAGGAGCCTCCTCCCCTTCCTGCGCAACAGCCGCCAAGCCTCTTTGCGGGCACCTCCCCATTGCAGGGCTAGGGTCAGGTTCTTCCAGCTCTGTGGGTGTGGAGGAGCTCCCTGATGACAGGAAAGCTTACGACCTTGGGCTATACGCCAGATTACTGTTTGTGTGCCTTCACAACTGGTGGCACGCGTCAACATGGTGGCAGCTAAAGTGTTCGCCGGGCCCGCCTCGAGCGCTCTGACTGGTCGGGCCGCGGCGAAGCAGCGCCCGGCGGCGGCACGCGCGCTCGGCTGCCGCCTGCTGGCGCGGCGGCAGGCCTGCCGCGGCGTCGTCCGGGCTAGCACGGAAAAAACAGGCGCGTGCACGAGGACGTTTCGCTGCCGTTGCGAGCGCGCCGCGAGCGCGCCGCGTCGCTGACTTGCGAGTCCACGCCGGGCAGGCGTCGAGGCCGTGGCGGAGCAGGTCAGCAGCACCGCGGAGAAGGTGGGCAGCGCCGTGAGCAAGGCGGCCGACGAGGTGGGCGAGAAGGCGGCGCAGCTGTTCGAGACCGTGGACGAGAACATCCTGGACTACTGCACGCTGGACCAGGGGGTGCGCCGGCCGCGCCTTTCTGAGGCGCCTGCTGCGGCGGTGCTGTGCGCTGTGCGCGATTGGCCTGGCTGGCGGGCACGGGCTGACTGTGACCCAGAGGCGCGCCGGCCGCGCCTTTCTGGGCGTCTGCTGCGGCAGCGCTGTGCGCAGTGCTGTGCGCGATTGGGCTGGCTCGCGGACACGGTCTGACCGTGGCCCGGGGGCGTGCAGGGGAAGCGGCCAAAGGGGAGGAGGACGCTGGGCGAGAAAGAGCAGGACTTCCTGGACGCCCTGCGGGTGCGGCAGCGCAGCGCAAGCTTTCTCCTGCCTCTGCTTACGTCGCGGCTCGACCTGCGCTGCGTACTTGTGCACGCTTCCCTGGTTTTATCTTGGAGTTCGGCCCGCACGCGCGGCGCCTGACGTGACTATCCGGTTGCGGCAGTCGTTCTACTATGACGAGAAGCCGCTGCTGTCGAACGAGGAGTTTGACAACCTGAAGGAGGAGCTGCTGTGGGAGGGCAGCAAGGTGGCCGTGCTGAGGTGCGGCCCTGCCCCTCGCGGCCGGCGCGGCGCGGCCTGCCGCGCGCTGCGGGCTGCAGCTGCGGACGGCGCAGCCCACGCCGTCGCCCTCTGCCGTGGCGCGCTGCCTGGGGACAGCGCTGCAGTGCCTGCTCTGCAGGCCTGACCTGTCCTGCGACAGCGCGGCTCTGCCCCGCAACTCGAACAGGCTTGCAGGCATCAGCGGCCCCGCGGCCCTTCCAGGCTCCCAGGCTCCGTCGCGCAGCTACGTCACGGTGGCCTTGCCGGCATCGCCCGCCAGAATGCTTACCGCGAGGTGCCGTCAGAGCCTGCCCTGCGCTGCACAGCTCCGCCGAGCTGTGCAGCGCCTCATGGAGGCTCCGCCGGCATCGTCCAGGTAGCTGACAGTGAGGCGCCACCAATACCCCTGCCCTGCGCCTGCGCAGCTCGACGGAGCAGCGCTTCATGGAGGCCTCGCTGGCATACTCTGCCAAGAAGCCCATCCTGAGCGACGCGGAGTTTGACGAGCTCAAGCGCAAGCTGCGCAAGCAGAATAGCAAGGTCGTGCAGCAGGCGCGCGCGCCGGTCCCCTGGCCACCCTGCAGTGCGCCTGCCGGTGCTGGAGCGCATCCTAAGTGCCCGGGGAGGTGGACTGCTTGAAACGGCATGTGCGTGGTGCATCAGCATCTGAGCAGGAGCCGGCTCGGTTGCTAGTGGCTGCATGTGAGGACAGACACCACAGAAGTCTGGTGGGCATTGATCGGGAGCTCGCGTCTTGATGCTGACACCCCCAGGCTGCGCCTGCCAGGGGCCGCGGTGCAGCATCCGCAGCCGCAAGCTGTACAGCGACGCGATCCCGGACTACGGGAAGATGACGCTGCTTAACCTGCCGGCCGCCGTGCTGGTGCGCGCGCGTCCTGAGGGGCAGTGGTTGAGATGCTCTGTCTGCTCTGTTACTGCGCTGCACTGTACGGACCGCTTGCATCATGCCTGGGCGTGCTAGCTCGGTGACCCACTATGCTCTGGAGGACGATGCACGGCTCGACGACATGGGATGGCACAGCACAGCCGCTGAGGCCTGCCCAAGCTGCCTGCGCGGGTGCTGGCGAGCCCTGCCGGCCGGGACGGCAGAGTCGCCCGCGCACATACATCGATGCTGCTGACCCTGTTTAGGCCGTGAGAGCCCCGCACAGCTCAAGCCTGTGATGCACTTGCATCAGCTAGCGAGGTACCAGGACAGCATGCGCTGACCGCATGCTCACTGACACTTGGGGCCGGGGCGCGCGCGCAGACGCTGCTGCTGCTGTTCAGCGTGGACGACCTGACCGGCTTCGAGCTGACGTACATCATGGAGCTGCCGGAGCCGTGGGGCATCATCGCCGTGTGGGGCTTTGTGCTGCCGGTGGTGTACCTCGTGTCGTCCGCGCTCACCAACCTGGTGCTGCGCGACTTCCTCATCCTCAAGGCGCGCGGCCCCCCGCTCATCTCCACCCCCGCCCTTGACCGCAACCCCCCATATGCGTGCAGCCGCGTGTCAATTTGGCAGTGCTCGGTGGCTCGACCGCAGAGCGCACACGCGACCAAGGGAGCCTGGGCGGATGCAAGTACATTACCTCGTGGAGGATTTGGTCGGGAGGGCCTAGAGTGGCGCTCGCGCGCGCGCGCAGGGCCCCTGCCCCAACTGCAACACCGAGAACTTCACGTACTTTGGCGACATCTTCACCGTCAAGGGCAACCGCACGGAGAACACCGTAGACTGCCGCGAGTGCAAGGCGCGGCTGACCTTCCGCGCGGAGGAGCGCTCGGTGCGGGCCCGGGCTGCAGCTGGTCTTGCACAAATTCGTCGGATAGGTTCACGGTACAGTCAGAATTGGTAGAGGAGCCCCCAGTGCGGCCCTGGGCCGCAGATGGTCTTGCGTACAGCCATCCTGAGCACCCTGCTGCGCTGCCGGGCTGTGCATGCGGCGCGGCAGCGGCACAGCCGAGGGCAGCACCTGCGCAGCGCAGCTTGCTCGCAGCGCTGTGCCTGTAGAGCATGTGCAGGCTGCTGTGCCTGCCCTCTCCAGGGGGCCTGGCCAAGGGATGGGTGCTGGCCTGGGCAGTTATCGGGGCATGAATGGATGGGCGATGTGGAATGGTTGGGCGATGTGGTGCTGCGTTGAACATGAGGTCGCGCACAGACGTCGCCCCCTGCATGCAACTGCAGCTTTGTGCAACGCGCCTCGCGAATGCAAGACTGGCCTGGTCCAGACACGGAGCGATCGACCGCGCAGATTGTGGTGTCAGAGGTGCCGACAGCGCCGCCCAGCAAGGGCAAGCAGCCAAAGACGGCCAACGCCTGACCGCGCCCAGGGCGCTGCAAGCTCGCGCATGGCAGGCAGCTGCGTCTTGCAGCACGCGACCGTGTGTGGCTGGAGCGGGAGGCGCTGCGCAGCATTTGTTATGACTTTCTGAGCGGCAGACCATGTTTTACTGAGAGGTCATGAAGTACTGTTGGCGGGTGCGGGTGCGCTGGGTGTAGATGAAACTCTGGGCTGATGTGTCTGCAAGACGAGATGTCTGTGCAAGTCACCGCAAAATTTGCAATGCAAATCAATGTGCGCGTTGCTCGTTGAGTGCAGTGCATGCAATTGAATGTTGAGTACCAGGCGAGTGAGGTTGCAAGGCTGCGACTGTCTGGTGTGTCTGTGTCGGTGGGCGAATCAGTATGGGGCTCACGCCTCCCATCTGCCTTCCTGGCTGTTTGTTGCAGTCCAGACAGACGCTAGTTCTTGCCTGCAGCTGGCGACGTCCGCCGTGTAACAAACAATTCGTGCAGACGGCGTGTTTGCACCTGCGTTTTTAACCAATGAGCGCATGCATCGTTCGTGGAGTGTTTCTTTGCCGCATTGCACGGTTGTGCATGAAACGTACTGCTTGTCCCACGCAAATACACATCGTGGAGCGCGGCAACCTGCCACCCCCACGGGGCACCAGACGGTGAGTCCGTTGCAAGTGGCTGAGCCTGCACCCGTCAAGGCTGCTCCGGCGGCGGGTCCTCGGGCGCCCAGAGCTTGAGGGTGCGATCGTAGGCGACTGTGGCCGCCGCGCCGCTGCCGTCGGGCGCCAGGTCGGCGCCCATGACACGGCCCTCGTGCCCGGCCAGCGTGCGCACAAGGCGCCAGTCGCGCGCATCCCACAGCTTGGCTGTCGCGTCGTAGCCGGCGGTGAGCAGCACGTGCCCGTCACTGGGCTCGAAGCGCACCTGCGCGCGCGCCTGGGCTCGTGAGGGCCGAAGGGCGCCAAGCTGGCAGCACCACACGCGGTGTCTGGGCCCATGCAAGCAAGCCGCCTGTGGCGCGCTGCACAAAGCTGGCCATGACGTTGCAGCCCGCAACGAGCAGCACACGATGTTACTCGTCTCGTGCAGGGCCATGTGCAAGGGAATGGCTGCATATGCTGGAGGCCTGCGCAAAACAGATAAGCGAGCGCGCTGAGGGCGCAGCGACGGGCGGCGAGGCGCGCTGGTGGCGCGCGGGCCGGGCAACCGAGGCGCGCCTGCGACACGAGCGAGCGGTGGCCGGGCAGCGTGTGCAGGCAGCGGCGCTGCCGCAGGTCCCACACGCGCGCGCTGTGGTCCTCGCTGCCGGACGCGAGCAGGCGGCCGCAGGGCGAGAAGTCTAGCGCCAGCAGCATCTTCACGTGGCCCTCCAGCACCATGATGCTGCGCCCGCTGCGCAGGTCCCACACGCGCCCTGCCGGCCCCGGCGCCCGCGCGGCTCAGCGGCGCCGGGACGGCTCGCATCCTCACATGGCCCTCCAGCACCATCATGCTGCGCCCGCTGCGCAAGTCCCACACGCGCCCTGCGGGCCCGCCCACGCGGCTCAATGTCGGGGCATCTGCGGCCCACGGTGGTCCTTCGGCTGCCTGCCCGTGTGCCCCATTCGCAGGTCGCGCGGCGCAACCAATAAATTGCGCACGCATCTAGGCAGCTGATGACCTCGTCTCACAGACCACCACCGTCACTTCAGCGCCGTGTCATCGTTTGCTTGCACGCAGGCGCCGCAGTGGCGGCGGCGCGGCCGGGGCCGCACCGACCGCGTCCAGGCCGCCGGACGCGGCGAGGCCGCCGTCCGGGTGGAACGCGAGCGCATACACCTCGCGGCTGTGGCCCTCCTGCTCCAGCAGGCACGCGCCCGCCTCCGCATCCCAGAGCCGCCAGGTGCCGTCGAAGCTGGCGCTGCCCACGTGCGCGCCGGCCTGCGCGCGCGGGCGCGTCAACCTCTAACCTATCCTACCATAACCCTGCTCCAGCAGGCATGCGCCCGCCTCCGCGTCCCACAGCCGCCAGGTGCCGTCGAAGCTGGCGCTGCCCACGTGCGCGCCGGCCTGCGCGCAAAAGCTAAAGCGTCATCCTGACCCGAACCCTACCCCACCCTACCCTACAGCGCAGGGGCCGACAGGCCGCCGCGCGTTGCGACGGAAGGCGCCCGGTGCTCGGCCAGCGGCGCCCGGCTGCGCGCCAGGCTGCGCCGGCGGCCACGAGTCGTGCGAGCGGCCCAGGCCTGCCTCCTCGTGGACAGCGCCTGGAGATGCGCGCGCTGGGCGGGTGATCGGCCGCGCCGGGCGCCCGGCGCGCCTGGCCAGCGCGCCGCTGCGCCGCGCTGTGCGCCCTGGTCGCCAGGGTCTTGACGGGCTGCCGCGGGCGCACCGGGTGAAACGCCACCCGCGCCAGGCGCTTGGTATGCCCGGCCAGCGTGCGCAGCGCCGCGCCACCGGCGCCCCACAGCCGCAGCGAGCAGTCCGCGCCGCCGGTCGCCAGATGCACGGTGCCGCCGGGCGCCGCCGCGCCGTCGCCGTCCATTGCGGCCGCGCCGTTGCCGTCTGTCGCGTCTGCGGGCGGCACGGCGGCAGCGTCTGCCCCGCGCGCATGCGGATGCCATGCGATGCCTGCGTTGGCGCGCGGTGGACGCGTTATACTTCATATCTCGGTGCAACTACTCCTTCACGAGCGCCGCTCCTTGCGGCGGATGCTGCGCCGTTGCCGCAGCGGGGGCCGGCGGGCGGCCGCCATGTGAGCTCGAACGCTTATGCCTGACGCCTGTATTTGCGTTCATGCACTAACAGGACGTGGCAGGACAACATGCAGGGCACCATCACCCTCGCTGCCTGTTGCCAGTGGCCTTTGCTTAACAGGCGCCACAGCGGCGGGTGCAGCGCGACGTGCGCAGCCTGCACGCCCCAACGCCTGCACCTGCCCGCCTGATTGCGTACAGCTTCCGTCTCAGAGCCCCGTGACGAGGAGGCGCAGAGTATTGGGGCGCCTGCGCGAATGATTCAGCGCACCGGTCACGCGGTCCGTGTGCGCGCGTATGGTGAGCAGTTTGCTGCAGCTCGGCATCGCCCAGAGCTTTAGCAAGCCACTCCACGCCGCGGTGGCCAGCACGGCCGCATCGGGCGAGAAGGCCACCGCGGCGACCGGCCGCTCGTCGGCCATCTCGCTGCACTGCGCGCGCGCGCGCCGGTCGGGCGCCCGGACCGGCGATGCACCTCCAGCAGGGCATGTAATGCACGGAAGCACCGCCGGCGGGCGGCACTCTGCAGCTTCTGTTGGGAAGAGGTTACAGCCCTGCCGGGGAAAACCCTGACGAGCCAAACAAGAAGAGCACGGCCACGCACAAGGCACAGCTGCTCGCCTGAAAGCCTCAGTCAGGAGTGGAGCGAGTCATGCAGCAGGCAAGCTCAAGTGCCCTGTAAAGCACCAGCCCCTCTACATAGGGCAAGAGCTGCCGAGCGCCGGCGCGCGCCTGATTCGCTGTGCGGCGCGCGGCCGCCACGGCCGCGTCGGCCTCGGCGTCCTCGTCCTCGTCGGCGCTC
>JAABUP010007107.1_pt1 | contig 15311 bp, 11 predicted proteins | sample 5559201 | NCBI WGS metagenome assembly JAABUP01 (sample SAMN10711887, study PRJNA513373) | rock metagenome | isolation source: Antarctica rocks | place: Antarctica
AGCGAGGGGGTTGTAAGTTGCTTTAGTGATCACGGTCCAGGAAGGCGTCCCAGCAGAGGCCTAGACTTATGGCCTCGGCTTCGATTTGATGAAGGCAAAACGCCGAGCTGTTGTACTTTCAAGCGTATCCCTAGGAGAACAGGACATGGAATCGAGATAGTAGGAGCCGGCTGGTGGATTTTCTTTGCGTTGAACATATCAAGGATAGGGCTTACGGGCCACTTTGCGTACAGTGTACAATAGAGTAGCTCAGGTATATATGTCGTCTTGTCCCTGAGAAGCTGGATTCTTGGGTCATTCGGTCAATCAACAGAGTCGCAACACTTGTACTTTGATTGGACAATCCAGTTCTGGGACACTTGATTCGGAAGAGATTGCTGGCACTGACAAGTGATGACAAGGCCCCAGCATGTGGACCTAGAAGCTGCGCGTCGTCTTCAAACACACACTGTTGTTGAACTCGAATTCTTCTCAAAGGACGTTGATAATCAACGATATTGAACATCGTTCTACTTCTGTTCTTTACACTGCAAAGATTGTTCCCATCTTCATGATTTAGAGTTCATGAGCAAGACCCTTTCTGGTGATTTTTTTTAACATTATGGTGGGGCTGAAATCAGCCCCACCTCAGAGCTTAACTTGGATATTTTACGCATGGTCAACTTCGGCTGCGCCTGCCATGTGTGACTTATGGCTCGAAGCACTAGGATACGTAGAGACGCTGAGTAAGCATAAATAGGGTTGTGCGTCTTAGAGTCATCTCGTTGCGCCACTACTCTGCCGTGTTGTTCTATGTTCATTTGGCCATCCACTGGTGCGATCCATGTATCGTATCTTCCTCAAGTATCGATTGTACTTGGCGAGAGATCGAATATTCCTGTCCAAGGCTTGTCCCTCCTTGGCGAAGTGTCGTCCTTGCCTGTACAAGTATCCGCCCAGCTCCGCGTCAATATCCTGCTCATTAAGTCCAAACTTCCGGAACATGGCAGCACCCCACTCTAGTATGTCGGTGGGCCGATAGACTCTGGAATTCATTGCAGGATATCGGTTCTGAGCATTTGCGTGAAAATACTCTGAAGCTTCATCATTCGTGCCGCTCCGCTCTTGGACGGCGACTTGTACGAGCGTTCGCAAGGTGGCAAGGTTCGGTACAACGACTCTTTCTGGCTCCCCTTGCTTAGGTGAATGTTCAGCCATCGGCAAGGCGCTGCTGGCTGGCTGTAGTATTGGGGTCCCATCATCTGGCTTTCGATCTTTCCCCCCGATGTCAGGATCCTTACACCACATGTCCCATATTCGTTTACCCTCAAAACTACCTCGAGTCTTGACAATAGCATCGAGCAAGGTATTGAACGAGGCGGCCGGGATATTAACGGAGTTAGAGACCTGAGCGCTATGATCTGGTAAATCATGACAGATGTCCTTCAAGGTACCAGGTACGCTTCTGAAAATGCGGATTAATTGGCTTAACAGTCTAACCTGCGAGTGATCTCGTCGTTGGGACACCATCTGAATGGTATTGTAGTCCCCGCGCAGTAACTTCTCCAGCGTTCCCTTAGCTCTATGAAGAGATTGTGTTTGAGGAGAAGATCCGCTGCTCTGACTGCCGACGTGCGTTGCTTGCTCCAGTAGCAAGACTGCTCTGGCAAGTACCGTGGCTTCGCCAGCGCTCCATCCCAGCCCCCGCTCGTCCTTGAAATACATCAAAAGTTCTTCTACCCCGTCCCATTTGCTCAAAGTGACCTGGCAATGGAAGACTGCACGAATCGTTTTCTCTGGCAAGGGCGGGACCAGCGCCGCACTCACTTTGTAGAGTAAGTAAGTGTCGGAGGTTGCAGCTGCGAAGCGTAGGAGGGCTGGAGCAAGGATGGGATTAGAGAAGAATCGAATGACTGGTCCGCCTGTTTCTTTAGAGTAGAGTAACCATCTCCCAAACTCGTGGGCTTTTGCATCCGTGATAAGATCGAAAAACGCGGCCAGCACAGGTACGGGGATGTTCGGAAAGAACTCTGAAAAGTCGCTGATCGCAGCTTCCTCCACTGAGTCAATGCCTTCACCTCCTGCGCGCATACGACTCTTGAGATCTTCTATGGAATCCGGCCTGGGACCTCCCTTGTTACTCTTGACGAAGGACTGTATCCGTGCAAAGACTCGATGGGCGCCTCGAATGTTGCTCTGTAATGCAAAGGCGTGGAGAGTCCTGTGAAACAAGCCAAGCGCCGCAGCTGATTGATCGAGCATATCCTCTGACGTCAGTGAAACGGAGTCTTGGTCTGCTGGAGGATTTTGAGATTCGCGGTCTCGCAGGAACATAGGCGCCAGCGCCAAGACTCTCTCCAGTGCTGCAGCATCTACTTCTGGATCCACTCCATGTGACTCAAGAAGACGTAAAATGACTGAATTCAAAGCCCTTGGAGTTAGCCCGAAGCTGTCACGTTCAAGTATAGCCTTGAGATTGCAGATGTCGTCCTGGATTTTGCCTGCCGTATTGCCTCCACTGCCAAATCCAACCCGTACTGTATTTAAGAGTCCATCTATCAGCGCAGCTACAACTTCACTGCTGATGGTTCGACTTCCCATCTCCACGAAAGGTCTTTCGCCACTGTAGCCTTCGATCCCCCCTATGACTCCGCCGGTACGTGACCTGATCCCGTCCCATTCCACTCTTGCGGCTTTGGCTCCACCGCTCAGAGGCGGCTCTTCGACGGCCTTCCAATTAATAACCGACCAGCGTTTATCGCCTTCGCGTTGCTTCATTGCATCCAAGACCCATGCGCCTTCGGTGACATATCCGCTCTCGACGCAAGCCCAGAGGACAAATTCTAACCAAACAGCGGGTTCCAATTCTCTCACTCTAAGTTTGTATCTGGCACTGGGCAGCTCGTAACCGTTATACGAGAAATTTGCACCCATTGCTGCAGCCTCCGTGGTAACTTCCTTTTCCTGAGCTCTCCAGACAGCATCTGATAATGTTGTTAAGATGCGCGCAGAAAGAAGGTATAGTGTCGGAGGCCGCTGGAGCACAGATGGATCATCGGCAGGCGCATAATTATAGATTGTATCTGGCACGGCGCCAATGTGGTGGAGATGTGCAATGATTTGATATACGTTAGACATTATGGTCTGTGCGCTTTCTTCAGAGTGGTCGGCAGCTCTCAGAATCATGAAGCCTGTGCTTTGCCATATCTGCCTTAAGGCCATATCTCTTACCGGCTGTGATGATGACCTGGCCACTCTGTTCCTCGTCAAGTCATCAAGACTCAGCGAGTCGGCGGTTTTCAACTCCATCCACTTGACTTCCCAATCCACCCATACTGGAGACTGAGTGGCAACATCTAGTAGAACATCGCTTGCCCATGGAATTTGAGACAGCAAAGACTCCGGATTCCGAAGTCCCGCAGCAGCAGGGACAGCATTAAGCATATTCTTGACCAGCCAAAGAACAGCTTGCCACCGACCTCGGGCAACCCCTAGGTAACTAAGTAAGTCGATATTGCGCTGTTGCCGAGCCTGGAGAAGTATGTTTGGAACAGCAGACGCTACCCTCAGCTTACTCTCAGAGAAAGAAAAGGCTGTAGATGATCGCAATGTCGCCGGAAGATACGGCTCAAGGAGAGCGAGCCATGCATCTGGTTCTGTGCATGATCCTCTCAGAGATGTCGGTACCTCAGGAGCAATGTTAGAAGGTCTCGATCTTTGCGCATAGAGATTGCTTCGGGATGGTAAATGTCTCACGACTGCATTTGACGAAGCCCACCTAACTCTTGCCGGTTCGCGACGAGTGCAAGCGTGCACCGACGGAGCCAAGGACGCAGCACAAGGCACCAGAAAATCAGGTATCATCAGTGGACTATAGGTTTGCTGCTGGAATATCTGAGAGAGATACGACCGCAGAGATGTGTGCATTCTGACCGCTCTGGCTCAGCTGTATCCACAGCGCCACTTTGTCAAGGTGGTTAGTAAGAGCGATCGTCCATAGCAATGAGTAGGACAACGGTACTCGTACATGACGCGCATTACTGGTTAGAATCCACTCATCGTATAAGTAGCTTAAGATGATTGTAGGCACCGAGCTTGGCCTGCGAGTAAGAGATCGTAGGCCCGACAGACTTCCATCAGTGGTGATGGGGCATCGATAAGGCTGACGTAGACTACTGCGCGCTTGCGGGGTCGCGTAGCTTCTAGCGTCCTTTAGCCACCTCTTACCAAGCTACAAATCTGAAGTTCAACCACATCTAGGAACATTGAACGGCTTCTCCTTACTGCAAGCGCTGAAGAAAGCACCACTATTAGCCGTTGAACGGTAGCAGAACAAAAGGTGTGTCATTTCTGCGAACAGTCTAAGCCTTACGTTTCCTTTCCCAACACCCTGATTATATAGATTTGCCAGTTATCCTGCGTAGAGAAACCCGCGCTGACCGTTGTTCCTCAAGGCTGGGACAATCTCTACGACGACTGTAATGGTCATGGGTGTGTATCGTCTTGGTAGGTGCTATCATTGAGTTGCCCAAAGAATAGGTGGTCGAAGCAAGCTTTCCTGCACCGTCTTTCATTGCTTTCTTCTTGAAACTGCTAGAACTTCTTGATATCCTATGTTATGGAATTTGGCATAGACTATTGTGCTGCGCTGCACGTGCGATATCTTACGTCATGTACAGAGCTCTCCTCCACCAGCCGGGCCGGTTGCAAAAATAAGGAATGCCTTGACAATGGCGTTAAGATCCAGAAGGGTGAGTTGCGCTTTGGGACTCAGATTGAGATTCAAGAGCATCAAACCTGGCACTGGAGACACTGGTATGAACTCTAAATGTAGCGATTGCCCAAATTCGCTGTGCTGATCGTAGGGCATTGCAGGGGTTGCGTTACTCCCAAGCAACTGGCGAACCTAAAAGAGACCATTGGGGGCAACTTCGACCACCTTGATGGATTTGACGAGATCACTGAGGAAATGCAAGATAAAGTCGAACTTGCTCTAAAGGAAGGCCACGTTGACGACCATGATTGGAATGGGGTAAGGACAGAGAGCAATCAAGTCTCTCCAAAGGACTTTACTCATACTTTGCCAGGATGTGGAGTTCAACAGACCAGGTATGACCGGCATGCGGAAGCGGACCCCAAAGAAGAAGCAAGCCGATGAGGTGGTGAGTGCCTCTCTCCTTCGAATTGCTATATGATCATGCATCTGCATCGATTTCAAAAGTTTCCCAGACACTTGTTTTGGAGGGTTTAGAATACTCTTTTCATAATGTTCTTCTCAGACTTACACTATGTTTGTGGTCATGATACACTTCTCTCCCTTCGACATCCATGGCACGGAGCGATTGCTACCATTGTGCGCAAAAACCACTTCTCTCCATGGTTGGGTTTTCTCCATCGGCGAAATTAGTGTCCCTGGCATTGTTACGGGCCATCAGAAATCCAGTTCCCTGCGTTGTTATGCATTTGCTCTCTCTGTCAAGATAATCCAACATAGAGTTCAGCTGATTCGGTCGAAGGCCGAGAACAACGACGGCGACCAGAGCCCTACCAAGCCTGCCCTGAAGAAGCGTGCCCGTGCGAATCAAGTTACAGAAGACGAGGGAGAAGAGGTGGCGGATGAGCCCGCACCTAAGAAGACAAAGGCTGGTGCTAGGAGAGGCAAGAAGGTGGAAGTTGCCGAGAACGAGGCAGACACCGAAGAGGAAGTACCGGTTCCCACAAAGAAGGCTAAGGGTGACAGCAAGAAGAAGACAGTTGCTACTGCTAAGGCAGATGCTAATGAAGAAGACCCTGCAATTCAAAAACGTGGTGGAGCTAACGGAAAAGCCACTGCCGCAAAGAAACCTAAGGCGCCGAAGAAGGCCGCAGAGGCTGCCAAAGCGAAACTTGAAGAAGGGAATGTAGACGGTGGAGAGGGTAGTGAAGGTTCCCCCAAAGCGAAGAGAGGCCGCAAGAAGGCTGGGGACGGGAGCAAAACTGGTGTATCAAATACGACGACCAAGTCTCGTGGCAAGAAAGCCGGTGCTGAAAATGTCTGTCCAGCTCTCTTGTCAATTTATATCATGCTGACGATCCCTACAGGTGGTCGATGACGATGCTGCCGAAGCCAAGTAGGTCGTTTGTACATGAAAGCAATACTAAGCTGATGTCTTATAGGCCGACAAAAGCCTCAGGTAGAGCACGCCGGAGCAAAGCTGCCTGATCGTGTGTGCAAGGAGACATATCTTCAGGCACCACTCCACTGAATCCGTTTCAGCGGCTGCGTCACCGACGCTCACGATGCCTATGTCGGGGCTTCGTTAGCACAGTGCATATCTCTAGACATGCCACAGGAGCTCAGACTTCTAAATCGTTCCCAGCGATTCGGGCTAGGCGCTATCTTTCCTTCGCATTTCTGCTGCTTTACACCACCCTCTTCATTTGCTCTGTAATCTCTTAAGCGTAAATACCCCCCTAGCTGGCGCTGTGATGGCGTAATATCTCTTGCCTCACTTGATGCTTGCTGTTTAAGCTTTGCATCTATTCAAGAGCTGCTGAAAACTCTAATTCATCTCTGATAGTGCAATTTTGAATCGAGTCTGGTCTATCCCAGAAAGCCAGTATCATCTGCATCGAACGTGACTGCGGCTCAACCTTCTCCATGCCAGTCGTCGATCTATTCCACCAACATCGACCAGACAGCCATAGACCATCAGCAAGAACCAGATACAGCTTCGAAGCGTGACTGAACATACTCTGTGACAGTTGGAGGAGGCAGTTCAACTGAAAACACCATGACTCGGGTGTTGCCACACCGACAAATTGACAGCGGGTTCGACAAGCGCAGCTTTGGTGATCCATGTGGTAGAACGCTCATCGACAAACCGTCTCCACCCGGCCCTAGTGATATCTCCCAGCTTTCAGCGACATCCATGGTCTTGCGCTTGAGCCCTCCTCTTCTCCTTCACCAGTGGATTCGTGTTTGTGGTTCACTCTCGGACAGGATTCTTAGAAACCTCGACACCTGCACTATCATCAGTGCCACTTCATTTCCTCTGGTCATGTAAGATGAATTTGAATAGGGTGGTTATGCTCGTCCCCATTAAGCCTGTATCTTCGCTTAGACAAGAAGTCATATGGTCTAACAGGTGATACCTATGCAGGCCAAGAGTGAATAGGCTATCGACAGAGCACATACCCTTGGGACATAGTAGATATAGGCCGATAAGGAAGGTGAGAGGAACCTCCTCCATCCACTGACCTTAAACAGAGATAGGAGGGCTCTCAGTTGCGGCCTTTACCTGTTAACAGCTTACACAGTGTAAGCTGTCACTGAGAAGAAGCACAAAACAGGTATCACTGATTGACAGAAAGGCCGATGGCTCGGTGCAAGGATAGCAGCTAGACGTCAGGGTTCTCAACTTGCTTAAGCTCAGACTTCGTCCGCCATCAAAAGACACATATACATCAGAGCATCTGGATGCAGTCAAGGTGTTGCGAGGGTACTGCAATGTCTCTCTGTAAGTGACGTGCTCACTGAGGCTATCATTACAAGCGCTGATGTGGTGGTATCTCTTTTTAGTGGACTCCTAGACAGTGCACGCAGTCCCCTATCTGTTTTCCAGGTATGTACAAATCTAGCTTCCCAAGGAGTTTTTTTTATCTAGGCTTGATGAGTTTGACAGCATTGTGAGTCTTTGCTAATAGGATCACACCTTTCTCTCGCAGTGTATTGTCCCACTCTACCGACGCTGAGACCTCATTTTGATCAAGCAGTTGCTCGATCTCCTGCGGCCAGGGCTTTCATTAATAGACACACTGTTTGCGCCATTTGCACAGTCGCCATCCATCGTTCTTTTCTTGACCAACTCTTTTGCCACCGTCCTAGGAGTCCTTCTTTCATCCAACCTTGCCGGACGAAGTTAGCCTTTGCCAGAAGGCCCTTCCTGCCAATCGAGCGGAGATTTAGAGCTAGTGTGTCCACCGAGTCCACGAGATCTCCTGTGATCCCGGAGTCCTGCAACATCTCAGTGTGCTGCTAGTGTCGAGCCAATGTATGGCGTCGATGAATTGTCAGCCTGAGCCTTAGGTAGGATTGATTGACTCAATAGAGTACATTAATGCACCACCCATGACAAAGACACTGACCCCCAGAACAATACCTTCGGAACAGTCTCCAAAGTCGCTCGTGGAAATCAGCGGTTGTCCGGCATAATTATAAATACACAGGTCGACATTGGTTTATGTTGGCCGCGGAATTTGACGTCGGCCCCACAACGTCAAAAAAGCCCTTAGCTCGCTCGCTTCCACTCCACGAGTTGCCGTGTGGCAGGCTTTGTTAACTTCATCACACAACACGCATTGGTCAGTACTTGACATCGTACTACATGACGCTGCACGCCCTTGACATTCGCAGTACCTCAGCAGTCACCTTGTGTGGGACATATGGTTATCTTATTCGCCGTTTCCTCGCCCCAAGCTGTTCACCAAGTGCTTGATAGACTGACAGTCTCACTCCACAGTACGAACACCGCTAGAAGGTGACAAATTGGCTCTAACAGCACATCGGTGCTTTACTTCGGGTATAAAAGGGTGCGCCTTGCTGCAGCGCTAGGGTGTCAAGTCTTGCTTGCAAAGTTGAGCGCAAACCTGTTGTCCTGACATCCACGTCGCCGCGGCTTCTGTTCTAACTTCGTCCGGAACACTGGCAGTTTATATTCTAGCAGTGATGGAAATACGCGCACAAAACCTCGCACCGCCTGCATTGCCACAGTGCATAGGGTCAGCACTTTGTGGAGAATTTCTGAAAGGTTTCTGTCGTAACGGTGATGCGTGTGCACAAAGCCACGCTATCTACAGAGTTTACGACGAAGCTCAACATTCCGGGACATCGGCGCGGATAGTCAGCTTCCCAAATGCCCTGTACCTTACCCCGCGTGTATCTCCCCAAGACGACAGCATCTTCGACCACGATGGTCCGGGACATCTCTCAGTCGATGGGCCTCGTCATGACAACGATCACGCGGATATTGGGAACATTCGAATTCTGCCTACCACAGATGAGATCCTCAGCCGTCGTTCCCCATACATGCCTTACAAGGACTTCCATCTCCCACACTTCCTCGAAGCTGGTCAGCCGCGCCTACTTGATACCCTCTTTCGACAATTGAGATACGATTCTACGGAGGCAATAATCGATGCTTGCTATCATGCTTGTCAGAAGCTAGTAATATCTCTAGCCACGCAAGGCGCAATGTCGGATGTCTACCAAGTCCGTCAGGACACCCCTAATGGACATCGGTACAGTCTTTTCTGGGACGTCGGCTTCGAAGAGCTTATATTCGACGATCAGAAAGGGATTATAGTAAGGGTCAGCTTTGCCTGTCCGACCTTTCTTCGAGGACGAAGGATGCACAGTTCAGGCTTCTTCGATGATGGTATGTTGGTTGCGTTAGTGGGTCTAGACAATATTGATTCTGGCTTGTCCGTCACATTTTTCGAGACACACCTTCGGGAGAGTACAGATGCCATGCAGTCTCGAGGTGGGAAAGGAATTCGGGGTAAGCCTAAGCGTTCCTGCGCCCGTTCTGTAAGATCTAACAACTCACAGCCGCTCTCCAATTGTCTTTCGCACGACGTGAAGGTCAAGAAGATCTACGTCGAGTCTTGTATTACTCGCAGGGCATCCTCAGCGGCCGATTCGTGCTTATTGAGTTTCCAAACACCTTATTGCCAGGGTTCTCGTGGTGTCTCCAACGTCTCCAAGAACTATATCATAAACATGACATTGCGTTCGGGCAGCAGATAGCACCAACATCTCCGGCATCCTCAAGCACGCAGCTTCAACCTCCAGCGTATGCAACAACATCCGACTTCTCCTATGATCTTACAGTGCTTCAAACCCCGAAAAAAAAGAGTGTCTTGTCTGCACAAATACACTTGCCCGCTTTCAACACAATAGAGAATTCTGATGTCCAGAAGATATGGTTGCAAGAACTAAGGGAAAAGACGACATTAGATGAAGGGCAAGCGCTTGCGCTTTGCGAGAATCTCAATCGAGGTCTGGCATTCACCCAAGGGCCGCCCGGTACGGGGAAAACGTATCTCGGGGCGGCACTGGCCCAGGTTATCTTGGCCTCGCAGTCTAAAGCAACGCAGAAACCAATATTGACCGTGTGTATGACCAATCACGCATTGGACAGCTTTCTCGAGGATTTGCTCAAGGACGGGATCACGAAAGTAGCACGATTGGGCGGTGGTAGCAAGGAAGATTGGACCAAGTCACATCTGCTAAGAGGATTGAGTTCCAAAATGAAGCTTACACAGATCGAGCTGAACAACCTTCGAAGCAGAAGATTGCGGCTGGAATGTAGGTTCTGTTAAAAAAGCCTTCTCGATGAATGCTGTCATGCTAATTCCTCACTAGACCTCACAGCCGAGGGCATTGGGCGGTGTGGAGCGCTGAGCACCACAGATCTCGGCTGGCATGCTGTCCAAGATCACCTCCGCCTCTGTTACCCAAAAATATATTCCCAATTTACGACCCTTGGTTCATCTGAATACGGTTCGTCAGAGCTTCGGTTGGCTAGAAAAGCCGGAGGGTTTGCCTTTTATTACTGGAGCGAAGGCGGCGACATCAACAACCTGCGCCAACTTCCCTCGGAGTTTGCGACACATCTTGGGGTTGATATGTCGAAGGATGAGAAGTTCTCGTGCGCACCTACTATTGAGAAGCTGCTTGTAATAGTTGCATCCCACGCAGAACTACAAGCTAAACTTGCAGCCAGCCACAACGTCTGGTCCCTATCGTTGTCAGCTCGGGGAGAGCTGATAAATCGATGGAGATCCGAGCTCGACGTAAAACTTCTTGCAGAACAGCTTGTGGAAGTTCATCGCCGTCACCAGATCGCGCTCAAAGACAAAAGAGCCGCAAGTGACGATGTTGATGCAAGGTGTCTCGAACATCGTAGGTCTTACTTGGCTAACAATAACTTTCTGAGTCTGCTGATCTGCGTGTAGAACAAATAATTGGTGTGACAACAACTGCGTGCGCGAAGTACTGGCCGTTATTACACCGCCTGCAGCTCCGGACCGTGATTTGTGAAGAAGCTGGGGAGGTCATGGAGGCGCACTCTCTATGCACACTCTTACCGTCGATAGAACATGCCATCTTTATTGGAGATCCTTTACAGCTCCGGTGGGAAACATAGATCTGCTGTGACAACCTTTAATTATGCTGACTTTTGTATAGACCTCAAGTCGCGGAGCAAGCCCTCTCCATGGAGACAGGAGTAGGGTTGCAGTATCGCTTGGACCAGTCACTTTTTGAAAGACTGATGTTTCCTTCACAACCTGGTGCCTATCCTGTACCCACATCGCACTTGAGTCTCCAGCGACGGATGCATCCAGATATTGCCGAGATCTCACGAGCAACATTGTATCCCTATCTTAAAGTAAGCAGCATCATCTACGTGCAGAACTGATGCTCAAGATAATCTAGGATCATGAATCGACATATGAACATCCGCCGGTATCGGGTATGGCAGATCGATTGTATTGGTTTGATCATCGAATACCAGAAGACGTAGCTGATCCAACATCCGCGTTGTCCAAGTCGTGTTCAAACTCCTTCGAAGTCGAAGTGGTTGCGGGATTGGTCCAATACCTCATCAGTGGAAATGCGTATGATCTCGGAGACATAGCTGTGCTTGTAAGGGACCAGCCTGCGTGAGGTCAGCAATAACACAGCTAATGAACACAGACGCCATACAATGGGCAATTGGCGGCTCTTACCAGACGTCTGAGCTTGACGTGTTCGATATGGCTGAGCGAGAAAGACCGGGAGACCTTGATCGACGACGGCTTCCTATCGCCGGAAGAAGCGCGGCTGGGAGTCAAAACAGAAGTTAGCCTTTTAAATATGTTGCGTGTGGCTACCATGTATGGGTCTCGCAATACTGGCTGCACTCATTCTAACGTGGATACAGAGATAATTTCCAAGGCGAAGAAGCCAAGATCGTGATCCTGAGTACCGTGCGAAGCAACACAGACCACCGTGTAGGGTTTCTCAAGACCCAAAACCGCATCAATGTTGGCTGCAGGTAGGAAGTGTTTCGCTCATGCTCTCCCGTTCCATTCGAGGGGATGCTCAACTTTAGCTGACCTGTTAATAGTCGAGCTCGTGATGGATTCTACATTATTGGTAATGCGCTACTCATGAACAACGTGCATATGTGGAGGTGCATTATGTAAGATCTGTAGGCCCAATCTTCTGGTTTTCTAAGACTGACAATCTCTGCTAAACCAGTGATGTCTTTGCCAGCCAGAAACGGCTTGGCCCATATCTTCGGACCTGCTGCTCTAGACATTCAGATCATTACTACGATGTCTATCAACCGTCAGACTTTGGCAAACTGCAGCCTTGTCAGGTCACCTGTAAGTGTGACTTGGGTTGTGGCCACCTTTGCCAGGAGAAGTAAGTCTGGGCCTTGTGATGGGAAGTTCCTGCTAATCTCTGTAGATGTCACCCTCTTCCCCTCCATGCTCGGATGATATGCACTGAGCCTTGCCAAAGGCTCCATGACGGTTGTGGTCATCTTTGTCAAAAGCTTTGTGGACAATTGTGTGGAGATTGTCAACTTCTCTTACCTCCGATCACGCTTCGCTGCGGACATAAGGCCACTATAACTTGTACAGAGTGCAAATCAGGTGCTGAAGTAGTATGCAAACAGTCGATTGAGAAGTTAGAGCTGCCATGTGGTCATATCAAGGAGCTGTTGTGTTCTACCAAAAACGATGTCCCTATCTGCGTGGAAGTTTGCGGAGCAGTGCTGGGTTGTGGCCATAAATGTCTGGCTACATGCTCGGGGTGCCGTGCGGCATCAGGTCATCCTCCTTGTCAAGAGACATGCAATAAGCCGCAAGACTGCGGCCATGATTGTCTCCTGCAGTGAGTAGCACAGCCTCCTAACTTGTCTATCCCGCTGATCAGCTAGGTGTCATCCTGGTCTTTGTCCGCCGTGTCAACAGCCGTGTCAACGCGCCTGTCGACATGAAACTTGCAAGAGAGTTTGCAGCAAAGTTTGCGATCCTTGCGTGAAGGCTTGCAACTGGCACTGCAAGCATCAGGGGCAATGCTCTGTCATGTGCTGTCTCCCTTGTACAAGGTTGCCCTGTGGCGAACCTTGCTCAAAGCGTAAGCTCTAACAGCCCTTGTTCAAGGTCTGAGTCTGACCGTCATAGAATTGGCGTGTGGCCATATGTGTCCCAGTCTCTGCGGAGAGAGATGCCCGCAAACATGCAAAGAGTGCAATTGGGGCAACATCGAGAGTCACTCCCAGATAGCACTCAATTGTGACCATACATTTGGTTTAGAATATCTCGATCGACATACCCGCCTCCAGGACGTGTACGCGATCGGGAATCAGGGATCCATTACTTCTCTATCTCTGTCGAAGGGGTCCATAAGCACGCCGAACTGTCCAACTTGCCTAGCTCCTATCAAGGACGTCCGCAGATACTCCGTTATAACGCAGGTCAAAAACCTTTCGGACAACGTTGACCGCATGATTGCAAAGATGGGACGGAAACTCAACATGTTTGATGATCGGCTATGTTGCAGAGAAAGGGAGTTGGAGGCTGAGTTTGCGAGCTTTTGCAACAAAATACGACCGAATCCTATGGCTGCAAAAGCAAACCAGAGGAAGGTATGGGAAAGAGGAAACTCGTTCATGGAAGTTCAGGCGAAGGTCACCAACTTTCGAGGTATGAATGTAATCGGGAATTGCAGGGAGATTGTCCTCAGGCTCGATTGGACTGATTGATCTTGGTAGACGATGTGATCATACCCTTCCAAAGGAATCTCCTCGAGGTCGAAATGTTCATCGGCCAACCAGACATCTTTACAAAACCGAACTTTTCGTTTGACTTGAGATCTGACCTCCTCTTCTTTCGATGTCGTCTTGCAACGCTACAAGAAGCACTGCGGATATCGGACTTCCTGAAGCCTCTCAGTGATCCCTCGCAACAGATCCAAGCCCTTGCTCAAGGTCTTCGAACAATTACTTCGGAGCAAAGCGTGCGAAACGTCATCGCCACAGAGGAAGCTATCTCCAAGTGCGAAAAAAGAAATATGAAGTGCCTTGAGGTAGAGCTACGTCTTATCCAGCTTTCTTTCCACATGGTTGCCAGATTCTCTGGTGTGGAACCCGAGTCCGACACGGAGGCCAGCTGCGAGAAGGTGGTCTGGTTATGTCGCCGATATCCTGATACCGCGGGGAAGTTCCTCAGAAGCTACAGGAACCTGAAACGGTCTTTGGACGGCTTCCAATCCTTGGGGCAGGTCTATACAGTGGAAAGGTTGGACATTTGGAGGCGCTGGGCGAAACATGAGGTCGGACACCTGAGCAGTTGCAGATACGGTCACCCATACTCAACAGCGACGTTTGACGGATGCCCTGAATGTGGAAGAGAGACGGAGGTGATGGCTACCCCAGAGCCAATTGATTATGAGTCGTACATGAAAAACGATGAGTTCTTAGCAAGAATGAAGGAGAAGGAGAAAGCTTGAGCAATCGCAGCATATAGATTGGGAGCTGGTCAGGCGCCGCACCTTGTGCAGTACTTCCGCGCGCACTTATAGAATGCACACTGAGCGTGGACGTTATGTGGATACTCTCAAATGGCCTTTGAATTTGGCACACTCAAGTGCAAACACTTCTTCTGCTTGAGGCGTTCTCATACTAGCTCAACGGCTATGGCAATGATATATGCTTGGTTACATGTGTTGACTGGGCAGTTCTTGAACAACATATTCACCCACATTAAAACAACAACCTCATACTCAAGTCCAAGCCGGATTAATTCCTAGATCCTGTTCCTGGGTAATCATGCAGTCTTGACGTCGCTTCTGCCTCTGTGCTTTACCCCATTCGGCATCGCGGGATCTCTACAAGATTGCCGGACTGAGATCTTACCGATTAGCGTGCCCAAACCACACCACAATCCACTAATTACGAGGACGATGATCCGGATCGAAACCCCGTCCACCATAGATATTAGGGGACCGGTAATCGTACACCCTCCTAAGGTAGGAGTAATAATAGCTATTGTCCACGTTTTTGACGTGCTTTTACGTGTTTTTCACATCAAGGAGAAATAGCATGTAGAAGAGTATGTACTGAAACTGTAGGAACAATATTAGGGCTGAATAGTATGCTCAAAAGCTGAAATCCCTTGAAAGACCTCCCGCGGAACCTGCCGTGACTGCATAACTGCCTACTCACCACATTCATGCCCTCTACAACCTTCACAAGCTTGATAACTTCGCTGTTCTTGAGTTCTGATCACTACAT
>JAABUP010007108.1_pt1 | contig 15309 bp, 17 predicted proteins | sample 5559201 | NCBI WGS metagenome assembly JAABUP01 (sample SAMN10711887, study PRJNA513373) | rock metagenome | isolation source: Antarctica rocks | place: Antarctica
GCACTGAAACAGCTGATGCCAATGCCGTTGCCGTCTTCTCCTTTGGAGAAACAGTGTCAAAATGAGAAGACACCCCACATGCCATTGTTCAGGACCAAAAGACTGTCAGCAAATGCTCGCATCTCATCTGATAGTTCCAATCTGGTGGGCTACTACGACAGCGATTGCACCGCCAACGAGCTAGCGGCTTCAATTGCTGGCCTCCCGGTGCAAAATAGATGCTTGAGCTGTGGGTGTGAAGTTCGTTCTGCGGTTGAATGGGAAAAAATCTCGAGAATGTAATGGTTGGCGACCGGCGGTTGGATAGGATATTAGAAAGATACTTTGCAGTCTAAGGTAGCATGACAACACATTGAATGCTCTCATAGTGCTAGACCGTTGAGCCTCAAGTCAACCCAAGCTTTCGGTTTAGGCTGCAACCGCTTGACTTTTTTCTTTTGCCGCTGCAAGATCGAACCACTGACCTCATCATATAGTCAGCGCAATTCTTTCGAATCGAGATTGAAGGGCTTAAGAGCCAGCAGATCCTCGTTTGAAACGAGTCTGGTGAACGAATCTACAATCTCGGTCCTGAGCTCAATTATAATCGCACAAAGAACTAGATTTTTGTTTCCACGAGTGAAATCAAGAACAGATTTGATAGCTAGAGGTTTGACATGTCGAGTTTGACAGAGAACCTTGATGTAGCAATCACCACTTCATTGCTGCTTGATGTTAGCAAATGTAGATGATCTCTGCTGCTTGAACTGACCCAAGTAATTTTATCCTCCCACACAAGCGCCTTCAAGAGAGTCTCTATAGCCAACATATCAAATACCTTATGTGATCTCGTTCCTCAATACCTGGTTAGCAAACTGTTGTCGACGTTGTTCATGGCTTACAACTCCTTAATATTCGAGCTTTACGGTCTGACAAATCCTCAATCGTACGTATTCTGCGTGTGTTGCGCGGCTGCGCGTATCCGTCGTATTACAAGCAACGTCATGTAGCATAAACACCTCGTATCTCCTGCAATGCAACCTACGGAATCGATAATCCTAACCTTAAATCTACACGAATTCATGTTTAGAAGTCCAGAAGTGAATTTGATGGGTATAAAGACGTCCCCATCTCTAGAGTATTCTGTTCGTCCCCTCAGTCCAAAATACCTTTCATTCTGAGTTATAGGATCAAAAATATTCAACCTTTCCAAATCTGTGCTTGACTTCTCGCCAACCATGAAGCTCCTGTTTTGCACGCTCTTCCTAACCATCATCTCCGCCATTACCGCAACTCCCCTTGTACCAAGCGTCCAACGCTCCTTCAAACTCAAATCCCACGTCCTTACGCCCCCAAATCCCTCCTTCGAGACCCTCTACCTAGAGCCCTACCACATCTACCCTGCCTTTAATTACGCCGTCTTCGCCCCCAAGACCGCCGCTAACCCCGGTATGGTCGGCCACCTAAACGGCACGGCCGACGACTTCACATATGACAACGCAGATCTAATTTTCGGGTTTGGCGGGAGCTTCCCTTACGGCTTTGTGATCGATCAGATCAATACGACTTACAATCCTATTGAGGTTAACGCGGGCGGTGGGACAAAGGGTATCTTTATTGATCAAGGGGTGATCAAGTATCACAACCCGATATCGGGGGGCTTTTACGGTCAGTCGATCTACACTATTTGATGTAAGACGTGTACAATAGAGGCTAATTCGATGATATTCAGCTTGCAACAACACGCTAGTTTACGGGCCAGCGGTACAGGTGTTCTACAAGCCTAAGTTCATTACTACACCGGCAAATTGCTCGGATGTGGAGTTGGTGGTTGAGTATGTATGAACTGTAGGAGGACATTCTGTATTATAAGGTATTGGAGGCTTGATCGAGCGATTTAGCAGACGGACATGTAATAAAGCCTACATCTACGGTATGTGATACATTGCGTCCCTGAGCCTTGACCTTTGATTGATATTCTTCGTGCGGCTTGATCGACTTTCCGGCTTGTGTAAGTCAATGTAGTACTAACAACTTCTGCTACTTGGACCGAGCGCCTCCCCTCCCTTTCCCCCTCCTATGTGCAGAAAAGTCGCTGGTCACAAACCACTATCATCGGCGTTGTGACGAAGAAACTGATCCACACAAGCCGTCTTGCATTACAAAGCTCACAACAAGACCTCTAGTCTATCTTATACACTATAATAAGATAATTGCGGTAAGAGAATTGTGTTTAGGGTTATTCATACTATCGACGTAAGAGATTCACTTCAAGGCAAGCAGTCTTGTAACCATTACAGCCTCAATTATTTAATTTCTGACCCTGAAGACGTAACAAGGGCTTCGACCAACTCGACATACATCTTCGCCGCTCGCTGTGTCTCTTCTCTCGTCAGTGTCTTGTCTTCCGTCAATGCCTTGAGATTGTACAACAAGTTAAACATGTACGAGGCCGGTCCGTCCTCGAAAATCTTCAGCATGACCGCGTACTTGAGACTCATCTCACCTTACTAAATTTCATGACGATTCAGAGCATGGAGTTTTGCTGGTTTGAAATACGATCGAACGGCTGAAAGCAAAGTGAGAACTTCTTGACTCATAGATTCTGATCGTTCCTGACGGTGACATGGATCTTCTTTATGCGTACTATGTCAATCTGTGTGAAGTCTCGGAATCCGAATTGAGTTTCGACAAGGAGATCCTTGACCTTGATCATGGGTGATAATTGGTTGCAGAACGGAAGAAAGTTGGCACAATTACCAATGATAAGATGTGGATTATCGATTGCCACATTCCGTCCTTGATGAGATTGTCGTACAAGACGTCGATCGAATTGCCTCTAAGATGGGAAAGCAGGAGCGTGTATGCGATCTGAAAGATAACAAGCACAGTGTCACCAGGCCATGTCCTTGATGCGAGCGGTTGAAAGAACTTTTCCAAAATTCACTCGAGAGTATTACATTCTGACAATAGGTCTATACAATACCGTGCAAAGAGTAAGAACGCAAAAGATCCCTTGAATAAGATAACGTTGTGGTAGTAGACAACCCTGGATCTTTCTCATGCTCTTGTTTCCTTCTTCTCCGACGCATCTGTCACCTGCTCATTGTCCTTGGACACGTGTTTCAAATTGAACCAACGCATTCCAAAAGTTGTAAGTACGGACACACAAATGGTTACTGTGGCACAGATCATCGTTCCTGATATTGCAGCGCTGTATGCTTCTCGTAAGCCCGTCAGGGTTGAAGGTGAGGATGCTAGAGTGTCTAGATTGAGGGCGCCGGCTTGAATAACGGCCTGCGGCGATACGGTGCTTGTGTACTTGGGAACCTGGCTGATGAGTTCGCTGATCAGGATCTTTCCGCCGATAGAGATTCCGATAGCACTGTATCAATTTAATTTTCACACAGAAGTTCTAAGTAGGAAGTTATGCTCACCCTCCTGCTAGTGATGCAAACGTTGCAATAGCTAGCAAGATTTCAATTATTTGTGACGCTTTTCTAGAGATGAGTCTATCGTTGTCTGTGGATGGACGTACCGTTGCCAATATATACGTCACTTTCACTTTAGGTAAGGCTGATCAGTAGATGGCCAGAAATTTTGGTATTTGAGGTCTTACTCTTCGAGTAAGGCTTGGATAGCTGTATATGGCATGTTCGTACACATGCCGTCTCCAAAACCTGCGAGAACCATATAGACCACCCATTTGGCTGTAGGTGTTTGAGTTCTTATCATGATGAGCAGTCCTGTTCCAACGGAGCATATGACCTGACCGAGGAGCATGATTGGAACCTGAAGTACGACAGATCAGCATAAATTACAGGGAGTGTAGATTGATAGACCCACGTAATATCCAGTTCCTGTAGCAATTCCACCAGCAAGAACAGTCGCAATGACCTGAGGAGCTGCTAGTGCCAGAAATCTGACACCGCTTTGTAATACGGATACTCCTTGAGCGGCCTGGAAGTAGAATGGAAGGTAGTATAACTTCTGGTACCGTTATGAGCTTCAGCCAAAGGTTCGTATGACCAGACCAGACTTACAATATTGCTCGACATAGAGATGAAGGACAGCGCCAACGCTCCATATAAAATCGTGCGCTGTTTCAATATCCGTGGTGGAATGGTTGCTTTATCCCCCAAGAGGGCTTGGGAAAGGCAGAACGCGAGGAATAGGAGACCGAATCCAATCCAAAGACCAACAACTTGACTTGATTTCCAAGGGTATTTCTCTCCACCCCATTCTAAGGCGAGAAACAAACAAAAGACAGCTCCAAGTAACAACACAGCGCCGAGAAAGTCCAACTGCTTGGTTTTCACTTTGAAGGTCATCATTTTCACACTCTCCTCTTTGACCTTTGCAGTGAGACCGAGAAAGACAAGTACAAACACAGCAGCGCCGATCGGTAGATTGCTATGCTGAAAGTGAGCGATCCGAAGTAAGATATAGCCTTGGGAGGTTGGACGAACATCCAAAAGCACCATCTCCAGCTCACACGATCTGTCAAAACTCCACCCAAGATCGGACTGAAACAGGCACATATACCAAAACAACTGACAACGAGGCCGATATACAGAGGGCGCTTTTCGAGTGTCGAAATGTAGGTGATGACTGTGATTGCTCCTTGGATGACTCCTGCAGCCCCAGTGCCAGCAATGGCTCTTCCAACAATAAATGCTTTAGAATTCGGAGCGGCAGCACATAGAGCTGAGCCAGCTGCGATGTTTGTTAGCAAATGAGTAGGTAAAGATATATAGAGACAAAAGCTGAGCTTGCCTTCAAAAATCAATATAGAGGCCAAATACACGAATTTGATGTTGAAAAACTTGTAGACCGTTCCTCCGGCAGGTTGAAGCGCGGTCAAGAATATGAGGTATACCGAACCATACCAGCTAATATCATTGAATGCATGGAATTCCGTGGAAATCTTTGGGATCGCCACAGATATTATAGTAGTGTCAATAGCAACAAGAAAAGTGCCTAGAAAGAGTGACACTAAAATTATTGCAAGTTTCAAGCCTCCTGGGTAATCTTTGCCCACCTGTAAAGCTTCCGCCATGACTTTTTGTAATAGTTATGGCTTGAGAAAAAGGAATGCTCGCTTTAATTTGGCTTCACAAGACAACGGCTATCCGGAAACCGAATAAACCCTTCCTGAGACTAAGAACCGCAAGATCTTTTACAACTTCGTAACACCGTTCAGCTGATGTACTGAGCCGCAGCCATGCCGCATATCCAAATGAACAACGTCCGTAAGCTTGATACATTGATATATGTGCTTTCCAATGGAGGGGGTGATCTCACAGCCAATGTTAATACCCAAGTAAAACTGTGTAACGGAAAGGGAACTGTGTGGGAGCGTGCCTGCAGCCTGCAGGTGACGCTTGGGCAGGGGGCCTTAGCATTGGGAGAGCCTGCGCCTATAGATTGCCGAAACGTTGAAAGAGCTTCCAACAGGAATTGTTTCAACCTGGGGCAAACTAACAAGGGCTCAGCGATAAGACGCCTCATAACCGCAGTACGCGAAAGCATTACAAAGCACCTTGCAACACATGAATATGATGTCTGCCTTTGCCACATTTGCCTTCCTTTACCTAGTGAATGCTGCCAGGGAGTCGTGCATTGCAGATAATTATTCAGACACACTGTCGGAAATCAGTGTTTCTTGAAGGCGGATAAGTATAGTGCATGAGGTCTTACTCCTTGCTTCTTGCAGCAGCATGTGGCCCTTCTATATCTAGAGGCCTGCAGGAATGAGGCAAGACATGACGCTGATTTTAGCAGAGAACCAATGGCGTGTGCAGGAATGCCTTGTCCGCCTACATTTGCTCACGATTTGACACACAAAGCCGAGACAACTCATACAATGACGTTGCGTCTATTAGAGATGTTGGTATTGGTTTGAGTCCTTCTGGGGGACGCACGCTAAGTATATTACGCGAAATAAACCAATACACGGTCCACTCCTGCGCAAAGTAAGCTTCTGTTCATTCGTTCACTTCACAATCCTTCATCTAAGGTCTCTGCCCGAATCACGATATCTGCTCTGTCACGATGAATTCCAGGAGCTTGGTTTATGACCATGCGTCGGTTGTTTCTGGTGTTGGATCGATATTTCTTCTTGCTATACTTTCTTTTTCATTCAAGCTGTATCGCGCTCGCAGTGTAATGCTGAAGTTGAGGAGGCAAGGCCTAGTATGTGAATCAATCAACTTGAAGTGAACTGGATTGTTAACTGCATTAAGCCGATGCCGCCATACAACCCTCTATTTGGTCACCTTGGCTTTGCCTACAAGATAACTTCAAAATTACCTAAAGACGCACATCCAAACTACCTGCCAGACATGATTCGGCGTGAGCTACCAGACCTTGGACCAGTGTTTTACCTTGACACTTGGCCATTTGGACCTCAAATGCTTGTTGTGGCATCTCTCAGTGCATTACATCAAGTCACACAAAAGCACTCCCTCCCCAAATATCACGCCATGAAGTCTTTCTTGCACCCAATTGCAGATGGCTTAGATATAGTCACGATGGAAGGACAGCTATGGAAAAAATGGAGAGGCATATTTAATCCTGGATTCAGTACAAATCATCTCATGACATTAACCTCGGAAATCGTGGAAGAGACTGCAAAGTTTTGTGACATACTTGAGATGCGTCTAAGAGATCAAAATATCTTTAGATTCAAAGACTTGACAGATTTTCTGGCCATGGATGTTATTGGAAGAGTTGTAATGTAAGGCTTAACCTGTACAAGTGTCTCTCAAATACTGATAAAGCATCAGGAATATGCAATTCGATTCACAAAGACACAGTAATTCACTCGTGGATGGTCTTCGCATGCAAATTCGATGGTTGACCTTTGGAGCTGAGGTCAACCCATTTGTGAGATACAATCCCTTACGCCCTCTTATTCACCGCTATAATAAGTGGCGAATGGACCGTTATGTTGGTCCAGAACTTGATGCTCACATTACCAACTTTAATCTCGAAAAGCAAAGCAAATCAATAATTGACTTAGCCTTGACTGCATATCTTTCAGAGAACTCAGAAAAGAAGACCGTTAACAGCATGGATAGTACATTCAAGATGTTTGCTATGAGTCAAATAAAACTCTTCCTGTTCTCTGGCCATGATACCACCAGCAGCTCCATTTGTTATCTCTTTTATGTTCTGAGCCAGAATTCAATAGTGCTTAGCCGTGTTCGTGCTGAGCATGATGAAGTATTTGGCTTAGATCTTGGTCTGGCTAGTTCCCTTATCATTAAAGATCCATCTTTGCTTAATCGGCTACCATATACGCTGGCGACAATCAAAGAGACCCTTCGGCTGTATCCTGCTGTTTCGAGTACTCGTGCTGGAGAGCCTGGATTTGATGTGATGGATGATGAAGGTCGTCGCTTTCCAACGGAAGGATTTCTAGTATGGGCCAATCCGCACACAATACAGCGAGATCCCACTTACTGGCCCAAGCCAGATGAATTCGTACCAGAACGCTGGCTTGTGTCTCCGAATGACCCTCTTCATCCAATCAAAGGAGCGTGGCGTCCCTTCGAGTATGGGCCGCGGAATTGCATTGGTCAAGAGCTCGCTATGGTCGAAATGAAGATCATCATGGTCATGGTGGTACGAAGATTCGATGTCAAGCCAGCGTATGCGGATATAGATCACAATGGGCCGAAGGAAATTAAGACCGTGTATGGCGAGAGGGGATACCAGATCCAGCGGGCCCAGCCAAGCGAAGATCTCCCTTGCCAAGTTTCGAACGTGGTAAGGTAGAATATCGAAAGGATCGGTGATGCCGTTTCAGCGTTGCTGCATAGACGCTGAGGGAATCCTGTAAGGTAGAAAATGGTCTCGCTTGGGCTTGGCATGTAGAGAGTTGATTGGGCGGAGAACTCCTAGAATCATTTTTGATTTGAGTCTACCACGATTAACGTATTTTCCTAGTTCCTACTAGTACTACCACTATTATCTAGATGCCAGTCTCCTGGTTACTGCTGCTGTTATTTAACGAGATCCTGTAGCATATCGGTAATCTACGAGGTCAAAGCTAACATTGCGACTAAAAGTGGGCCAGGGGGGGTAAGTACTACACACTGGGCGGCTTCTACGGATTATACGGAGAAAATTCTGGGACATCATTTGATGAGATCATGATAGCAAATTTAATCAATTTACTCTACCACTAATCTACTCATTGATAAACTCTAAGCTTCGGGGACAATTAAGGCCACATTGTAAAATTTACAGACACCACCATGACACGAATTGCCAGTTGCCACTAGGAATGACCTCTGAAGGTTCACAGATTCCCATTTGACTCCATGTCTTGTCCGCCTTCTTCTGAAACAATAGTCTCATCTCTAGAACGTGAATTCTCCAATTGATGACCGCGGATAAATGACTTCATGCCTGTTAATGTGGCTGACGGAATGGTCAGATCTTCCAGTTCCTGGTCATCATGAACTTGTCTCTTCTGCCTTCTAATAATTCTCGAAATCGAAGCCTGCCATGGCTTTGCTTGGTTCTTGCGAAGACGATCTGACGGATTGGCAACAAAGATGGATCGGAACGCAGTCATTGATATCATGGTTACTGCAGTGCATGCTTCCACCTGTTGCCATAGATATATCCAGGAGTTGTCAAAAGTTCCACGGTAGTGGATGCCAGAGACTCTTATGATGGCCATAATGACCATAACTATGCTGAGGCAAAGGAATGTTCCAAGGCCAAGTTTCTGGCGCGGCTTGATCTGTACCCTCCAGAGCAGTGAGATTGGAATTATCAGAACTATCCGCTGTTAGAAAATTGTAACTATTGGTTGAAGAGATTGACAAACTTAATACATCTGTCAAAATGTCCAGGCTTATCACAGTTGCTCCAATTCCTAAAGCAGTTTGTAACCTCGCCGGGTTTGCAGAGCATTGCACTGTTGAGAGGCTATCAGTTTTATTTAGATACCGGCGCAGAACCAAATACTCACCTGAGGCGAGGCCTAGAACCGGGCAAGCAATGAAGCCGTCACACACAGCAAATGCAAAGACCAGGGTTGTAAACCCGACGAGCACCTTCCAGTACTTGTACATAAATGGTACGCGGTCCAAAAGATGTCTGAAGAAAGCCAAAAAGGCAAACTTGACGAAGAAAACAGTTGCCCAGGTCAGTGCTAAGTAGGCCCAGTTGATTCTTTGGTAGAATAATAACTGCTTTAAAAAGTAATCCAGGCCAACGGCTGCAATGACTTCTTCGCCATTAAGACTGACATCTTCAATGAAGAAGATAGCTGAGGTTCCTAAGTAGAGAAGGGTTGTGCCAGAGATTAAGAATACACAAGCGATTATCATGAGATAGTCATCCAAATGTAGACGTTTCTGATACCGGAGACGAACAACTATTCGAACAGTCGCTGAGAGTATCGTGATGCCAAATGTTACGCCGATGGCAACCTTCGAGAAGTCAGTCTGGTCTAAGTTTACCTCAGCTTCAAACAGGATGCTGACCTTGAACCCTAGTTCGGAGATTCTCCCATTTACAAGAGCCATATTTATTTGACCTGATAAATAGCTTTCAAGGCTATAGTACTAAACTCGGTATCAGTCGCGGCGGTAAACGGTAAGGAGCAAAAAGTAGCGAAGCCTGCGGTATCTGTAGATAAGAAGTTGAATTCAAAGTAAGTTCTTTGTTTTCTGCCACAAGGTGCTCATTTCTACTACTTTCTAAAGATATCCGGCATGTACGTTCATGGCATGACCTCGTTGAAGCATAGCCTGCCTTCATGGCGTAATCTCAACACGCACAGCGTACAGTAGATTTCTAGGACATCAAGTCATTGGGCAAAGCATGCATCGGGCATAAAATCTCAATCCGGAGAGATCTAACAGCTGCAGCGGTGTGGCGAGCATGAGGCGTAGCGACCCCTGGGTTTATATCTAATAGACAAGGATTTCATGGTTGGCCGATCAGCTTCGCCGCAAATCCACAGATCCACTGATCCACTCATCGCTGAATACACCTAGGCAGCAGCCAGCTGTTTACAGAGGTAAAGTGCACTCAAATCTGGTGCCGGCGCCGCCGCATTCGAGGTATGTGTGTGTTTCGAGGTTGAAACATTGAGCCAAGAGAGGCTGCCCGCCCACGCCGCCTTAGCCGGAGGTGCATCAGAAGAAAAGCCATATCTTTGTCCAGTGGAGTGGAGCGCAATGTGGGTGACCTGCGAACTTCATAGGTGCGGTTACAGGAGCTGATGCCTTTTCTGTGCGTGCTTGTGCCGCTCGAAAATAAGAAAATCCTGTGACCTATCCCTTAAACCGTCGTTATGGCTGCCATACCAGGATTAACGAAGCTAAGCCTATTTAGGCACCCCACCAAAATATTTGTTTACTGCACTGTTTACATCCACCTCAGCTTCCTACATCCACCCCTCACCTACCCAGCTCACCCACCCCCCACCCTATGGGTGCACTTCTGAACAGTGTACGGGGCTAGCAGCCTGCAAAACTGAGGCCTGCTGGAAGTCTCCCGTGGCTCCCTAGTACCCTAACAGGTAAGGTGGCTGTATACCTGGTATGGCAGCCATAACGACGGTTTAAGGGATAGATACCTTCCCTGCACGGATAAGCTTCCATCCGAGAACTTGCCTTGCGAGTGGCACGGATACACCTACGTAGAATGCCTTGACTTAGTTTTATCGGAAACTTATGCATCAGGCAATGTAAGCCCATGTTTTAGATTGCTGCGTTGTTACTTCGCTGCCTACGGCGGTGCAGAGCAGTGTATCGTAACCAAGTGGAAGCGCCGAAATTTGAAGCACTTTGATGTAGATAAGCACCTTGTACATCGTGTTGCCTACTTACGTAGGTGAAAATGTGGATCTTGAGGCGCCGTCCATAGACTCTGCGCTGGGAGATTACCTACGCCGCAAAATGCGCTGGGTCGTCCTGATGATGGTGCCAGACTGATTTTCTTGAATCTCCCCTGGGGCACAGATATGATGTTAGCCTTCTTAGGTATATAAATGAGTGACTCTTCCTAGCAATGAGGAACTCTAGAATCATGAACTGCAGAGTTGTTGGATATCTGCGTTGATCTACTCAAATTTCTTGCATCTTTTTGGATCCGTCCTACTAGCATACTATTTATTCACTATGGCCTTCTCCTTTTGCATTGAATGGATGGTATATTCCAAATTTCTGATCTGCGTTCTACCATTCCTCTTGACCTACCTTGTTACTTCCTTCAGAGCATGGTCAACGGTTGGCTCAATTCAAAAGGAGAAGAAACCACCAGTGTCCCCATACTGGGTGCCAATCTTTGGACACGCATTCGCATTCCTCTGGGACACTGCCAATGTCGATAAACTAACTAGGTAAGCTCTGACATTAGTGTGTTAAGTCAAGCCCAGGAAAGAAACCCTAGTTGCTGATATTTGAATAGGCAAACGGCTTATCCACCCATACCAATGCGTTTATGGCTGTTCAATACAGAGATCACTTTTGTGAGAGGATCTGAGAATATAAATGCGTTGTGGCGGTCCAAAATCCTTCAGGCAAGGGAGGTAACTTGCTTCTCTCTTAGCACCTTCTTCAACACGCCTAAAGCGGCCATGAAAATTTATTATCGGGATGATTCAGGGATAAGTTCGCAACCTCATCCAAAAAGTAATGTCCCCTTCAAGGATCGATACTACTTTCATACGAGAAAAGACCTTGTTGGCTTTTTCCAAGGCCCTGGCTTGAAGCGCATGGCACAGCGCTTCCATGACCGACTCCAAGATCGAATTTCCAATTTGGAAGTCAACCATGATTGGATCGAATTTGCAGATTTATATTCATTCGTCCAGGACATGCTCACGGGGCCCGCAATAGAGGCCATGTGCGGCCCCGTGCTATTGAATCGGAATTCTACGTTTATTGATGATTTCTGGCAACTCGATAGCGACATCTTAATTTTCTTTAAAGGCCTTCCACGCTGGACGACTCCACGGGCCTGGAAAAACCGCGAGAGGCTTCTTACAGCTGTAAAAACCTGGCACGCTTACGCTCAAGAGCATTTCGACGAATCTTGTGTTGAAGCAGATGGCCATGATCGCTTCTATGGATCTCCCATAATACGTTTAAGGCAAAACTACCTTCCGAAGGTGGACGGGTTGGATGCAGATGCTTGCGCAGCACAAGACCTTGGCCTACTTTGGGCGTAAGAATCATACCCTTACTCCTAATACCTTCTCCTACGTACTAAACGTTTATTGAGAAAACCATGTAATAACCGTAACATCTTACATAGAGAAAACGCGAACTCAATCCCCGCTGTATTCTGGCTTATATTCGAACTCCTTCAACGACCCCACGACTTATCCCTTGCCCAGTCAGAAATCGCCGCCTCCCAATCCAAATCCGCATCCGAACCCCTTTCTTCCTCAGCTTCTCCAGCCATGGATATCGACTCCATCTGCACTAAACCTCTGCTTCAATCCGCCTACGCTGAAACCCTCCGCCTCTACACCTCCCTCTTCACCCTACGCAGTCCCACACATGAAGACTTCCACCTCGGCGTCTGGAAAATTTCCCAAGACAAACTTATTGCCGTCGACTGCCGTGTTGCGCACATGGACTCTCGCTTCTGGAATACCCGCAGCTGCTCCTCTAGCTTGGCAGAGGATAGCGAAGGCTCTCATCCACTCAAAAATTTCTGGACCGCCCGCTTCCTCGAGTACGACGATGATCCTTCCAGCGGCCCGTTACGGCTTCAGCCTGCGAAGTCGAAAAAGCTTAGGCTCACTGGTAGCAGCAACGGTCCCCGGTTCACCATGGAAGGTCTCACGGGAGCCTGGTTACCTTTTGGAGGAGGACCTCGGCAGTGTCCCGGCAGGAACTTTACGAAGCAGGAAATCATCATCGGGTTTGCAATGATAGCTGCGAGCTTTGAGATGGAGCTGGTGGAGAAGGATAAAGTGGGCCAAGTTGTGCCGGATATGAAATACTATGGACTGGGAACGCTGCCGCCGAAGAGAAAGGTTCCATTTAGGATCAGGAGGAAGCACTAATGGGCTCCTTTCCAAGGTGGCAGTCTTCGGGTTGGGGGAGGATGGGGGTAATGTGCTCTCGTATACTTAAAAGCTATCGGGCATCGACTCCGTTTGAACTATAAATATATTATATATGTATGGGCAAGCCCGACGGCCTCTGGCGGTTTCTAGGGCTAAATTTTGCCCCGGAAGCCTCCCTGAGGTGTCAAGCACTCCCAAACCCCAGGAACGTCGATGCGAAGTATCGAGAGCGACGAGGGCTGGCCCTAGTCGACGGATCGGAAGCGTGACTATCTTTGATGCCTCCTGGAGGCATTTAGTATGTAGCTTGGTTGGGCTTCGATATATAGGCGATAGCTGTCGGATTTCCATCTCCCTAGCAGCTGAATTTCTTCTTCTGAAAGCTCTGCTCGACGAGCCGAGGTGGCAGCACCTCGGCGAAAGAAGTGACCAGAGTAGTGACCCCCTATGCTCAGTGTGGCTAGTGTGTTCCGCAGAACCTCAGTGACGTGGGTTCGTGCGTATGAATATTCTGGGTCCAATAGAAATGCTAGTAGAGATGCTGAAAACCTTGAAAACAGGTTGATAAGCGAGACTTTGACACAGGCAATCTTAGGCACTTGGGGCATTGCTAGTCGTTGCGAATTATGGACTCCACCAAAACCGCGACACGGTCCTATAAGAAGTGTTTGATACCTCTTGAGTCCGACCCTCCGGTGTTGAACGACCTTATGTATGTTGGAAATAGGGGAGTTGGTAGCCTCCGCCTCATAGGGCTGGTAGGGCTGGGGCCCGCTACTAGAGTTTTCACCTGCTCGCTCCTAGATAGACTCCTAACAGCTTCAACCCCATATACCAAAATGCCCCATATGACCTCGTATTCCAACAATGTACGGTCTGGGAGTCTCAAGCTCTCTGACTCTTACTGACGTGTGGTCAATCGACGATCCTGTACAACTTAGCTTTATATAACGTCCTGTTTTCGCCCTCATCCTCGTCCTACCGACATCCGACGAATACGAGAGACACCGACAGTCAACAAGAGTACCGACTGAGATTGCAGAGGGTTCAAAGAGAGAAGGAGCAGAAGTTATTTGGATTTGACAGACCATTGAAAATGCCTGCGGCCTCTATGCAATCTTACACGCAACCTGTAATTTCGAAATAAGAAAATTCATAGGCGTGTCAATCGTGCTTGTGGGACAATTCTTCCGTTGACCGGGAATGACCGATTAGAACCAGAATCCTTCTTGAGCAAACCTATTGCTTGCCCAAGTAGCGCGCGAGAAGCTTTGCTCGAAGCCTCGGCAGATCTTGAGAAAAAATATCAGGAGGCTGCGTTACGCGGTAATACATCGCCTTCACCGGCTCAAGATGAGGTTGATCTGCATTATATATGCTTCATCAAGTCTTCAAACGAATTGATCTACGAGATGGACGGCGATGCAAAAGGATCAATCAAGACAAACGTTACATTAAACGGGAATGAAGATATTTTGGAGGCCTGGGCACTCGAGTGTGTAAAGCAATGCATTGCTAGAGAGAATGCAGAAGGGAAATTTAGCCTCCTTGCGCTTGTACAAGATTCTAGCTAATCAAGTTAAACGCATTGAGCATTCCAACATGTTCCAATATCTGTTTTGATAGTCAATATTGTCGCAGACGTCAAATATGCTCTCGCCCGCAACTGTCCGCGCGTGCCAATTCAAAAAGTTCCGACCACATTTTCAGAGCATATCCGTGATACTGAAAAGGCTCCAGGACACCGCGATATGTAGAGGAGTCCAGCCTTCGTGATCTGTTCCGTTAAGATCGGCATCAAGCTAGAACGAGAAATCTGATGGTTTCGACAATATCTGCATTCATCCACGCTGAGCGAGGTCCGGCAATTGCGAGATGAATGAGCGGCGAGAAGCCGACGTCTTTGGTAAAGCGAAGCTGATTCGGATCAGCTCTAAATTTTAAAAGAAGCTCAACGGAAGCTGTGAGCCCGCAGCCCACGCAAGCGACGTTCTGCCAAGCGAATCGGGGATGTCGATCATACTCATGAGCTCCTCCGGTTCGAGGGAAGTGAGGTAATCAGCCATCGAGTTGTATTCCGAATCGATCCTGAGAAGTATTCTACAGTAATTCTGAAAATCTTGGGTGGGTTGCCCTAGGGCCACCCACCTACCCACGGACCCAACCACGCGGGACGCAAAAAAGTTGATCCACACAAATTCCCCCCACCAAATTCCCCCCACCAATTCTATACCAAATTGAGTCTACAGTATAGTACATCATTTAATATTTATTTAGGG
>JAABUP010007111.1_pt1 | contig 15303 bp, 18 predicted proteins | sample 5559201 | NCBI WGS metagenome assembly JAABUP01 (sample SAMN10711887, study PRJNA513373) | rock metagenome | isolation source: Antarctica rocks | place: Antarctica
TATCCTCGGGAGACAGTCGCGTGTTGAGCTGTGCGGCGACGATTTCGATAACTTCCTGAAGCTGGTGTGATGTTGGCGTGTGTGTTACAGGCCTATATGCCGAGCATGGCATCTGCATACCTCTTCTGGGAGCTTGTTGACTCCGTATGTAATCTGCGGTAGGGTGCTCCTCAGGATTTGCGACTTTGCAGCTTGAACTTGTGCGGCATGGAGCTCCTACTGGCGATAGAGATCAGCACACCACAGTTATTGACGCGCAATGGGCTGATCCACTTCTCTGGATACACTTGCTGACGCGCCTGAGGCTGGGGCTTTGCTAGAGCCATCTTGATTGAGAATTGAGGAGGTGAGATGTCTGTATAAATGCTCGAATTTGTGGTTGCTGCGTAAGATTGCTGGATCGACTAGAGGCAGCATGGTGAGATGAACTCAGCTTCTGCGCTGGCGCAGCGACTGGGCAGCACAGTAAAGCTTATGCAGCTCGTCTGGCGGGTATGAGGCTCAATCCCGTAGACTGCACCTTGCTACCTCGGCTAACACAATATTGCTCGCGCCTTGACCAAAGCACAGCTGTCGCAGAGCTTCGATTCACTCGTCATGCCGTTAATGACTCTTCATCTCATCCGTCTCCACCTGGACGCTGATATCAAAAAGTTCCTGAGAGCCCTTGGGGAGGATCGTGAACTTAACCTTGTCGTTGCATCCCAGCCAAGATTCCTTGTGATTCGCCCAACCCGTGTCGACGTCAATCCGTTGACGGCCAAGGCATGGGATCTCATGCTCTTGCTTAGCTCACCAGACAATGCGATACCGACCCCACTGCGGCCTGCTATCTGTGAAGAGTACAAAATCCACGTTGGGGTTCCATCAAAGGTTTTGTCGACCTACAGACAACGCAATCAAAGCCTGATTCGCAATGCTTCGCAAATCCCGCTCACAGGCGCACTTGACAAAGCTCAAGCCAGGGATTCGTCACAGAGTCTTGAACTATCACCCGACTTGATCGCCTTCATGAACGAGCTCTCGAAGGAACACGATAAACCCGTCACAATGCTCAATCTGCTGAATTTTCAGCATGGCGGCAAGACCAAATACTACCAGTACGGGCAGGTATGTTTGCTAAATGGCCCTGCTGGCTCTTCCGGCCGCTTGACTAAAGCGGTATCTACCTACGCAGGAATTTGTCCAGGTAGCAGGCAAGCGAGGAGGTGATGCGAAGATAGTGGGCAACGTGGTCAAACCTCCTCATGGCAAAACAGATTCCCGAGAAGACGTGAATGGACCGGAAGAAGAGTGGTGGAACGAGATTTCGATCGTACATTATCCTACTATCAAGCATTTCTGTGATATGCTTGCCGGTGAGGATTACCAGGCAATCAACACAAAATATCGGCTTGAGGTGGTTCACCAGATGCGATCCTAAATGCTCTGCTGATGAGCGTGAAGCTGACAGAAAGTCAGGCTCTGCGGGACACTCTACTTCTTTGCACCACAGAATATGACCTAGAACGGTTGCATGAGAAGTCAAGGTTATGATTTCATCGTTCCTTGAGGGAATCCGACCAACTGGACTTTGAACAGGATTAGACCAATGTTGAAACATTTGTGTGTTAAAGAATTGGTGAACAGTACTCTACATGTATGTAAGTGGGGAAAAATTGTGAAAGCAGAGCAGACGTTGTTACAGCATTGATATGAAGAAGCAAGAGTTCTATCACGGAAGTCTGTAAAGTAGCTGTCAGGTATCAACCCCTAATTTTGTGACAATAAAGTTAGCATCCTTACTACATTACCAAGAACATATTCTTGTGTCGTCTAGGAGAATCTGCACCCCGCAATATGAAAGAGAAGGTCGACTATGCAGCTAATCCAGTCAGCTGAACAGAAGCATAATGTTTACAAGTTTTCATCGATCCGATACGAGAGACGTCGCTTTCGTATTCCATGTACTCGGTGTTGCACAAGAAGCACGGACGAAAACCAAAGGCTTGGCCCTACCTTGGCCTGACTTCTTCCCTCCTGGATTGGTCAACCCCGTCGATTAATGGAATAACACGCTCCCAAAAGAGCGGTTGCGTCCTGTATTCGTGCTGCAGCCTCGTCACTCCCTGTTGAAGCCTGTCACTCATACATATCCGTATGTGCTTTCTTCGACCTTCTCTGTCCGGACCTGTACTCCAGGTTTATGTTGTATCACTCTCCAAGAAGCATTCGGATGACGCCTGATGCTTCACCTGTACGGGATCGAGATCGTGGAGTAAAGGCCGTGGGTACTGCGCAGATTCCGCTCAAATACGAGAAAGAGGAGAGCTGACACTGCTCCCAGGCATGAGGGGGTTAGCGTGTAGCTCACATGGTGCACATCTCGATGAGCAGCTTCAGATATGACGCCAACTGAGACGATGCTCCGTCCGCGCTGAAACCGCAAGTACAAGTACGCGCGACATCTCCTGTCCGTCCATCCAATTTCCAGTGGACAACCATCCAGCCTTCGGAAGTCCATCCTGGAACCTCCCCGAATTCCTCACTAGACCCATTCACCGCGAAAGATCACCGGGAACCGCCGAGATGAAGCTCACTCCTACCGTCCTCACACTCCTCTTGCCGTTCTGCATTCGCGGAAGCCCGGTCAGCAACCCTGATCCCGTGCCCGCGGCTCTGAAAGCCCGCAACCTCAACTGCGCCATCACTGGTGACGGTGTCCGCTACAGAGGTGCCCACATGTATCGTGCGATGCGATTGGGCAGTATTCACGAGGCACACGCGTAACCTTCACCTGCTACAACGACCACGGCAATAATATCAATGGCGACTCGTGTGTCCTCTTCTCTGGATGCTCTTCTGAGCTCAGTCAGAGGAAAGGCTGACAATCTGTAGGGTCAGGTATAAAACAACCGCGGGATATTATGTGGCCCGTTACTACATCGGTGGTCGCAGCGGTAAGAGTCTTTCCGAATACTTTTCTCACGTGGTTGCCAGACGGTGTTGCCTATAACTCATTTCGCTGCAGGCTCAGTCCCGTCGTGCTAGGGTATTCTCGCTCAGTATCTAGTGGAAAGATTGTCGTAGCAAGTGGTCGAAAATTGAAGAAAGAAGGCTGTCAGAGAAGTGTACAGGAAAACACTTCTTTATATTCCTGTTCTCGTTGTCTGTTTGGTCAATTTACTTGTATTTCGAACAGCCTCAAGGGGCTTTAAGGATGGAAAAAGTTACTGTGTCAAGAAGACGGGAGTTCATACTGCCGGAGCACCCAGTAAGCACCGCGAGCCCGCAGTGCCCAGCTTCATGGCACGACGGTGGAAAAATGTGACAGTCTCCCACCTCGGAAACGGAAAGACAGCCCTCTCACCGTGACTGTTACTTGAAGCCGCTAGCTGTGTCTTACTGAACTCTGGCCCGCCCGTAGAAACCCGTTGTATTCCACTCTGACTGCCCTCGTAAATTCCACCGCAGAACTCCTCATAGCCCGTAGTCGTCAGAAGTGCGGAATCGACGTCGAATATGGCTGTCAAAAAGGTGTGAAAGTGGACGTGGATCCAGCTGTGGGAAAGTCAAGTAGGTAAACCCCAAGATGGATATAGTTTGATAGGACGGTGTACTATATTTCCTTCACATGCAGGCCTTTGGTTTTGGCAATATAGGTTACGACAGGATTTGATTATCATGTACGAGCCATATTAACGAATACTGCTATGTTCCTGACCCATTCAAAGGAGGCAAATGCAACAGTAAATAGGGTCAAAAGTCGAACGAGAGATGGTATCTAATGGAAATGGGACTCCCTAAGATCCCGCCCTGAGTTCATCATATTCTCGTCCTTAACGAATAGCGTCTCCTGGCATTGGGCCTCTCGGAGCTGCCGGTGTTGGCGCTTGTGTTCCACGCTGGGGACCCATCCGGCGACTCCTGTTTCGATATCAGCACCATGAAAGAGGACCCAGATTTCATCTCAATGACGTGATGATACTCACATGAAAGTCCTGCTTGCGAGACTGATAATAATCATGAAGGCCCAGCTCGGGACCAGCGCGAAAGCAGTAAGTACGAAGGCCAATGGCTGGTTGAGCCCAAACTTCGCAAGCCAGCCGTCGAAGGGGTGGAAAGCGCCCTCGTAGACATCGAACTTCTCGTAGGTCTTGGAGGTGTGGATTTTGACGATATCAGATGCGGTGGTGCTGGATGTGTTCAGGGGCACAATGTGGATGGTGGTTGCGGGCCGAGACTGGTCGGGCTGGGTGACGGGAAGCTGTATATGCCAGATCGTTGGAGGTCCAGCGGCCCAGGTAGCGCAGAACACGGCCTGTTCATCGCAGTTGGCGTACGCTAGGTGCGGCGATGACGGATCTGCGGCGAGGAGAGCTGCAGATTCCTAGGTTGCGCGATCGGTGTCAGCTTCTCGGTCATGTCCACTCCAAAGGAAAGTATCGAGAAACTGGTCTCCTAAGAACACGGAGATCTTCTTTCTCTGATGTAGTAGTCTCGATCAAAAGTGAGCGTACCTTCCATGCCTTCTCCACACCCTCACATCGCCCATAGCAGGTCTTATTACCTCCAGAAATAAAGACCATCCATTCTTCCGGTCCATCACTGAACGCAGAAGAGTCGCTAGGGGTCAATGTGGAGACCCAATTGTCTCTAGTCAAAGGAGTGACCTTCTCAGCGGCGACTCTTGCTGCGCCTGCGTCGATAGGCGATGAAACCGAGCTCGGGATGTATGACTTTGCTTTATTAAACCATCCTTGTACGGTGTCTTAAGCGGCTTCTGTTGTTGCGCTGCGACGATCGCTGGCAGGGCGAGAAGGAACGTTGGTGTACAGCGCATGTTGAGGGGAATTGAAGTACCACTGGTGATCCGGTCAGGGAAAAACGACGACGATGGTCAGCGAGAAGAGGATGATTGATCAAAGATACGAGGGAGCGACAGGAAACTGGGGAGATATGTCAATCAACTGAAGAGTCGAATAATGAAGTACCTAGGCGCTGCCGACGAGCAGACAGAGTACTTGCGCGAGTTGACGCCAAAAAGCAGACTAGGCAGAATATAGCTAGATCTTGCTGGGATGAAGCTCGAGTTTAGCGCTACCTTAGGGAGTGCTCTCCCAGAGATGGAGATGACCACAATGGTCCCTCTTCACCCATTGTCGCCCTACACCATGACTTGACTTTTGTGACTACGTGTATCTCTACTGATCAGTAACCAATCTCACTGGGTATTGCTTCTTCGTTCTGGTCAAGCATCGATATATCCTGTTTGAGTCATATTGTTGTCTCCCATTGCTTAGGATTGGGTCAATAAGGAGCCATGAGATTACTGTTGTCGATACTTCTGACTGCCCCTGTTTTACTCGGTGATGTATATGCAGGACCATTGAACAGACGAGCCGATTGTAAGTTGCCAATTCGCCCTCTGAAGCTCAGGCGTTCCGTCGTGTCTACTAAGAACCCTTGTCCGAGAGGATGCAACAAATCTGTACCTAGCTTACACAGCTTGTTTCTTTACAGCTACAACTACATCCTCTAGCTCTTCGAACAGTGCATCTGCCACAAACACCCTCCCGAGTTGGTCTTCGTTATCGACGAGTGGCGCAGTAGCAACGAGCATAACTGCTTCTTCGATTAGCTCAAGTTCTATACCGACGGTAGCAACAGACATTGTGACGAGTGCACCAACTGCAATTATATCAAGCACGGCAAGCATTGATGGAAGCGCGAACACTCCTCAACCTTCAGGCGGGTCATTTCCCGTATGTCACGATGCTAGCGGGCCGTTCCGACCCTTCTGTCAACCTACGAATGGTAGTGACGTCTGGGTTGGCGAGACATACCACGGTAGGAGAAGCCTTGAGTGATGAACTTGAATCGGCGCTCATTTCGTACTTTGTACAGTGACGTGGGATCCAGACTATTATCCCATCAACTCCACCATCACAATCGAGCTGGATTACGCCAACGCCACCGGCGGCGGTGCAGTAGCTACGTCTTTGCCCAAAACTCTGAACAACTATGGCTATGTGACCATTACCATGGACAGTGCCTGGTTGCAGGGTCTCAATCGCAAAAATCTTACCCTCTTCATCATCCAACTCGACCCAACGCCGGATCATAGGGCCAGCACTATGACCGGCCCGACAATCTCCCTCATAAATAAGCCAGTCACGCATTATCCTGCCCCGCCCCCAACGAGTAAGCCAAACAAACTTGGTCTCGAAGTCGGCTTGCCAGTTGGTCTTGGCTTCGTCATTTTTGTGCTGTTCGGTCTCTTCCTCGGTATGCGGAAGCATCGTAAGATAGGTCTCGGCAGCGTTATGGGCTCGAGGAAGGGTTACGGGGTTGGCAAATCACGGAGACAGAGAGTTGGCAAGAACGGGGCCATCAGGCTTGGCGAACGTGAGGTTGGTGTAAGAGCTCCTGCTGAGACGGGATTCAAGGATGAGACAACTAGAGGGGTAGAACTTCAGCAAAGGCAGCATGCGAGGGAGGAAAGTCTTGATGATCTGGTCAGCAGTCCGACAAGAGAGCATTTTGGAGACGATCCCAGAAAGCAGGGAAATGCATTCAGAGACGAGGTTTCTAGGCAGAAGACTGGACGGTAAAGATCACTAGGTAGTGGCGCCTGCCAATCGTATGGAAAGATCAGGGGTTTGACTGTACAAAGAGAAGTAGTTGAAGTGCATGGGTATGGCTTCCTTGTAGGACATTTTTGGAACTGCCTGAAAACAAACGCCCGTCCCGTCTGGTCTTGCCAGTGACATCACTGACTTGGAAGTTCCCAAGTGCTACTAACAGTCAGATACTAAGCTAACAGTATTCAGTCGTCTTTGTCGACTTACTGGACCCCTCAATCAAGAACAACCAGCTGACGCGTTTGTGCCACGTGTCTTCCATCACTCCAACCTCAATAATTTCTTCCTCAATCCCTCTCCCATTTCTCTTAGGTGGGCTTCTTCTATATCATCCTCCGTCTCCTCATCCATGTCTTCTTCAAGTTCCTCATCCGATGCTTCTCCATCCGATGCTTCTCCGTCCGATGCATCTTCATCCTCTGTGTCTTCATCAATGATTGAAACGTCCACAGTGACTTTGACTCTCTCTAGGTCTAAACGATTAAAGCTCCAAAAGGCTTCCGTCCACCGACTAGACCAAGGCTTCTCTGTCCTCCCCAGTTCGGCAGCTTTGAGGTGTGCATGGATAATGAGCTCCTTCAGCCCCAAAAATGCATCGGCAACGAACCGACTCCTTGCCCATGCGTTGACATCACCCCGATATAACAGAGTAGGTTCCAACTGCAAGCTCCGGATGAGGTTTATCTGTCCCATCGGCATGGATGTGAAAAAATGCATCAAAGCTTCCGAGTCGTTGAACTTGAATGTGTTTGTGGTTAAGGGAATAACGCTCGCCTCCTGGTATATCTGGCGACAAACGCGCAGAAGGGCGACATCGAGTTTGCCAGCCCATCGGCGGCATAGGTAAAAGTCTGTGTGGACTTCAAGGCCACATATATCGCGGTGCTCACTGCATCGGAAGACTGTGGGTTCGTGCCGGCCTGGCTGAGTGTCCCTGTAGACGTGAAGGAGGTGTCCACCTAGGACAAACTTGTAAATCTTGATACGGAGCTCGCCTGGGAGCTTGAAGAATGGGAACATGGACGGCGGCATGTTTGTGGTTCTTGGGGTGTTGGTGAGATTGCCAGAGGTGTTGAACAGGAAAGCTTATGTGGAAGTTGGGCAATCGTTGTGCTGTGATCCACAGTTGTTGGAAGTAAAGTAGAATGCGTACTTATGTGAACGATGGGATTGAGGTGAATGAAGGTGGGCTGGGTGTTATCTGGGTGGTGAGGTGAGTGAATGGTATCCACTCAAGCTTTGTAATTACTACTTTTTTTTTTATCGCGTCAAGCTCAGTAAAGAGAGTCTCAGATTGCTTAACATTTACGGTTTAGGTATCGAGATGGACATCGCCCAATACAAGAACACTATCTTGGATTAGAGGAATCGGTCAATGTACAGCGCTCTTCACAGCTCTGAAGATCCACCCCATCGAAAACCATCTGAGACTGTGCCGAGTACGGCCCATCAGCAACTTTCTCCTCAACTCCAGCGCTAACTGCTCCACTTTGCCTTCGAGCTTCGCACTTTCCTGATCAGTGATCTCTATGACAACATCCCGGAGCTGCAAGGCTCTAAGACAGAGGAAGTTCTCCATCCACTCCCATTCGAATCGAAGACGTTCCAAAATTGCGGGCCGAATCATGGTCGAACGCAACGCGAAGCTCGTCAGGTTCGGCAACAGGCTTACCGCCCTCTCGCAAGAACGCCGCCGCTGTGCTAGCCCAGAGTCACTGAAGAAGAAGGGGAGGATCTGCACGCTGTTGATTGCTCTGGCCTGCTCGGATGTCATCTTCTGCATGAATATCAACATTACACGTGCTTGCATGAAGATGAACATGTTGTCCGTGTAGGGAGTTAACCTTGCTTCGTTGAAGATCTGCTGACAGACATGCAAGATGGCTGTGCTAAGGCTGTGACCACGGAGATGGCAGCGAGAGTGATGTGTATAGTGGAATGGTTTGTCGTGTGGTGCGGTGCAGACGGAGTGGAAAAGATCGTCTCGATGGTAGGGTGCATGGTTGTCTATGTGGATCTGGCGACCGCCTAGGACGTATGTGTAGATTTGGAGTCGTAGCTCAGCTGGAAGTTTCAGAAATCGGAACGTGGAAGGCGCCGGCTCTGCGAGTATGGGTTGTGTCAGTGAAATCCTGCTTTGTTAGATCGAGAAAATAACCTACCTGGAGACCTTTTGCGGTGTTGCTTGGTATCTTAGGCAGTACATTGGATTTTGCGGAGTTCGGCTGGGCAGAAATGCGGCGGCTGTCACCAAGACTGATCCGCTTGAGCCAAAGCAAAAGAGAGTACATGCCGGAGTACGGCTAGATTGCTGCTCGACTTCCTGAGTAGTGCGGTGGATCATCCGGTGGCGGCAGAAGATGGTATGTTAGTAAAAGCAGGAATATTATAGCACTGGAGCAGTGTCATTAAGTGACTTGAAGTGAAGACCAGCACTATGATATTCACTCCAGCTTTGACCTCATTGTAAGGTGCTGGACCTCATGAGATGGTGGTGATGACGCTGTGATTCCTGCACAATTCTTTTAAGCGTCAACCAGTAAGTCAACAACATTGTTTAGGTTAGCAGCACCGAGCGATGGTGAGGGTTCTAGAACTGGTCTGTTCACCTCTGAAATGTTCAATATGTCCTGAACGTGCAGTGAATCTTGTCTTATTTATACAGAGACCATATAAAACCTCATGAAGTGATTCGTGGTCTTTCCGGTGCCGCCTCTTCCTGCATGAACCCCTTCCCCAGACCCTCATCCTCATCCTCTGCATCTGAAGCCGTCTCACGCTCCTTCTTATCTAGCTCTTCATCATACGCTTTCATCTCCTCCTGCAATTCTTCCGCACTCACAGGTCGCCCATCACTTGCCACCACCACCTCCCCCTCCTCCGGCAATCCCAATTTTCTCCGCTCCTCCTTGAACCTCTGCTTGACAACCCACGTCTGCATAACCCTCCACCTCAACTTCCAACCCTCCATCCCCAACTCTTTAATCCTCCCCGCCTTCTCACCAAGCAAATATTCATCCAAACCCCCAACTTTATCGATCGTCCTCAGCACGCGACATTGGACCTTCAACTTCAACCACCGCTGCAGCGCATGGCTCCATAATTTCTTATTTCTGATGTTAGGGTTCCACCGGCGACGATTCTTGATTTCTGTCCGTTCTGAGACCGTGTTGCCGAATTGAAGGCGCGTGCCGCCGTAGAGGCCGTGGTTGGATTGCTTGTACCATTGCGAGGGAGGATAGGGGTACGCGGGAACGCCCGCGTGGCCGCCGGCCAAACGGGCTTTTGTGAATCGAGCGCAGTTGGCGGAGGCAGAGGAAAAGGCGCGGAGGAATGTTAGAGATGGGTACCGTATTGACATGGTCGTCATAGAGAATGGCTTTCAAGCGGGTAGGGCTCGGCGACTTTGCTTTCAGATGCTAAGGCAATGAATGGCAGCGCCAGTGGTGAAAATGTCAATTGGATCTGCGCGTCGACATCTTAGAAAGTTGCCGTCAACGTGTAAGATACAGTTTTCGCAGTGGTGTTGGCGCTGTAGGTTGATGTTGGCGTCACTTGTGAAGTTCAGATGCTTAGCGCCAAGAACCTGCACAACAACAGCCCTGCGGAAATAGTGCCAACAGGACAAACACACATGGGGCGCCGATAGCATTCCGGGTATTCAGCGATTACCATGGCAAGCCTGCAAGAGCGTCCGCCACCCTCTACAGCCGCAATTGCAATCGCAACAGCAATCATCGCCGGTCTAGGTGGCTACTTTATCGGCCAGGGCTCTGCACTAGGGCTGTTCGGTGGCACCAAGAAAGAGAGCTGGCCTAATAGCTACGATGTCAAAGTCCACGCGGACTCCAGTGACGAGGAGAGTGTGAGCTCAGAAGATGAGGGGGAGCAGGGAGAATTGAAGGGGTTCGAGGGAAGCAGTGAGGAGTGCAAGCTTGTGCTGGTGGTCAGGACGGACTTGGCGATGACAAAAGGTATGCCGTTAAGCTGCTGGCCCATATCTTAGTTTGTTAAGAGCTGATAGAATTGTGCTTTGTAGGCAAGATCGCAGCTCAGTGCTCCCACGCAACCCTTGCCTGCTATAAGTACTTTCTTTCACACTCGCCGGCCTCCCCAATCCTTCAACGCTGGGAGAGGCAGGGTCAAGCAAAAGTGGCACTTCAAGTTAAGAGTGAGGAGGAGCTGGAAACTTTACAAGCGCAGGCCGTTAGTCTTGGGTTATGTGCGCAGGTGATCTATGATGCTGGGAGGACGCAGATTGCGAGCGGGAGCGCTACCGTGCTTGGAGTGGGACCCGCGCCGAAGAGTCAGATTGACAGGGTGACGGGCCACCTAAAACTCTTATGATAGGTTCAAGGTTGTACAGGGTGAACATAGCATTGCGAGGCGTTGGACTCTTTGAAATATATCTGAAGGCATTAACGGACCAAAGCTCGACGTGGCTGAGGCTCTTAGAGAAGTGCATGATTACGCTTATCCATTCTATAATTCCAGGTCGTCAATGATCGCCGATATTGAGAGATGGCTTCACCGCCAATATGTATGGAGAACTCCACAACACCATGTCATCGAGGTCCACTATAGTGAAATCCAATATCTCACATGCTTGTATTTGCCTAGTCATGGGTCTAACTACCTGGTGTTGATGTCCTCTGTGTCTATGGGGTCCGCCAAATTGCTTGGGGTCGGCAATCATCTACAACCTAGAATTATACAACATCTGAATACCGGCCGCACAGAACACTGGTCGCAAGTAACAAATTTGCCTGGCGCTGTTCCTCGAATGCCTGCAATATGCAAAAGATGTGTCTGAAGCCCTCTTCAGCCAGCTCGCGTCACTGAGCCCAACGGTGACTAAATTTCAGAAAGCTGCGAACCCGCGGAGGCCACGGATTACTGTCCGCGAGCTATTCGTAGGGGCTGACGGCCATATCGATGAAAGTTTGTCGCGCATTGGCAGGTGTAGCACTGTGAACCTCACTGAAGTGCGGACGTTTCCACACAAGCAGCTCTGAGTATCAGTAGACCTAATATTTGCTTTGTGCCAATTGGAAGATTTTGATCATGTCTGCGTACGCAAGGTACACACAGCCTCTGCTGAAGACCTGACCTACGTGCAGGTAGTTGTACGCTATTACGCCAATCTCACCCCTGCCTGCCTGTTCTTCCTGGCCGTTGCTCCCATAGCATTGTTCATGCCCGTACTCTGGCTGCTGTCCAGTGTACTCATTGCCTCCCTCTTCTTTTCATCCTCTATCTTCTTCAAGTATTTCTCCGTCTTCTGCTTGCCGCTGCCCTTCCCATGGAATTGATGACTAAGATGCTTGAAAGCTTCTTTCTGATTCATCATCCGTCCGTGGTCGTCCACATATTTCAGCTGCACATCAGGCTTGTATTCCCTATTGAAGATGTCGGCCATCTGTCGCGACTCTTGCTGGTCACGTTGCTTGTTCTCCCACCGAGCATGGTCCTCACGCTCACGAGCTGACATCCGGTCAAGCTTGCCGCTTTGACGGTCACGTTCACGTTGTAATCGAGCCTTTTGCTCCGCCAAGGTCTCATGCCTTTGCTTGTCGGCCAAGAAGCGCTGGCGGTCACGATGGATTGCATTCAGATCGCCAGAATCGGATGTCTTGATTAGGCCACGTTGGCGAAGCATAGCAAGCGTGGCACCAGTACCTTGGTTGAGAGATGCATCTTCGCTCAAACCTGTGGACGTGAGGTTTGGTGTGGCTAGTCCGGAAGTCTCGCGCTTGATGCGGGCTTTCAGATCCTCCTCGTCCTCAACATCGTTGTACGAACGTTCCATATCTACATCACCTCCTGCATCCACCGGACGTGATACTTGACCCGTTTCCGTAACCCCGTTCGCCGGCTTCGATGTTGACTGTCGTTGTTGATCTGTTATCGTAGGCTTCCGTAAATTTGCGACAAACTCAGATGTCTCATCTATGACTAGACCAACATCTTGGTCTTCGTCTGAGCCATCCCCAATAGTTTCCGTAGCAGCAAGTGTAGCTGATGCCTCCTCACGCAACTCCCTTGCGACGTCTTCAGGCTTCATTTTCTTTCGCTTTTTCAGCGCCGTTCGACGTTGTAGCGCCAAGGAAGCTTGTAAATCCTCGTCATCCATAAAAGACGCATCATCGATTGTTCGCTTCTTAGCTATAGCAGAGGTACCGTTTGCCTGGCCTGAATCCACTTCCATCAGGTCTCCATTCTGCTGGCCGCTATTGGATGTTTCGATGACCGGGAAGATATCGTCTTCATCTGCGACTTTCTGTCGCGTTGACTTGGCCTTCTTCTTTTTGGGTTTCTTGACTTCTATTTCTGAGATATCCTGATAGTCTGAAGTAGCAATGTCCTTCATTACATTCAAACTTATGGGTTGCGCTTTCAACTTCTCTGCCACACCATGCTTTATTGCCTCCCTCTCCTCCGCAGTGGCTCCGTGACCGTCGAGTGTGAAACGCTTCCGCTTCTTGCCATCTATCTCCTCATCATACTGGCTCAGTAACGACTTCTGCCCACTCTCGTCGGCGTCGTTAGGATTGTACACCGGCTTCTTCTTTTTCAAGTCTAGCTTTTCGCCCAACTTCTCTTTCTCTTTGAGATCCAGATTCTCCAACTCATCGCCCTCCTCCTCGTTTTCATCAATCGTAGTGTCTTTCAATGTAAGCACCTGCTCTCCACCCTCCTCAAAATCCCGGAGCTCATGCCCAATCTTAACACCGGCAAGGTCCTCGGCCGTATGCTCTGGTACCTGCTCACGCTCCGCCAGCTCCTGCTCCAGCTTCCGCGCCTTCTCCTTCTCTAGCCTCTTTTGCCTCTTCTTCTGCTGTATCAGCCATGTCTTTGTATCCAACTCCATCGCCACATCCGATTCTCCCAGCCCTTTGCCCTCCAGCTTGGCAAATTTCCGCGCAGCATCGCGAGCTTTCTTGATGGCTTCGTTTTTGGCCTCACGCTTGGCTTTCGCATCGGCCTCATCTTGGAGTTTCTTCCAGTTGTCGTAGCCTTGTGCTTGTCGTGACTCTAATGTACTACCTAACTCTTCCTCTTCTGATGAGCTGTCGGTGTCTTTGGAGGGATTGAAGGTGGGACCACCACCGGGAACAGGAAGTGGTTTGAGGCCGATGGCCACTCGGATCTTGTTGGCCTCTTCGATGGAGATGGAATCCGCCATGATCGTACCAAGCATAGGAATGACCTTCCTGTGGCGGAGTAAACCTTTCGAACGGGTTTAGCAGTTTATACTGGTGTGTCGAGCTGCAGAAGGACGGGACGTTAAACGGTACCTTAACTTCACCTTGATGTTAGAATCGCGCTAGTCAAAACAAGCCTAGTGGAACGAAATCTTGACGAACACTACTCAAAATAAAAATTCTCGTGCGACTTCGACTCTCTTTTGTCACAACAACAGATCTGGGTCCAGTGATCCCGTCGCCCTCTTCGAAAAGTCTGTCAGTTGATTGCTGGACGGTTCGACCGCCCTTGGAGCCATCTTTTCCGCTTTAAGATACCACAATGATGTCAATCTTCCGATCGACAGATCTCAGAGGGATTGGTGCCTTGGAAACCTGAGCTCCCGTCCGGTGAGGTCGGTGGAAAGGGCTAACGAAGGCGTCATATTCCACTTACCTTTGCCGATGGCCGTCGGTCTGTGAGGTTGGGGATAAACATGACATGCCTCCGATTTTCTTGTCATGTTGGGGCCTTCCTAAGCATCTTTGCAGCTTGGGCCGCCATTAGAGTATAGCACCTTGAGCGAGTACGAGTACATAGTGCGGCATACATGTATTTATCTACACCATGCCCCATTGGCAGCTATTAGAACGCATTAGTGAAGATCTCGCACAGCAATCCTCAAGCAATGACTCTGAAGGCCGGTCTCCAATCACTATCGAGTTACGCAGCTGCTTGGCTGCTCACTGCCATTTGAAAAAGCTGACTTGACACAGTGACAATAGGGTTCTAAGTGGATAGTGCAAATAAGTACTTGGGCAGCTTCACGTTCCTGAGCTTCCCGCAGTCAAGCCGTCATTCTACTCCTCATAGGCATCCATGGAGTGAATGATTCTACAAACATCCCACGCCCACTTGCACAATAAACCTGTGATGCCAAGTCCTACTCAGTCAAGAGAGTAAAATCTAGAAGAAAGTACAATTGGAGTATGTCTGGTGGAATAGTAAGTTGCAGACAGGCCCCTTATTTCCCCGCGCCAGGCAGAAGAATATCTCTCTTAATTTAGACGGCTTGGGTTCATTTTACAGTGGATTTCGAAAATGTATGCCAGAATCGTAGCGAGCACACACCCCACCAAAAAATATAGGGGTGCCATAAAAAATCAGATAGACGTACCTACCACCCATTATCCACCACCACAATGCCTAGTAAGCCTGATAAGGACGTGAGGCAATTACTAGTGACTGCCTTTCTGAATGGCCCTGTCAGTAATGAGGCCCTGGCCACGAGGACCCACCTTTCTGAACGTACTATACGTCAATATCGACTGAACTTCAAACGATATGGAACCCTATACCCCCCGAGGAAAAAACGAGGTCGTTGTTCGAAGGTGACACCTGATATGGAGCAGGTAGGTTAGATCTGGAGATAGATCATCTATTACTAACAAATCTATTAGGAACTGCTTATATATCTCGACGAGGAACCTACAGC
>JAABUP010007113.1_pt1 | contig 15297 bp, 21 predicted proteins | sample 5559201 | NCBI WGS metagenome assembly JAABUP01 (sample SAMN10711887, study PRJNA513373) | rock metagenome | isolation source: Antarctica rocks | place: Antarctica
CGGTCATGTTGCGCAGCGTCCAGTCGTACACGTTGGGGTCCCAGACGCGGAAGTTGCCGCCGCGCATGTCGGCCGGCGCCTGCAGGTACAGCACCGACGTCACGTCGCTCATCACGCCGTACTCCCAGCGCCGCAGCACCTGCGCGCCGGGCGCGCTTCGGTCAGAAGAAGGAGCCCTGGCGCGTTCGGTGGCCTGGGCAAGCTGCTGGTGCCCGCCGTTGCGAACCCAGCACCAGTGCCGCCCCGCAGGTACTCTGTGCTGGCGCGCGCACGGTGAGCCCGGCGACCGGCGCCTCATCCAGCAGGTACTTGGTGAACACGACGTCGTAGTGCTGCTCGAACGCGTCGCTGCGCGGGTCGGTGGTCGGGTAGACCATGGCCACATTAATGTCAAACGCGTTGGCGTCCTCCAGGCGCGCGCGCTGGAAGTATGGGAACAGGAAACCGAACCGCGCGTGCGCCTTGAGCTTGGCGATGCCTGCGCGCGCCGCGGCGCGCCCCGCTGGGCCCGGGCGGAGCGCGGCCGGGGCAGGGTCTGCGTTGCGGTCATGCACCTCGTGATAACCTGTGTCATGTGGAAAGTGACCCACATGCGTGCGCGTGCGGCGCCGACAAGCGCGCACGCGCCTGCCATGTTGAGCACGATGTGGATGCAGTACAGGCAGCGCGTGGCGCCGTCCTCGGCCATCGTGCGGCTGCGCGCCTCCATCAGGCGCAGCGTCGCCGCGCGCAGCGCGGCGAACTCGCCCGCCGGCAGCGCGTCGCGCGTGGTCCGCACCAGCTCCTGCGCGCCGGAAGGCGCACGTGTGCTGTGACCTCAGAATGTGCAGGAGTCTTCACCGTCTGCCACTGCCAAGTACATAGTTTGTCAGCACCTCATGCACATGCTGCTGTGCGCTGAAGTGCGGCGCAGCGCTCTGGGGGCGAAACAAAATCGCCGAAGAACGGGAACTTGGCAGTGTTTAATATGCAGTACACCCAGAGCACCTCTGAGTTAACAGCCGCCAGCGCTCTGATGTTTGCACGCCGCCGACACGTGTTTGCCAGACCGCCCCCACCTGGTCAGTCGCGCAGGTGTCCAGGTAGTACAGGTTCTGCCCAAACTCGTACGCCCACTTCAGCGCCGGCGTCTTCGTCTCCTGCGCAGCTGGTGCCACCGCTCCACGCCGCGCCACAACCTGGAAACAAGCGCGCCTACCCTACCCTGAGCATGACTGGGAAGGTGCAGCGCGCTTCGCGCTAGGCACACGGGAGAGACGCGGAAGACCGGCAGGGCCAGACCCACTGACCTTGCTCTGCCGCCTGGTCTGCACGCCGTGCTGCCGGGGCGACCCACCTGGCCTGCAGACGTGACGGCCACCTTGTCCAGCGGGTTGTGGCAAGGCGGGCACGGCATGCAGTGTCGGCTCTGTGGTCACGAGCGGTGGTCAACAGCTTGACGTGCGGAGACATGCAGACTCACTCAACAACAGGACGTGAGCTGTTCTGACGCAAGGTGGAAAGTTGGCACTGTGAGCATAGCTTTGAAGAAGCCTATGTCACAAATATGATTGAATTGGATTGACTGCCCAGCAGGTATGGTGCTAAGACCACAGGCTGCATGCACACGCAGAGCCTGTCGCAACTTGAGACGATGCCGGACGGTGGTTGCACGCCTGCGACTTCAGCAAGTACTGCACCAGAAGCACGCCTGCCGCAACGGCGCCGAGTATCCAGTATCCTGACCAGCTGTTCTGCCTCCGCGCGCCCCATGCACCGCCCAGCACGCCGTTGCCATTGCCTTTGGTGTAAGGATACCCCGAACCCATCCCCGGCCCGCAGCCGCAGTCAGCACGGCGCTGTCAGACGAGTCGCATGCGCGCCACGCCGACCGTGACTCCCCGACATGCCCGGCGCAGCGCTGACTCACACTGCGGCCGCCAGACTAGACCGGGAGACCAAGCACATGTGCTCGGGATGGTGGGTTCAGGCAGCGCGCCCTCGATTTGCCAGCAGCTTCCCTGCAAGGTCAGACTCAGAGTGTTTCAGCAACAGTGCACCCCGGGCCCTTGGCCAGGTGGGGATCAACTGGCCCTACTAGGTTACCGCCTGGCCTCTCCAAAGACAGCTCGTTTGCGGCGGCTGCTGCACAGATTAATCCACACCCGCTCCGATCGCAATCAAAGATACACAGCCATGAAGACCACGCTTGCTCTGCTGGCCCTGCTGGCCGTGGCTGCCGTTGCTGGTGCGCTAACTCGCAAGAGTCCGGGGGATGGCTGCACCCCTGATGCCTGCTTGATGAAGCAAGCTGGTGTGTCGATGACCCTGTTTAGGAGGCGGTCTTGCCTTGTGCTCGCGACTTCGGACCGCATCACGGCTTGATGCAGGTAGCAAACTGTTGGCCAGCCTGAATGCCTGCGTCCCTGCGTCACAACACACGTGCAGACGAGCTGCATTGTGGCAGATGGGCACAGTTTTGTAGTGTGAACGCGACCAGCGGCTGAGGCAGCCAGATGGCTTGCGTGTCATCAAGTGATGGCCGGCTCTGACCGCTGTGTGCCGCGCATGTCTCGCGGAGCAGACGCCCGCTTCCTCTCTCACGTGCGGCCCGCCTCTGTAGCGCACAGTGCCCCTCTGCTCGGGGCTGAACAGGGCGAGCACGTTGGCTGTTGAGTACAGCTGGCCTGAGTGAATGGGGCGTCTCAGACTCGACGCCCTATGCAGCAGTAGGAGCCAAGGCTGGCGGGGACACGCCAGACAGTCAGCTTCCGGCTGTAAGGCTCGTGCGACATCCCGGAGGCCGCCAGACCGACAGGCCTGCCGGCTGTTTATAGCTGTCGACCAGCCCCCCCATCCACCACACAAGCTCGTCTGGGAACGTCGCTGCAAGCAGCAGTCCCTTCTGCCCAGCGGGGTGGTGCTGCACTGGGGATTAATGAGCGCCACATAGGCGCGCTGCAGATGCCTTGTACAAGCACCTGCGCTCGCGCGCCCTGGTTTGCTGACAGCGCCCCGCGCGCGGCGCAGTTCCACGACAAGGACGACAGCAGCTGGAGCGGCAAGGACAGCGGCTGGAGCGGCAAGGACAGCGGCTGGAGCGGCGGCGACGACAAGCCGGCCCACATGAAGCACGACGAGGGCTGGAGCAAGCAGCCGCAGCAGCCGCAGCCGTCCACCTGGAGCCAGCCGCAGCCGCAGCCGCAGCAGTCTTCCTGGAGCCAGCCGCAGCCTGAGGCGCCCAAGAAGGACGACAAGCCCGCTGAGTCCTGGAGCCAGCCGCAGCCTGAGGCGCCCAAGAAGGACGACAAGCCCGCCGAGTCCTGGAGCCAGCCGCAGCCGCAGCAGCCGGCCCCGGAGGCGCCCAAGAAGGACGACAAGCCCGTCGAGTCCTGGAGCCAGCCGCAGCCGCAGCAGCCGGCCCCGGAGGCGCCCAAGAAGGACGACAAGCCCGCCGAGTCTTGGAGCCAGCCGCAGCCGCAGCAGCCGGCCCCGGAGGCGCCCAAGAAGGACGACAAGCAGGTGCGCACCTGTTTGCCACGCGGCACATGCTCCTGTGCCTGTGTGACCAAGTGTTTCTCTGTCCAGGCCCGCTGCTGAGAGTTTACGTGCAGCTAGGGAAGGCCGGAGATGAGACTGTGCTGCCGAGCCTTCGTGCTGTGCGCTCTGTCCTTACCTACACCATGTTTCTTAATAGTGTGCCTGCCTGGCGCTTGGCAGGAGTCGTGGAGCCAGCCGCAGCCGTCGAGCGGCTGGAGCGGCGGCAGGAAGTAGGCTGAAGGGCCAATACTGCTGGACATTCTGGTTGGCCTCGCGCGTGCGCTGCAACGTGAGAGCGGGAGGACAGTTGTCTGCAGTCGTGATGAGAAGCAGGGGCAGCTGGCTGGTGCAGGGATAATTGCTTGCAACTTAGGACGGAGATGGTGTCTCACAGCTGGGCTATGCTGAGCAGCCCTTGCATCATTAGCAGCACTGCGAGGGCATATTGCCAGCCCTGATAACGTTGCAATACAATTGTCCCACTGTTTGCGGGAGCACGCAGCCAAGCCCTTGGTGCGTTGTGCTCCCCAGCATTCTTTGGCGTGGTGCGCTGCTCGGTGCATGCGATGCAGTCCTGTGATTTAGCCTTGGCTCTGTGGGCCGGGCTTTGCATGAAAAATCCTGCATAGAGCTGGTGCAGTGAGCGAGAGGTCGCGATGAGTGCTTGAACTTGTTTGCGGTGCCTGCTGCAGCGCATGGGTTGGCCTGCCCAGTGACAGGTGCATGGCATACCCATTTGATTTCTATGTGAGCGAGCCTGTGCCGTGAAGTCGTGACTGCGAAGTACCTCAAGGCTGAGAGGAGGACGTTGTGCGCATGGTGCTGTGCCAGTGCTGAGTGAGCTGCTGTAAGTCAAGCGACGTGAACATGGTGCCTCCTAGTTTCCACAAGCAAGTTGCCAGCCTGTTTACAGTGCCCAAAGGCACATCACAGCTCTGCATGTTGACATGAGCACTGACATCAGCTAAGGTGGCAGATTGTCTGATTAACCTGATCGATATTGCGAGATTATCGGTCTCGCTGCTCTGTCTCTGGAGTGAAAAACAGAGAAGCACAAGGCAAGCCGTCCAGTGAAGTGACCACCATGCCCTGTGCGGGAGGCGCGCTGCAGCAGCGCCCTGCGGACCTGTCAAGCATGTGGCTCTGCGCAGCGAGGTGCCCGCACATGTTTGGCGCGCTGCAACGCGGCGCCTGGGGCGCGCGGCCTGCTGTAGCATGGCCGCATTCCAGAGCCTCTCGGTACCTTGGAGACGCCAGAGGTGCCTATGCATCCCAAGCCAACTCTGACTTGTCACAGGCGCCCTGCAACGACTTGCATGCTAGCACTGCCGCTCATAAGACTGTCTTGATACGCAGGCCTGGAGCACAGCGCCGCAGGTAACAGCATGGTGCGGCACGTCATGTTGAGGTGCACTGCAGCGGCAGCCACTGAAGCGGCGACCTCGGGTGCGCGGTGTTTGCGAGCGGGCGTTCTGAGCAGCCGAACATGACCCGTGTTGTCTGTGGCCTCCCCGTGACCAGACACGGCGTGCGTGGATGCTCGGGGGCACACCGCGCTCGCCTCGTATTGGTGAAGTGTTGGTGCGTACCAGCACCGCCTATCGACTCGAGCTTCTTTTCCTCCAGAGGACGCAGACTGCAGCAGGGGCACTGTAGGTGCTTTGCTGCGCCCACCGCTTATTTGCATCTTCACGTGACATAGTCCCGACCCACCGGCTGCTGTATGGTGGACGCCAAGTAAATGCACCTGCTCGGACGGGCGAGGACGCTGTGCTGACACCGCTGGCAACCGCTGATGTATGGCCGTTTGCTGGGCTACGTCAGGGCGGGACCCCATGCAGCGGCGAGGTCAACTCATGCAAGTGCGCTCTCACCGCCCGGCGCACGCCGCGCAGACACGCGCCAGCACGCGCCCCAGCCGGCCGGGCAGGCGGCGCCCGCGCCGCTGCGGGGCGCCGAGATACGCGAGCGCTTTCTGACCTTCTACGAGCGGCGCGGCCACGCGCGGCTGCCGAGCGCGTCGCTCATCCCGGACGATCCGACCGTGCTGCTGACGATCGCGGGGATGCTGCAGTTCAAGCGCATCTTCCTGGGCCAGGCGCCGCGCGCGCACGCGCGCGCGACCACCACCCAAAAGTGCATCCGCACGAACGACATCGAGAACGTCGGCGTTACCGCGCGCCACCACACGTTCTTCGAGGCGCGCCCCACGGACTTCCTACCTGGGCGCTGTGTCGGAGCGGTTCGTCTGTGCTCAAGAGTCGGCCAGCGGTCCTGTGTGGGCCAGGGCGCTCGAGGGGAAGGAGCGCTGGGCGCCGACCCTGGCTTCACAGGCAGGCGGTGTCGGCCTCCTGCATGCAGGTTAGCTGCATGGGGTGCAGGCCCAGCCAGGGGCCTGGACGTATGCACGGGCCTGCTGCAGCTGCACAAGCCACGCCCGGTGCCTGGCACGCGCACGGGTTATCACTGCCCTACCCTAACCTCGCCGGGACGGGCGCGCGCAGATGCTGGGCAACTTCAGCTTTGGCGACTACTTCAAGGCCGAGGCGGTCGAGATGGCCTGGGAGCTGGCCACGCGCGAGCTGGGCATCCCGGCCGAGCGCATCTGGGTGAGCGTGTACGAAGGCGACGCCGACGCGGCGGCGCTGTGGGAGGCGCGCGCGGGCGTGCCGGCCGCGCGCATCCAGCGCCTGGGCGCCGCCGACAACTTCTGGGCCAGCGGGCCGACGGGCGCGCCCCTGGCCCGTCCGCCGCCGGGCGCGCGCGGCAGGCGGCAGCGAGCGCCCAGACGCTTACTGCCTCACTTGTGGCAGCCATGCGGGGACCAGGCAGAGGTGGGCCCATGCGGATGCGGGTCGTTGTCGCATGCGCGCCGTGATCAGGCGCATTCCGTGTCGCGCAACTTGGGCAGGCCTGTGTTGGCTGGCAATCTGGCGTGCGTCGCCACGCTGGCTTGACAGCTGCAGACCCCAACCCTAATCCTCCACCTAGTCGCGCGCCGCCGCCCAACACGCGGCCCTGCCACGGCAGGCCCGTGCGGCCCGTGCTCGGAGCTGTACTACGACCTGCACCCGGAGCGCGGCGAGGCCGGCGCCGACCTGGGCGACGACGCGCGCTTCATCGAGTTCTACAACCTGGTATTCATGGAGAGCGACCGCGGCGCGGACGGCGTGCTGCGCCCGCTGGCCGCGCGCTGCATCGACACCGGCATGGGCCTGGAGCGCGTTGCGCAGGTGCGCGGGTCGCCGCCCGCCGTGCCTGGATCGGCCCTGCTCTGTCGCGTCCTCATATCAGAATAGCCCACTTCTGGCCGGTGCCTGGTGAAAAGCAAGCGTGCAGCTGGTGGCTCGCTGTGCTGCTGCCTGCGCGCTGTACAAATGCTGAGCAGAGTGGCGCTGTCGAGGTGGACGGGGCCTCAGGCGGCTTGCTGACTGCGTCCGCGGCTCCGCGGCAGATCCTGCAGGGCGTGCCGAACAACTACGAGACAGACCTCATCTTGCCCATCGTGGCGTGCGCGGCGCGCCTGGCCGGCCTGGAGTACGCCGCTGCCACGCCCAAGCAGCGCGCCGCACTCAAGGTCTCATTTCTCTACCCCGCAGCATGACACGTACAGCATGCCCTCTGCCAGTGCCTTACTTTGATCTGCTGCCTAGCACCTTGTCATGAGCCCGTGCTTGGCGCGCATGTCTCCCCACACCATGCTCCCAAAGGTGGTGTAGGACAGTGCCTGATGACGCGCACGTCGCACTCGCCCCCGCAGCTCCACCCCAGGGCGCGTGGGAGCGCGCCTGACGCGCATCTCTCGGTCTGTGTCGAGCAGGTCATCGGGGACCACACGCGCGCGTGCGTGTACCTCGTGTCGGACGGCGTGGCGCCCAGCAACGTCGGCCGCGGCTACGTGCTGCGGCGCCTCCTGCGCCGGGTGGTCATGAAGGTGCGGGACTTCACTTTCGGCCGGCACATGCAGCCTGCCGCTGTGTCAGGCGCAGCTGCAATCATGGCAGGGGGTTGTTTGCACTTCCCAGCGCGGCGGCGGCGGCGACAGAGCCAAACAGACCGCGGCTCGAGCTCGAGTCCCGTGCCGCATACCCTGGCCCCACATGATGTGTGATGCCGGCGCCCCACGTTGCACCAGCGAGGCGGCAGCTGCCGCTCGGCGTCCGCACCAAACGCGCCTGCGCGCGACGCAGGGGCGGCTGCTGGGCATCCAGAAGCCGTTTGTGTGCGACGTGGCAGCGGCGGCCGTCGCGCTCGCGGACGGCTGCGACCCGACGGTGGCCGGCAATGCGCCGCGCATCGCGGCCGAGCTGGGCCGCGAGGAGGCCAAGTTTGTGCAGACGCTGGAGACGGGTGCGCACCCTACTCTACCCCATCCCTATGCGCACGCCGCCGCCGCCGCCCGCCGCCTCCCGCCGCGACAGCGTGCGCGCTCGCTGCGAGTCTCAGGCAGAGGGGCGCCGCGCGGAAGGGGCCACCTTCCAAATTGCTGGCATGCTGGTGCATGGCTGGCGCGCGCCCCTGGCCCCTGCCTGCCCAGACGGAGCTCTGCCACTGTCTACACGCCGGTGCACAGGCTGCGCCCCTCTCTTCTTCCCTGCCGCACACGGGCGTACTGCTGTCAGCCATGCAGGTTTTTTTCTTTTTTTTCTTTTTTTTGGCAAGCCTCTGGTGCACCAGTTGGCGCGGCGAGGGCGCGCCCGGGCGGTTCAGCAGGCGGCGGCGCCGAGCGCCCACCCACGTCCGTGTGTGCCCTCGGCGTCAGCAGGCCTGGCGCCCTGCCGGCGCGCGCGCGCGGCCCGCTCAGCGCCCGGCGCCGCGCGCAGGCGAGAAGCTGCTGACGGCGCAGCTGGATGCAGCAGCGCGCGGCGCGGGCGACGGGGACCCGCCCGTGCTGGGCGGCGCGGCCGCCTTCGAGCTCTATGACACGTTCGGCTTCCCGCTGGAGATCACCGCAGAGCTGGCTGCGGAGCGGGGCGTCCAGGCGCGCGGCCCGTCGCGCTTGCGCCTACCCCAAGCGCGCGCTCTTCTCGGCCCTGGCTTGCAGCAACCCCAATCCTGCCCTACCCTATCATTTGTGGCAGCGTCGCATCTAATCCTGGCTCCAAACCCACAGGTGGACGCGGCGGGCTTTGCGGAGGAGATGGATGCGCAGAAGGCGCGCGCCAAGGCGGCCGCGCGTACGGTCGACCTGACGGCCGCCGGCCGGCTGGGCGCGCTGGCGGCGGAGCTGGGCGCGTCCGAGTTTGTCGGCTGGGAGCGCATGGAGGCGCCGGGCACCATCATCGCCATCCTGCGCGGCGGCGAGCCGGTTGACGCCGCCTGCGAGGGTGCGCGCGGCTCCAGCGCGACCGAGGCGTGCTTGCAGGACTCTCGACAGCGCAGCGCGGATGAGTGTGTATGCATGCACACGCTGTGAGGCTGTGCGTCGGTTGATCGGCATGCATGTCCTCACGGTATCATGCGCCGTCGTGCCTGTCACTGCAGCGGGAAGCCAGCACAGCCCTCCTGCTGGTTGGTCGTTTCAAGCAAGGTCCAGCTTGGCTAGCAGGCCATAATGGGAGGCCGGCGGCGCACACGTGCGCAGCACCGCTGTGCTGAAGACGCACCGTTCCAAACGCTTGCATGACGGCGGCAGAGGAGGCTCGTCTGTCGAACGCACTGGCCACATACTAAGTGGCGGTTAGAAAGCTCCTGGTGCTGCTCTTCATCCTAGCCCTGACCCCGTGATTGCAGGCGAGGCCGTGGGCGTCATACTGGACCGCACCCCGTTCTACGCGGAGTCGGGCGGCCAGGCGGGCGACACCGGGACGCTCACCGCGGCGCCCGCGCGCGGCGCGGAGGCCGGCAGCTGTGGCGCTGATGCGGACGGACACACTGACGCGCACGGCGCGCCGGAGGCCGTTGTGCGGGTTGGCGACACGCAACGCGGCGGCGGCGGCGCGCTGTTCGTGCACGAGGGCATCGTGGAGGCGGGCGTGCTGCGCATCGGGCAGGAGGTGCGGGCGCCGGCCGCCCTGCCCTGCACCTGAAGCGCCAGAAGCTATGCTGTCCAGGCACGCTCGTAAATTTTTGTTAAATGTGCACAAGGGCGGGCATGCGGCGGATGTCCTGATGCATCAGTGAGGGGGCCGATGCTCAATACTGTGGTCCAAGGCGTTGCAGACTCAGCAGATGTCGCCAGACAGCGCTCCGCTTGCAGGACGCGCTGCGCTCTGTGAGATGCGGGCCGCAACTGTGCAGCGCTGCCGGCGGCCAGGTGGCGGCGAGCGTGGAGACGCAGCGGCGCGCGGGCGCGCGCGCGCACCACACCGCGACACACCTGCTGCAGGCCGCGCTCAAGCGCGTGCTGGGCGCTGACGTCTGCCAGCAGGCGCGCCCCCGGCTCGCGCCTGCTCGGCCGGCGCGGCCATGTCGCTCCGCGCCGCGGTCCTCGCCCTTTGGAACAGCCAGGCCCCGCCGCGCCTGCGCTGCACGGCAGGCCTGACTCGTCTGAGCAGGGTAGGGTTTAACCCTTTATCCAAACCCTAGCCTGACGCGCCCAGGGTGGCGCGCGCGCGCCGGCAGGGGTCGCAGGTTCAGGCGGACCGGCTGCGCTTCGACTTCAACCTGCCGCGCGGCATGAGCGACGAGGAGGTGGCGCGCGTGGAGGCGCTGGTCAACGGCTGGGTCGCCGCCGACCACGCGCTGACCACGCGCACGGTGCCGCTCGCCGAGGCCCGGGCCGCCGGCGCGTGCCCTCTCCCGCGCCGCCCGCCCCCGCTTGCGCTCTGGCGCCTCGGGCGCTGCGCGCATTGCTTGTTCGTTGAGCCCGAGCACATAGGGCCGCTCACAGAGGCTTCAACCGCCTGTGCTGCGCCCCGCAGCCCGCACTGAGAGTGCTCGAAGATACAGGCGTCTGCGCGGGCGGCGTGCCCACCTGTCGCGCGGGCGCGCAGGCGCAATCGCCATGTTCGGGGAGAAGTATGAGGAGAGCGCGGTGCGTGTGGTGGAGGTCCCGGGCGTGTCCATGGAGCTCTGCGGCGGCACGCACGTCGCGCGCACCTCGCAGGCGTGGCCCACCACCCATCGTCACCCCCAGCAAACTCCAGTTGGCAGCTGGGCGCACGTTGCTGCAGCTGCGCGCCACGGGCTCGGCTGTGGCAGCGTCGAAACTCATTGCATCGTCGTGACCATCCGCTGTCGCTGGCACGGTCGGCGGCATGCCAAGATGCTGATCAAGCCCAGATGGCAGTCTGCATGGTCCTGCATTGAGACGGTCGCGAGCAGCGTCCAAGGTGGCAGGGGCGGACGCAGGGCGCTCGCTGTGCATGCCTCACATCCAGTGCTGACAGCACCTTGCCCCCACGCGCGCTGCGAGGCCTGCCGCCCTAACGTGACCCTAACGCACGCGCAGATCGGCGGCTTCAAGGTGCTGAGCGAGGCGGGCATCGCGTCGGGCGTGCGCCGGGTGGAGGCGGTCGCGGGGCCGGCCGCCGCGCGGCACCACGCGCAGTTGGACGCCGTCGTGCGCGCGCTCGCCGGGCAGCTGCGCGTGCGGCCGGAGGAGCTGCCGGCGCGCGTGGCGGGTGCGCGCGGGCGCCAGGGCTGAGAGCCTGGTGTTCTTCGGGCGTGAGCGTCACAGATGGAGTGTGGTTTCCACACATGCTCTGCGTCGGTCCCGTGAGCGTGGGCGCAGGCTCGATTGCGAGCTGCCCCGGAATGTCAGCCCGCCCTTGCTCGTCTTGCCAGAAAGCGTCTGCGCAGCCTGATCGTCAAGCATATTCAGCGAGTGAGGCTCACTCAAAGACGAGGCGTCGGCCCCGCGCAGCACTGGCGGAGGAGGCGCGCGGCGCGGTCCGGGACGCTGCGGAGCTGCACGGCCAGCTGGCGGCGCTGCGCGCGCGCGAGCTGGCCGCGCAGGCGCGGCCCGCGCCCGGCGGCGCGCCCATGCTCGTCGCGCGCCTGGACGGCGTCGCCGCCAAGGACCTCTCGGCGCGCGCCTTTTGGCCCTTGGGTTTGGCTTTTGGAAGCAGGTTCTCCCAGCCTGTTGCGCTCTGCGGGGGTGCGAGGGGAACACGTTACGGGCGTTGGCGCTGGTGCGGAGCGTGCACGATTGCGCTGTGCTCGGCCATAGCCCGCATGCACTGCTGCAGCGCCTGCGCTGAAGCAGGCGAGCGCACTAGAGTGTAGCCCAGCAAGCCTACGCCATGGCGTGACATGCAGCGGCGGCTGTGTTACATGCGTGGCTGGACGATGCGGGCGCGCCTCCAGCCAGTGGTGCATTGCGATGTCGAGATGGTGTCCGCATTTGCAGCTATTTGAGTGGCCGCTCACCCTCTTGGGCTTTCGAGGCTTTTAGACCCTGCTCGCGCCCCGGCAGGAGGCGGCGGCGGGCCTGCAGGCGCAGCTGGGCGATGCGGCCGCGGTCGTGCTCGCCTCGCACGCCGATGGCAAGGTCGCAGTTGCGGCGGCAGCGGGGCCCGGCGCGGTCGGCGCCGGGCTCAAGGCCGGCGCGTTTGTGGGCGCGCTGGCCAAGCGGTTTGGCGGCGGCGGCGGCGGCCGGCCTGCGCTCGCCACCGCCGGCATCAAGGGCGGCGCCGCGCTCGTGCCGGACGTGCTGGCGGCTGCGGAGCAAGCGCTTGCGGAGGCGCTGGGCTGAGCGGCGCCGGCGCGCGATTGAGCTAGGGTTTGGGTGGGCTGGGGTTTGGGCATGGAGGCACTCTGCCCTGAGCGTGTTCGCTGCTGTCGTCCTCGCCGCGGATATGCGTATCATGCCATCGTGGCCTGCGCGCGCACAGCGCCTGGCTGGCTGGCTGGTATGAACAGCAGGCCTCTCTAGCTGTGCGCGCTACGTACTGCGGTGCATTATTTAATGACGCTGGTAATTGGCGCATGGGGTTTGGTGCGAGGCGGTGAGTGCTGATCTGGCTGCGCTCGGAGCACTGCCAGAGCCACTGAGAGATGGTGGACTGCCACTGTATGTATATGAGCTACCTGCACACCGTTCAGTATGCCACGGGTTGTCCAGGGACAAGGACGACGGGCGGAGTGCGTATGCAAGCACACTGTTGAGGGCTCGTCGGAGTGTGTTTACAGGCGATGGTGACAACATGATGTATCATCGATACGTCCGTCCTCAGCGCTGCAACATGAAGCTGCTGCAGCGTGGCTACGGTATGGAGAGCAAGGTACATGCCACCCAGCGAAAATGGCCCCACGTGCCAGTCCAGGTCGCAGCTCCGTGCAGCGTAGAAGGCGGGTGCTACAGTGCAGACAGCAAACGCTTCGGCATGACTAGCACCAGCTACTGCGCAAGGCCGCAACAGAGGGAGCAATGCTCCCGGAGCATTGAAAACGCGCCGCAAAGTACTTCATATCTATGCAAATACTTCCAACCCGCAATGCAGGCAAGCACACTTGGTACGAGAACCAGCCATGGATGTGATGACTTCCAAGCTGAGCAACCCTACACATGCAGGAGCGGCGCTGCGCGCGCCAGGCGCCATGCATGGAGCAGCGCCGCACCCTTCTTGCGCAGGTCGGGCTTGCCCTTCTTGACGGTGGCCATCACCATGTCGCCGCACATGCTCGCACAAGTTTCAGATCATGAAATTAGCTGCCAGTCTGTCATAATATCACCACTAAGATAGCGCATCTGCAAGCGTCGCTGTCATAGCGAGAAGCGCTGACAGCACTGCTCGCACAAGTATCTTCAGGAATAACACCGAACCATCTTCTTAAGGGCACGCTCTGAACGCATGCGTGCTATGGCACGGGATTCCACCTAGGTCAGTTGGAATGGCCGGCAGTGGCGGGCCCTAAACCGTCTGTGCAGCCAACGCTGCGGTGCGTATTTACCCCACTCTGCTGGACCCAGCAGCACTGGCATGGGTATCCTTGCATGCGTCAATGTCGAGATGGAAAGACCGCACAAACCATGCCACCTGTGAAATGCAAACAACTTGGCAGTTGTCCGAAGAAATTGTCCTTCAGCCGATTATTTTACCAGTCGCCATTATCAGGCACCCGGATGCGCCGGATGCCGCGCGCCTGGCACTGGCACCCGCGCCTGAACACTTACAGCGCCGTGGCCGCGCGCAGTTCTGGAGACTGCAGGATGCAGCGGTGCGTGCCTGCCCTAGGCACCTCGGGCCGGAGCAGGTGTGACCTGCCCGAGGCCTGCCCTGCACATGGTTCAGGGCCAGGGACACTAGCAGACCACTTGCGCTGGACCCTGGGCGGGCCGCGCTTGGCAGGCCGCTCGGCGCAGCGGACATGTGGCGAGCTTCAGGCCGGGCGGCGGCACGGCGGGGCGCCCGGGCGGAGGCGCGGGTGTGCCGCTGGAGCTGGCGGCCTAGGTCGTGGGCCATTGCTGCTGGGCGAGCTGCCGCCCCAGGATACAGGATGCGGCGTCGGCGCGGGGCCGCCTCAGGACCTGACGCTGCGCGCGAGCGCAGGTCAGGGGTCGGCAGGCTCCCAAGATCAGCGAGCAGGTTTTAGACCTTGGAATTCAAAGTAATGTCTGCATCTCAGGCGCATGCCTTCCGCGTCAGGCAGGCCTGCTAACAGGCAGCAGCATGTTCTAGCTCTTGCTAGCTCTTGCTAGCTCTTGCTCAGCCTTACCTGATGGTAAGTGCCACAATTACAAGCTCCTGGGGCACCAGGGACTCGCGCTCCAAGCGGAGAGCAGGGCGGGGAGCCGGGAGCACGGGCGTGCGCACGTGGCAAAGCGCTGCTACGGCGGCGTCTGGCCCGAGCCGCCAGACGTACGCCTAGCTGCCCTCTCAGGTGCTGCTGCAAGAGGTGCAGAGAGGTGCAGCCCCAGCCCAAGCCACCTTGCGCACAGCGCCAGCCGGCGCCCTCACGTCGTCCGCCACCGCAGCTGCGGTCGACGCTGCAACTGCCACCGCGGCGTCCATCGCTGCTGTCCACGCTGCCGCCCCTCACCCGTGGTCAGAGCGCAGCAGCAGAGCCCCAGCAGCAGCGCATGCGTGGTCAATGCTCATATTGCTAATGGCTGGCGGGATTGTGCCTGCAGGCATATCACTCCAGCTGTGAGCCGCATGCGGCTCAACAAGCTGAGTAATACATGCTGCTTTGGTGGTGTTGCACATTGCCATACAGTGCAGAAGATGGGCTAGATGGGCTTGCTGGCAACATGGAGTGGAGTTCTTTGTGTGGTGCAAAAGGCGCAAGGAGTGGGATGCGAGTCACAGAGTAGGCCTGCGACAACCAGGTGCCCACCCAGGTCAGCTCGACGAGCCTTCCTGCCGATACTGCGTTGGCGCGTCTGTGCGTGCTGTGCGGTCCTGCCACTGACGGTGTGCTTATGTTCCGCGATAAGGATACGTAACGACCATCTGCTTGCAAGGCTCTGCCTTTCGGCGCAGCGTCAAACCTGCTTCATTGCTGATAGTCGGGCGTCACGCCCGACCCGACATTTTGTGAGATTATGTGCTAGGGTATGAAGCCGAGGCTGCACAGCTGTGTGGGCAGTTTACAGCAAACAAAGCAGCGCCCAATCTCTGCGCAGCAGCCCCTTGCCGTAGCACGTGTTAGATCAGCTTCCTCACACATAGGTCCCAGCCGGTCAGCTGCAGCATTCTGACAACAGGTCAGGTCAGGCACGGACGCAACGACACAGGATGCCGGCTGGCGCCACACGCTGCCCTGTGCAGCCCATGCAAGAAGGCAGACCAACGCCCTGCTCTACGTCCAGCGCCTGCGCAGGCCGCGCCGCAGCAGCGCGAGCAGCTTGGCCAGGCGCCGGCGCCGGCGCGGGGCGCGGCGCTCCGGCGA
>JAABUP010007114.1_pt1 | contig 15293 bp, 12 predicted proteins | sample 5559201 | NCBI WGS metagenome assembly JAABUP01 (sample SAMN10711887, study PRJNA513373) | rock metagenome | isolation source: Antarctica rocks | place: Antarctica
AACGTTGACCCGGGGTTTCCGTATGTGTTCGTGGCCCAAAGGGCGTTGTACTTGCTGTCGTAGACCACAAAGTTGCGTCCTGCATCAAGGCGGACGCCCCTGGGTTCCCGTATGTGTTGCTTGCCCAGCGCGCGGTTCCGGTTGTGTCGTACATAATGAGGTTACCGTCATCTTGCATGACCAGTTCCCATGCCGTAGTGGGATTAACGAGCTTATCGTTAGTGTTCAGCCGCTGGTTCGCGGTAAGTTGAGGCGGCGGTACGGTTTGCCCTGCTACAGAGTTAGTGAACGCCGACAGTCCTTGTTTCGCAACACCCGTATTGTCGAGTAACCCGAGTCGCCCTCGGCATCATCCTGCCGTTCGTAGTTGAAGACTGGGCCCGCGTAGCTGGCCGAGTTAGCATGTGAGAATGCCTGGGTAATTGACGCCGCCTGAATGCTTGACTATACGCCGGGTATCCATTTGTTGTTCCCGTTGGGGAACCGAACTCGGTAATCCAAATCTTCTTGCCGCCGTCGCCATTTGCTGCCATTATCGACGAGAGGCACGCGGATACCCCAATATTGGCGCATCCTGAAGTGGGCCAGCCCATGGGGAGATACTGCCACGGGTTGTACGTGGGGTCATTCGTGTCTGGGGTGCTGGGATAGGCGCAGGGGTGGTCGCCGACCGCGTCCATGTATCCGGACGCGCCGGCGCTGTACATATCAGTGAGGTAGGTGTAAGGCTCTTTGCTGCCGCCCGCGGGTGCCATACCGCCCGAGATGCGAACTCCGCTTCGGTCTCGAGAACCCCGGTTTGACGCAGAAGCTGGAGCTGCTCACAACGCAACCCGGGCTGATGAAACCGACGGTCGCGAGTCCGCAGCCAGCTCCTCGGCAGCAGCGGACCCAGATGGACCTGACCGGGCACCTGCGGGAGCGCGAAGGCGACAGACTGCCCATGTAGCCCCAGGGTCAATTCAAAGTTGATGATGTTGTGACTGGTGTGATCGATCCGTGATCGAGGAGGTGGAGCAGTTGCTCGACTTGTCGGGCCGGGGTTCGGGTGGCGGCGGTGATGCTGGCGGTGGGTGTGGGCGGTGCGGATCTGGCCGATGGCGATGTTGCGCCGGGTGGCCATGACGCGGGGGCCGGTGCCCGTGCGAACCTGGGAGCGGTCTTCGTCGAAGGTGGTGTCACGCACGTGGTGGACCCGGTTCTCGGTGGCCCCGTGGCCCCGGATGATCTGCCCGAGTTGGGCGGCGGTGACGTGCTGCCAGTCCAGGTTGGTGACCGCGTACACCGTCTCGCGGCTGGTGACTCCGCTGACGGTATGTGTGCGGTTACGGGTGAGTCGGGTGACGAGCCGGGCCTGCGGGAAGCCGATCCCGGCCTTGATCGAGACCACTTGCAAGGTGCGGGTCTCACGCCGGTCGTGGCCCTTGTCCTGGACCTGGTCGGCGATCAATACTTTCGACCAGGGCAAGGCCGCGAGTTGGTCGGGCAGGCTCGGCCGGTTGCGTTTGACGATGAACACGTACTTCCCGCCGTGCCGGTGCAGATGCCGGGCGTTCGCCTTCTTGGGTGTGTAAACCATCGGCGGTGACCACCACGTCAGTGAGGTCGAGCAGGTCCAATACTGTTGCGAATGCGGCGATCTCATGGCCCTTGGTCGTGGTGGGGACCTGCCTGAGCGGGGTTCCGGTGGCGTGCTCGACGGCGGAAAGAAGGTGCACCCGGGCACCGCCGGACTGCTTCGCGCCCCGGCAGGTCTTGCCGTCCACAGCCACCGCCCGTAACGCCGGCGAGTTCTGCGGCGGTGGGGTGAGAGCGGCCAGCACCGGAACGTCGTGCCCGGGTGTCACCTGACGCGCCAGGAGTGCATCAGCGACCGGAATCAGGAGAAGATGCAGGTGCGGGCACGGCAGGTCTCCAATCGATCGCCATGGACGTTAAGCACCCTCAACGATCCCGGCACCGGTCGTGCCCGCCCCGCGTCTACACGCCCCCGGCGTGTCTAGCCCCACGACACGCCGTCGACCGACTTTGAACAGGCCCTGGGCAACCAGGCATCCTCACTCACACCAATTCGCGGTCGTCCTTAGTAAAAATAAAATCCACCGAGCACGGCAATAGTGAACGGAGCGGCGGAACTTTTTGCAGGACAAGATAGTAGATAGTCTCTAAAGGCGCTCGATAGGTTGTGGTAGGTGCCGCAATACGTTGCACTTGAAGACCGGCGTCCTTCGCAAGATCGTTCATGCGCTGAACACGCAGCAGGTCCTCCTGCACGACCGGACGTTTACGATTAACACGCTTCAAGGCCCGCTCGTAGACAAAGTCGCGACAAGCGGGTTCATGCAAATAGAGGGCGCGTCCTCCGGGCCTCAAGACCCGCGCCAGCTCGTGCAGAGTTCGACGATGAGCTCCGAAATGGTGCGCCGCCGCGAATGCAAACACCACATCGAAGGATTCATTGGCCACCGGAATGTCGTAACTAGGACACGCAAATGAATCGGTTATTTTGACGTCGAAAACTCTTTCCCACTCCGGCAGCGAAGCTACGGCGGCGGAGCTTATGTCGGAGGCTACGATCTGCTCAATGGCGGGGAACATGCGAGCAAGCATGCACGATACCCAGCCCTGACCACCGCCGAGTTCAAGCACATGACTGGCTGAGCCGAAGATCTCGCCATACGTTTCAAACTTTTCGAGCACGACGCGGGCTTCGGACATCTTGTTGGTGAACGCATCTAGTGAACGCGCTCCTGGCGATTCCGTCGCCGAGTTTGTCCAGAAATCGATCTCTAGTCGCTCGCGACGTTCCTGCTCGGTTGCCATGGCGCCCAATCTAGACCCGATCCGCGCTAGCAGCGCTACCGCGAGTTAGACCCGATACCGCTTAGTTGGACTTACTTCTGTGTAGTTTGGCGGCTTACCGTGCCGGCTGGCAGAAGCCGCTCTCGAATCGTCGCTTGTCGGAGCTGGGGTCGGTGGGGGTGCTGACTCGGGTGTGCCCTCCGGCGTTGATCGATGACGTGATCGCGCAGGCGGGCCGGACCGAGCAGCGCAACGGGGGTGGTACGAGGACGTACTGAGCCTGGATCCACCGTTGATCTTCGCGGTGTCGGTTAGTCGATCTTCTGGTGGTCGGTGTGTTGTGTGGGCGTGGTGGGGCTGCCGGTCTGTTCGGTTCTTCCACTGTGCTCTCCGGTCGGGCCCTGCTGGTGCGGTGGTTAGGCTGCGGTGGGGAGGGGGTCGTGCAGGCTGTGTAGGGACAGCTCGTTGAGGCCGGGTTCCCAGGGCCAGTCGCGGGGTAGGTGCAGGGTCTGGTGGTGGGCGGAGTGCGTGGCTCGGGCCGGGGTGGTGATCAGGTGGGCGCGCAGGGTGGCGGTGCGGGCCCGGGTGTGGCGCCGCCGGCGAGGGTGCCGGCGGCGTTGGTGAGGTTGTCGGCGATGGCGGCGCAGGTCAGCCAGGCGGCGTTGGCGGTGAAGACCCTGAGGGCAGGTGCGAGCGGGCCGTTCTTCGACTCGGCGATGATCTGTTCGATGATGGTGTGGTCGCGGTGGGTGGCTTCGGCGGCCAGCATCGCCTCGCTGCTGTCGGTGAACACGGCGTGGTAGCGGTAGGCGGCGAACAGCTCGCCTTGGCGCCCGTGGCTGGCCGGTGCGGTGGCGGGGTTGAGGCGCCGCACGCGGCGCACGATCAACCGGGCGGGGACGTGCACGCAGCGGCGGCGGCTGGTGAACGCGGTGAATCCGATCTCGGCGACTTCGGCGTCGGAGACCCACCGCTCCTCGTCCTCGTCGTAGATCGCGTTCGGGTAGCGGATCGGGGTCCAGCCGCTGTCGGGATCGTGGTGATCGCCGCGAACACGGTCGTGGCGGGCGGTGCCGAGAACCGGGCTCCGGCCCGGCGGCATGCTGCGACGATGTCGTAGCCGTAGTAGGCCGAGTCCGCCCGGACCAGGATCAGCCCGGTCGCGCCGCACCGGCGTGCGGTGGCCAGGGCATCCAACAGTTTCCCGGCGCCGCGGGCGGAGTTGGTGGAGCCCTTGCGCAGCCGGGTCGCGATCACCGGCGCCGACAGCGTCGTGGACACGACCGCGAGCAGCGCGTTCAACCCTTTTACACCGCTGTAGCGGCGCCCGTCGCCCTGCTTGGCGTAGCCGTAGGTTTGGCGCACGGTGTCGTCGATGTCGAGGAACGTCACCGCCCCGGCACCGGGGTAGCAGCGGGGTGGCGGCGACGGCGTCGAGTTGGCGGGCTTGCCCGAACCGGAACAGCCGCAGGAACGAGCCCAGCGTGGACGGCGCCCGGACTTGCTCGAAGACTCGCGGCATGCCGCCGTGCCGTAGCAGGTCCATGTCGTCGATGCAGTCCGCGCCCCAGATCATCCCCGCGACCACTGCGGTGATCTTCGCGGCCCCTACGGTCCGGCGTCGAAGTCGGCGATCCCCCAGGCCGGGCAGCGGCTCGAGTCTGAGCCGATAGCAGCGTTGTTCATGCGAGTCGCCAATCCACTCGCCATCGACGGCACCTGTTTGGACGTTGCAGACACGGTCGAGAACGACATGTTCTTCGGCCGGCCGGGGGAACAAAGGCGAGCGGGGGGCGTTCCGGCGGTCGCGGATCGTGGCGCTTGCCGAGTGCGGCACGCACGTGGTGTTTCGCCGCGGAGATCGGCACCTACTCATCGGCTGTAACCACACTGTGACCAGAAGAGGGCACTTGATCGATCAGGAAACCTTCCGTTCACCTGTGACGTGGAATACGTTGTTGCTCACAACATTCACCAGCGCCGGTGGGGGCCGTCGCTGTTGCCGTCTCCTGACGACCGTCTGGAGCGGCCCCCATCGAAAGGATCGTTCATGCGCAGCAAATCTTCGGTGGCCGTCGCGGCGGGTGCCAGCCTCGCCCTGCTGCTCTCCGCCTGTGGCGGCAACAGTGCGAGTTCGGGGGCGCCGGCCAGTTCGTCTGGAGCGCCCGCCGCCAGCGGCACGGCCGCGGCCGGGGCCACCGTCGGGGTGATCTTGCCCGACACCAAGTCCTCCTCCCGATGGGAGTCCCAGGACCGCCCCTTGCTGCAGAAGGCGCTCACCGCAGCCGGGCTCAAGCCCATCATCGAGAACGCGGAGGGCGACACCACCAAGTTCTCCTCCATTGCCGACTCGATGATCACCCAGGGCGCAAAGGTAATCCTGATGGCCAACCTGTCCTCGCAGAGCGGTGCCGCGGTGCAGAAGAAGGCCGCCCAGGCCGGTGTGGTCACCATCGACTACGACCGCCTCACGCTCGGTGGCTCGGCCGGGTACTACGTCTCCTTCGACAACACCAAGGTGGGCCAACTACAGGGCCAGGGTCTGGTGGATTGCCTGGGCACCAAGGCCGGCGCCCAGGTCATCCAGATCGACGGCTCTCCGACCGACAACAACGCCACCCTGTTCAAGAACGGTGCGCTCACCGTCCTGCAGCCCAAGTACGACTCGGGGGCTTACAAGCTGGTCGGTGACCAGGCCATCGCCGAGTGGGACAACCAGTTGGGCGGCAAGACCTTCGAGCAGCTGCTCACCGCCAACGGCGGAAAGGTCGACGGCGTGCTCGCCGCCAACGACGGGCTGGCCGGAGCGGTGATCACCGTGCTGCAGAAGAACGGCCTCAACGGCAAGGTCCCGGTCACCGGCCAGGACGCCACGCCGGCCGGTCTGCAGTCCATCCTGCGTGGAGACCAGTGCATGACCGTCTACAAGGACGTGCAGAAGGAGGCCGCAGCGGCCGCCGACCTGGCGATCGCGCTCGCCAAGGGCGACACCGCCAAAGCGACCTCCATCGCCACCGCATCCTCCGACGACGCCACCGGCAAGCGTCAGGTGCCTTCGGTGCTGCTCACCCCGCAGACCATCACCAAGGCCAACGTGCAGGACGTCATTGCCGGGGGTTCGGTCACCAAGGCCCAGTTGTGCACCGCTGACGTGGCTGCGCTGTGCACGGCGGCCGGCATCTCCTGATTCACCGGGCCTGGATCAACTGGGCCTATGGGCCTGATTCGACTCCTCCGGGTGCGCGCCGCCGCGGCGCGCACCCGGAGGGTTCCATCCGAGCATCTCCGTCCCCCACCACGTCTGCGGAGGCACCGTGAACGAGCCGATCCTGGCGCTGCGCGGCATCAACAAGAGCTTCGGCCCGGTCCACGTGCTGCACGACGTCGACCTCGTCGTGCGGGCCGGGGAGGTCACCGCACTCGTCGGTGACAACGGGGCCGGCAAGTCGACGCTGGTCAAGTGCATCGCCGGCATCCACTCCACCGACTCCGGCGAGGTGCGCTTCGGCGGTGAGGCCGTCACCATCGCCAATCCTAGGGACGCTGCGGCGCTCGGGATCGAAGTCGTCTACCAGGACCTGGCGCTGTGCGACAACCTCGACATCGTGCAGAACATGTTCTTGGGCAGGGAGCGCACGGCCACCGGCCTGCTGGACGAGGCTTCGATGGAGCAGGCCGCCCGCGACACCCTCGCCTCGCTGTCGGTGCGGACTGTCAAGTCGGTGCGCACCCCGGTCGCCGCGTTATCCGGTGGGCAACGCCAGACCGTGGCCATCGCCAAGTCGGTGCTGTGGGACAGCAAGGTGGTGCTGCTCGACGAGCCCACCGCCGCGCTCGGGGTCGCCCAGACCCGCCAAGTACTCGACCTGGTCCGCCGGTTGGCCGACAACGGCCTCGGCGTGCTGCTCATCAGCCACAACATGAACGACGTCGTGGAGGTATCGGACACCGTGGCCGCGCTGTACCTGGGTCGGTTGGCCGCCCAGATCCCCGTCTCGCAAACCAGCGTCGGGCAGATCGTCGAGCTCATCACCTCCGGCAGCTCCGGTGACCTGGGACTGGCGCGACCGGAGACGGTGACGATATGACCACCACCGCCACCGCGGCGTCGGACTTTTCCCGCGACAGCACTCAACGATCCCTGCGGGGATCCGGTGAGGACTACCTGGCAAGGCTGCGCGGCGGTGAACTGGGCGCGCTACCCGCCTTGGCGGGCCTGATCGTGCTGGTGATCGTCTTCAGCTCGCTATCCGCCTCGTTCCTGACGCTCAACAACGTGGCCAACCTGCTCGCGCAGGGCGCCGGAACCGCGCTGATCGCCATGGGGCTGGTGTTCGTGTTGCTGCTGGGCGAGATCGACCTCGCCGCCGGGACGGCGTCCGGGGTAACAGCTTCGGTGCTGGCGCTGCACTACACCCAGAACGGAAACCTGCTGGGGGGCATGGGAACCGCGGTCTTTGTCATCTTCTGCATCGGTTTGTTGGTAGCTGCCGGCCTTGCCGTGGCGACCCGGATCTGGGCGGGTGCGGCACTGGCCCTGCTGGGCCTGGTGATCGCGCTGATCGGTGCCCCGCCGAACCCCTTCCTGGAGATTGTGCTGGCGGTGTGCGTCGGCACCGCGATCGGCTGCATCACCGGCTTCCTCGTCTCCCGGGTGGGCATTCCCTCGTTCGTGGTGACCCTGGCGTTGTTCCTGGCCTGGGGTGGGGTGGTCCTGCAGCTCGTCGGGGTGGGGGGCACCCTGGGGCTGTCCAACAGTTCGGTGCTGTTCTCGGTGGCCAACGGCAACCTGCCGGTATGGGCCAGCTGGCTGTTGTTCGTCCTGGTTGCTGGCGGTTACGCGGCGCTCTCGTTGCTGCGCCAGCGTGGCCGGGTCCGTCAGGGCCTCGTCGCGGCACCCACCAGCCTGGTGCTGCTGAAGATCGCCGTACTGGTCGTCCTCGCTGGCATGGCGACCTACGCCATGACCATCAACCGCAGCCCGAACCCTGCGCTGCTGAGGATCGCCGGCACGCCCTACGTGGTGCCGATCGTGTTGGCGGTACTGATCGTGGGGACCTTCGTGCTGGATCGCACCACCTACGGGCGGCACGTTTATGCCGTCGGCGGTAACGCCGAAGCGGCCCGGCGCGCCGGTATCGACGTGCGCCGGATTCGGATGAGCGTCTTCGTGGTATCTGCAGCGATCGCGGCGCTCGGCGCCGTCGTGTACTCCTCCAAGGTGGGCTCGGTGGACCCGCAGGCCGGTGGCGGCAACACGTTGCTGTTCGCGGTGGGTGCCGCGGTGATCGGCGGAACTTCGCTGTTCGGCGGGCGTGGTCGCATCCGGGATGCGGTGATCGGGGCGGCCGTCATCGCGATCATCGAGAACGGTCTGCGACTGCTCGGTCAGCAGGCCTCGGTGGTGTCCATCGTGACCGGGCTCGTTCTGTTGCTCGCTGCCAGCGTCGACGCCATCTCGCGGCGCCGGTCACCCGCCGGGCGGTGACCACGTCGTGGCCGCGGCCGGCCGCGCACGCGGGCACCGGCGCCCGACCGGACGACCTGCGACGAGCCAATCGGGCGGCGGTGGTCCGCACCCTGCACCTGCGTGGTTCGACCAGCCGGGCGGTGCTCGCAGCCGATCTGGGGCTCAACCGCAGCACCATCAAGGCCGTGGTGGACGAGCTTGCCGCCGACGGGGTGGTGCGGGAGTCGCTGCCCGCTGACCGGCGTGGTGCAGGCCGCCCGTCGATGGTGGTCGAGCCGGTCGCGACGGCGGCCTGGGTGGTGGCCGTCGAGGCAAGTGTCGGGTGGCTGACCGTGGCCGCGGTCGGACTTGGTGGCACCGTGCTCAGCACACGGGGCGCTGGGCCGGTGCGCCGCGACGTGGACCCCGCCGAGCTCGTGGGACGGATCACCGACGCGGTGCACGCGCTCACCGTGGAGGTCGGCAGTATCCCCTCGGCTATCGGCGTGGCCGTGCCTGGCCTGGTCCGCGCCGGTGACGGGACGGTGCGCCGGGCGCCCAACCTGGGCTGGTCGGAGGTTCCGCTGGGAGCCATGCTGAGCGCCGCCACCGGTCTGGACGTGCGGGTGCGTAACGAGTCCGACCTCGGTGCGCTAGCCGAACACGTCCGCGGCTGCGCCCGCGACATCGACGACCTGGTCTTCCTCATGGCCGACGTGGGCGTGGGTGGTGGGATCATCTCGAGCGGGGTCAGCGTCGGCGGCGCCGGCGGCTATGCCGGGGAGATCGGCCACATGGTGGTGCGCAGGCAGGGCCGGGCGTGCCGGTGCGGGTCCCGAGGCTGCTGGGAGACCGAGGTGGGCGAGAGCGCCCTGCGCCGGGCCGTCGGCTTGGCCCCCGAAGCCGACCGCCCGCAGCTGCGCCAGGCGTTGGCTCGGTTGCGGACCGGGGCCGAACCGGTGCCCGAGGGCCTGGCGGAGTACGGCCAATGGCTGGCGCTGGGCGTGGCCAACCTGGTGAACCTGCTCGACCCGCAGACCATCGTGTTCGGCGGTCTGCTGGCCGACGCGCTGCCGCTGGTGTCCGGTGCCCTCAGCGAGCACCTGGCCACCGCTTGCCTGGTCGTCCGGCCCGTCCATCTGCTCACACTGCTGCCGTCGACGTTGGGCTCCGCTGGCCCGCTGCTCGGTTCCGCCGAGGTCGCGTTCGCCGCGGTACTGGACAACTACTAGGACAACTACTAGGGCAACGACCTGTCCCGCATTCCTTCGACCGAGACCGTTCGACCGAGACCGTTCGACCGAGACCGTTCGACCGAGACCGTTCGACCGAGACCCGAGGAGCGCCACGATGGCAACCCAGCCAACCCGCGAAGACAAGTTCAGCTTCGGTTTGTGGACGGTGGGCTGGCCGGCCCGCGACCCCTTCGGCGACGCCACCCGGCCGCCGCTGGACCCGGTCGAGTCGGTGCACCGCCTCGCCGAGCTAGGCGCCTACGGCGTGACCTTCCACGACGACGACCTGGTGCCCTTCGGCACCAATGCAGCCGAACGCGACCGGCTGGTCGCGCGCTTTCAGGCGGCGCTGGCCCAGACCGGTCTGGTGGTGCCGATGATGACCACCAACCTGTTCACCCACCCGGTGTTCAAGGACGGCGGATTCACCAGCAATGACCGCTCGGTGCGGCGCTTCGCCGTCCGCAAGGTGCTACGCAACCTGGACCTGGCAGCCGAGCTCGGGGCGCACACCTATGTGTTCTGGGGTGGCCGGGAGGGTTCGGAGACCGACTCCGGCAAGGACGTCCAGGCCGCGCTGGACCGCTACCGCGAGGCAATCGACCTGCTCGCCGGTTATGTCAAGGACCGCGGCTATGGCATCCGTTTCGCGATCGAGCCCAAGCCCAACGAGCCCCGCGGTGACATCTTGCTGCCCACGTTGGGCCATGCGCTGGCGTTCATCTGTTCCTTGGAGCACGGCGACATCGTGGGGGTGAACCCGGAGGTCGGCCACGAGCAGATGGCCGGGTTGAACTACTCCGCCGGCATCGCCCAGGCGCTGTGGGCGGGCAAACTGTTCCACCTCGACCTCAACGGCCAGCGCGGCATCAAGTTCGACCAGGACCTGATCTTCGGCCACGGCGACCTGATCAACGCATTCTCCACTGTGGACCTCATCGAGCACGGCGCGCCGGGAGGCGGACCCGGTTACGACGGCCCGCGGCACTTCGACTACAAGCCGTTGCGCACCGAGGACATCGACGGCGTGTGGGCCTCGGCAGCAGCGAACATGCGCACTTATCTGCTGCTCAAGGAGCGGGCCGCGGCATTCCGGGCGGACCCCGAGGTGGCGGCGGCCCTGGAGCAGGCCAAGGTGGCCGAACTGGCCCGCCCGACGCTGGCGGCTGGGGAGACCTACGCTGAGCTCATGGCCGACCGCAGTGCGTTCGAGGACTTCGACGCCGACACCCGGGGGGTGCGCGGGTACGGCTTCGTCCGGCTCACCCAGCTGGCGCTGGAACACCTGCTCGGAGCCCGCTGAGCATGACCCTGGTCGCCGGTATCGACTCCTCCACCCAGAGTTGCAAGGTGGTGGTCTGCGACGCCGGCACCGGGCGGGTGCTGCGGTCGGGATCGGCGCGGCACCCCGAGGGCACCGAGGTGGACCCGGCGGCGTGGTGGGCCGCGCTGGAACAGGCGGCTGCCGCCGCCGGGGGCCTGGACGACGTCGCCGCGGTGTCGGTGTCGGGTCAGCAGCACGGCATGGTGTGCCTGGACGCCGACGGGGCGGTACTGCGCCCAGCCCTGCTGTGGAACGACACCCGTTCGGCGGCGGCAGCGGCCGACCTGGTGGCCGAGCTCGGTGCCCAGGCCTGGGCCGACGCGGTGGGCACCGTGCCGGTGGCGTCGATCACCGCGGCCAAGCTGCGCTGGCTGGCCGAGCACGAACCCGAGCACGCCGCCAAGACAGCGGCGGTGTGCTTGCCGCACGATTGGCTGACCTGGCGGCTGCTCGGAACCGGCCAGTTGGGTGATCTCACCACCGACCGCAGCGACGCCAGCGGAACCGGGTACTACTCGGCCGCCGCCGGGACGTACCGGCTTGACCTGCTGGCGCGGGCGCTGGGCCGCGACGACGTGCTGCTACCACGCGTGCTGGCACCCTCCGAGCCGGCCGGGCGCACGAGCACGGGCGTACTGCTCGGACCTGGAACCGGTGACAATGCGGGCGCCGCACTGGGTCTCGGCGCGGGGCCGGGTGATGTGGTGGTGTCCGTCGGCACCTCGGGTGTGGTGTGCGCGGTGAGCACCACACCCACCGCCGACGCCACCGGAACCGTCGCCGGTTTCGCCTCCGCCACCGGTGAACACCTGCCGTTGGTGTGCACACTGAACGCAGCCCGGGTACTGGACGCCACCGCAGCGATCCTCGGTGTCGACCACGCGGAGCTGTCCCGGCTGGCGCTGAGTGCCGCGTCGGGCGCTGGCGGCCTGGTGGTGGTGCCCTACCTGGAGGGTGAACGCACCCCGAACCGGCCGGACGCCACCGGGGCGGTACACGGTTGGACACTGGCCACCTCCACCCCGGCGCACCTGGCCAGGGCCGCAGTGGAGGGCCTGCTCTGCGGGTTAGCCGACGGCCTGGACGCACTGGGTGCGCACGGCGTGCCGCTGCGCCGGGTAGTGCTCATCGGTGGTGGGGCACGGTCGGCGGCGGTCGCAGCGACCGCCCCGGTGGTGTTCGGCCGGCCGGTGCTGGTGCCGCCCCCTGGCGAGCACGTGGCGCTCGGTGCGGCGCGGCAGGCCGCCTGGGTGGCGGCCGGCACGGAATCGCCCCCGGTGTGGGACTCCTCTGCTACCGCTCGCTACGAAGCCGAGCCGGACGCCGGAGTGCGGGCTCGTTATGCCCAGGTGCGCGATCTCACCGCAGCCCGATGAGCGATCCGGCGTCGGTGAGCGACAGGCCGGAACGGGCCGTACCCGGTGAGGATCAACTCGAGTGGTTGGTGTTGGTCTACAAGGTGCCCTCCGAGCCGACCCGGTTGCGGGCCACCGTGTGGCGACGACTCAAGGGCCTCGGCGCCATCTACCTGCAGAACTCCGCCGCAGCGCTGCCGGCGGGCGTGTCGGCCGAGCGGGCGCTGAAGAAGCTGCGGCACGAGATCGTCGACATGTCCGGCACTGCCATCCTGCTCCGGAGCACGCTGCTGGCCGGGGGGGCCGCGGTGTTCGAGGCGTTTCAGGCCGCACGCGACGACGAGTACGACGAGATCGTCGACAAGTGCCAGGACTTCCTCGCTGGGATCGAGAAGGAGTTCACCGCGCAGCACTTCAGCTTCGCCGAGCTGGAGGAGAACGAGGTGGACCATCTCAAGTTGGTCAGCTGGCTGGCCAAGGTCCGCTCCCGCGACGTGCTCGGCGCCCCCGGCCGAGGGCCGGCGGAGGAAGCGGTCAGCTCGTGCGGGCAGGCGCTGGAGGGCTACGCCGCCCGGGTCTACCGGGAGGACCCGGAAGGCCAGTAACGCCCTAACCAGTCACCGGGGTGGACTCCGGCAACGGATCGGGCGGGCGCGGCCGGCGCAGGATTTCCCGGGCAACGCTCAGCGGTGCCAGTCCCGCTTCCCGGGCAGTGGCATCCAGTTGCGCCCGGGCCAGCTGCGGGGTGTGGCCTCGATCGATGAGTACCCCCACCGCCTGATTCAGCGTCGAGATGTCTGCCAGCCCGGTGCTGGCAGCGGCCGTGCCGCCTGGTGCCAGGTCAGCGTCGAGCACCACCTCGCCGGATCGCAGCCCAAGGCGATAGGTGACATCGGCGGCGAGGTCCACCAACGCACCAGGGGTGGCGGCGTGGAACACGATCTCGCTGCCCGCGTCGGTGCCGTCGGCGGCAGGCAACGGCACCCGCGCCGAGGTAGCGCATACCGGGTCGCCCTCGACGGTGGACATGATGAACGGGTAACCGTCCACAATCAACGTCAGGCGCAGGCCGAGAAACGAGTTCACCGCGACCGCGGCGCTCACGCCCAGCTGGTCCACCAACGTCACCAGGTCTGCTTCGGGATCTTCCAGCGCTGCAGTCAGGACGGCCAGATCGGCCATCAACGCTCGGGCGACCTCCATCGGAATACTCCGGGACGTCCCGAACGCCGTGATCGTCGTGCCAGGCTCCGCACGCGGCAAGGCGCAAGGTGCGGTGTCCAAGGCCAGAGGCGGGTCGGGACCCGTGTCTTTCGGCTCAGGGAACTGACGCTACTCCTCTCACTACCGTAGTGGGTGAGGGCAGGACCTCTCACACAGATAGCGCTGCGTGCCGCGTCAGTGGTCAGTGGTCGGTGTGCCGCCGCGCCCGTGCCCGGCGCACCGCCTCGTCCACGGTCAGCGAGGCGACGACAGACAGCTTCCGGTTCTCGTTCTGACTGATCGTCCGAAGCTTGGCGAATGCCTCGTCCGGACTACAGCCCGTGCGGCTCATAACGATCCCCAGGGCGTAGTCAATGGCAGCCCTACTCTTCAACGCAGTCTCGAGCTGCGCTGCCAGCAGCAAGGCCTGATTCAACACCTGCGCGTTCTGCACGGAGATCGCGGCCGGCACCGCGAACAGCTCGCCGAGCTCGGCGGCGCGGTCGTCAAAGGCATGCGGTGCCCGGGCGTAGATGTTCATCGCGCCCAGCACCCCGGCGGGCACCAGCAGCGGCAGTGACAGCGCACTGTGTACGCCGAGACGGCCAACGCGGGGGCCGAACAGGGGCCAGAGGAGGTCCTCGCCGAGGGAGCCAGAGCGTACGGTTCGGCCTTCCGCGGCCGCGGTGATGCAGGGTCCTTCGCCGATGCCGTACTGGATGTCGTCGACCTCCCGCACGAAATCCGCCGTCGAGACGATCGTGTCCGGCTTACCCTCCTGGAGCAAGGTCAGGCCGGCGCCGTCGGCACCCGGGATCGCGCGCACCGCAAACGCGGCCACCTGGGTGAGCATGGCAGGCAAGCTCATCAGCCCGGTCGCTAGGCGCGCCAGGTCGGCGAGGCTGTCCTTGAGGTCGGCATCCTCGGCGTCGGCTCGGCTCGGCGTGTTGCTTTGCTCTGTTGGTGTGACTGACATCGGTGCCGCCGTCGTCATTGGCCTGTCCGGGCGTTGCGTGCTAACGATCACTCTACCCGCAGGGGCCGTGACCGCCGTCGGGCAAGCCGGTGTGGGGTTAGAATTGTGTTCGGTTCAGACCGTGAGCCCGCCACCACCGATTGCGGTGCGTGCGCAGCGGGACGTCGGTGCCCGCGCCGAGGCGCGTCAGCAGGGCGGCGAACGATGCGTGCAATGTCATGAACAAGGTCGCATCCCGCGCGCGGGCCAGCTCCTGCAGCAGGCCCTGGGCCTCCTGGAACGACTTCTGGTCGTCGTCGTTGCCGTAGACGGTGTCCACGAGCTTGATCCTGGAGTTCGCCGGCTTGGCGAGCTCGGTCTTCATGGCGGCGATCCAGGCGTTCTGGTTGGTGGGGTTGGCCGTGGCGGAGAGGATCGCGATCTCGCCGGAGCCGCCGATCTGGTCGCTGGCCATCTTCACCAACGTCTGGCCGATGCCTTCGGTGGTGGCTTGGTTGATGAAGACGTCGCGGCAGTTGGGTGAGGCGTCGGAGTCGAAGGCGACGACCTTGATCCCCGCGGCGCGGGCCTGGTTCAGCGAGGGGCACACCGCGTTCGGGTCGTTGGCGGCGATGGCGATGACGTTCTGCTGCTGTTGGATCAGGGTGTTGATGTAGCTCACCTGGGAGGAGGCGCTGGCGTCGCTGGGCCCGACGAGCTTGTACTGGCCCTTGAGGGCGCCCACGGCTTTCTCGCCGCCGCCCACCTCGATGTCGGTGTACGGGTTGTTCAGCTGCTTGGGCAGGAAGGCGATCTTCAGCCCGTCCTTGGTGGGGGCGCCGGGGTTGGCCGAGGCGCTGGCGTCCGCGGCCCCCGACCCCGCGCCGGCGGCGGTGCTGTCGCGGGTAGTGCCCCCGCAGGCGGTGAGGGTGAGCAGGGCGGCCGCGGCCAGGGCGATCGGGGCGAGGCG
>JAABUP010007115.1_pt1 | contig 15289 bp, 23 predicted proteins | sample 5559201 | NCBI WGS metagenome assembly JAABUP01 (sample SAMN10711887, study PRJNA513373) | rock metagenome | isolation source: Antarctica rocks | place: Antarctica
AGCCGTGAGTGGTGAGTAGCGAGCGCTGAGCGGTGAGTGCTTCAGCATGAGACGGAGTGTGTGTGTAAATAAGATCTGAGATCGGCTGTGCACAAGATGATAAAATCAGGAGGCAGCTGTAATGGCACCCAAAACGCGCTGGTTGGGTAGGCCTTGTGAAATGCACTGTGGATCAAAGCACGCTAATCATGCTCTCAAGTAGCAGTTGAATGGTCCTTGCGCTGCATTGCTGTGATCACCTTAAAGGTTGCGACCTGAAGCAACTGGTTAGAAGTCTGAAGAGCTTTCAGTCCTTTGAACCTGTCTGGGTCAGGGATAATGCAGTACAACACTTACCTTTCATCTGCCAAAACAACACTTGAGGAAAACCATTTTTTGTTGTTTGCACTTCCTGTACTGGTCTGGGCGCTTATCAGTAATGTAGTATTTCCTCCCTCCAAAACGGAAGTTGCAACACACCAACTTGTGCTAAAGTTCTCTGCAGGAGACATGGCTCATTTGTGACAGTCAATAAATCATGCAGCTGCTGATATTGTGTCTGCCTTTCTCTTTCAACCTTCTGCTTTTAAGACCCTGGAACTCCAGGTTCAGGCTACTTTTTTCAGCTTGCTGTGACCTCGTGCGATCATCACTAACTCTGAGTTGTCTCACACATACACACTATCTCAGTCTTACTGCACTGTTACTAACATGTGCATGCAGGTGTTGCATGTGCATGGCTTCTCAGGAGTGGGCCTTATTGTGCCTACCTGGTTGGCGCCTGACAAATATTTGATACATTGCCCAAAATAGGAAACTTTCAGTAAAACAGGCCTGCCAAATTTTAATTTACCACCATGTGCAGTGCAGCTGCAGTACAGCTGTGCATTTGACACCTTCACAAAGGTATAGGAGGCCCTCCCCAACCCTGAGATGCAGCTTTTGTCATGCCAAGGCGGCAGCCAGACACCCATGCAATGGCCCCATTCCACCTGCATGATACCACAAGGCAGCAACGCATCAACGGACTGGCATGTGCACCTTGCATGTCATGCAGAACTGCGTACAAAAGCTGTGTAAACAGTCTTCTCTTGTGCATGCGATATGATGACAGCAGTGACGATTTGCATAGTAGCATGTTGCTGCTGCTGCTGAATGCTAATGCCGTTGGTGCAGGAACGCAACTCAGGCTCAAGCCCAATATGGCATATACTTGCTGGAATGTTCTTTTCCCAGTTTTGTTCCTATTCCTATTCTCAAGGACCTTGCAGAGGCAGCAGCGAATACTGGTGACACTCCAGAGGGTCACATTTACCTGACTGGAACATTTACGTACTGGAACATTTACCGTCCTGGAGCGCTTGCTGATGCACCAGCTGACATGAGCTGCCTCCAGAGCCACAGGCTCTCCAACATCTCCCAACAGATGCACAGACATGTCAATAGACAGCCTTTGCCTCTGTGACTGCTCAGCCAGTTGCATGGTCTGGCATGGGCAGACAACTGTTGAGGTGAAGCCTTCTGCTTGGCTCATAGCCAGCCAGCAAAATCATGCAGCAATGAAATTCAATTCGGAATTTATTTGATCCTAGCAGTACATTTGCTTGATGCTCCTTCTATTGGGCATCTACCCATACTGCACTGCTTGATCTTTGTGATTGTTCCTGTTGCCTTTGCCCACAGGGTCATGCATGCTACAGCTTTTCTGCTGGAAAGGCTGTGCTGAACAAGCCTGGACACGCAGGATCTGGGCTCAACTTGTGGTGGAAGCAGCAGTTCATGGAGATGTGACCACTGGTGTCTGGCTTGGAGAGCGTAACAGGAACAGAGATGTGCCAGCTCTTGCACATCAGCTCCACACTGCTATGCTTGACGCTGACCAGGTGCAGCAAATTCATTAGTTGTGCTGTAGCATATGCCTCTTGAAGAAGTGCAGCTTTGTTCTGCGCAGGTCTGACAAACACTATTGTGTGCTGCTGACCCAGCATCATCGCACCTGCTGGTGCTTCCCAGTAGGCTAGTGCTGGTATGACCCTTTGCTTGGCAATAACCCTCGTACTTTTCTGGCTTCTGCTCTGTCTCTTGGCCATCTGCCCTGTGCTGTCTGCCTTTTTCTGAGCTTGCCCTGGTGGCGCAGCTACTGCATGTGCCAACCAAGAAGTTGGTTTTGCAGCTCTCTTGATCTCATAATGTCCCTGTTCAAGAAAATTTGAAGTGAAAGCATGCATGTGCACGCTCAAGACAAGGTCTATGTTTGTTGAGCAGCCCCCTGCATGCAGAAGCAGCCCACCAGGAGGATGTGGGCATGGACACAGTCTTCGGCGTCCAACATATCACGTTGAAAGAGGGAAAGGTTGACAAGGACAGGTGGCGTGGATGCATTGCATCCAAGACAGCCTTGGTTGGTTCCATTGAATAAGGCATAGCCATGGCGCTGCATGAACTGCATGAGGCAACATCTTGTGCTGCCAAAGAAGATGTCATACACAGATGCATGATGCAACCTGCAAGGTATGCACATGAACAGCACTCCTAAGCTAGGCGCAGCCCACTTGCCCTGCCCTCTTGTGGGGCTCCTTGTAGGCTTTAGTCAGCTTTAGCATTGACCTGCAATCAGTTTGCCATGCATTGGGCACATGTATGAGTGTCTTGCGTGACAGCAAGTATTGGATGTGTGGGCAATGACACATGTGTGTCTGATCTGCAGCCCTGGAGAGTCAAGTCTGCAGGATCTGCAGGACCAGTGGAGGACTGGGATCACAGGAGTGCCAGCTGTTTTGTCCAGCAGACTCTGGCATATCACTGTTGTACTGCAGCTTGTGCTGACATCCCGTGCTTCTTGTGTCAGTCTGCGTGTGATTTGCTAAATGGCAACATTGTGCACCACATGTAGAGGAGACGTGCCCCCGTTGCAAAGAATTTCCTCCCCTGCTGAGTCTTTAATCTTCCCTACAGGTTTGGGCCCTTACGATGTACAAAGTCACTGGCAGAGACGTCATTCGCCATCCTATCAGCAGGATCATGACTTGACGTTCTGTAGTGAGTATAAGGCACTTTATTGCACATGCAAATTTTGTTACAAAACACACACTTGGCATAGCAAACACACCCAATAGTGCTGATCAGATATAAAGTGTAGCATCTACAGAGTGTATGAACTTATGATATGCTGTTTGTGTGCACACATCATCCTGCACTATTTACCTGCAGCCTGAAAACAGGCAGAGATTTTGTCCCAGATCATAGCAGGATCAAGTTCTATCCTAGACTGCACCAGATTGAAGTACCCATCTAATTGAGTATCAAAGGTATCACGACACGGTTGCCATACATTGAAATCCTCTTCAGACCAGATAGCTTGATCTTGCAATACAGTTGCAGCAACGTGATACTTCTCCCATATGCATGCGTATGTGGCAAATATCCAGTAGAGGTCATATTCTGTCCAAGGAGGGCGCCACGCCTCACCAAGCTCCCTGTAATCTTTCTTGTACCGGTAAAACAGCTCATCCAGCAGATACTGTGTCCAGCTATCTGTGTTGTAGCGATCTTTGATAAAGCGTCCCAATGACAGTGTCACATCCTTTGCAAGAATCTGTGGTGTGACCCCAATTGCCTCCCGCCAGTCTAGAGGAACTGCCATCTTCAGAGTCAAGGCACTTGCTTCCATCCACACTAGCTGGTCTTCTGTGCGGTTGTAAATGGGGTAGATGTCGTTCTTGGCCTGGTATGAGATCTTGCCAGACTTGTCACAGACAGCAGACAGATGAGAGCACTGCGACGTCTTGAACAGGTCTTGGGCGCCAAAATGCTTGACAAAAAAGACATCTGTGTCCAGGACCAAGTAAAACGGCGTAGTGACAATGTTTGCACACGAGAGCTTGACCTGCATTCAGCACCCAAAACCCATGTCAGAGATTCAGCTTTTCAGGCCCAATGCACAGGATGCATGCGCCTACCAATACCAGGACTGAATCTAGTACTGTTGTGAGTCTTGCAAACCTTGAAACATACATAAACAAGACATGGCACACAGGTTGCAAGCTAGATACTGTTGTGCAGTGTATGAGGATTGGCCAGCAAAGCTTATGATGCCAAGCTTAAAGCAGCTTGTGTGCAGCTTGTGTGCAGCTTGTGTGCAGCAGATGTGCAAGTGCACTGATGGCAGATGCATGCTGAAATGATGCTCGTGCAGATGGCAGCAGCACCAGGCATGAAACCCACCAGCTGCTGCTTGACCCAGCCAGGATACTTCAGGCGGTCTGTATCATAAATAGTTCCTTTATTCAGCTGAGGAGCACACTGACCGTCTGACACCACTCTGGCAGCGGTGTGGTATTTTGGAAATTCGACAGCCCATTCCTTGTCAACAAATGACTGCAATGTGCTGACCTTCTCCCATGGAGCCGTCAAGATATACTCCTTGACTGTGTTAATGTCAAAGTACTGTGCTGCTGTTCTGAGCTGATTTCGAAGGTTGCCTAGCTCAAAATCAGTGGGAAACACCGGGACTAGGACTGTCAGCAGGCCGTTCTTGGGGTTGACTTTCCATTGTCTGTGCACAAACAGTGGATCTGACACCTTGCTGCCTGCTGGCAGTGCGTGAGTATCAGGATAGCGAGCAGCCTCTGAATGATGGAACAGGCTCTGCCATGTCACGAACACCAAAGCTGCTCTGAGGAACAGGCGTAAGAGTGTCAGCATGCTGGTAGTCACAGGGTCCAGCTGGTGATGCTGACACATGTCGGGATGTTCTTATCGACCATCCTGGGCCTGCATCAACGTTTTTGTTCAGGTCACTCCTCAGTAGCATAGCATGCGGCTTAGAAATATACTGCTCAATTCAACACAGTCAGACTGGTCAGGGTGTTCAAAGGGGATGCCCTACGTCAGAAAATGGGCTAGCTGCTGAGCCAGCTGCTGCAGCGAAATGCTACAGCACGTCCTTGCTTGGCAAGATCCGACTGAAAGCAGAAAATACAAGCAGTGCAAAACTAGGCTTCAGACCGACGCGCTACCGTAATCAGCTGGATCAGCGCTCCGTGGCTTTGCTTTCTGCGCTGCGCTGCTGGCTTCGATTAGGTTCGCACCGCTTCGTATTGCTTTGCAGACCTAGAAGCCCCAAGCCAACCGAAGAGCTGCACAGCTCACACTGGCACTGGAGCTCTGCCGGGCGATACAACAACTCGAGCGTTCATCACAATCCTTTGTGTGTTCCAAGAAAGAAAAGTGCACGCACAGCCGCTTCTATGGACAGCGAACTCGAAGGGGCCCGCGATAACACGTGCGTTTGGTTATTGTTGCAGACATTTGTCATGATGCATATGCTATTGTCATCCTGATTAGTATTGTGTTCTGCCACAGCGCAATACATACCTCTGGTGCGCAAACACATCAGCTTATTTGCACAACTTGGTTTATTGCAGCATGCAGATGAAGACATGCAAGACATGCAAGTCGACAAGACAGCCGCAATAGGTTCAGCAAGAGCAAACGGCCTTGGCAGTGTTGATTGTTTATGCATGAATGCACATTCAATATTGATTATGCATTCATACTAATTGTGCATTGACGCTGACTTGCATCTTTGAAACTATACACAAGTCATGGGCTCGTACTTTGGTTACTTCACATGACAACTGCTGTCTCAATAGTTTGCAGACAGGTATGCAGCTCTGCTGTTCTTGTCCTTTGCACTTGTGTGCCTCTTCTCATTGATGGGCAATGTCTTTGGCTTGGAGAATGTTTGTGACACACCAGCTCTGCGCTGGAAGTAAGCATCCTGCAGACCCTTTTCTGGAGCCAGGGCATCATCAAAGACAGTTGTGTCCTGATCAACCAGGTGTGTGTGTTTGGTGCGGCCACGCCTGCCAAAGTTCTTGACCTACAAAAGGATACAAGTATCAGCAAGACTCTGACGTGTTTGAGTGCACCGCTATCTGCAATGATCCAAACTCTGACTCAAAAGCCTGAAACCGTTTGGTCCTGCACAAACCTGCTGATAAGACAGACCCGAGAAGCCTTACCTGCATGACTTTGGGAAGAACGCTTTTGTCAAGCTTGTCCTCCCCAGTGGGTGCTGAATAGTCCCTAGTGTACACGTCATCCACTTGATCTCTGCTGTATGGATTGTCTGAGGTTTCTTGAAAGAAGGCACCTTTGTGCCAGTACTTCTGAAGGAACTTCCACTTCTCCTTTGGCTGTATTTGTGACTCCTGAGCAATAGCAAGACTAATAATCATAATAATCAAAACGTGTACTTAGCCAGCAGGCATCAGGTACGTGCGACACAAGTCAGTTCCCCCCAGACAGGCTTGTTCAATGGCAAGACTAGCGTGAATTCCACAATTTCTCACTGACATGATGAGTAAGCAAGTTAGACAGCTACAGGAGTTGACTCTTCATAATGCCAGGCATGACTTATACTCTCATGACTACATTTGATCTGTGTAACAATATGCTCTTTGAAGACATCTCAATTCATGCTAAAGTTTGTAATCATGCATATCAAATGTGTGATCACTTTGCCTTATAGCTGCCGGTGGTATGAGTTCTTGTACTCTGGCTCCAGCAATCAAAGGCATTCAATGCAGGTGCATGGTGCAATGACATCAGGTAAACAACTTTGTTTGAACTGCCAGATACATGTGCTTTTGAAGCCAACACAGTAACTTAAGAAACCTGTGTTTGTGGCAAGGTGTACCTTAGGATTGGCCAGCTCCCATCTTCTTCGCTCCTCATCAGTCATGCTGGCTAGCTTGGCCTTCTCAGCTGCCTCCTGACTGTCTCTCTGCTGATCCTCCTTGTACCTAAGCGGAAAGAGCAGCTCCATGAGCCATATGCTGGGGCGTCATGACAAGCAAATGCTGGATATGCATCATGGGTTCATGCAAACCTGTCAAATGAATGTCCATACCAACTCATGTATCATGAACACAAGCTCCCATGCAGAGAAGCCACAGCAGTGAATGGCAGCAAGCGGACTGGGCAGATTGGCCTGGCATCATCCCGACGTTCTGCAAAAGCTCTTGAATAGCATTACTAGTTCAAACAGGCCAACCCTGTCAAGCGCATTACAGAATGCAAGCATGTCACTGCAGGCTGCACTCACTGATTTCAGCAAGGGTTGAGCCAACAGCACAAGCAACCTTGCAAGTTCATTGCATTTTATGACTTACAGTCTGGGGTATGGAGCCAGTTGTGACTCATCAGACATCCTGGCGTGAAAGCACAGGTGTATGTGGTGTGCGACAAAACCAAGCTCACCTGGCTATTCTGGCCAACTCCCTCTTCTTCCATGCCTCAAAGTCTTGACCGTCTTCAGTTTCATCATCGTCAGTGTTGATATCGCCTTCATCATGTCTCGGCTCAGCTAGCGCTGCTCGTGCTTGAGCCTCATCCAATGCAATGCGCTCTATGAGAATGTCCTTGGTTTCAGCCTGTGTCAGCAGGATGTTGGGAGCCATGGAATGGCATTACGAAATATGCTTGGGATACAACAATTCTACCGGAACAAAGCTATTCACAATTTTGCTGAGGATTGCTGAGGTGATGCAGCACGGCGTCAGCTTCTATTTGCCTGTGTGGACGGCAATGCAGAAAGATTCACAGGCATGCTGCTTTGACCAGCTCAATTAGTTGAGCTGGAGGCAGTGCAGTTGCATCATAAAGTGATGCAAGAGGACCAGAATTTGTGTTGGCAGACACCAACCTTTCTGGCTGCCAGCCTGTCAACTTCTCTAGCTTGCTCAGCGAGTTCCTCTTGATACCTTTGTTCCCTCTCGGCTATTGTCTGCAACACCACAGATAGTACATTGCCAACAGCTAAGTAGCATGCATATGGCATATGCAAGCCCTGCACCGTCACTGCAAGCAGCTTTCTGTCAAGTATGAAGCTGCTGAAAGGGTGCCACAGATAAGTCTCACTTTGCATTGCGTTGCTGAGAGCACCCTACCAGACCAACAACAGGGGCATGTGTTGAATACTGTATAAATATGTCAAATCAAAGACGAGGGCTTACATCTCGCTCAGCCTTGCGAATAAATTGTGGTTTCAAGACTTGCAGGCCATATCCCTCATCTTCACTGTCTGTCTCATATTCTGTTTCATCCTGCATGATTGTGGCACGGTGTCAACATCACACTGGTGCTGGGCATGCAAAGCAGCCATCATGCGTGCAGTCAGTGATCAGTAAACAGGTATATGAGCAAAACAACTGGTACCTCTTCCTCGTCACTGACGTCCTCTTGCTGCGCTAAGACCTCCTCTTCTGGCTGCTTATTCTGCTTTAATCTGCAAACACCGTAAAATATGAAGACTTGCATGCTGTACACGCCATATGCACCATGCCAAAGGCAGGTAGCTCAGACGTACTTCTCCCTCACAGCTGCTCGTCGAGCCTCAACAGCATCCTCATCCTCGGACTCCTTGTCACTGCCTTCATCAGAGGAGGCCTCATCAGAAGATTCCTCTCTTTGGCGTCGTGACACTACTCTGGGTGCTGCAACTTCCCTACGCCGGGCACCCCTGTCGCCAGTGTCGCCTTTGTCTGCCAATCGAGCAAGCCTTGGGTCATCTTTTGCTCTGACGATCACAGGGGCAGCGACGCTGGTGCGCTCGACCGCTTGCTCCTCGTCATCTGACGCTTCTTCTGCTGTATTGGGGGGCACCCAGTCCGGGGCTTTGCCCGGCCAGTATCTTCTGGCCTGAGTAGCCCCGCCTCTGCCCCTATCAAGCTCCTGATCTGTGGGCTTGGGCCGCTGTAGCGGCGCGAAGGACATGACGGGATTGCACGACACAAGTTCACAAGTCTGAAGCTTTGGTAGAGCGGGTTACGCCGTACTTGTAATCCATCGCTTGATTACGGTGAGTGAACCTTCCCGGGATGATGTAAGTGTCGGAACTGTTGACGAGGCTCATGCGCAACCTGTGTGCAAACTCCCAGCGCTACTTATTGCTCGAGGACAACCTCAACCTGTGACAGCCTCTTGCACCACAATGACCGCCCACTGTAAACCTTCAGGCCTGTTGCGACCCAGCAAAACCACCAATCTGTTTGGCGCGACGCCAGTACAACGGGCACATTCCGTACAGAAGTGGTCGCTTCGAGCCAGACAGACCGTGACGGCAAGTACTGCTGCTGCGAGAGGAGGAAATCCGGTGCGCCATCCACGAGAGGAGAATGTAGCTGGCGAGTTCTACGTTGACCATACTTGCATAGGTGGGCCGCTGCTTTGCACCTCCAAACACCAGCCCTTACAGCGGACATCTTGCTTCTGGTGCACTCTGCTTTTGTCTCAGCAACAGTTGTAACATGCAGACTGTGATACATGTCGATGGATGGACCCAGCAACATATGATCGTGTTGGAAATATGAGTGCTGTTGTGCGCCAACCACAAACACCTCAGGAGCGGGAAAAGGCTATGCAAGCTCTTATCACATGTCCAACGTGAGTTTACAAGCACATGCAGATACAAGTATTGGCAATCGCTGTACAGACATCTTTTATATGCACAACAGTGTACATGTGCACACTGCATTTTCCTGCATCTCAGGCTACAACGCCTGACAGGATTGTGGTGAATTGCCAACATTCACATGCAGTCTGCTTATGGTCTATTTCATTCATCTTTGCTTATGGTCTATTTCCTTCATCTTTGTACAGATTCTCCATTCATGCAAGGCAACAGTCTGATGAAGTCCGGGCAGTGGTTGATGGCATGCCTATCCCTGTTGAGGGTTGTCCCAATGTCTACCACTGTGGCTTTTCCAGCAAAGATTCTTTTGGATCCACATCATATCACATCGTCAGGGAGACCGGCAATGTCCTGGTGGACTCTCCACGATTTGATAAGCATTTACTGAAGCAAATCCAGGTGAGTCAGTTGAGGCATGACACACCATTAGTAGCAGCCTTGATCAATGTTTGAAGGGATGTCACTCCTCATCAGTTTGTGTTTGCTCCATGAGACTTCATATGTCACGTCTCGTAGCTCCTGATGAGATGAGATTGCTGCGCATGGATCTTGACTGAGCTGCTGATGTCAACGACAGCCCAATGATACAGCTGGGCCACTCACCCATCATGCTTGCATGAGGCTTGCCCTATAATGTCTGTTTGGTATGTGCTGACGTGTCATTAGTGTTCACACAGAATTTGGGTGGTGCAAAGTACCATTTCTTAACCCATGAAGATGATGTGGCCGGCCATGACAAGTGGCATGAGGCATTGGGAACAGAGCGCATCATTCATGCTACTGAGACCAACTCTTCCCAAGGCACTGAGTAAGTAACAGACACGCAAGCAATCTCAATATTGCTTTGCTAAATTGCAGATGCTCAGCACACATTGACATGTTCAAGCAAGTGTTCAGCAATGCGCATGCCTTACAAGTCACATGTCCGATGTCTGCCTGTGCTAAGACACATATTGAGACATCCTTGTTCAGGTTGTGAGCCCTGGCATACCATATAGGCAGCGTTAAGAACCAGAATGTCACATGCTCACTTCTGATGCGTGTGCTTTGACTTGAGAGCAAGAGTGTCTGAAGCTTGCTGGCTTCTGACAGCGGTGTGGCAATGTGCAGTGCAGTAGAAGTGCAGCTGGAGGGGGAAGGCCCCTGGCAGCTGCCTGATGGCAGCCAAGACATTGAGCTGATCCACACTCCAGGCCACACTGATGGCTCTGTTGTGCTGCTGTTCAAGCCAGCAAGCGTTCTGTTCTCAGGAGACCACATGGGTGTCTCCAGAAGGCTGGGCAGGCTTGCAGTCTTCACGTAAGCAGACTGCCACATCCAATCTTTCGTTTCCCAATGTGTTCTAGCCCATTGCACCCATTAGTACCTATGTGTACCTGTGTGTACATGTGTGCCAAGTGCATCAGCACTTTTGAATGGCATTAATTCTACGGGTAGACATGCTGTCAGGAGCTGGCGACTGCTGTCTACAATGCTGCATATGCACAACTGAAGCTGTGCATGCTATCCTTACAAAATTCTGCAGAGACGTGCTGTCTTGGGATACCAATGTGTTTCATGTGTGCACAAAATTGACATGTTGCTTAATGCTATAAATGTGTCTTGAACAATTGGTTGTTCTGCCTGCAGGACTTACTCCTCAGATCCAGCACTGCAAGCCAGGAGCGTAGAGAAGCTGAGGCAATATGATTTCTTGCATGTGCTGCCTGGACATGGCCGCAGAGCTCATTTCAAAGATGCTGAGGATCGTGAGCAGCAAATACAACTATGCTTGACTTGATCTGCACACCACTGCTTTTGAGGCAGAAACGTGAGCAGCAAATACAACTATGCTTGACTTGATCTGCACACCACTGCTTTTGAGGCAGAAACAATTTCATTGCAAATGTTACAGTTGCAGACATGTTGGCAGATAGTAGTGTTGCTAAGATAGAATAGTTGGATGTGCCTTGCTGTGTCTTGTAGCCCATGTGTGATCTGGCGATTAGGGCAGCAACTGTGCTTGTTCATGGCAGTTTACTCCTGTGGACAAGAGATGGCAAAAGTTGGGCATTATGCAGTGCTGTCCGAAATTCATGCACAGTGCCCATTAGCGCATCGCACAGTTTTGTGCTGGGACTGCATGCCTTTGCAGTCAGGGTGAAGTGGAGAGGTCTAGCCTACTGGAGGTGTTGGCCGCGAGGTCAAATGGCAATGCATATAATCCGGTATGTTCCAGCATGTATGGGGCTTTGCACATGGGCAGGTGTTGAGTGTGAGGTTATCACATACATGCCTTAGCTGACGAGCAGCTGCACATTGTAGTATTACAAAACCGTGCATAATAGTGGTATCTGCGCAATAGAGCTGATACTCGAGATTTGCGCTACCAAAGCTAGCGCACTGAGATGTGAATACGGTATGCTCAACATCATACTCTGCAGCGGTGGTGAAAGCCTGTATCAAAGGGTGATGCGTGGCCGCTGCCTTCCTTGCACTGCAGGTTTCAGCATATAAATACTGTGCGCATGCAAAGAATGATATATATATGTGTTGTGATGCAGCGCATATAATGATCGCATATACAGTGATCTCAGCGCATATGTATGCATCCAATGCACATAAGCAATCTAGACTAATTCTCAGTGTCAAACAACAGACTAGCAAGGACAATAGCTGCAGCAGTTACTTTGCATCTGCAAAAGGTTTTTGCTTGACAAGACAACATAGACAATCACTCTGTCACTAGCATTACTACCCTGCAAAAACACTCACAAGACCGACCTGTACACATCACAGGTGCAAGTTTCTCAGCACAATTTCTTTGACATCAGAAGAGACTCCTTCAGTCACACCCTGCTCTATTTCTGATGCTACATGTGCGATGCTCAAGTAATGCTTGCGCAAAAAGGCACCTAATGCTGCCAGTGTGCGTGTGCGCCATGCCTTCTGACTGTCCTGTGCAGAGTACACTGCGTTGTCCTCCATCGGGGCATCATTGTCAGCTGCACTGCCATCCAAACTGGCATCAGCCAGCAACGATAAGTAGCCTTGGTACACCTGCAGTCAGCGTGCACAACATTGATCAAATGCTTGGATGAATGAAAATGCTGTGCTGATCAAGGTAGAGCTTGCAAGAAACACCAGATTGCAGATGTGGTTGATGCACAGTACTTTCAGGCTGCTAAAGGAATGGTGCAGAGCTGCATCCACGCAAGCAGCAACATAGCAAGCTGACCTGTAACATGGCATTGTTTTGTATTGCTTGACTCTCCTGCAGATGCGCCCGGGCCTCTGCCAAGGTTGGCTCCAAATTTGTCACATTTTGCTGAGCAAGCTGCACAGCACAGTACCACTCACTCAAAACAAAGCAACAACGGGTAGTGTCACTTGCTATGAACAGCAATGACAAGCAAATATCTGCAAGTTGAAGACAGCAGCGGCTGTCTGTAGTGGCGCAATATATTGGACAACCCAGTATAAGCTAATCACTAGTCGTGATGCCACACCATGCAAAAGCATCATAGGTCGAGAATGCATGGTGTGTGTAAGGATTTGTAAAGTGTGCACGATTCTGGCTACAGCAAACAGACCAGGAGGGCAGGGCTGTCTTCGTTCATGCCCTGGTCCCCATCTACATCTGCATTGGGCTCCAAGGCTTGCAAAGCTATTTGCCGCTGCTGTAGCTCCTGCTCGACTGCCTGCACTATCTCTCTGTCATCCTGCAAACATACCATCAGCAGGTCAAAAGGATGAGTGCAGAATAATAAGCGCACTAATACTCACTGTAGCGAGCTGATATGAAGGATGAGGTGGCTAGCTACTAAGCTACATGGACTCCTCACAGAACACAATGTTCAACAAAGCATGAACCCACATATCTGCCTCTGCTTCAGGGGAAACGTGCGTACCCTGCACTAGCATCCAATCATGCAATGAAAGGTAACTGGAAGACCCTCAGGCTCACAGATTTCAACACATGCAAGCTGTTACACGAAAGCCCACCTGAGTTCTGGCCAGGACTCTGGCCACAGTGTTGTTCAGAATGTCAGTGCACTTGAGGCACTCCATAGCATCGTCTGCAGACCTCATGCCGGTGGCCTTGGACCCAAACAGCCAGCGCAGCACCGCAGCCCCGGAGACCCAACGCTTGCCCATAAGATGGTCTACAATGATACTGGTGTGCTGGACTGAGTTTGCCCACATAGACGTCGCTTCGTCCATTAGCAAGTCCTCGCCCTGAAGGTTCACAGGCAACTGAGTTTCAATCATACATTGACAGGTTGGGTTTAGCATGATCTGATGCTGACAACTGCCAACTGAAGCTCAGTTGACACTCTGAGGGCAGAACTTTCCGGCAGCAACAAAGCTGATGATTCCACTCAAAGCCTCTGTTGACAAGCAGGCATACTTGTACGCTTTGCAGCTCTGTATTCACAATGCATTGTGTGCAAGCGATTGTTGCTGGTCTGACCTGACAGGCAAACATAGACTTGGGACACTGACCTGATCTCCTGTTGATACTGTCAGCTCGTTCATGATGGGCTCGTGCCTGTCCAGGTAGGAGTACAGGTGGCCTATAGACCTGCCTCCAACGGTGAGCAAGCAGCGAGACAGCCATTTCAGAAGCACCAGGTCTCCGCCTATCCGCTCCCTGACATTGCTGTCTTGTAGCCAAGCTGACAAGCGTTCACTGAGGAATGGGCCTCGAGGTAGAGCATCACCACGATGGGCAGGCTTTGGGGCTTGTATTTGCTTCACCTGTGATGCCAAATGAGGTTGTAAGTATCCAGTTCTGCATAGCCCATCAATAGTGCCACAACAGAGCATGGCAGTAAACACACCCAGAGCAATCGTGTCCCGAGCACATAAGGCTGCCGTCTATACGTAGTAGCTCAGTATGCAGTGCAATGCAAATGACATGCTGTGCTTGCAAAAGCAACTCAGTATGCAAAGCAAGGGATCTCTTGGTTACCATGTCTCACTCGACAACACAGAAAGGATGTAACCTGGGTGAAGAGCTCCTGAGCCATGGCTGGAACAGGTTCAAGCTCATCACCCTGCTCCTGAGGGGCAGCAGCTGCATCAGCATTGGCTTCAGCAGCTGCTTGTGCGGGAGCATCAGCCGCATCAGGTGCTTGTGCAGAGGGATCAGCAGCGTCAGGTGCTTGTGCAGAAGGATCAGCAGCGTCAGGTGCTTGTGCAGGAGCGTCAGCAGCATCAGGTGCTTGTCCATTGGGCTGAGACTCAGCTGCATCCATTGCTACTGGAGCTTCTGGGTTTGTTGCTGCTGTTTCTGGGGGTCCTTCAAAGACTGGCCTGGCTGAAGGGGTGGGGCCCAGCAACTCAAACATGGCTTCTGGGACACGCTCCCTCCTGAGGGTAGGGTCAAACTGCAGGTGGAACTCTCTGAAGGACAGTCGCATGGTACGCTCCAGGGCTGTCGCCACAAAATGCCTGCATGAGAATGCCATGCATCGCACAGCTTCTGCACAGGAGTCTTGTCATATGTCAAGGACAGACGCTACTGTGGGAGTGCAGCAGATTGCAGAATGACAACGGGCAAGTGTATTCAGGCATCAACAAGAAGGTGCAGACCAGTTTTGCATCTGCCAAGTAATAACAGCGCCCCAATGCTGCAAAGCCTGCATGCAGAAGTATGGCCTGAGCAATGTGCAAAATTCAAGTATACCTGGTAGGATCATAGGGTGGCAGATCCAGCACACACTCCCATCTATGCCAGCTCCAAATGAAGTCGTGATTGTTGATGTGCAGTGCAAGCCACTCTGCCACACATAGGGCAATGTCTGGGTCAGTGCTTCCCATACCTTCCTTCAATGCTTTCAGGCAGCC
>JAABUP010007116.1_pt1 | contig 15287 bp, 19 predicted proteins | sample 5559201 | NCBI WGS metagenome assembly JAABUP01 (sample SAMN10711887, study PRJNA513373) | rock metagenome | isolation source: Antarctica rocks | place: Antarctica
TACAATGAAGTGCAAAGCTCTGCCAACCACTACTGGCTTGGTTGCCAGGCGCAGCACGTCCCCATTGTGCAGTGTTTGCTGGCCATCTTCTACACTATCAAATGCTGTCACCTGGGCTCCAAATTGTGCCCTCACCTTCTCCTGAACCAAGATTGAAATGCATGGTGAGAAAAGCTGTATGCTAGGAGGCAAAGCAGGCCAGGCCTGAGATGAGGATATTGTTCTCATCTCCTATCAAGCAATGGCCTGTGGGGGCATCACCCTTAGGCTTTTGTTCGAGTTACACTGAAACGCTTCGTATTGTCTGTTTCTTTTCTTTAGCGCATGTCCAAAATGAGCAACAAGCAGCTGACCTGCACTGAAGGTCTCGTAAAGGCATAGGCAAACCTCTGCTGCTGCTAGTCAACCACTTCTCCAAAACACGTTGCAGCAGTTAGAGGCATGATGCCAACTGTGGGGTCGAAGCTGTTGTGGACAGGCGTGTGAGATTTGCCGCAATGGCTACAGTGCATGATGACACAGAGGGACCCAAATGTCTTGCCAGGTGAAACATTGCACAGATGCACAGGCTTTCTGTGAACCTTTCTGAATGCATGCCTGAACTGCAGCATCTGCCAGCTGCGTGAAGCGCAGGCTCTTGTCCAGTTGGCTGTGGCATTTGCTAAGCCACTCCCGGAACTTGCGCTCCTGGTTCCTGTCACCTGTAGCAGGAAGCTTCCCATCAGCGCCTGGGGGTATGCCAGCAGACAACAGTCAGCTATGGGGGCAGAATGAGAGGTGGCACATGCAAACACTTGTTCACATACGCAGATTGCCAAGGCAGGACCGTAATCTGATGTGCTTTGAGCATCAAGTATGTTCAACAGACATCCCCCACGTTGGTATGCCCAAAGACGACATTTCAGGAATCATGGCCTTGGAGAGTGGCGACTGTGCAAAGCCGAGTTTTGCTTGAAGCATTAGGTCAGGTCACCGAGGATCATCTTGACCAGGCCCTGGCAGCTGCTTGATGATGACATCAGAGCACGAACCGTCGGGCAGCAGCGCAAACAGCTGCATGCTCAACACAGTCCAGGTCTGTGGGTTGTGCACACCTGGGACAGCAGCAGCAAGCAGCTCCTGCAGGTTGTCCCTGAACAACAGCTTATTGCGGGTGACTTTGAAGCCGGGCCCGAAGAATAGGGCTCCTCTGATTCGGTGGAACACCTCGTCTGGCAGTGTGTCCTTGCTGGCAGCACTCCTCTTCGTCCTCACTGCCTGCATGTTGCAGCATGCTGCATTGAGACGCTGGGAAAGTGGCAAGGTGCAGCTGCAATTGGTGAGCTGCAATGTGGCAATGCTGCTGGGAGTATGCTCAACCAAGCTCCTTCTGTGCTTACTGGAAATGCATGAGGCAGTACTGCAGCTCTGAGGTGTGTGAGCAGGCTTCAGCGCCTTGCAGCTCAGCTTGGGGCGGCCATGCTGCTGCTTCTTGCTTGAAGATTATGTGGTGCATGCATGCAGTGCTTGGTGCAGTATGCATTGGAGGAACACGGACACAGCAAATCAGTCTTGCCTCAACAAAAGGTAGGCTGTCAATGCGAGCTCCAGGGATGAGGCGACCCTGCCAGAAGGCCTCAAACATGGGACAGCTGGCCTGTATGAAGGCCCTGGCTGCTGCACCACCCTCACTCTGACTGCCTGCAGGCTTGCTGAGATTAGCAAGCAAAAGCTGGAGTACCACATTGCTCAAGGCGCTTTTGATCGACAACTGCAAAAGATGCATTGCATTGCCCAATGCCCTGGCATTCCTCTGCCAGACAGCCCAGATATATCTACACAAAGCATGTGCATACAACAGGAGACAGCAAACAAGCTAGCAGCCAAAGCAAAGAGGATCTCACCAGCAAAGGCAAATTGAGCACCAGCTGGACGCTGAGTCAGCTGCGTCATGTGGGCCGCACCAGCCTGAGTCAGCTGAGTCATGTGACCGCCTGGGCCTGCAGCCTGCAGCATGGGGTGATGGCCAAGCGGCAGAGTCTCCCTATCGTTCTGGAAGGGAAAGTACCATAGCACTCCTGACACCGTTCCATGGTCTGGGACACTCAGTGTGAACTGCAGCTGTGCTTGCTGTGCTCTGAGATACAGGCTCTCTGTGTCATCGTTCACATCTGCAAGGCGTGCCTCCCAGGTCTGATCCCCTTCCTTGTTGTGCTGAATGACAATGTCTGGCACTGCTTGCCCTGTGGGCAGCGTGCTGCTCTTCTTCTTGGGTCTTCTTGGGGACCCATCAGGGGAGGGGGTCTTGCGCTTGCCCCGCTTTCCTTTCTGTGGTGGCTTTGCAGCAGCTATTTCATCCACAGTGCTGTCAAAGGTGATGTTGCCGTATTCACCATGCAGGTAGTAATGATACAAGTGTGCTAGGTCTCGACAGACTTGCTCGTATTTGTCACTATCAGCAATTTGCTGCAGGACCTCCGGTTTGAGGTCAGCAATGACCACTCTGGTGAAGCTGTGGTCTGATGGTACTGCCTGCAGCTGTTGTGAGTCAGCAACTCTATCTGCAGCCTGAGCTGGGGTTTGTTGAAGCTCCCCTGCCACCCATTCATGTGCTGCTGGGAACATGGCCTCTGTTGGGCTGAGAGTTGAGGCATCTCCTGGGAGGCGATGAACCAGATCTTCTTCATAGACAGACTGCAAAGACATGAGTGAGCCTTGTCTGTTCTGGCACATGTGCCTGTATGCTGGCGTCAAGAACAACCTGCCTGGCAGTGGACATGACTTTCTGGCAAGGGTGCACTCAAATGTGACCAAGTCAAATGCAACCTCACATACAAAAGTGGATGTGTCGACCCTGTCAATAGTCAGCATGTGTCGACAGTGAGCGTCAGCCACAAGCTTAGAAAGAGAAGTCGACAGCTGACCTTGGACTCCTTGTAGCGCTGCTCCAGCTCTGCAGCAACCAGAGCCAGCTCATGAACATAAGGGCTGTCAGCTTTCTTGGTGGTCACCTTGATGGACTGGCCCATAAAGAAAGCAGCGTTCTTGGAGCCTACCTGCCATCAAGCAAAGGCCTTTGCATCGTCTATCAAATGCAGAACATACAAATACAGCGTTAGGCCAGTGGAAAGGCATGCACTCTTGTGTTACTAGTACAAGCAGGTCGAGCATGTGCAGTTCCTTTGATAGTGTGCTTGATCTGTCTATATCAAATCTGCGGCGCTTGACATGCCTGTATGAAATCTATGGCGCAGTGTGAAACAATGGAGCTGCAGAAGGGCTTCCTGTAATGCATGCATACCCCAAAGTATGAGAGCTCTCCAGTCAGAAAGCTGCCAGCAGCTGTGACAGCAGGCTGCCCTCTGGCTGCTGGTTCAGGCTCTAGAGGCTGTTGGCCCCTGTCTTCCATTGACAAATTCATGATAGCCCAATCGTTCAATGCCTGCTTGGTCATGCCGGAGCCGTTATCTTGGACACAGATGAGACCCTCTGGTGCGTTTGCTGGTCCCCTTGTGACAAAGGAGATTGTGATTGTGCGTGTCTGCCCAGGGCGACTTATACTGCGGGTGGCTCTGAGGGAGTTGTCAATGAGCTCAGCTAAGGCATAAGCAAAAGGGTGGTGGCCCTGTACATGTACATTGGGTCAGGCATGCTAAGCTGAGCATGCACAGTGTCTTGTGCTGTGACATCTAGGGTGATTTGCGCATGTCATGTCTTGCAGGGCACTCTACAAGACACCATCTGAGCATCTTACAGGGCAGACATTGACAAAGCTGATGGGCTCTGAGCAGATTGACTCAAACAGCTTTTAGTACAGCAACAAGCGCCTGACTGCTTGCCTGTGCTGCAAAGTACTCATAATCTCCTGCCATTGTAAGAGTCTTGGGATGCGGAGAGAAGTCAATGCGCTCCTGCGTTGCTTTGCAACATTAGGAATTGAGAGGCTAGGCATTTAATAGTAGCAAAGCTGCAGACCTGCAAAATGATGGTTTACCTTGGCAGGCAGCAAACCCTGCTTTTCTTTTGCAAAGAGTGCATGCAGCGTGTTGCCAGCAAAAGCCTTGAGGGAGTCATCATCTCGGAAGTCAAAATTAAAATCTGTTAGCACAAAATCCTATAGCACAGAAAGTTTCAAATTAGGTTAACAAGAGCTACAAGCAGGCTTGCTCGGACTGTGGGAAACCTGGATTGAACAACTGCACCGCAGCGGGTATAGCCATTACCTTTGTATCGCAAGCTGCACCTATGGCTGCTCGAACGCGGTCCTTAAGCTGTTGCAGTGAAGTGTCTGCGTCCAGCGTGACCTCCACGGCTTCCTTGTTGTGGCAACCTATTGGAAAGACTGTGATCATCTTCGACATTGCAGCAACTAAGGTATGTTACTGTGGAACTGCCATAGCGGAGAGCTGAGATATAGAGGACGACCAGGCAGATCACAGGACTGCGCTCGATCGCGTTTGCATTATAGCCAATACCGACTCGCGATGTATATATGGCAACATGCAGCTGCAAGAAATGTCAGGTTGGCCTGGCCGTTGTCTGAACAGCAGCGACAAATTGCTGGATCGAGCGCATGCATGTGCGACTTCAAAATTTGTATAGCACTGTCTCCCGAAATTTCCATTCTTCTTCGTCAGTCAGGGTGATGCAATGTGGCTTTCGCATCATCTGCCTGCACTGCATCACAAATCGCTCATGCGCGGTGTGTTGTGCAGCACAAGCATAGGTGCGCGAACAACGTCCATGACCAGGCTTCTGCTTCTGAGCATATGTATGTCGTGAGCCTTTTGCATCCTCATGAAGAGTTGTGCACTCTGAGATGACATCATGCCGGTTTCACAGGGCTACAATACGTATGTCTGTACATGTGTACTTCCCTCCCAGTTTGCAGTGACTGTATACAGCACAAAAGCTGATGGTACATACTGAAGCTCAGGATGATTTGGAAAGATGGAAGTAGCTGATCATTGTGCTCCAGGCGCCTAAAAGCTTTTTCAGTGCCATACAGCGTACAACAATCAAGGCCAAGGAAGGGACACAGAGCAACATATACAATTGCTACAAGGGACATAACAAGCCCAAGATGTGCGAAGGGGGACTTTTCTGCGGGGCTTGGTTCAGGTGAGTTAGTCGACCTTACCTGGCAGATTCTGACGACGCTGCCAAAGTAGCTGACCGGTGTAGAATATATGACTCCACCTCTCGTCAGTCCATGACATGCAACTTGGCGTTCGAATAGCTGCATCCGCTCCGGAAAACTTTGTGATCACTCCGGGCATATTCCGACAGCTCCTTGCGTCGCCGTGAACTCACGAGCAAGCTTGCGGTCTTGAATGCGTGTCTTATACGCGCGGCCTGTTGAGAAGCTAACCAATAGCATGTCAGATAATCACAGCGAGCCTCTATTAGGTGGAGAGCCCACACAGGAAGAGGTTCCGGAGGACCTTGAGAGGGGTCTGAGTGGAGCACCAGGTCATGATTTCCGACATCTGATCGAGGCGCAGCCAGAAGCAGTCATCAGGTACCTCTTGGCCGGTTGCCTGCCACCTCAAACGACGATGTTTGTTCGCCATGTTTGTGCCTTAGGTCACATTTGTCTTCATCCGCAGATATTTGGAAAAGCATGGTGTCAGTCAGCTTGGATCGTTTCATGTTCCGGTATGGCATCTGCATTTGCTCCTGACCCTGAGTAGCTTTGTATGCACTGGGATTTGTAGTCAGCATGTTGAGTGCTTGACTGCTCAGGACTCAGTGGTGTTTCCCCTGATTCGGAGTACTGGCATGATCACCTTGGGGAGCGAGCATCACTCCATTGACTTTGAAGCAGTATGGCGTGAAAGGATGCAAGTGCCTGAAAATCATGATCATCTTGTGGGCTCACATGAAGGTGTGTGGTGTGAAGTAACACCAGTTTGTGCAGGCTCATTGTATCCCGCAATGGCAGCTATGGCAAGCACTCTAATGTGAAGTTTTGCATATACACTCCATATGTAAATCTTGAAAGAGGCTAAGATGGCCAAAGTCTTGTCTTCCTCCTGTTGTGAAGCCACGCAGAGGCAGCGTCTCCGACTCCCTGCTGACATTCAAAGACATGTTCTTAACAAATCCAATTGACCAAAGGCTGGAAAGTGTCGTTTCTCACCCTCATTGCGTCAGTTATACTACAAACTTGCAATGCAGATATGACATCAAGGTGTGTGCAGCTCAGGGTGGTCACTGGTCTGGCATGGTGGAAGTAGAGGCTCATGTGGTGAATATTCGAAATGCGGTGGCAGCTGATGATGAAGGACTCCTGAAACCCCTTCTGAAGCGGTGGCAGGATGAAGCTTGCTCTCAGATGGTGTTTGGCTTGCCAGCAGTGCGTGCTGTCATCAACTTCAAGTGGGACAGGTAAATCACACTCCAAGTGTAGCAGCGCCTTCCATGTCGTGCAGCCATACTGTGCTCTGCCCTGCCCTGCCCTGCCCTGCCATGCCCTGCCCTGCCCTGCCCTGCCATGCCCTGCCCTGCCCTGCCCTGTCAGAATGACAACATGCAGGCACCAACGCATTTCGAGCATTTGCCCCCATCCAGACAGTGACTGTGATGCACTTGCTCCTACTCTTGCAAACCTGTCATATACACTGCAGGTGGGCACGACCTCTGATGATCGTTGAGTTTGGCTGCTATGTAGTGTGGCTCCTAGCTTTCCAGTTCTTCTTGCTGTTGTTTCAGGTGAGACGTTGTCCTCATACAGCTTGCTGCATTGGATACCTTGAGACACCCTGTGCTGCTGTCTTTCACACAACTCTATCTGCTGGTTGAGTTTGCTGCCTTGATCATGCTGAACTCATGAGACTGAACGTGACCATGTTCACAGGCACACCAACCTAGTAGTGTTGTCTGTGCCAAGCCTCCCGAGCAACTGCAATGCTTATGCTGATTGTGCACAGAAAATACATATATTCATGGAAGTAATAAATGCAGGAAGAGGACCTGTCCAAGAGCCTGCTTGAGCTTTTGGAGAGCCCCTATGGTTTTGCTATACTGGCCTCTGAGGCTGTTGCTCTGCTCGCCATGGCCCCATTTGTGTACCTGGAGGTCTGCACTGTCATAGAATTTGGGCCCTCCAGGTGGCTGACCCTCTGGAACTTGATCAACTTGATCACTTACGCATTGCAGGTACACACTTTCTTACTTGAACCCACAAACTTGAGTGTCCTCAGAGGCCCAGCAACACCCAGGAGTCTTGACAGCAGTCTGATCGTTTTGTCCAGGTTTTAGGGTTTACTTTGTCCACCATTATGCTGCCTTCATATGCCCTCTAGTAGACTTCAGTGGTGATCCTTTTGTGATGCTGTTGCTGAATGAACTATGTAGCTCTTGACATCAAGCTGACATGCTTTGCAGCATCGCCATTATATACAGATTGCTTCAAAGGTTGTGATGCTTGTGCTGTCCAAGAAGTGCAATGCATGACCTGAGCATGCAAAGGACAAGTGCATTTCCAGATGCTAGGGCTACACTGCATGTTGCAGGTAGCCATTGATGTGATGCATTTGGGCAGGCTGTATGTGGGTAGTGAGACACTGTCCCTCTTCATTGCTGCACAGTGCTTACTGCTGTGGCTCAGGTTCCAGTTCTTTGTCAGGTGAGTGTCACCTGGCTTGACAAAGTAACTTCCACACCTTGTATGTGTCTGTACAAGGCATCTCTGCCATTGTCTCCAACGAACCGCGCAGGCATACCTTCGATGTTGTGCATGCATGGAAAAACACGGTGCGCACTTTGTGCTGTGACCTGATGCTACTGGCGTACTACTACTGGCGTACTTTCCAGTCTGACAGCCGTTTGTCCCACCTTAATGCTGTGTTCTTATTGTATAGCCACCCCACAACCTGTTCTGCCCAAGTACAGAATTGACAATGGACATGCAGACTTGATGTATGAGATGTCGGCTATATGATGACTGACTTGTCTGTCTGCAGGGTGTTTCAGCCCACCAAGAACGCCTTTGTGGACACTCTGCAGTCCATCCTGGATGATGTGAAGTGGTCCCTACTGTTCCTGGTGCTCACCATGTGGGGCTTTGCAGGAGCCTTTTACATCCTCTTCAGGGAAGACCAGGCTGAATATGAGGTAAGCAGCAGTGCACTTGCTTCTGCCAGCGGTCCCTGACACATGGAATTGACAACATGCACTAGGACCAAGCAAGCTTTTTCCAAGTTGATGCTCATTGCATTTGAAGTTTAGCTTGCCCGGTGTTGATACAGGCCTTACTGCATGCAACAGGAGACAATTGCAAGCAATTGCCAGCCGTTGATGTGCAGCAAATGGCTTGTGCATTGGCTATATGCTTGCAAGGAATGTTGCCGTTCAGTGCCGTTCAGTGCCATTCAGTACCAGCCAGCTGTGCATCTCAGGCTACTGTGTGTCACAAATCATATCCAAGCCTGCTTGTGCAATATAGTTGGTAACCATTGCACATCAAGCTGTGCAGGTAATACATGTCAATGCTGCAGGCAAGAACAGAAGATGTTATGCGTCCCATGCTTGCTTTGTTGTGCAGGAGTTCAACACCATCTGGCACAGTTGGTTGACCCTCTTCAGCTTCATGATGACCGGCTTTGAGTTTGGCATCTTCTATGACTGCAGCAATCCTGAGGCCGCCACCATCTTAATGGTGCTCTACATGTTTGTGGTGGCTGTCATCTTCCTCAACCTGCTCATTGGCATCATGGCAGACTCCTGGAAAACAGTGAGCTTCTCATGTGCTGTCTCGTATACAATTGTACGATCACAACCACTTTGAGCTGGCTCAGTGATGTACTCCATGACCATCAGATGACATGAATGTTTGCTTGCTTGCTAGATTGCATTGATGTAGTCGTGATTGGCCTATTGTACATGGCAATGGCCCCGATGGTTGCCGGCATGAATGTACATTCCTGCCAGGGCTAAGGCCCTACCCCATGAGGGGGCATCGGTTCTTGCTGGGTTGCATGCCAGCTGCCATGCTGTATATCTCGTGAAGCATGATGACCTGTCAGAAGTTGACCAAAATTGAACAGGGTGATACACAGCTATCAGCTGAACTGACAAGCTGCCTGCAACATCCCGCATGCATGTGCTGAACTTGGACCAGGAAATCTTGCTGCTGATCAGTGCACACATCACGCGTGTACCACACAGTATCAAGTGCATCACAGGCAAAGGAGAATGAAGGGCTTCGTTTTCTGACGAGCAAGGCAGGAGTGATAGATGAGCTGGAGTACACCATGCCCCGCTGGCTCAAGAGGCGCAACCCTGGCTGGTATCCTCCTTATGTGCACATTCTCCGGGTAAGCTTCCTGGCGATCAGACTGCTCTTAAAGGATATGTGTGGTAACTGATGCAAAGCTTGCCAAGGGAGCTGTCACCGAAACTGATTGGCAGGTATATGGCAAACTCTGATCAAGTTGTTGCATCTGTCATGGATTACAGATCCCAGAGGTTGCAGGAGCATTGCACCTTTAGCCCTCCTTACAGACTTATTGACTTATTGTCAGTCACAAGCTCAAAAGGCCTGCTGAGGGCCCTTTCAGTCCAGGGATCTTATGGTTTCTTTCAAGTGTTTGGCTTTAGATGTTAATGCATGCTTATAGGTGAACCCAGAGAGTGCAGATGAGGTGGAGATGGACTCCATGTGGACTCGCCATGGTGTTCATCCCGGGGACAGTATCCTGAATGACAAATCGGTGAGTGTATGTGACCTGTTTGCAGACATACAATGTGATAACGCTTATTGAATCAACGTGTCTGCATGACCTGATTGCAGGCATGCGACATGGCAATGCTTTCCTGTTTTGAAAATGATGTCATTGCAAATGTGCAATGTGTCACATGCTCCTTCCAGTCATGGCAATCAATGATGGGTTGTCTCCCAATCCAGCAGGCCACACGCACCAAATCTACTTGGCATTCTCCTCTGCCTTAATAAAGTGCAGCACCCCATTTCTCAGCTTGCATTGGGAATGTCGACGTCTGTGTGGTGGCAAGTGCCTGTGACACATAGAGCGCATCCTCGAGGAGTCATTTTGTGACTTCTCATTTCCTGTTGTAGGAATTGAGTGTGAAGCTGACCAAGCTTGGCAAGCAGCTGCAAGCAAATCAGATCATGTTACACGAAATCAAAACAATTCTGCAGCAGAATAAGCTTGCAAAGTCAAACGCATCCCAGGTTGAGTGTCATCATGAAGATGGCGTGAATGCTACAGATGGGAACACTGCAGCAGAGAGTGATCCCTGACCATGCAGTCTGTAACAGCTTGCAGGTGCTGATGCTGACATTGTCAAATTGGCAACAACAGCAATTCAAATCATAGCACAGACGCAGTCCTAAACTGTACAGTCGAGTCTCACATTGGTTCAACAGTGTAGTGTACTGACCAGATCTGAGCAAAAGCTACCCCAGCTGTCTGAACGAAGTCTACAACTCTGGCTTTCGAAGACCATATTGACTGACTGAGGTGTAGCAGTCGTGGATGACAACGTAACATGCAAAATGCTGCTCATGATCAGGAGTCATGTCCCCACAGTTGACAGCGCCATTTTTGTGGCGCACAGCTGCCAGTGGCAACAGCATATACGTTATGTAGGTCGTTTCTGCCAAGCTTCACATCTGAGACCAGGTGCCTTACGCATGGCAGCAATGTATACATATGTCGACGGAAGTTTGGTTTGGCTCCTGCTCCCATGCCAAAGCAAGGACACTGAGACCTTTGACCTGTCAAGGGAAGGGGGGTGGGAGGCCCTATTTGAGTATACTTGTTCTGCGCTGCGCGTCACCAGCAGCTGGGTAATAGTATATTCGACTTTGGGGGAAATGCTATGTTTGCAGCAGCAAGACGACTAAAAACTGGAATGCATACAACGCATGAGTATCATGCTAAGCTCAGCTGCCGCTTGGGCAGATCATCTACCAGATGCAGACAAACAACCTTGAGTGACAAACACAAAAAGTAGGTATGTACCTGGCACCCACTCAACTGCAAGCCAAGCTGGTAAGGTTGTAACATTACACATGCAAATGATCTTGCTTGCAGCAAACTAGTGCTTGCACACTGCATGCTGGCAGACAGCTGCGATGAACTTCCTCAAGTTGATGTTAGGGGTCAGCCAAGGGTGATCCAAAGCCTGCTTTGTCACAGGCGACATTGCATGATTCTGCAGCCAATCTTCCATAGCTGCCTTTTCATAACTGTGTCCATCAGCAGCAATCACAGGGTCTGTCATCATAACCTGGACATAAATCGCACTGTTTGACGCGCTGTCAGGGCTTGATCCTCATCAGTGACACAGACAGCCGGACTTGTGCACTCATTGAAGCACAGCAAGGTGAGGCCTAGGTCCAAAAGGGGCACAGTTTCTGGTCCCTGGAGACCACAATCACAATGTCATAGCTTGCCTATGCTGGTGATACGTACTCATATGCTTTGATATGGGTTGACAGGTGATGACATGACACACAGCACACCTCATATAGACAAGCCCAGAGCAAGGTCTTAAGGTTGTGCCTTACTGTCAGTCTGACATGCGCTCCAAGAGAGCAAGAGTACTGCTTATAAGACAAATAAAATGTGAAACTCACTTGGGCATGGCACTTTGAACTCCAGCATCCAAAACTGCTTGCACAAATGCCCCATTTGCCACCCTTGCGGCAGCCTGTGATGCACCTGGCGCTCCATATGGCCAGATTGCCAAAGATCTCTTTGCCAGAAGGTAAGTAGGAGTAGGGCTTTTAGGCACAAGCTTATGACAACTACGCCAGCTGTAAGCTGCTGCAGCTGCATTTGACACATGCGATCATTCAGGGTGACTGTACCTGCAGCCATTTGTAAAGATCCAGAGCTCAAAGAACTGTGCTGCTGCCTGAACAAACTCAAAAGCACCAGGGCGAAACTTGATGTGCATCCTCATTGCTTTCAGATCAAACAGAGTTTGCTGCTCCTGAGGCAGAACCGCTTGCTCTGCCTGAAGGGCTGGCAGCTGCTGCTGCTCCTCTGCGGTGAGCCTATCCTCATCAACACTGTGCACGATAGTGTGGTCCAGGTCCAGCACTAGTTGCAGCACCTGTCCTCTGCAGCACCCACCGGGGTAGTGTATTTGTGCATAGGGCTGGTGCAGTATACAGCTTTTATTGTACAACATCAAATGCAAGAGTTGCATGAAGAATGTCTGTGATGGTCTTGTGACAAATATACTCATTCTTGAATTCAAGCAAACAACTGCTTACATCTGTTCAAGACAAGCAGCAAAAATCAACATTATGCAGTGACGGTGCAAGCGTGTACTCTACCTCACGGTTGGTAGCCAGCGCAACATTGACCTGTTGGGCTGGAGGGGCTGCATAGCGTGCAAAGCATGCGCTTGCCAGGCTGGCCTCTGCTTCCTCTGCAGTGCCTGCTGATGCTCCAGCTCATGTGCAACCAGCTGCTGCAGATGGCCAGAATGCCGCCCATGGCTGGCAGGCTGAGACATACCCCCCATTGGGTGGAGATGACAACATTGCAGCGTGGTGTTGAGCAGAAGCATGCAGGCTCTGTGAGTGTGCATGGGATGGATCGTGATGGCGGAGGGGCGCCTGGGGCTCAGCAAACACGCCTCTGGAGGGATGAGCACGTGCCTGGTGTCTTGCCAGGGATCCAGCAGAGTGAAGGGGCTGTAAAGGGGGCTGTTGTTGGGGCGTGGTTTGGGGTGCAGGCTGCTGAGCATGAGCAGTCCTATCACCTATATTGCTCAGCCTCTGAGCACGCCTGCTTTGGTTTATACATGCAGCAGGCTGCATAGCTGGCAGCTGCAAGGTGTTGCTAGAAGTGCTGCTAGCGTTTACAGAGATCTGCAATATATTTGAAGCTTGATTTGCAATTGAAAGCAGCTGCTTGTTGCTGCTATTGTGTACAGAGGTGGTGCTTGTGATCTGGCTTCTGGTGGCAGCATAGTCAACAGCTGATGGCCTTTCAGCAGCAGGGCCTGTCTGTTTGCAGCTTGGATGTGCAAAGGTAGCAGCTGAGGGGCCGGCTGAACTTGGCAGCTCATCCGCAGTCGATGTCAGATCAATAGTGGGCACAACAGCTGAGGGCGCACAAGGCATGCTGGATGTAAGCCTAGCTGAAGGCTCTTGCAACACACTACTGCGGACACCAGACCTTGGCAACAGAGGCCCTGGCTGCAGGCCAGCAGCGTGGAAGTGAGTGAGTCACCACACATAACAGCATGTGAGGACGCAGAGCGTAAGGGCAATAATGTAGGCAGAGCTCCATCAGCATCTGAGGGAGAACCTGACTGTGCAGATGCAAATGCAGGTGGGGCATTTGGCTTCAACTCGTGGCGGTCACATGCTGCTGTGCCTGCTCTGTCAAGACCTTCTGAGGACCCACAGCAGCCTGATGGCAACCTAAAGGTGACACACTCTGCCCGAGTATGCTGAGGAAGCACTGTTTGGGAGTCTGAAACGCAGAGTTGCTGTGGCCCTGCACTGCTTCTTACAATGGCATGTCGATGGCATGTGCTTGCACACCTTTTTGGATGTTGGCATGAGGTGCCGGTGAGCAAAGTAGCTGCAATGGTGGGAGAGAGCAAAATGCTGTAATGCGTGTGCAGCAGTCATGCTTTGTCAATTGCACCATGCTGTCAGCCGCACCGTGGCAGCATGCACATGACGTCATCTGTTTTGCAGCATGAAGAGCGAGGTGACATTTACATTGCAACGTGCAGGGGAGCCAGCCAGTTGGCAAGGACAGCAGGTGGACCTGCAGCCCAAGAGAGGCTTGACAAGAGTGGGTGCAAAGATGCTGGGCCTGAAGATGCCTTGTCACCGGTCAGCTCTGCTCAGGCGGGCTCCCCCAGCAGTACTTCCCTCATCACTGCAGCCGTTGAGTGATCAGTGATGGCTGCTCCTGTGATTGCTGCTCATTGCTTATGGCTTCAAAAGCACTGTGCCAAGCCTGGCTGGCTTTCACCTTGCTATTGTATTCCTTCACACCCTTGTGCAAATGCCACTAGTAGTGGGGTTGGCAACGCTCAACTGATGAACCATGTGTCAACAGTCAAATGCTCTGATTGCGTTATGGTTCCTTGATCTGACTGCTGTTGCCTGTTGGTCTTGAGCATGGTTCCCCCTTGTTCATGAAGCTTGCGATATGTCAGCAGAAATGTTTCAATACACAGATCGATTGCAATGATTGCAAGTGATTGGCTGCAGGCTGGCCTTACTGCATACCCTTGGCAGCAGCATCCACAGCTGCAGCACCCACCTCCACAGCTGCAGCACCGACCTCCACAGCTGCAGCACCGACCTCCACAGCTGCAGCACCCACCTCCACAGCTGCAGCAGCAGCACCACTACCACCCACAAAGCTTGCATGCTGCTCACCTGTGGCAGCCGGCAGCAGGCTGTACCTCAGATCAGGTGGTCCAGGGGAATATGATGGATGCTGCTGCTTCACATGTGCCGTTGAGGCGTCTGAGGCCCTCAATGACTCACAACAGCAAGGCGCAGCTTATGGCACAGCATTTCCAGGTCAGGAGGACTACACCACCTTGTTGATCGAGTACAGTAGTCACTTCCTGTATCAGGAACTTTTGTGCAGCAATTGCACAAGTTTCACTTGTGTGTTCCTTATCAAGCCCGTCGTTCACAGATCTGAGCTCATCTGCAGAGGGCTTCCCAGTGAACGCATGTGATGGTGCAGCTGCGTGGTAGGGGTTTCACTGCAAGATGGGTCATCGGTTCTGCGTTTCAAAGCCTGGTTGCTGGATCTATCACCTGTGACTCTGTCTGGCTTGGCCGCAGGAAACAGGTTACAGGATAGAAGGCGACTACCGGGACAAGGCTGACGGGGGCCAACCTTCCAACACGCACTCGCAGCAAGCAAAGCAGCGGCACCACCAGCATCAGCAGAAGCAGCAGGTCTCAGCGGGACTTGCACATGAGCCAGGCCACTGCACTGCTCAGGCCAGTCTGCCTCTGTTGTGGTACTGCCTCACACAGGCGCACAGCTCCATCCGTGCCAGCCCTCTTGGGGACACACAGCACAGCCTGCAAATGCCCTTGCAAGACCTGCAGCCACTCAGCCTGGATTCCATTTATAGCTCCTTCTGTACAGACTGCTACATACCTTGCTGCTGCAGCTGCTGCTGCTTGGGGTCAGCCAGCGCCCTCGCCCTCAGCCCCTTCTCTGCAGGACAGCATGCAGTCACAGAGACAGAGATCAGACGCATCACAGCCTGGTGCAGCTGCCTCTGCAGCTGACCCTATGCGCCAGTCTTCTTCTCTTGCATATGCTGCA
>JAABUP010007117.1_pt1 | contig 15285 bp, 10 predicted proteins | sample 5559201 | NCBI WGS metagenome assembly JAABUP01 (sample SAMN10711887, study PRJNA513373) | rock metagenome | isolation source: Antarctica rocks | place: Antarctica
CCGCCACGCTCGGCCTGGAACTCCCGTTCGCTGATGTCATTGACCACGCAATACCCCGCGACGTGCTCCATTGCGGCATCCTCGGAGACATAGCTGGCCTTCGTCCCGACGACGATGCCGAGCTCGATCTCCCAGTCGGTCTTCTTGGACCCGCGCGGGATCGTCACATCGTCGTTGGGGCCGCAGATCGAGCCGAGCGACTTCAGGAACACGATAGGTTCCTTCGGCAGCTCCATACCGGCCTCCTTCGCGTGGTCGGCGTAGTTGAGGCCGATGCAGACGAAATTCACGGGCCGCGCCACGCAGGGACCGATCCTCGACTTGTCCTCGATGGCTGGCAAACTGGCCGGGTCGAGGGCGCGCAGCTTGGCCAGCGACGCCGGCTGCAGGGCCGCCCCGTCGATGTCCGGCACATGGCCCGACAGGTTGCGAAGGATCCCGTCTGCGAGGAGGGCAGGCTTCTCGGCGCCGGGCGGCCCGACACGCAGCAACTTCATCAACTTTCTCCTTAACAGGGATCGCGTGGGCAAACGCCCCGCCGGCCGCGGACAACCTTTGTCAGACCGCCTCCAGCGTGCCCACCGGCTGGCCAACCTCGGCACGCACACTCTGCGCGCCCCGCACGACATCCAGCAGGACGCGCGGGTCCACCGGCGCCTGGGTGGAGCGCCAGGCGACATGCTGGTCGGGGCGGATCAGGGCGAGCGGGGCCTGGTAGCGGGAGCGGAGACGCGCGTCGCCGGGCCGGACCACCTTCAAGGACATGCCGACCGCGGCGGCTGCCCGCTCGAACTCGGCGACCGTGCTGTCGTGCCCTTCCTCCATGACCAGCAGGTTGAAGCCGTTCTGGAAATGGTCATACAGCGACGACCCGTCTGCCAGCCAGAGATGCGGCGCCACGCAGCCGGGATGGGCCGAGGGCTCGTAGGCCATGCTGCTCTGCTGCGGCGTGGCCGACCCGTCCTGCATCACGATCGACGACGCGCTGTAGTTGTAGCCCTTCACGATACCCAGCGACCGCATCTCGCGCGACTTCTGGGCAAGGATGGTTTCGCTCACCTCCCGCCGTGTCGCCTCACCGAGGAGGCCGTCGTCCTCCAGGCCAGGGCGGGCGAGCTGGTTGCCGACCGTCGCGTAGTTTGCGACGGCCTCGCTGATAGCCCATTCATGAACCGGGCGGCGCTCTTCCTCGTAAGTGTCCAGCAGCGCATCACCACCCCAGCCTTCCAGCACGGCCGCGAGCTTCCAGCCGAGGTCCACGGCGTCGCCCACGCCCATGTTCATTCCGAAGCCGCCGAATGGCGGGTGGATGTGGCACGAATCGCCTGCCAGGAGGATGTTGCCTCGGCGATAGCGCTCCGCGACAAGCCGCCGCGCCACCCAAGGGTCCGCGCTCACGATCTCAACGTCGATGTCCAGCCCGGTCGAAAGCCGGATCAGCCCGGCCGCATCGACCTTCGCAGGGTCGGCGTCGGCGCCCACCTTGGTCGCTATGAAATACCACAGCCCGTCGTCACTCATTGGGCCGAGCAGCGCCGGGACGTCAGGATTGACCATCCAGTACATGATGGCTGGGCCTAGCTGGTGCATCGCCTCCAGCTTGCGCGAGCGGAACACGAAATTGAGGTTCGAGGAAGAGCCGCCGTCGCCGACCAGGCGCGCGTCGATCAGCTTGCGCACCGTGCTGCGGGCGCCATCGGCGCCCACGAGGTAGCGGCTCCGTATCCCATGCCGCTCCCCTGTGACCGAGTTCAGAAGGATCGCATCGACGCCGTCGCCGTCGTCCGTGCAGGTTTCCAGCGCGGTGCTGAAGCTGACCTCGACGGACGGAAGCGACACGGCACGCGCCCGCAGCACCTCCTCAAGCACGTATTGCGGGACCCATTGCGCCCCTTCGGCATAAAGGTTGTTGCGCTCGGTCTCGCAGCTGAACGACTTCTCGAACCGGGCGAGCAAGTGGCCGTTCATGCGCGTGGCGAATACAACATTGGCCGGGTAGTCGGGGCGGATAGGAGATACCCGGCGCAATTCGTCGGCGATGCCCCAGCGCCGCAGGTGCTCCCGGGTCCGCACGTTCGTACATTTGGCCCGTGGGCTGTAGCCGACACGGTCATTCCGCTCGACGACCTGGCACGAGCCTCCCCGCATGCCAAGCTCGATGCCTAGCGCCAATCCGACAGGCCCTGCACCGACGACAAGAACATCGACAGCTTCACGCATCATCGCCATACCTTTCCGCCCGCGACACAGCGCGGCTTTCTGGTTTGAGTGGATCGGCAGCGGCGCGGCGCCGGCCTGGACGCACGCGACGTTTGCCTTGCAGGCCGCACTGGTTCAGACCGCGCGCAAGTGCCGGACGGGCCTGCCCGGCGCCACCGCCGCCGCCGCGGCTATGGCTTGCGCGTCGATGCCAGCCGCCCGGTACAGGTCGGGAATCGTCCCGGTCTGGCCGAAGCGGGTCACGCCGAGCGCACGCGTGCGGTGGCCGTGGACCGAGCCGAGCCAGCCCAGCGTCGCCGGGTGCCCGTCGATCACCGTAACCAGGCCGCAATGGCGCGGGAAGCCTGACAGCAGGCGCTCGACATGGCTCGCCACGCCCATGTCCCCGTCCTCCCGGGCGCGCTGGGCCGCAGTCCAGCCGCTGTGCAGCAGATCGGCCGAGGTGACCGCCAGCAGGCCCACGTCGCGGCGGTCTTCCGCGATCATGCCCACCGCCTCCACCGCCTCGGGTGCCACTGTCCCGGTGTAGGCCACCACCACCTCCGCATTCGGGCCGGGGTGCCTGATCCAGTAGGCACCGGACGTGATGCCGTCGGCATCCTCCGCCGAGAGCTGCCGCTGCGGCTGCGCGGCGGACCGGGTGGACAGCCGGAGATAGACCGAGCCGCCTGAGGCTTGCTTGTCGTCCGCCGGGCGCTGGATGTGCTGGAACGCCCAGCGCAGCATGACCGCGAGCTCGTCCACGTAGGCCGGCTCGAAGCTGGTCAGGCCGTCCTGCGCCATGCCGATCAAGGGTGTCGCGATGGACTGGTGGGCGCCGCCCTCGCCGGCCAGGCTGACGCCGGAGGGCGTAGCAACCAGGATGAAGCGGGCGTCCTGGTAGCAAGCGTAGTTCAGCGCATCGAGGCCGCGCTCGATGAACGGGTCGTAAAGGGTGCCAATCGGCAGCAGGCGCTCGCCATGGATCGAATGCGAGAGGCCCAATGCCGACAGCATGGTGAACAGGTTCATCTCAGCGATGCCGAGTTCCATGTGCTGCCCCTGGGGCGAGAAGCGCCAGTGGAAGGTGGACGGGATGCGCTCGGCCTTGAAGGTGTCGGCCAGTTCCTCACGGGCGAACAAGCCGCGCCGGTTCACCCAGCCGCCCAGGTTGGTGGACACGGTCACGTCCGGCGAGGTGGTGACGATGCGCGCGGCCAGCTCAGTGTCCCCCTTGGCCAGGTCGTGCATCAGCAGCCCGAAGCCGTGCTGGGTGGACATCTCGCGCGCCTGCGGCACCGGCAGCGCATCCGGCACCGGGATGGCGGGCGCCTCATAATGGCGCGGCCCCCGCGCGTTGAAGGAGACGGCGTCCAGGAATGCTTGCAACTGCTCTGGCGGCGTTTCCAGCCCCTCGAAGCGGTCCCACTCGTGCATGGTCCGCACGCCCATCGCCTGGCGCAGTTTCTCCACCTGCTCGGGGTTCATCAGCCCAGCATGGTTGTCCTTGTGCCCGGCCAGCGGCAGACCGAAGCCCTTGACCGTGTAACAGATGAAGCACACCGGGCGGTCATGCTCCCGTGCCGCCTCGAACGCTTCCAGCAGGCTGGGCAGGTCGTGGCCGCCGAGGTTGCCCATCAGTTCTGCAAGCTGCCCGTCGGTGCGGCGTTCGATCAGCGCCGAGACGTCGCCCTGGTCGCCCAGCTCATCGGTCAGGCGCTTGCGCCAGGCAGCGCCGCCGCTGAAGGTCAATGCCGAGTAGAGCTGGTTGGGGCAGGCCTCGATCCATTCGCGCAGCCGCTCGCCGCCGGGCTCCCGGAAGGCGGCCTCCTGCAAGCGGCCGTGACGCAGCACTACCACGTCCCAGCCGAAGTTGCGGAACATGGCCTCGAACTTCGCCCATAGGCCCTCGCGCACCACGGCGTCGAGGCTCTGACGGTTGTAGTCCACCACCCACCAGGTGTTGCGCAAGCCGTGCTTCCAGCCTTCCAGCAGGGCCTCGAAGATGTTGCCCTCGTCCATCTCGGCGTCACCAATTAGGGCCACCATCTTGCCTTCCGGCCGCGCCGTGCCCCAGCCCTTCAGGCGCAGGTAGTCCTGCACGAGGGATGAGAACAGCGTCTGCGCCACCCCCAGGCCCACGGACCCGGTCGAGAAGTCCACGTCGTCCGTGTCCTTGGTGCGGGACGGGTAGGACTGCGCGCCGCCGAAGCCGCGGAAGCGCTGCAGCTTGTCAAGTGACTGGTTGCCGAGCAGGTACTGGATGGCATGGAACACGGGACTCGCATGCGGCTTGACCGCCACCCGGTCCTCCGGCCGCAGCGCGTGCAGGTAGAGTGCCGTCATGACGGTGGCGATCGAGGCGGAAGAAGCCTGGTGCCCGCCGACCTTCAGCCCGTCCCCGGTGTCGCGGAGGTAGTTCGCGTTGTGAATAGTCCAGGTTGCCAGCCAAAGGACTTTGCGCTCCAAATCCGCCAGAATGCCTAGGTCCGAACTGCTCGGCTCGCGCATGACATTGTCCCACTGATGCTCGTCGGTTCGGTCTAGGCCGGGATGGGCTTCAGCCGCCGAACAGGACCGATAAACGGCGTTCGGCGAAACGCCAGGCGCCGTCGGAGCCTCGGCGGTAAATGTCGTCGTACTCCGCCACCAGGAGCGGTGCCGGGTCGGCCTTCCCCGGCCCGTCGTGGCGGTAGAGCGTCAGCACCACCGTACCCCGGCATTCCATCTCCGACACCGGCACGAGCCGCAGGTTGGTCTGCACGTGCCGGGACCGCCGCTCAGTCATCGCCTCACGCTCTGCCGCCCAGGCCTGAATCGCGGCCTGCCCAACCCGGTCCGGCCCGATGCCGAGCAAGCGCCCATCGTCGGCGAACAGAGCCGCAACGCGCCCGGCCTGGCCGTGGTCGATCAGCCAGGCGTGCTCGGCCACCAAGTTCTCGATGGCCTGGCGCGTGCCGGGATCGACGGACGCGGTGCCGGTGGGCTGGGTCATGGTCTGGCGCCTTCGGCTTGGGCCGCGACAGGCTTCAGGAGATTTGGGTAGTCGGCGTGGGAAGACCCATCTCCGGGATGCTCTCCGGCAAGTACTTGCCCGCCCGGATGGCCGGCTGGAGTTCCGAGAACGACATGCCGGACGCGAGGGCCTGCGACACCTTTGCCGGGTCGAAGAACGTGCCGATCGGATTGGACTGGAAGTCCTTGGACGTGCGCATGAACTCGGACGAGCGTGCCCAGTCGCCAAAGTTGTCGCTTTGCAGCTCGACGAAGTTCCCTTCCGGGTCCTTGTAGTAGAGCGAGATGGTCAGGCCATGGTCCAGGCAGAAGGCCGGCAGGATGCCTTCACCTCTCAGCCGCTCGAAGGACGACATCAAATTGCCGAAGCTCGCGTACTCGAACGCGCTGTGGTGCATGCCGTTGTGCCTGGTCTTGTCCGGATCGTCGCCCAGCCCCGGCACCGATAGGAACGCCACGCGATGGTTGGCCTCGTCGTTGGTTGTCCAAGCGTTGTTGGCGTCTTGGAAGTTCACCTTCGCGCCAATGACCGTCACATACCAATCCACCATGGCTTGCAGGTGGCTGGTCTTGATCGTGACGTGATGAAAGTTCGGCCTGATGACTTCAGACATGTTCCATCCCTGTGTGCGTGACCCCAGCTTTTTCCATGCTGGTCCGCGACATGTAAGCCCGGCATGTGATGCCAGTCTAGATGCGTTGTTCGAACAAACGATGCCGCTGATGCATCACTACCGCTTGCCGGGCAGCGTAGCAGCTGGCGCCCTACGCCCGCCGCCGGACGGCATGGGAGCGGGTAGGACGCGGCCGCGGCGCAACAGATCGAGGAAATGGGTCGCCGCCGGGGTCAGCACAGCATCAGAGCGCCGGACGATGACCATCGGCAGCGCCGCAAGCTCTTCCCTGACCATGATCGTGGCGAGGGTGTGCTGAACGACGGACGCGCCGGTCCATTGCGCCGGCGCCATGGCGAGCAGGTCGGTGCTCAACAAGCACGTCATCGTGGTCAGCGCGGATTGGGTGCGCAAGGAGAGCTTCGGCGCCGGCAGTCCATTCTGGATGAAGACCGCCCCTACCTCGTCCTCATCTGCCCTGGTGATCGACGTCGACACCCAGCTTGCGCCGGTAAGCTCCGCCAGCGAGCGCGCGTGGGCCAGGGGATGGCCGATGCGGCACAGCACCGTCCGCCGGTTCGGGCTGACAAGCTCGCGCGTCAGCTCCGGTGCGACTTTCTGCCCGGGATCGACGCCCAGGTAGAAATCGACGGTCCCGTTCCTTAGCCCGTCTTCCAGGGTGGGGTAGAAGCCTTCGATGATGTGCAGCTTGGTGTCTGGGTAGCGCCGGATGAAGGGGGCAAGCGCCCCCGGGAGCAGGGCGAGGTGGGCGGCGATCGACAAGCCTGCCGTGACCGTGCCGAAGCTGCCTCCGCCAAGCTGGCCCAGTTCGTCGCGGGCGCGCCGCACGTCGCCCAGGATCACCCGTGCGCGTTCAACGAACACTTGGCCGAGCGAGGTCGCGACCACACCGCGCGCCCGGCGCTCGAACAAGGCAATGCCGAGCTCGCGCTCCAGTTCAGCGAGGCTGCGCGTCAGGCTGGGCTGGCCGACCTGCAGGACGCGGGCGGCCGCGCGGATGCCGCCCTGGTCGGCCACGGCGACGACGTTTTCTAGCTGGCTGAGCTTCATGCGTTCCGCCCTGTGTGCTGTTGGATAGCATTTAAGCATCACTCGTCAAATCATTCCATCTTCTCTCGGATCACCCAAGCTGGGACTTAGAGACCTGACCGTGACGGTACGTGCGGCTATCGGAGCCAAGGCAGGCCAACTGCCGGCTCATAGGGGGAGGATGTGCCATGCTCGAACAGGGCGCGCTGGACGCTTCGGTTGCCCGAATGGCTGACCGTGAGATGACCGACCGGGATTGGCGGGCGGTCGCCGCCTCCGCCATCGGCCTGACGTTCAGCGTCGGTGTCCTGCTCCTTTACTCGTTCGGGATTTTCGTGCGGCCCTTGGCTGCCGAGTTCGGCTGGAGCCGGACGGGGTTGTCCGGTGCCGTGGCAACTTCGCAGTACTCCTTGGCACTGTCGGCACCGGTCTGGGGCTGGCTCATCGACCGCTATGGGCCACGGGCGATCATGCTGCCCTCGGTGGTCATGCTGTCGGCGCTGCTGGCCTCGCTCAGCCTTCTCACCCCGCACCTTTGGCACCTCTACCTCGTGTTCGCCGCCATCCCGCTCGTTGCAGGGGGAGCAACGCCACTCGGCTACTCGGCCGTGCTGGTGCGGCGGTTCGACCGCAGGCTCGGACGGGCGCTCGGCCTCGCGCTCATGGGCGTCGGCGTCGGCGCGGCGGTGCTGCCTCCGGTCGCGCATGCCCTGCTCGATGCGCTCGGTTGGCGCGGCGCATATGTGGTGCTTGGGCTGATGACCTTGGTCATCTCTCTGCCGGCAGCTTTCATCGCGACCCGTGGGGCTGCCGCGCCGATGCGATCCCGGACGGCCTCACAGTCGGCCGCCGTGTCCAGGGCGGTCCGCACCTCGCCGTTCATCCTGATGTGCGCCGCCTTCATCCTGCTAGGCATCGTGAGCATCGGCGTGCTGGCGCACTTGGTGCCGATGATGATCGACCGAGGGTTCACCCCGGCCATGGCCGCGCAGCTTGCGGCAGCCACTGGACTCGCGACCGTAGTGGCACGAGGCGGATTGGGTTGGCTGCTGGACCGGTATCACGCGCGTTACCTGCTCGCCGCAATGGCCCTGCTGGCGGTCGCGTCGTTCCTTCTCCTCGCCTATGCTTCTAGTGCTGCGTCGAGCGTCATGGCGGCGGTGCTGCTCGGGGTGGTGGTCGGAGCGGAGGTCGATTTCATCTCCTTCCTTGTCCGGCGCTACTTCGACCAGGCGCTGTTCGGCCGCTTGTACGGTCTTGCCTTCGGCCTTTACCTCCTTGGCGTCGGAACCGGGCCTTTGGTCCTCGGTGCCAGCTTCGATCACCTTGGCGGTTACGCGCCGGGATTGGTTGGCTTCGCGGTTATCGGGGTCGTGATCATGGGCTTGGCGATAGCATTGCCGGACTATGGCAGCCCTGTCCCGGCTGGACCGCAGCGAGGAGAGGTGCGGCCCATGTCCGAGGTCGAGCCTTAGAAGGCCGTGCTGCGGATGCAGCCCAGGCAATGACAGTCAAACGAGGAAGGGGCCGAAGCTGATCGAATTGACGATCAACGTGGCCACTACCTGCCTGCAGGACCGTGAAGCCGGGCCCGGCGCCAGACAACAAGGGAGATGCACCACCGGCCCAGGTTCCCGAGACCGTGCGGCAGAACCATCAATCGCCGAGATGGCGCAATGCTATTCAATAAGGAAAAACAACGGTTATGACGGCTGAGTTTCGGACTTCGGCGGTGTTGGCGCTCACTCTAGCAACCTCGTCAGCGGTTTCTGCCCGCGCGAACGCAGCTACACCTGGGCCGGCAGTGGTCAGGACCCCCATCTATCTAGCGCAGAACGGCCCCGCGCCGGGTCCGGCGACGTGAGGGACGCCCGGCGGTCCCGAGAACATCTCTCCCAACCCGGCCAACGACACGACGGGCAACCTTTCAGTCGCAAGCCCTTCGGTGCCGACGTCGGCTCCGCCCCGCATCGGGCTGTTCCCGGAGTTCGGCGCCAACCTGCTTTCGCGAGGCATCGACTTCCACGGCGTGGCATTCGACCAGTTCCTCGCCAACCCCAGCGCCGGCGTCAAGCCCGGCAACACGACCAACGTCGGGGAGTTCTCGCCGGCGGTGGACCTGGACCTTGGCAAGCTTGTCGGCATCCCTGGCGGCAACGTGCATATCCGCACCACGACATACTTCCTAAAAAGCAATAAGCCACAGGCCATCCAGCAGTTCGGCGGCCAGTTGGACGGTTATCAAGCCACGCCTTCGCTCGCCAAGACGAACCTGTCCGTCCTCACGTACGAGCAGAAGCTGCTCAATGACCGGTTGTCGATCGAGGTGGGGCGGACCAACGTCCACCGCTACTTCTTTCTGCCAAACTCCATCGACCCGTTCACCTACTACTCGACCACGGTGGAAACCAACGGCGACTTCAACCCCCCACCCTTCCCCGTGTGGGGCGGCAAGGCCACCTTTCGGCTCACGCCGGCATGGTACGTGCAGGCCGGCGCGTTCGAGGAAAACTTCCAACGCAAGGCACAGAACTCGAACAACTTCGGCGTGACCGGGGCGGCGGGCACAAGCATCATTGCCGAGTTGGGCTACCGCACCGAGTTCGCGAACGATGATTATCCTGCGAACCTGGAAGTCGGCGGCGAGTGGAACACCCGGGGCGCGGCGGGGAACATCAAGGCGGTCCCGGTCCCGTACAACGGCAGGAACGCGGCCGCGCCCTATGAAGGTGGAGGCAACCTGTTCCTATCCGCCCAGAAGGTCGTCTGGCGCGGCGCCCGTATCCCGAACGGGCCGCCACCGAACATCGCACTCTTCACCAACCTTGCCGTCACCGTGGACAAGCCGCAGCCGTTCGACCTCGACGCCCTGGTCGGCGTGAACTTCACCGGCCTCATCTCGGGCCGCCCCTTCGATGCCGTCGGATTGACGGCGCGCTATGCGCGGCTGAGCGCCGTGGAGGCAGCGTTCGAAACGCGTGTTGCCAACATCCTGGTCGGACGCGGCCCCAGCCAAAGCCGGGACGGGTTCCAGTTCGAGATTGCAGGGAACATCCAACTGACGCCTTCCATCTCAGTGACGCCGACCGTGCAGTACTACGTCAACCCGGACGCCTATGACCGTGCAGCGCAGAGGGGGCGGCCGCAGGACGGGTTCATCGCCGGCATCTTTACCACCGTGTCGCTCGGTCGGCTGCTGGGCACCAGCCAGAAGCCATTCTGATGCCGAACCTGCCCGATGGTTTGCCCCGGTGCCGCCGCCGCGGCATTGGGGGCCGGCGCCCCGCGCCGCGCGCGTCCACCGCTCTGGCAGGCGCTTGCCGCATTGTCGTAGGGGCCGCGCTGGCCGCCGCGTGCCTCGTCCCCTCCGCCCACGCCCAGAGCGAGCGCCCGCTGGTGACCATCAGCGATGGCCAACTCGCCGGGACGGTGGACAATGCCGGAATCCGCGTGTTCAAGGGAATCCCCTATGCCGCGCCGCCCGTGGGCGACCTGCGCTGGAAGGAGCCGCAGCCCGTGGCGCCCTGGACCGGCACACGGGACGCGAGCGGGTTTGGCGACCGCTGCCAACAAATGCCGTTCCCGGCCTATCGCCCAATCGGCGACAGCGGAATGTCGGAGAACTGCTTGTTCCTCAACGTGTGGTCGGCGCCGGGGGCCGACCACAGGCCTGTGATCGTCTGGATACACGGCGGCGGCTTCGGTTACGGCTACAGCAATCAGGCGGAGTACGACGGCAGCCGTTTCGTCCAGAAAGGGCTGGTTTATGTCAACCTGAACTACCGGGTCGGTGCGTTCGGCTTTCTTGCCCTTCCGGAGCTGACCCAGGAATCGCCGCACAAGTCGTCCGGCAACTACGGCATCCTCGACCAGGTTGCCGCCCTGCAATGGGTCCGGCGCAACATCGCCGCGTTCGGCGGCGATCCTAGCAACGTCACGATCTTCGGCGAATCCGCGGGATCGATCAGCGTCAATGTGCTCACGGCGTCGCCGCTGGCGAGGGGGCTGTTCACGCGCGCGATCAGCGACAGCGGCGCCGGCCTCGGGACCACGATCGACACCTTGCCCGTTAAGCCCCTGGCCTGGGAAGAGCAGCGCGGCGCCACGTTCGAGAAGGCGCTCGGGGCGCGGTCCCTGGCGGGTCTTCGCGCCGTGCCCGCGGCGTCCGTCGCCGACATCGGTGAGAATGGGCCGGGCGCCCTGTTCAACGCAAGCCGGTTCGCGCCGGCCATCGACGGCTACCTGCTGACGGAAACGCCGGCGGAGACCTTTGCCCGGGGTGCCCAGAACAACGTGGCGCTGCTCACGGGCTGGAACTCCCATGAGGAGATCACCTTCATGCTCGGGTCCGGGCATGGCGGATGCCGTCCGGCGTGGAACGACGCGGGAACCCCGCAAACGTTCGTGCTACAGGCGACCCGGTCCTTTGGCGCAGACACGGCGGCTTTCCTGAACCTGTACCCGCACGCGACCGATGCCGAGGCAAAAGCGTCGGCTGCAAGCGTCGTGGCCGACCTAGTTATCAAATGGCCGACGTGGAAATGGGCGGAGCTTCAGTCGGCCAGCGGCAAGACACGGACCTACCTCTACCTGTTCGGCAAAACCCCTCCGGCCCAGTATCCGTTCCATGCGGCCGCGCATGGGTCAGAAATCCCGTATGCCTTCGATAACCTGCAAACACACGATTGGAACTGGGATCCGATGGATCACCAGCTCGCTCATACCATGTCGAGCTACTATGCGAATTTCGCTGGGACGGGCGACCCGAACTGACCCGGCCTACCACCCTGGCCGCCCTATCGGCCCGCTGATCCGCAACGCATGGTGCTCAACGCGGACGGCGCCGCAGCCGCGCCGCTCTCCTCGGCGAAGTTCCACCTTTTGGACGCGAACCGGTCAGCCGGCCCGTGGTGTCCTGAGATAGAATGAGGCCCCGCGCAGCGCTTGCATCCACCCCAGGCCGCGCGTTCCCGGGACGACTGCCGCAGGCTCAACCGGAGCAGACAGGAGCGGCCATCCAATCCCGCCAGAACAGGCAGGGCAGGCTGTCAGACCGACTTGAGCCCGAGCAGCCAGTCTGCGTTGCCGTGCGCCAGCTTCACCCTGTCCGCTTCCGGGATCGGCAGCGAACGCAGGAAGTCGGTCCCTTTCGCGTTCGGGCTGAACGGATAGTCCACGGAGAACAGCACCCGGTCGGCCCCGAACGTCATCAGCAGCGCCATCAAGGGCGGCAGGCTGAAAAACCCGCTGGTGGTGACCCATACCTGGTCGGTGATCGTACGGCTCACCGTCCGCATCAACCGATCGCGCGCTTCGTCGGCGAACACCTGGTCGCAGCGGGCGAATATGGCCGGTAGGCCCTCGCCCATGTGGCCGATGATGAGCTTGAGCTTGGGATGACGGTCCAACGTGCCGGACAGCACGAGGCGCAGCACGTGGATGGCGGTCTCGGAATGCCAGCCCCAGCCTGCGATGGATAGCAGCAGGCTCGAATTGCCGGGCAGGCGGTCATAGTAAACCTCGCGCACGGCCGGTGGCGGCGGCGCGGGATGAATGTAAAGCGGCACGGCGAGGTGCTCGAACCGGGCCAGCAATGGCTCGGACTTCGGGTCGTCGAGAAACAGGCCACCTGTGGTGCCGTTCACCATGCCGCCCAGGAAGCCGTGCCCGGTGACGCAGCGCTCCAGCTCGTCAGCGGCCAGCTCCGGGGCAGACGTCGGCAAGTGCGTGAAGGCGGCGTAGCGGTCCGGGTGCTCGGCAACAGTCTGCGCCAGGCGGTCGTTCGTGTCGCGGGCCAGCCCGGCGCCCTCCTCTCCCGGCAGCAACTCCGCCCCGGCCTGCGCCACCGACAGCACCTGGAGCGTGATCCCGGCAGCATCCATGTCGGCGAGGCGGGCGGCACCGATGTCCCGCAGCTGCTCGCGCCGGTCAACGGCGGGGACCGGGTGGCCACCTGGGGTCAGGCCGCGCGCACGGATCGCGTCGGGGTTGATGCGGGCCGCGATGTCCGGGAAGGTGCAGTGCTCCTCAAGCGCGACGACGCGCATCATGATCTCCTGTTCTGTCTGGTGCTGCGCTGCCGAAGGGCGTGCGAGGGGCTGGGTGGTGAGGCAGGCCCGGTTAGGCCGGCGCTGGGTGCCGGAGCTTCGGGGCTTCGTAGCGCGGCATGGCAAGGGCCGCCACCGCCGCCGCCAGGCTCAGGACGGCGAACACCAGCAGCCCGGGCCGGTAGCCGCCCCAATGGTCGAAGCTATATCCGAGCGTGACAGGGCCGATTGCGGTGCCGAATATGTAAAGGCCGAAGGCGATCCCGTAGAGCCGCCCGAACGCCGCCTTGTCGAAGTAGCGGCGCACCAGGAACGAGACGAAATCGACCTCCGCCCCAATGGCTGAGCCCAGCAGGACGGCCGCAAGATAGCCCGCCGCAGGTCCCTCCCCGTAGGCCAGCAGCAGGGGGACGGCTGCCGCAATGGCCGAGAACACCGCGAGCACGTAGGGCGCATGTGTCCGGTCCAGCACCCAGCCGAGGCTGCCGCGCACGATCACCACGGCCAACCCGGACAGCCCGGCGATCCGTGCAGCCTCGGCTGGCGTGAAACCATGATCCACCATCATCGGAACCAGGTTCGCAAGCACGCCGACGCTGACGATGCCGAGCAGCACGAAGTTGACGGCCATCAGGATGTAGGCTCGCGTGCGCAGCATGGGTGCGATAGGCAGCAGGGCGATAGCGTCCCGGCGGACTGGGCCGGATGCGTTGCGCGTTGCGATCAGGGCGGCGGGAAGCGTGACCACGAGGGTCAGTACGCCAAGGGCAGCGTAGGCCTTCCGCCAGCCAAACTCGCTTAGCAGGAACTGTGCGAGCGGCGGCAGTATGGCCCCTCCAAGCCCCACACCCAGCAAGGACAAGCCAAGCGCAAGACCGAGCTTTTCATCGAACCGCCGCACCACGACGGCCGAGTAGCCGAGCGGCGACGCGCCGCCGCCCAGCAGGGGGACGGCGAGGAATACGAGGTAGAAGTGCCAAAGGTTTGCGGTGAGCAGGCCCAGCGAGGAGACCAGGAGCGACAGCGCAACGAGCGAGAACAGGATAACCCGTCGCGGGCCGAAGCGGTCCAGCACCACGCCCCAAACCGGCGAGCAGAAGGCCAACCCGAACTGGAAGAACGACAGCGCGGCGAACAGGCCGGTGCGGCTCCAGCCGAACTCCGCCGTCAGCGGTCGGACGAACACTCCGAATGAGTAAAGCGCCAAGGTCCCGACGCAGAGCATCATGCCGACCGCGGACGCGCCCACGGCCAGCCAGTCGCGGTCAAATTCCGCTCCCGCACCGGCTAGGATCAACTCCGCATGGGGCAACGCTGACAGTCCACCTTCCACAAGAAGGGGAGAAGAGGGTACTGCCTCGTCAAGTCCGCCGCCCATCGTCCACTCCCGTATTACGCCAGTTTCTTTCGTGCGGCGGAACGGCTTGCGCCGCCCACCGATCTGGTCAGGTTGCCTTACTAGAACGGACCCGTCCCACCTGCAAGGATGCAGGGGAGAGGTGTCCCGTTCGAAACCCGCATCTTCCCCCCCCGTCATCACCGGGCGCCTACGCCGTAGTTACGGAGGATCACGGCCCGGATTCGCCGCGCATTTGGCTCGTGATGGTGGGAGGGAGTTGCTGCGGGCGGACCGGGCGCTCAGATCGGATACCGGCTCCGGCCCCGCGTCAGCGTGGTCAGGCGAATCTCCGTGAAGTCCTCGACCGCATAGGGACCGGATCGGCCCCAGCCGCTCTCCTTGACGCCGCCGTTCGGCATCGACGGCTCGCTAGCCATGGTCGGGCCGTTGATGTGGACCATGCCGCAATCGAACTGCTGCGCCAGCTCAAGCCCGCGGTCCTGGTCGCTCGTCAGGATGCTCGCGCACAGGCCGTAACGCGTGTCGGAGGCTTTCTCCAGCGCCTCCTCAGGACTGTCCACCGCTTCGATGATGAGCACGGGGCCAAACGTTTCCTCGCGGTTAATCGGGGCAGCGTCCGGCACATGCGTCAGGATCGTGGGCGCGTAAACCCGCCCCTCTGCCTGGCCGCCGGTGACGAGCGTTGCGCCGCGCGAAACCGCATCCTGCACCCTTTCCTCGACCGAGCGGAGCGCGCGGTCGTTGATCAGCGGCCCGATCACGGTTCCTGGCACGGAGGGGTCGCCCGACTTGAAGCCCCGCACCTTGGCCGCTAGCCGGTCCACGAACTCGTCGTGGATGGGCCGCTCGATCAGCACCTTGCGCGCGTTCATACAAATCTGGCCCTGGTGGAAGAAGGCGCTGAACGCCGTCGTGTCCACTGCCCCCGCCATGTCCGCGTCGCGCAGGATGAGCATCGGGTTGTAGCCGCCGAGCTCCAGCACGATGCGCTTGAGCGCCT
>JAABUP010007118.1_pt1 | contig 15279 bp, 16 predicted proteins | sample 5559201 | NCBI WGS metagenome assembly JAABUP01 (sample SAMN10711887, study PRJNA513373) | rock metagenome | isolation source: Antarctica rocks | place: Antarctica
GGGATGCCTAAGATATACCCCCCCCCCCTCTCCCCTCCCCCCCATGTAAAAATTCCTCAGATATCTTCCCAATGAAGAAACGCCTCAGATATCTCCCCCATGCAGAATCGCCTTTGATTTCCCCCCATGTACAAACTTGTAAGATATCTTCCCCATGTAGAAACGCCTAAGATATCACTGTGACTTCATGGTCCTACCTGGGCAACAGATAAATCCAAAAGTTGCTTGCACATGTCCTCAGTGTGGTGTCATCAAGTTGGCAAATCCATAATCAGAAATAGAGAACTTCATCGGGAAAGCTGTGTCCAATGTAGAAACGCCCAAGATATCTTCCCAATGTAATTACGCGTTCCAGCTGTCCCCAGGCGTTGTGTGGATTAGATTTACACTGTCCAAGGAACATTTTCCTAAGAAAAGATGAAGTTTTGGTACTCCGAAGAGCTTACAATGAAAACTTTCTGCATGCTTTTATACCAACGGGGCTATAACTCATCCAAACTCAGCGTAGACCCTTACCCCTACCAGGAAAAGCCAAAGCGTAAGGTGACCATCCTATTTAGATCAGTAAATGTAAGTAGCAATTCAGAAAGCCTGAAGCTTCATCGCAAACCCCACATCCATCTTCTGAAAGAAATATATGCAATGGGGCTGTCCTGTGCCTGCAAGGGCATAAGGCCGGTTTGAGTGACCTGTGCATGAGTGGGGGGGGCACTGCCTGCCTCCACACCAGGAGATTCACGACTTTCTGCACATGGATGGCTCCTCCATTGTAGCAATCACTCCACAGACTTGTGTTATCAGTGCAAGCATCAAAACACCCTCTCGACATGTGCACAGATCAATGCACAAAAGCTGAGTCACATGCAGATATAGGTCTGCTTGTGTACATTGGTCCAGCATGCAATTCTTGCACAGGTCGAGAACGTGGGTTGGTTGTGTGCACTGGTGTTGAGTGCTGAGGATTGATTAACTGAGACGGCTGTCTCATTTCTACCGTCATAGAGCACTTGAGCCGCCTGTGCAAACTTGCATTGTCCACATTCACTGGCAATTTCGCAGCAGCTGTTCGACTGCACTGTGACGGTGGAGCTGAGAGAGCCATCTCTGTCTGGGCAATGCAGATTCTTTGCAAAAGACTTTGCAATGACGGCTTTGCGCCTGATCTTGTGATGTCAATCTGTGCGTGTGTGCACTGTGCGTCCGTGCGTCATCATCCAGCATGATTGCCCATGCATCTGCAAATGCAACCCACACAGCATGGTTGCATAGGCTGCGCTGCATTTGGCTGCCTATTGAAGCAAAATAACATCGGTCAGGTTTACAACAAAGGCGTGCTCAGACTTGCAATCCATTGATCGTTTTCCTTTTTTTGTATCACAGCTGGTTGTGAATACATTTGCGTCCCATGGAGCGCTTACCTTGTCTGCATCATAGCTGCTTGTTTTTGTGCAGGCTTGGCAAAAGAATGCAACTGCAGGACCTTGACATGACACGACAGCTGTACACTCAATTTGGCCATACACAAGTGAGCCTGTCTCACTGCTAGGACTGGGGGGATTAGTCATTGCTGAAGGCAATTTTGTGAAGCTCCTAGCAGTTGCACAGGTGTCATGGGATATGATGTAATGGGCAACCCAAGGGTCTAGCCTCAACCCTGAAGCTCTACATGGAGTGACACCATAAGGGTAGCTTTACAAAGATACGCTCATTGGGAATCAGGGTCACGGCTGGAGGCTTTCAGATGATCATGATTCTACAGGAAGTATCTTTGTGAGGAGCCACATAGGCGGCATCACAATTGCCAGAGTGTAGCAGGGTGTCCATCATGCGATAGTCTCTGGTAGAAGGCACATGTTCAACGAATCAATCAATGAATGAATTGACGAGTGGAATTTACTGCAATTTTCATTGTGATGTGAGAAGCTGTGGTGCATGTGCAGGATCTGGAAGCTCCAGAGCAGATGTACAGGAAGCTGGGGGCCAAGATGGTGGTGGGGATGCCCTTCAAGGACCAGGCCACCAGTGACACCCTCTACATGCCCCAGATACCGCCCTCAGACAAAACTGGGCGAAGAGCCCTAAAGCGCCTTCAGGTAAACACAGCAGGCTACGCATTTGTCCTCACAGCTGCTTGAGTGCTGTGCAGCTGCGGCAATGATCGCTCAGTACGTGCCCTGGGGCGCTTCAGTGCTGACGCGCATGGCCACTTTGTTGCCCATCACTGAAACGCTGCATGGCCACATTGTTGCCTGTCACGACGACACTACATGCTTTATCAGGGCTTTGCTCATAGCTTATGATCTCTGCTGATGTCAACCAAGTAAGGACGCACATTCCAATGCAGCGCTTCTGAGTCCAAGATGCATGAGTAAAGGTACAGAAGCATGGATGAGAAAAGCCAGCATTGAATAGAAGTCACTTCAACAAAACGTGATTTTGCTGGCCAAATGCTGTCTGACCATTTCTGTGTGAGAACTGCAGGAGGTGGGGGTGCATGTGATGGCTCCAGCTAACGTACTAGCCGAGGACCCACTACCGCAGGCTGTGGCAGTCCAACCCCTCCGAGAGGTGGCCACCGCCAGCCGAAACGGCGGCCACAGCCTGCCACCTGGCGCAGGCAGGTTTGCAGTCACCATTGACGGCACAGAGACTGAAGAAGAGGTTGCGAGTCTGAAGAAGAGTGATGCCGTGATGGCGCTGTTGGAGATCGCACCTGGCGTGAGCAGGGTTCATGCCAGCAGGAGGATCTTTGAGCTGCTGCAGCGGCACCAGATCGACATCTCTGTGATCCATTTCCGCAGGTCGGCGTCTCTGCATTTTTGAGCGACGGTTTCAGGATCTTTGAACTGTTGTAGCAGCATGCAATTGACGTTGGTTCTTTTGCACTGCATCACAACCTCGTCTGCATCATTTTGTGAATTGATGTACGACTGTGCAAGGAAATTATGTGCATCGTTTTTGACAGTGGCTCATCCACTTTGCAGCTCTCCAGCAGCTGACGGCACTTGCTCAAATTCTGCATGTCCCTGATTTTTGGTCAAACAGGCTCATGATGATGGCTTTCATCATTTCACATTGATTTGAACTGGGCAGACTGTCTGTCCTCAAACACCTGAGAGGAATGTTGTCAGACGCTCAGGCTGCAAATGCTTACCCATTGCTGCCCCAAGTTCACTTCCCATACCTCTTGCGTGCTGTGCAGTTTCCCAGAGGGTACATCAGGGGATGACATCATCATGCAGACCGGCAGCGAGGTTGGTGCTCTGCTGGTAGATGGTCTCGGCGATGGCATTGCAGTCGCCTGCCCGTCACAGGACCTCAACTTCCTGCGCAACATGAGCTTTGGTGTTCTGCAAGGCTCCCGCATGCGCAACACCAAGACAGGTGACCTCATTTTGCATTTGTTACTGTTTTCAGATACGCCGTACGCCTCGTCAGCTGCATTAGTCCTGCCAAGCACACTTGCATTTAGGCTGGCACAAACACATGTCTTGTGTGCAAGGTGTTTAACATCACAATACTCAGATGCATGCCCTCCCCTGTCCAAGATTAGCATTGTACGTGTTGTGCAAGATTGTGTTGTCAAACATGCTTCATGAAGCCACATTTACATGTGTGACACCAAGCATGAGTTGCAGCTTCCTGTCAGGACCTGGTACAGCATGTGCTTGCATTGCTTGGCATAGCTTAGCCCCATCCAAATCCAGACTACTCGATCTTGCAGATGGCTGTCGTTCATGCTACATCTTCTCTGTAGACATGTCAAGCCGCCCTGGCCAAGCTTGGCTGTGGTACCTGAACATGTCCCTAAGGTTGCATTGATCTGCAGAGTCTGACTCAATGCTTGCAACAATGAGACTCAGAGCCAGATACTTCTTGCACTCGAGCATTGCTGTATTGAGCTGCACAATGCATTAACATCTGACTGTGGTTGTTGGCTGCTGCAGAATTTGTGTCCTGTCCCTCATGCGGGCGCACACTGTTTGACCTGCAAGAGGTGACTGACCAGATCAGGACCAGAACAGGCCACCTGCCAGGTCAGCTGCTGCGTGTGTCATCATTGACCACACTCATTCTGTGATCATGTATTCCATCAAATCTGTTTCGATGGAGGCACGTCAGCTATCTTAACTGCAATAACTCTAGCTTGTCATGCTTTGCGCCTTGCCATTTCTTGCACCCTGGTGCCACAAGCTTCCCCAGAGTTTTGTGCATCAACTATTGATGTGACATCTCAGCACGCAGATGAGCACAAGTGAGCATGTGACATGAACCAAAACTTCTAGGAATGCAGACATCGTGTTTGTTAACTGACCTACACAGTAAAAGGTAGACATTCTTGTGGTGTTACATTACTGTGATTTGCCTGCAGGTGTGTCAATTGCTGTCATGGGCTGCATTGTAAATGGTCCAGGAGAAATGGCAGATGCAGACTTTGGGTACGTTGGAGGCGCTCCAGGCAAGATTGACCTGTATGTGGGCAAGGAGGTTGTCAGGAGAGCCATCCCAATGTCTGGAGCCACAGATGAGCTCATAGAGCTGATCAAGGTGATATCTCTTTGTCACGTGTATTATGGTCTGATCCGTTTCAACCCCATGTGTACATGCAAACAGTAAGTAACATTCTGGTGGTGTAATTGCCCATGCCTAACCGTTCATGGTATGCAAATTGCAGTCAGCAGACTGTGACCACGCAATGTGTCAAGGTGTGCATTCTGCGCTGATTTCTGCAAATACGACTTGCAATTTCATGTTTGCAGGAGCATGACCGGTGGGTGGAGCCAGAAACAGAGGAGTCAGAGCAAGAAGAGCAAAGGCAGCCAGTTGCTGCATAGACAGCCAGTTGCTGCATAGACTTTTTGGCAATGTGCCAAAAATTAATCTGGCAGGGCAAACTGCAGAGCACAGTGTTGTGTGAACTGAGGATGTGTGAACTAAGGATGTTGCCTCAGAGCAGTCACAGTCAGTGTTTGCTTTTGATAGCACAGCTGAAGTGCATGGACGACCTAGGTGTCTTGTTGACAAACTCTGGGTTTGGCACGTGTAATCCCCTCATCTGTCTTTCTGTAAAACAAGTGAGGTCTACAGTACCGTGCTCTCGAAGCTCACCGCGCAGCGGCCGATTTAGTATAAACTTTGCACACATTACTACCCAGATGCAGCATTGTGCCTGCCTGTCAAGTGCTGATGCAAACCTCAGATGCATTTGCACCACTCTGAAAGTCAATGCCGCCAATCCCTACACTAACGCCTGTCCAGCAACTGACAGTGTAGGCGCTGTTTGACAAGAGGACAGAATTGTTTGAGAAGCATCCATGTTGCTGCTTGGCTGGAGAGTTGTAAGAAAACGAGCATAACAGCCATGCAATGTCTTTATGGCGTCCATTTTGTGCAGGAGGCAGCGGGGGCAGCAGGGTTAATGAAGACGTTCCACAGCTTTTATCCTGTGCACCATAAGACTTTTTGTCTCATCATGGCTATATTGACCGCAGTGAATGCTTGCCATGGTATGCTGCATGTTGTACTCCGTTGATGTCTCGTACCCCAATGATGTCCTGTTTGCTCTGCTCACTGCTGAAGATAGTCCAATCACTCCCATAAACCAGCCACAAGTTGCAGATGAAGGTCTACCAGGTAGGTCCTACAGTGTCTGCTGGTGACTATCCAAACATCAGAGGTGGTGTGTGCAAGCCTGGAAATGCTAAGAGAGTGTACACCCAATTCAGCAGAGCTGCTGACAAGCTTATTTTACTGGATCTTGTCAGACCATATACATATCTCAGCACGAACGCTGGTATGAGTTCAGCTTTCTGTACCTGCAAGGCATTATCCTCTGCCATATCCACTGTAACAATATTCAAGGCACTGATCCCTGAAAGGACTCCAAGCAATAGGAAAGGCACGAGTCAGGTTTGCCAGCAAAATTGAACATGTATGCAAAAACCGTTTTGTGATATGTGGTAACAATTTGCAGAACCTACAATGGCTATCACTCAAGTCAAAGGGAAATATGCAATGACCAAGTGCTCTGAATAAGTCAGCGTGACATGCACTGCTGTACGTGCATGACTAAGTTCAGCATCGCTAGTGGGCGTGCCAAGATAGCTGCGGGTTGCTTCACAGCCAATCTATCTACTTTACCTCATCTTGCAAATCCATTGCAGCAGCCAATCTGTTCAAGTTATCTCACCTTGCAGATCCAGTGCTAGCCAGTGCAGTAATTCTGGCAATTTCAGTGTCAAGATAGCTGCGATGCTAGGCAGTGCGTTGAGTGCCTTTATTTTACACAGCAGCTGAGATCGGCCAGGCGCTCTTTGCTGAGCGCTCTATAGTACAGAAAGGGGTCATTGCAATTGCTCAAGGCAAATGCAAATCTTCACAGCAAGACTTCACAGACGGCCGAGTCATCCTTGAAGAGCCCGCTTTTGCTCAGGTGATCGGCGGGACAAATCAGGATTTACGCCTTGGGTTTCAAGCAGCCTGCGGCCTGTGTCTGCGTCAAGGTGTTGAGTCCAAACTGCTAGAACACCGTATAGCCTGATCAGCTTTGTTTTTGTCACTGGCTAGGCAAAAAGCTGTGCCGTGGCGTTAGCTGTGCGGCTGCGTCCTGCTTGAAAGACATGCTGATGTATGCCCACTGACGTCATTCAGCCTTAGAGGTCTGACGTAGAGGTCTAGTGATCTCTTGCTGTGTCAGTGCAAAGCTACAGATGAGTTGCAGCAGCAGCGAAGACGAGAACAAACCGCCAACAGCCTTTGCCAAGCAACTCTGCACTTTGCTGGATAATGACCGACAATGCGTGGATCGCGACAGCAAGTACACTGCTTTCTGGCTGGCACACGGCATGGCCTTGTCTTCTCAGTACAGGTGAGTGCGGCCTCACTACCTGCATACTGTGTGTGTTAGTCAGTTCCGGAAAGTTGTCAAGTGTACGCTCTCAACTTGAGAGCTTACAAAGACTTCTGCTCAGAAGTATGGCTGCAGCTGTCCACCTTCTTATGCACAGGACAATAAAGCCAAAGGCACAACACCTGAACCACAATGCAGACAGCTATGTTAAGTGCCTGCAGAATAGGTCAGCACGGGGCCTGGCAGCTCAAGTTTGAAGACCCTAGCGCAGACCATCCGAAGGGCAAATTCAAATGTGAAGCGTGTCACGCAGCTGCAGAACGAGACTGGGATCCTTGTGAGGAATATCACCGGAGGCAGGACGCAGAAGCAGAGCGACTTGAAGCAGAAGGAGTGTGGGACGAAGATGGGGAAGAGGAAGATAAAGAAGAAGGCGATGATGTGGAAGATGATGACGGTGATTACAACGATGAGGAAGAAGAAGAAGAACAAGAAGAAGAAAAGTTTGAAGACTGGGAAGGAGTTGCAGATGTGCATCACCTGCGACAGCATGCAGCCACCAGGCAGCACATACTGAACATGCAGGTTGCTTGCCTTCTGGCTTTGGCTTGCTTGCTTGTTATTTGAGCCTCTGCTTCCAAAGCTTTGCAACTCAATAGGGATCAGTTCTGTGATCATCTGTTGTTTATCTGTCAATGTTCACACTCAATGGGAGTTGCCAGCCTTAAGGGCTGAACCAATTCCTCATAACTTCAATATGATTGCCTCATCCTTGCCTTGCATGTGGCCACTGTCTTTCTGCTGCATTGCTATGTGCCAGAAAGTATCATGTTTGATTATGCTTGCAGGCTGTAGTTGTGTTAAAGCTGCCCACATGGAAATTTCTCTATCAAATGTTCCTTACATGTGACGCATTGACCTGCAGTTCCATCGCCAAGCTTGCAAAAACTGCAAGATTGACATGACCCGCATCTCCTTGTCATTCATGAGCAAAACCTATCAAAACTGTATCGAAAGCTGCAACTGGATGGGCAGTGAGCTTGGGTTTGATCAGGTCGTTGATCTGCTGCAATCCTTCCAAGTGGGGAACGCCGGCGTAGCTCAAATTATAGCTAGGTATGAAGCCAAAGGGAAGAGACGAGAAAAGAATGGTTATGCCTCTGAACCGTACAACTCTGACAGTGACTACCCAGACATTGCCAAGCATGAGGAGTGGTACCCATTTCAAAGAGCTGCCAGAAAGGTAGCCGTCAGGTTGTTGGTTTCCTGATTGTGCAATACCTGCTTTTATGTCGTTTTGACACGTTTGTCTTTGCTACAGACTATGCATGCTGCCTGTCAGCAAGCATCTTGATTAGGACATTGTGTACGCATGTGCGACCTGCTTTGAATGGCGTGTGATGCATGTTGCATGCAGACATTGTGAGTTTCTAGACTTGACTGAATGTTGTTTCTGCCAAATACAGGTACCTCAGCCAAAATGTGGTGTGTGTTGGGGTCACCACCCATTGAACCTCTGCTGCTGTGGAAAGGCCACTACAGAGAGGGAGTCTGCCTTCTTGCCAGACACAAAGTTGGGAACATGTGCTGGAAAGATCTGCAGAGCCGCTGTACAGAAGACAGGACAGCTCAAGTGGACCTACTCCTTTGAGGCAGAGTGCCTACTGTTTGCACTGCCGCAGCCCTTTCACACAGCTGGTAGAAAGCTGTGCAAAGGCCTTGCTGGTGATCATCTGCCAGCCTTGCGACCGGGCAGACCATCTGAGCATGAACCAGCAGATGCTCTGGAGGTGTTGAACAAGCTGGGGGACAGCATCAAGACACGTCCCGCATTTTCAGACATGTTTGTCAAAGCTGATGACAAGCTAGCATTTGTACAGCGGGTCCAGCCATACATGTATATAGGTGTTGAGGGTGGAGTCAGGTCATCATTCTGCAGTGGCATTCCTGCAGAGCCTTCTGATATGTGCTTCTGCTGCAAGAAGCTGCAGGACATTGTTAGCAGTTGAGTGATTTTGAGTGATGAATTTTTTGGTTGAGTGTACAGCTAGGCTGTTTGCCAGTTGCCGTTGTGTATACACCAGGTGGAATGGCTGCATGGTATGTATGTTGAGCCATGCCACGTTGAATGCAATCAAATTTTCATGTTCAACTCATAGACCATGACCTCACAGCTGCAACGCTGACCACTATTGTGCGTTTGTGCCGGACACATTGACATAGCGCAGCATAAATTACTTGCGTTTCTTGTCCAGACTGCTGTGACATCTGTATTCCTTATGATCGATCCTGACATGACAAGTGCAAAGCACAGACTGCGTATGCTTAAAATGTCTTGTAAAAAAGTAGCAGGTTGATACCTAAGTACTGTACGTCAGACAGCCAGCCAAATGCTCAGCACTGACCTGTGCAAATTTCAATACACCAACACACTGATGACTCAACACACGCTTACTAATAGGCCTCATTTGCCAGTACAAAGTTGCAAAATGCAAAAAAATGAAATGCCTGAGCAAAATCGAACATCATTTGTTTGCTGTACAGGTGTAGAAGTTGCAGCATTTAAATGCAAACCACATGCTGCTCTGCTTGTGGGACTGCAATCATGACAGCATCAAGAATAAATCCTCATCTGCCACACTGCCTTTTCGGACTGCAATAGCCAGTGCATTTTGGCCCAAAACATCCCGCGCCGCCTTGTCAGCACCTCTGCAATGACCATTGTGCACTGTCAACATCCCAATGTATCACTTTCTGCCCTGCTTGTCTAACAACACAGACACTGACACATAGACAGGTCTTCTGCTATGCTGAATGCACATGTATGAAATGCGCACAAAGCAGATGCATGCAACTCAGAATACTCACCTCAATCTGCTTGAGTCACCTAGCGTGCTGAGCATTGAGCAAGTCAAGCTATAGCTGATGCAGGGCAATTTGAACGATTGGCTGTCTGCCATATGGTTGTTGGAGTCAATGCAAAGCATGCGACGGCAATCAAGTCAGCATCATACTCAACGCAAGTCTACACAGATGCCTGCAGGGCAAACTGAGCACCACTCATGCCTCTCACCTTTTCAGCAGCTGTTTGGCAGCTTGTGGGTGCTCATGAAGTATACAGTAGTGGAGCGGCGTTCTGCCATAGGGGTCAGCCTTGTCGACCCTGGCCCCATTTTGAAGGAGATACTCAATCAAGGACACATCTCCAGTCTGCAAATAGCCGCATTGAGCTCCTTTGAAGGATGAATGATGCATCATGGACTAGCCTGCCCTTGCTTAGTAACAGGTGTCATTCACATGTTGTGTCTTGACAGGCAAAGTAAAAAGTTTTCATGGCATCAGAATGTGCACAGTCCAACACTGCCACGAAAACTGTGTGACAATAGCAGCAGCAAGAGCAAGAGCAGCAGCAGCAGCAGCAGCAGCAGCAGCAGCATACCTGACAAGCAAAATGCAGGGCTGTCAAATTGGCTGTGGATGTGGGTGCCTCTAAGTTTTCACCTCCTGCCAGACTGTTTGTATCCCTGATGAGCTCTATGGCTGGCTGACCCATGCAGCATGCATTCATGTCAGCACCATTCACCACAGCCTGCACAGCCTCCCTGCATGCCATGCACACACTCACAGACACGCATGGGCAAGATCACACCTTTGCAGGTTGCTTTCAACACTGATAGGTTCTTGTCTGTGGATGTCAGCTATGTGTACAACTGCATGGACAGCTTCTGCAAACTGCAATGTCAGTCAGGTGACCCGCCTACTGAAACCTTGTTTCTGTTTCTGTAGCCTTATGAAGAGCAGGTCAAGGTGCAGCCTGATAGCTGACTTGGCGCCAAATAAGCATAATAATAACTATTTAATTAATCAAATAAATCATCACCACAACAACAGTAGTAACAGTAACAATATTGAAATAAGGTTTGCGCTTTTCGGCTCATGATGAAGTAGGTATGTGCAGGGCAAGGTGGGATGACGACACATGAATGCAGTCAGTGCCATGCAGGGAAGCATGTGCACTGCCCAGGGTGGGCGTCATACTTGATCGAGCCGCCTTCCACAGCCTCCCAGAGGGCAGTCTGGACGTTGCCCCTGACTGCAGGCACAGTGCTGGCAGAATACCTGCGCTCTACGTACTTAGCCGTTATGTACTGCTCCTGCAAAGTACACACATGTGTACACTGAGTGGTTCAGGTCGAACGATTGTATCCTGTCTGCTACACACTGCAGGCATAGCTGCATGTATACATAGCAGTTGCATGAGCTCCTAGACACAGCACCAAGATGGCTCAAGATTGGGCGGGCTATACATACGGGGAGCTACTCGTGTTGTGTACATGCCTGACCTTAGAGGAAGACACTCAATTCAGGAAGGAAGGGATTGTACAACTGGACAGACAGCCCGTTTCAGATGCACACGCTCACACATAGCGAGGGCCAATGACACAGCAAAATCTGGCAGCCCTGTACCCTATACTGGTCTGCAGAAACAGCGTGTGCATTGTTTAGCAGACTGCTTTGTATGACACATCACCTTATACGGCATATCCACAAGGCTGCTTTGCACACTTGGCTCTAGCAGTATTCTGCCTGGCTTTCAGCAGTGGAAAGGAAGTGGAAGCATTGCAAATGAGGCACCTTACAGCAAACTTACTGCTTCACACATCCATTCATTCTTTGTGAAGCATGTGTCTTCCCTTAAGGTCAGGTATGTACACTCCTGAGTAGCTTCCGGTGTGAAGTCTTGCTTATAGCAGATGAGCTATTTTGTGTAAGACTCAGCCCTAGTGTGCATGTCCTGTACACAAGTAGGCATCAAGAAACATATGTTTTGTGTTGCAGATTGGATAAAACGGATTAGAACTCCATTGGTAGAAATCCAGTACCTTGACAGCAAAAGAGCTTTCTGGCCGAGGCTTTGCGCTGCTGTGAACCTCCCTTGCACTAGTAGGCTGGGATAGTCTCGGGGAAAGGGGTATACCCCCTTGACTACCCCTGGGGCTCAGTGTTGACCCCCTTTGGGAATCTGAATCAGGCGGCCTGGCTCGTGCTGTGAAGCTGAAGCTGTGATGTGAAGCGTCACTGTCTGTCCTGCATGTGTGCATGACCTTTGGGATGACGTGGCAGGTAGAGAGGCAGGGGACGACATCTTAGTCATGGCTCACTGCTCCTGACAAGCAATCAGCCAGTAGTATGCAGCAGAAACAAAGCAGCCGGGTGCATGACTGTAAAATTCCTGGCTGACTGACTGACTGACTGACTGACTGACTGACTGACTGACTGACTGACTGACCGACCGAATGAATGACTGCACAACTCTACCCTAGCAGGGGAGTGACTGCAGCGGACGGCAGTCAGGCTGCAACACATTGCACAGATTGTGTGGCTGCTCACAAAGTGAACACCACTCAAGCACAGTGCCAAAACATTCGTGAACTTTTTGATGCCAAATGCGTTGTCACACGAGTACGGTCTCATAACAAGCCAACTCTACAGATTTGAGCATGTGTGGGTTGTCATCAACATCTATCCAGTAGTAGCCCAAAGCAGCCTGACTGGGTGCATCTGACCCTTTGAAGACACACGAACAAACGAACGCGCGAGCAAGTGAACGAACGAACGAGCAAACGAACAAACGAATAACATATGAATGAATGGGTTGATGAATGAAGTGAACGAGTGAATGAATGGATGGGTGAACCAACACGTGAAGCATTGAATGAATGGGCAGGGACATAAGGCTGACCTGGCACGGCTTGCCCCAGAGCCAGTGCGAGTCAAGGCAGAGACGGCTTCACTGGCTGGTGGGAAGTCCTCTTTCTCATCACTGCACCACACCCAACTGTCTGCACTGCAACAAGCACAGCAACCAGACTTGAGAGGCTGTTTCTCAAGAGGGTGCTGCTTGGTGCACAGAACATGCTGTTAAAGCCAATGATTGCTGTTGGAGGCAGATTGGCACATGCTGCTGATAAGAACAACACAGCATGGCACCCCACAGTCTGTGCCACATGGGCAGGGCGAGGCATCATTTGGGGTCTGGGCAGGGGTGCATTGACAGGTGGTAGTACAGCAGCGCCACATGGCTGTACTAAGTCTCTTCATCAGACACAAGCACCATGCCTTGCCATTGCTGGCCCCACGAGAGACAACTGTCATTGTCCATTATACAACAGCATTCTCTACACTCTTTGCTGAGACTCGTGTCATGCATGTGAATGATGCTACATGTATCAGTCAGGGCATGTGGTAGGGCAGGACAATGCAGGGCAGGGCATGGTACATACCAAGCAGGGCAGGGCAGGGCAGGGCAGGGCAGGGCAGGGCAGGGCAGGGCAGGGCAGGGCAGGGCATGCTGACAGAACAGACAGGGCAGAGCAGGGGCAGGTCCAAAACCCACTTGACACTGTCATTATACAACTCGGCTTCCCAGGCCTCATTGGCCACATCATTGCCAATGCGCTCCATCATGCCAAGCACCGCCTCGTCCCAGACCTTCACATCTAGCGTCAGACTGCGCACCTATGCACACAATGCGCTGCTGGAAACCACATTCTATAAATATCAGAATCAGTAAGATATTAGTCTCATGCCACAGCTGCATGCAGCTTGTTTGTATTTGAAGCCAATATTGCATGAACAGCTTCAAAAGAACATCAAGGGGCAAGCTGGGCTTGTGCTTGCGCAGGTATACCACGTAAGATAAATCTGTATTTGTTTAGTGTTTAGGATGTAAGTTCACGATTAAGTTCTGCAGCAAGTCAGGGTAGGTTCAGCAAGTTGGGGGCAGCTTAAGGTAAGGAGGGCAATTTGGGGTAGGGTTCAAAGTGGGGACTTAGGTACAAGATGAACCACAGCTGCAGGGCATGTCAGTGGCTCTGCAATCACACAACCCTCTTTGTGCACGTACATCATCTGGAAGTCATGTGCAGAACTCAAGCCAGTCGGAACTGACAGCAGGTGCGTCGCAGAAGCAGAGCGCATGTATTAAGATTGCATACATCAGTCTCGCTGCTGTCAGCAAGCCAGAGCTGACAGCAAATGTGTAGCAGCAGTTTGTCCGTAATACATTGAGTGCAACAGTCTTGCTGCTATGAGCCAACAGGCAGCAAACTTGTGTACAAGACCAGCAAAGCAGCTACAAGCTATGCTTCATGCTTTGCTGCAGCACGCAAGTGCAAACGCACCTTGGAGATGTGTGACCCTTTCTTGCGATGGATGCCGGAGCACTCAATGCAAAGCAGCATAACAGTGTAAACGCACCTTGGAGATCTGCACTCCTTTCTTGCGATGCATACCAGAGCACTCAATGCAAAGCAGCATAACAGTGTAAGCGCACCTTGGAGATGTGCACTCCTTTCTTGCGATGGATGCTCAGAGCACTCGATGCAAAGCGGCATAACAGTGTAAACGCACCTTGGAGATGTGCACTCCTTTCTTGCGATGGATGCCAGAGCACTCTATGCAAAGCAGAGTTCCCAAGTTGAGTGAGGCCCAGTCCGGCTCAGGAGAGCCGCAATCACAGCAGACAGCATTGCCTGCTACCCGCCTCAGTATGTCCATAGGGCTGTTGGGAGAGGCAGCCCTTGCAAACAGCCTGCTGGCACTCTGTGGAGACAACAGCCCTGCTGGCACCTGCCAACAACAGAGACTGTGACCAAAGCTTACAACTTGAGTGTTGCTGCCAAATTTACCGAGCCTGGCCAAGCCAGTGGTGCTAGTCACCTGTCCTAGCGCCTGTTGATGGAACAAGGAGGAATGGGAAACGGTGCCATCAACGCATCTGTTGGCAATGTATAGGAAGAGCAGACACAGTGTTGGCAAGTTGAGAGTCAAGGTATGTGAATGAAACCATGTGAATGTGCAAGCTTGTGTACTGGGCAGAATTTAGCAGTTACACTTATCATGCGCACTTTGTTGCTCAACAGCTTCCCACAATGTGAAATGATGGCAAGCAGCATTATACCATCAAATTCACGTTGTGGAACATTGACCTAGTGGCATCATAATAGCAGGCCATGCAAATACATCCTTTGTCACACATCACAAGGCAGAGAATCCCCACAGGCTTGACTGCATGGCTGGATGGGGCTATGAGTAGACCTGGTTGAATCCCTGGCGAGCGTTGAGTGACTTGTTGGAGCCCATACTGATAGAGCCCATGCTGTTGGAGTGGCCATGGGAGGGGCGCCCCTTCATGGACAGGGGGCTGGGCCCCAGCGCCGAGCCCCGCCTCACTGGGGAGGATACAGAATGTGGCGAATGCGCCTGCTCCTGCATGCCAGCATAGAGACCCTCAGCATTGTGCGTGAGTGCCACATGCAGCATGTGCTGTATGTCACACACACACACACACACACACACACACACACACACACACACACACACACACACACACACACACACACACACACACACGCTCGCACGCACTC
>JAABUP010007119.1_pt1 | contig 15276 bp, 19 predicted proteins | sample 5559201 | NCBI WGS metagenome assembly JAABUP01 (sample SAMN10711887, study PRJNA513373) | rock metagenome | isolation source: Antarctica rocks | place: Antarctica
GGGGAAGAGCTGTGGTACCTGAAGCAATTCAGGCGTGCTGAAGTCAGAGGTAGCCAAATCCAGCTCTGAGTCGGCTCTTGGTGAGTCCATACCTGACTCACTGTCCTGCAGCCGAGTCATCTCCTGCATTGCATCTGAAGCTCAGTGACATGTTACAGCTTACAATGTTGAAGGCAATTTCTGATGCAAAGAGGGCGCAGCCAGTCTCATCAAAATCAATGAGGTACCATGCAGTAGCAAGATGCCAGCTGCGCCTTGCCTATGGCTTCAGGTGCCCATGCTACACGGACAGCGCAGATGCACTTGACAGGATATGTTTGATGTGGGAGGCAGCTTTGTCTTGTGATGGGCAAGGCAGGCATAGAAGTGAGCTGAACACTGTAGACACAGGAAGCCTTACTGCTGGCTTTTGGGGCAAGCCCATCACAGTTTGAATACTTGCAACTGTGTTAGCATACAGAGAATCTTTTACTTTCTGGCAGATCACATTGCAAGCCAAAGAGGTCAATACTTGACTGTCTCTGAGTGTGTGTGCATGCACGACAGTAACCATATTGGCATAGACAGTAACCATATTGGCATATACGGTGTACCTTGCGGCGTATCTCAGCATCCTCATCGGCCAAGACCTGGGTGTCGTACCAGCCCTTGCTCACAAAGTTGAGGCTGCGCACAATATTGGCATAGTCACGGTTGCGAGCCTCTACTGCACCCTGCAAGCGCATTGCAAGCAGTCAATATTGGGACACATGCAATAGTGGATGGTGCATGGCAGACAGTCAATCACGTAACAAGAGAAAACATGAGCGATAGTGTCTTTTGGGATTGATTGTAGACAGTCATGAGGATGACATATGTTTGATACTTCCCTGTGAGGTCATGAGCATAAAGGAGGCAATCATGGCCAATACTGTGCCGCCATTACTGCAGAAAACTTGTGAGTCAGATACAGCCGAGCAGTGAGTCAGATGCAGCTGGTCAATGAGTCAGACCACAGCTGGTCAGTGAGGCCGTGAGTCAGTGAGGCAGATGCAGCTGATCAGTGAGTCAGATACGGCTGATCAGTAAAAAAGACACAGCTGAGAGTCATGAGCCAGATGCAGCTGGTCAGTTAAGCAGGAAGTGGCAAACCTGGATTGGTGTTGCACAGAGCAGGTAAGAAGGGATAGATGGATGGATACCTGGTGGGCAGCAAAGTGTGAGGACACGCAGCAGAGGCGGCGGCGGTAGAGGGTGAAGGAGACAGCCACCCCTCCTTTGTTGCCCCCCACCCCCAGCACCCCACATGCCACACTGGCTGTGCTGACCTCCCCCACATTGGCCTGCACAAAACACCCTCATTCCATTTCTCATCTAGAACTTTCTGGGATGTGACGCAGGGTGTGACTATATCCAGGATTGAGGGTTTAACGTAAGTTTGCGCTCAGTTCACGGTCGTGCTGGGACAATCCGCAAACAGTGCTCGAGAAGCACTGCAAAGCGCTTGCGCATGACAGGTCCTGCAAGGACTGCAGACTCGAACTGGCTGGCAACCAGTTGCAGCCATGCCTGACTCACCTCAATTACCAATCACATCCAAAAGAATGGAACATGCATGGTTCACGTGGTATCAGGTACTAAAACCATTTGTAACAATTCAATAATGCAGGCGCAGAGCTGGCAGATGGGGGGCGCTTCAAGACTGGGAGTGAGCTTTGAATGGTGTCTGCCGCATCGACCCTTTGTGAAAGCAGCAGCGGGCCTTGTGCCACAGTACGATGGATGCCTGACATACTGTCCGTGCAACATTACACCTGATGATGAACCTTACACAGCACCATGCATGCTGCTTGTACCGTAGCAGACAGGCAGGATGCAGCTTCTGCAGGAACATGAAGGACATTGTGCACATGACCAGGGGGTTACCGAGAGGGAGGACAGAGCAAAGACCATGACCAGCATGCCAGACAGCTGTCGTAAGCCAACACGCATCCAGCGGTCTGATCCCAGAGTGGACATCACTTGAGCTTGCCACCATTGAGCGTTGTTGTTGCCCTTCTCCTGAGATGCCAGAAACTTTGAGGTGTCAGCTTGCGCCACAGGCACGTGAGATGTGCTATGTAGGTATGACCCACAGTCTGCAATATCACAGCTTGTGCTGTACTGTTACAGTATACTGCTTGGAGTGAAGACAGTAGAGACAGGGTAAGACTCCTGACACATGGTCAAAGTTAGCACAAGCTTGTCTCTTGCACTGTCTTGCTGGGAGCACGACAGCAAGAAGAGACTTGGGAAAGCAACAATGCACCTGTGAGCACCTGTTTATGCCTAAGGTTTTGCTTCTGACATGACCAACACAGGGAACATCTACTTTGCCTTTTGACACTGTATGTGCCAGCTTGATGTGACTTATACAGGTACAGCAGAGATGACACGATTAACCTGTGCAGACTTGTTGAGAATGTCCTTAGCAGCTGCAACAGCCACACTGCCGCCGCCCATCTCAATTTCTTGCAGAGCAATAACAGCGACAGAGGCCTTGGCGCTCAGGTCAGCAATCCACTTGAACAAGGGGCTGCCGTCGGGCCTCTGCTCATTCACATTCCACGTGAGGCACAGCATCTCCAGGTTCTTGCGGCTCACAAGCGCTGCTGCCTCTGTCTCAAAAGTCTCCCTGCAGCAGCGATGCAGTCAAGTGTTCAGCTTGGTTCTTGGAGCCTGCTGTTGAGAGCAGTACGTACACTGTGCAGCCTCAGTATCATGTTGCACTCAATATTTGCTGAGGGTCCCAGGAGATGCTATTGCCAATGCCCCAACGATGACCTTATTTCAATGAAAATGGGCACATACACATGAGAATACGTTGTGGTGACACTGTGTAATACACAGTGTGCACGAATCCTGCGGGATAGTGTTTAACAAGAAGTTTTCAGGGCTGCGCAAAAATATTGAGGAGGTACGGTATGCAGCTGAGGCTGCCATTCCAAGGGAAGCACAGCCCCTTTGCGGTCCTGCATCTGCTCCACTGGTGCTTTCAGACACTTGCATTTGGGTGTTGCAAAGCTGCAGGAATGTAGTTGACAAAATGTATGGTATATTCAGCCTGGCTGAGACATTTGCAGTGCACGAAGCCGTGCTATTTGTTCAGAGCCGCATTCTGGCTGAAGACAATACCTGACCCTTAACACTCCCTAGCAAGCATTCATGTACATACATTCCTTGGCTGTGGCCCGGATCGGCAAGCTAAAACAACTCCTAAATAGGACCTTGTACAGGAAGCTATTCAGGACTGTATGTACCTGACCCTAGGGGAAGACATGTATTCAATGAATGAATGAATGAATGAATGAATGAATGAATGAATGAATGAATGAATGAATGAATGAATGAATGCATCAATGAATGCATGAGTGAATGCAGGAATGAATGGATGGATGAGTGAATGAGTGAGTGAAAGAATGGATGCATGGATGGACGAGTGAATGCTTGAATGAAAGGGTTGATGAGTGAGTGAATAAATGAATAGTGTAACATGATCACATAAGGGGCTGAGCAGAAGCACGCCCTACATGGCTGCAGCATCAAGGGGGGAAGGGCTGAGGGCATTCCAGCCCTTCAAGCTGCCATCAGCAGCCAGTGTGAAAACCCTACTGCCACATGGCACAATGGCAATGACACCGGCGTCGTGTGCCTGGAAGTCTTGCTGCCCACTGTCCTTGTACACCCGGACCCGCCCGTCTGCTAGCCCCACCCAGATGTTGGGGCCAACAGCTGCCATCGACGCAATGCCCACACCTGTTTCCTGCATGATGTGTGCAAGCAATGAGATGCACAATTTCTGCAACATCCACACTTGTTTCTTGCGTGTTGTGTGCAAGCAATGACATGCACACTTGCTGCAATGCCCACATCTGTTTCTTCCGTGATGTGAGCGAGGCATGAGATGCACACTTGCTGCAATGCTTTCTGCGCATCAGCCTTGCACACGGTCTGAAAGCGCATTTGATGGACTGTGGTTTCTCAATTGGCATCTGCTATGATGACGCAGGTGTTGAAACTGATGTTAGCCTTATATTGTTATCCAAATCCTTTATTGGAGTATGAAGGGACATACTTCCCTGATGACACAAGTGGGCTGTCGTGACATGTGTTCAATGGTGTTTTAATGCAGTCAAGACATGTACCTATGCAATCGGCCGGCCACGCAGAAGCAGCTGCAAAGGAGAGCGCCAACTGTGTTGGTCAACATCAGCTGACTTGCTGGCCTGAAACAATGATGGCAACAGGCAGATTTTGCAGCTAGTGTCAGAGAACATGTAGTCTGGGCAGAGAGCAGCGTCAGGTGAGCATTGCAAGATTCAGCAACAGAAGCATTAGACAGGTGTCCTGCACAAAGGTCTGAACTCCACAGCCTGCATTGAATGTTCCCTCTCACATTGAAAGCATCATCAAATCTGTCACCGCTCCGGTGCTAGACCTTTATTTTGCAAAGGGCAGTCAGAAACCCACAGCCCACCTTGAAATTTGCCTCCCACAGTACAAGTACCATCAAAGCTGTGACCACTCCAGTGGTAGGCCTTCTTGCAATGGGCAAGATTATAATTTGCAAGCGTCAGATGGCATGACAGATGGCATACCTTGCTCCAGAGCAGCTTAGCATTGAACCTGAAGCGCTCAATGCGGCCAGCCTTGAATCCAACCCAGACAGAGCCATCGTGTCCAGCTACAAGGGCTCTGAGGTGATGCGCCTTCTTGCCCTCATTCCTAGAGGACGCTTCTTCTTCAAAGGTCCTCCCACTTGACAAGGGCTTTGGGTCGTCTGATCCGAAGTTGCGTGCAAGCTTGAACCCCAGCTTGCCAATGTACTTTGCAGCTTTGCCTGCAGGGAACAAACTTGTTACGGAAGGCAGGAGCAGCCCTGAAAGATAGCCTGTCTGTGCCCCCAATAAATTATACAAGCGTTCAGTGATGCCAAAACATCATTCCTGCGGCAGCTATGTCAAGTAAGTGCCAAGCTTTGAAATGGCATGGAATGCAATCTGAGTGTCGTCACAATCACTCAAGCCTGCATCTCTCAGTAGTGCCAGAAGGTTTCATTATTCCTGTTTTGTCTTTTTACAATGTACAGACCTGCATTGCCGGCAGCCTTGGCGCCGGTGACAGCCAGATTCTCCAGGAAGGCATGGGAGGCCTTCTCACTGGAGGCCCCCACCCCTCCTGCTCCTCCCTTATCTGCTGTAGCTCAGCCCCTCTGGGCCTGCCCACTAACTTCCCATTGCTGTCCAACTCTAAGCCCTGTGCCCATTCAAGCTGTGTGAAGGCATGCTGTACATACCTGACCCTAGAGCAAGACACCTGATGAACAAACAAATGCATGAATGCACGATGAATGAATGCAATGAATGAATGCATGAAACAGTGAATAAATGGATGAATGGAGGGACAGGCGGATGAATGAATAATGAACAAAGGTATGAATGATTGAATGAAGAAATGAAGGCATGAAGCTTGCTTTATATTGCACAAACTTATGATGAGTCTTGTACACCAGCTGAGGGAGGCAATGCCTGTCGCTGATTGGGGTAGGTCTCACCTTGTTGGTGTCGACTTTGGCCCTCCATTCATCTGCAAGGGACCGCTGACTGTCCCTGCTGAAGGAAGAAGATTCAGGCAGGCCCAGCTCCTTGCCCCGGTCTATGGTTCCCAGGAAAGCCCCGCTGTAGGAACACCACAGAGACGTGCTTTTGTCCCCCCCTGTCCACACCACCTGAGCGCGACAAACAGACGGATCAGAAGGCATCAAAGCTGACAGTGGGGAAGATCTGCAGCTTGCACTGAGGGCCAGTGCTCCCCGCAAGAGTAGAGCATCAAAGTGAGCACCACAGGGTTGTCAACATGCATGGCGAAAATTGCCAGGAGGAGGGAACGGCCAACACAATCAAACGTAAGGATGCCAGCTGGTACTGAGTGGTAAAATTGTCATGCAGATGCAGGTGGCTCAACGGCCTCTGATGATGTGGAACGAGCGCATGGTAGCGCTAGCAGCTGCTGCCTGACACATAAATGTATGGCATATTTGCAGCCATGAAGCCTGTGCTTTCTAGTATAGCGCAACAGTATGCAAATTGTTAGCAGCAGAGAGCATCTGTAACAGTTCTTCTACCAAGGTTGCTGGTCATGATGGATGTGCAGTAGCAGCACATATTGCGTTGCTACCTGATGCAGGAATAGATTTTGGCGACTGTGGCACAAGACAAACAGTGTTGTCTCATCTAGGGACAACTAGCAATCTGCTTCCAGCAAATTTAGCAAGTTTAGCCATGCATAAGAAGCGAAATGTGTTAGGTGATAGGGAGTCGACTGATCTGTCCTCGCCAATGCGTCAATGGCACTTGTCCTGTCGACGCACACCCCTTGGGTGCAGCTTAATGTGTAATGTCAGTAGATGTTGGCGCACAATGGGGTTTGGACACACCAGTAGGTATCTAAAACAACAAAAAAAAGCTTGAACAGCTGTGACTGGTATTGTTAAGAAGCAAAATCTGGTAGTAGCATGTGAGCACAGAATCAGACCTGGCCGCCAGCAGGGATGGTCATAGAACGCACTTCCCCATGGGGCTTGCCCCCACCAGGCCTGCGCAACTCCCTCACAGCCCTCTGACTCTCTGCATGGCATGTAGAAGGCTACGTCAGCCGCCAACACGACAAATAGCTCATCACGCTATGACAATCTCTCTGCCTCAGACAGATTTTCATGTGCTGACAAGCGAGCTCATTGGCTGACGCATGGCTGCCTGGTTGTGCCAAGCTCTATTGTGCTGGCAGGAACCTTCATTCAAGGGCACTTCAGGAACCTGACAGAAATTGCAATGCCTTGGCAGCAGCTGCTGGTGTGATGTATCTGTGACGTCTGATCTCTTACATGCCACATGTCTTTAGATGCGTCACTGATGAGCTGCCATCAACTCAGCAGAAAGATTTTCTGTTCAATCACGCACTAAGGCACAGCTATGCAGCAAAGGCTCAGCACAGCAGCGACACCTCAGCATGCAGAGAAGCTCAGCAGCGCAGCAATGTTCAGCCATGCAGAGATGTTGTTTGCACCGGTGCCCACCTCCCTGAGGTTTGTGGGCATGGCGCCAAACCCGGATAATCCCACGAGATGATCCACTCCACAGCTCTCCCCATGGGGTGGTGATCAGCACAGTGACGCTTCCAATCCTGTGGGCTTGCCAGCTGTTGAGCATGCGGCCCGTGAGGGCCACGCCTGGCTTTGCATCCAGGGCAAACGCACACACCCTGCCGTCATTGTGCCCTGTCCACAATATGCCTGCAGGACAAAGCTGTCGATCAGCGCAACAGAGAGGCAAAGACGGTGTGCTCCATACAATTAGCGGCATTGAGAGAACCATGTATTGGTCCAGCTATACGGCATCCCTTCTACGCAGCACCTCTATAGCATGAGAAAGATGTAGGCAAGACAGCTGTCACATAGGATGCCAAGTTGCTATAACGACAGAACCAACTGAGGGCCCAACATTAGGCAGCCAGTGCACTTGCCTGCAACCTCGTCAGCATGTATGCAGGTGGGCTTCTTGCAGTCATGAATGGGCACTTCGATGCTGGCAGCAGCGTCACTGTCTTCACGCCCATGTGTCCAACAGCTGTCCTCTGCATTGGCGAGCACAGCTGTGCTGCCCCGCCCCACTCTGTCATCACTGCGACCACAAAACACACAGGCCATATTGCATGACCTAGCTGCTTGCAACAGCTGAGAGGATATGTGTAAAACGTCCACACAAGCAGGCACATTGCCACAGCTTCATTGGCAAACTCATAAAATGACGCCACATGCTGTGGGACAGTGTCACAATCAATGCCGACAGGATGCAATGGTAGCTTTCAGGCGTCTTGCCTGCATCTTCTGCAGTATAGGCTCAAGCAGCAACCAACTGGACATCCTGTTGGTGAGCACAAGAAAATGAATGCTTACTCAGGTGCGTTTGCTCCCTTTGGCTGCCGCATATTGCCCTCTGGCCTTGCCCATTGAAGCAAGCCTCCCCCAGAGCTAGGGCCAGCAAACAAGGACCCATGGGCAGCAGTAAGCAGTGTCAGCCTAGCAGACAGCTTCGGGTGCAGGGGCGGCAGCCTGGCATCGAAGGCTAAGGGGGTGTCAGTCTGCCCTCTGAGCTCCCCTTTGGTTGGACTGCCTGAAGGGGAGCCAGAAGGGCTCACATCTGCCTTTTGGACCCTCAAAATTGGAGCACTTGGGCGGGCCAGAGACATGTCACCAAAACCAGAAGCAAACGGATTGGCCAGCACTGGCAATGCAGGGCTTGAGGAAGTAGTCGTGAAGGAGTCAAACTCGACGCTTGAGCCCGCTTGAGAGGGCTGGTATGAATGGAAGGAGGATGCATAGGCAGACCCCTGGGTGGGAATGTCTGTGTAGCGCTTTGCAGCAGACTTTGGACGTGGCAATGACTTGGGCACGCTTTGCGTATGCTGCAGAGCACGCTGAGGATGCTGGGGCTGGATCTGCAGTTGCACCTGCTGCTGAGGCTGCAGCATGTCATCCAGCGGTGACTGCTGTGCTGCCTGATCCTGACTGCTGACTGAACCCAGTGGTTGCTGCGGATACAGATCAGGAATGAGATCAGGATATGCATGTTGCCCTTCTGGAAAAGCAGCACCTGGTGATGCGGCAGACTGTCGTGGCATGAACGGCTGCAATGACGCATCAAATGGGTTCAGGTGCTGCTGCTGCTGCTGCTGCTGCCAGGGCGATTGCTGTGATGATGCGTTTTGGCCAGTTCCCTGTGGCCTTGGCACTTGTGCTGAGCTCCTGGACTCAAAAGCAGCAAATGGATCATGGGCTGAGTCAGACCACTTCTGTTCCAAAACGCTCAGAAAGCCAGATGATCCTGTCTGCTGCTGCTGCTGCTGCTGCTGCTGCTGTTGTAGCTGGCGTGGAGGTGACGGTGGCACTGCTTGTGGTTGGCTGAGGGCTTGAGTTCTGCTGACATGCGCTGTATCAAAGGCTTGCAGCCTGGGGGCAGTGAGAGGTGCGCCGTATGTCTGAAGCCACCGCTGAGGGTCTGCTGCTTGCTCAAGCAGGCTTGGTGTGACTGTATGTCCTGCCTGTGGGAGAAGACAGCACTATCTGGATAGGGGTGAATTGCATTAAGGCATAATTAGAAACAGCCACAGGCAGAACTACCAGCAGGGACAGAGTCTTAAAGGGTCCCAAAAGCAGAAGATCTACACACAGATGATGCGCTTCAACATTCAATGCTCCGACAGGCTCCTGGCTGGCAAAATGCTCTTTGCTTTGTAATACATCACTGTGTGCATATAGGTACAGATGGCATACAACCTATAACACACTCTTGAGTTGTCATGCCAGCCACTGTCTCACTTGGCAAAAGATTCAGACTGCCTGCTATGCCAATCTGCATGCCAGGAGACAATCAAATGTGCCATAATATTCTGCATGGCCTTGCAGTACCTGTGCTGCAGCTATGAGTCTCAGTGCTACAGAGAACTGCTCTCTGGTCAAACCCTCGCCTGGTGCAGGTGACAAAGCTTTTGTGTTCTCCCAGATCTGTGGCCCACACAAACTCTGGTGCCAAGCTGCTGCCAGGTCATGCCATCATGCAAGACAGGCAACCGATGATGCCTATGATGCAAGGCAAACTGTTTGCTGCCAAAAGGCAATTGCAGCACTCAAGCTCTTGCATGTCGAGCACAAGTCATGACTGTCATGAATTCTAGACAGGCTGTATATGATGCAATGCAATGTATTCTCATCCAACATACCATAAACAGTAAGTCATCTGCAAGTGATGTTCTTTTGAAAAACTCCTTGGCTTCACTGCCAGCCAATCTGCAGCAACAACACTGACGGTTGCAATTCCTGAAACAGCAACTGACCCAAATTTATAACACAAACTAAGCTGACTCAAATGGCTTGCATAGCACACACAGCATCATGTCGTGTGTCAAGCTGCAGCTTTCCCTTTTTTGCATTGTGAGGATGAGGGCAACGCCGTTGAAAAGGTGACTTTGCATTCACGCTGGGACTTACCTGCCATCCTGGTTGCGGTCAGCTTCCTGAAACAGAACGTCTACCTGACTCCTGTCAAGACCATCAACAGCAACTGGACCTGAGGCCTGTGCAGTTGTCTGGGTTGGTGCACCCCCAAATGCATCCCAACCCTATGCATACATGCATGCTTGACGTCTAGGACTAACATGTATACCTTGACCAGCACCTATAAGTACGGCAGTTGGACACTGAAGGTAAGCTGTGCGAGGTCACCTGAAGTCCCGCTGTCAGAGGTGCAAAGCCAGAGCTTGCGGAAACATAGCTGCTTGGCAATGACGGCGCGGGTGCGCTTTTCATGGGCGAAGCATTGCTGCTTCGACCTGGCCCACTGAACTCAGTTGGGAGCAGGTCCTACAGGTCACAGAGGCAATTTGACACAAGCTGGGTGACTCCTTCGAGGACCAGCAACTGCAGCATGACTTGAGGCATTGCTTCTGCACACCTGAAAGGCAGTAGCCCGAGCAGGCCGTGTACGGGTCGGGGTAGCAGCTGCCGGAGAGTGGATGTCAACGAAAGGGTTGCCCCCAGCAGCAGTAGCAGTGTTCGTGCTCTGCATGGGCTGATGAGATAGCTGGAGCCGACCAACCTGGTATGCACTGGCAGGAGGCGTTGTGCCAAAGTCTTGCCGATTCGGTGTTGCAGCAGTGCTGACTCGAGTGAGTTCATCAAACGGATCCATCGTTTCAGTTAGTTACGACGAGCATTGATCACGCATTCAAGCAAACATCTTGCAGGATATGCATTTCAGATCCCTCTCTGGTACATGCAGCATCGTTCCACGGTAAGCAAGCGCTACAAGCGCCTGTGCACTGATCCTGCAGTTGACCGGGAAGAAGAGCATTCCCAGTTCAAACCACAAAAAACACACAAGTCAACACGATTTGCTGGTCCACCAGCCATTCTATCCACCAGACAATCATTGCCAGCCATAGCAGAAAGTTTGCAGCCTGCGCAATCAGCCGGTTTCTCTGCTCTGGCTTTGACTTCCACACCTGAAGGCTTGTCAACATCGTTGACTTGGTCTGGCCCATTGATCCAAGCAATCTAAGCAGCCCCAGCAGCTTCACTGTTGCGCCACAGGCAGCTCCTTGTCTGCGCACCTGAAGTATTCTTGGCCACTGAGTGTAAGCATGTCGGCCCTGACCTGCTCTCGACCGCTGCCAGTTCTCAGGCAATACCCGCGAGCTGCAATGCGCGCACAGCGAATTCAGTTGGTGCGCGCGGGGATGTATGTTCCATCTGACAGGTGAGGGAAAGTTGAATCGCTTTTTCGGCCAACCTGTCAGTCCACCTGATCTAACGACTGCACATGTTGGACCTGCAGTTTTCAGGGAAAGAGTCCAGAGAAGAAGGCTGCCATTGCTCTTCGCACCATGTTTACCTTTGTGGCTTGCAAGTAAGCAAATTGATTTCATCTTGGCATGGTGTTGCTTGCAAAGTTTGTTGTCAGCACCGGGTTTTCAGCAACATGACGGCAGCATTTTTGCTTGTCTGCTGCAGAGTTGTCTTGTCACAGCTTTCTGGCAGGGGCCGAGGAGACATAGGGGCATACAATACAGAGCACTACTCGTTGCTGATGACTATGCTAGAAGAGAAGCCTATGAAGGATGGCGATGAGTGGCTGTCCACAATGATGAGGAAAGATAAGATGCTAGGTGTGCCTTGTCAGTTCTAGGCGTTCATTTGCTAGTTTGAACGCCTGGTAACATATGCTCGGTCACAACTGTGCATGGTGATTCAAGATGCCATGTGCTGTGCAGCAATGCGCATCATGGATGTCAGAGCTGCATATTGTGTGGAGGACTTTGAGTGGGAGATGTGCCGAAAGATCGCACGGCAAGACATGAAGGATGCTAATGTGAACTTGATGAGGCAGTATGCTGACATAGCATTTGCTAAGAAGGTGGACGGCAACAATGAGGCACATATTTCTAAATAGTTTCCAAGCTTGCTCACTATCAATGAGCTGTACTCTCTGGTGTTGCTAGTGTATGTATTCGCTCGTAGTGTCTGGTAATGCTGGCAATGCTTTCTCTGGTCTCTATACATGCTGGTTACTAGGACTGATGTACAATAAAATTGCTGAACAAGGCAAAGTTCAGGTGCGTATTCAAAGTGCATATTTTAGGTGTACATTGTCAGTTCAGGCTGTCCTTGCCTTGCTCAATATGCTGCAGGTCAAAGCTTGGTGCATTTTGGCAGATCTAGATTGATGTGTGGTACTAGGGTAGGATTTGTCCCTCAGCTTGTGTTAGGGTAGCTTCTATGCATCAGATGAAGTTGACGACAAGCATCTTTTTGGGACTGATGTATTGAGGTCTTCATTCTTTCATATGCACTTGTAGTCTTGTACAACATGTTCAGCAGCAACTGTATACTTGAGTGTTGTGCTTAGCTTTTCTTTACAGCCTACACAGATAGTCTGCAACAGATGTAATATTATCAAATAGTGCTTTTAGACAACCCAATGCTCACTTGAAGACGACATGTGATGGTAACACCCAAATGGTCAATTCATTCACTGTGCCCACAGTCAGTGGTCCAGATCACATTCTTGCCTCAGCAGTCAGGCTTTTGTTTCAGCCAGAGCTGCATCTGGCTGTGCTGTGACATAATCACCCTCGAGACGTGCAAACACGGGCTTGGGGCTTGCTGTCTGCTGTCCCTTGTGCAGGCCTGCAAACAGCAGCATACATCTTGCTGGTGCGTGCTTTACACCACCCTCAGCAACACATTTCATTACATGCGGCATGCAATGACAGGCCAGAACAACCATCTAGCATGCAAGTAATGCAAGACACCACATACATTTGTGAAGTGCCTGTGCCAGTGATCGTGTCATTTGCCAGATTATGATTTGCCAAGATGCTTGCATAGCAGGTTACCTCCCCATTGAGCATCAGCCCAAGTCAGGGTCTCAAACTTTTGATCACTGAAGCCTAGTTGCAGGTACACAAGGCGCGCCAGGGCAGGGGCAATGGGGGTCAGCATGACAGCAACAACTCTCGTGGCTTCCAGCACCTCCAGCAGCACGAGGCTTGCTTGTTCTTTCTCCTCTGGGCTCCCCTGCATATTTCAGCCCTCACTTACAAATGAGTGCTTGTGATGGAGGTACGTGAGATGCTTGCACAGATTGCTAGCAAGCAGGAAGAGTTTTTCTCGAGCTTTCTTGCCGATGTTGTGGGCACTGAACCAGTCGCACCAAGCACAGACATATCTTTAGACTGCATGCTTAAATGCCCCATAACACTGTCTGATATGGCAAGCAGAATATTGCAAGCAGAAAAAAACCCAGCCATGACAGGTCCAATGCCATGCAATACAACTGGGAAGTCTGAACGTATAATGTCTCTGCAGTTTGTGTGTGTGCACCTTTTTGAAGGCTGCCCACGGCTCACGCTCCTGCAAGAAGAGGTTCCCTCTTGCTGACACCTTCTGAATGGCATCAATGGCTTTGCCAAAGCTCAGCTGCTCATACTGTGCTGCTACAAGCTTAACCTGCATAGCAGCAATTATCAAATTCAATCTATCAATTCCATTCAACATTCCCTGTCTTTGGAACAGATCAGACGAGTCAACACATCATAAGTGAAAATGCTGAAAAGTTTGAATGTGTCAGAAACTGAAGCAGTGCAGAGAAGACATGTGGCTGCATAGTGGATTGCACAAACAGGCTGCAAAAAGTTCTAAGCAGCAGTAGAGACAGAGTAAGACATGCATCTCGATTGCATGGGATGACCCACTGATGTAATTGACAGTTTTCAGCACTATTGGCCATTCAGTCGCCAGCTGACCATGCAGCCTGTCTGGTCATTGAATTCAGAGGCAGAGATACTGTGACACTGCATTGGTTTGTACAACCAGCATGCACAAGGGCAATCTGATGCAGAGAGTGACAAGACACACAACTGGGCTGTCTAAAGAATGTGGCGGTTTTGGAGCCAGAGGACTAGCTGGTTGACAATGTGTTGTGCATGATCCCAACAATACTCCTGATGGCAACAAAACACGAATGAGAACAGCAAATGAGCATATAAGTGCTGCACTTGGGACGTATGTGGTGGTGACAGGCATTAGAGAGGTATGTCACCTGCTGCTTGGCTGTATGTCTGACAGGAGAGTCGTCTGGAACCTGAGAAGAGTCTGCTGGCATGGCACTGCCACAGTTCTTCTTCAGCAGGTTGAGAGTGCGGTTCAGGAGATTGCCAATGTCGTTTGCCAGAGCTGCATTCACAATGTCTCTGAACCTCTTCTCTGAGAAGTCCCCATCCTGTGCAATAGCAAAGCTGTGAAAAACTCATGACAGGCATTGCAGTGTCTGAGGCAAGACCTCTTGCTCAGACACGGGCCCTTGATGGTACAAAGCCAATCTCAAAATTGGGCAGCGTGCGTTGAGTGGAAAAAAAGACATCGATCTAAGTACATTTGTTTTACACCCTAAAAATCCGACATGTTATACTTGTAACATGTTGCATTCAAACGTACTGAAAATGTAAAGGAAAAGCAAACAGTGCTTAGCCATCTATGAATGATGTCTTTCATGACTTGTCCTTAGTTTCATGTTGCAGTGATATTAGACAGGCCTGACGTTGTAGACCAGGGTTTGCGCCAGGTGGCACTTCAAGCAGAGCGCAGTGCAAGACCAGGGCACTTTCAGGTGTCCATCGTTTGACTCTTCTGTGCTGCAAGGTGAGCCAGATACAGAATAAACTGGCTACAGCTGTTGCTAGCCATACCAAGTGCGACTTCAAGCTGTACAGTGTCACCAGCATGAGCACTAGCTTCCATTGAGCGCTGTGATCAATTATTTGCTCTATGGAGTACTGTGCATTAATACAGGCAGAAGCAGGCAAGCAGCGATGCCAACTCTCGCCGAAAAGAGTACATGCAGCAGACATGCTCAAAAGATGATGGAAGGCGGTTGAGAGTGATGTTTGAGTGATGCCTGACCTGACCAAAGTCCACCTCTTTGAGGAAGAAGAACCTGACAGCATCTGCGCCGTATGCAGCCACAAGTGCGACAGGGTCTAACACGTTGCCCAGCGACTTACCCATCTTCAGGCCGTCCTGCAGTCACCAGACCCCTGGGGTGCTGTAGCATTCATGAAAAGCCTCTTGAGAGCTGCAAACATTTATCAACAGAGACAACAGAGATCTGCTCTGTGATTATAGGGAATTCCTTGACAATGGGT
>JAABUP010007120.1_pt1 | contig 15275 bp, 16 predicted proteins | sample 5559201 | NCBI WGS metagenome assembly JAABUP01 (sample SAMN10711887, study PRJNA513373) | rock metagenome | isolation source: Antarctica rocks | place: Antarctica
GACATGTACATTACAGTCGGGTCCTCTTCAAAGATCTCCAGAGTGCCGTTGCCATGGTGAACATCCCAGTCCAGTATGAGCACCCTCTCAGCTCCTGCAGCCTGCATACAGCACACCGTTCCAGCATGACCAGCTGACCACAGCATGCATATAGCACTGCCACCATGAAGCCAGCACAGTCATGAAGTCACTGCACAGGCCCACTTCCTCATATGCTGTCAGGCAGTGCTGCTGACAACAACGCATTGCAGTAAGCGTGACAGGAGGTCAGCAGATTCCAAAAAGAGGGACAGACATACCTGAGCAGCCCTGGCAGCTATAGCAGCATTGTTGAAGAAGCAGAAACCCATGGCCATGTTGCTCTCTGCATGGTGGCCTGGGGGCCTTACAATAGCCACGCCAGTCGCAGCCTCCTGCCTGCAACACATGCACAACACGTGTATTGTAGCTCACACTAGAGAGCAGAAGCAGAGGGCAAAAAGAAGATATTGGGCAGCAGAAGTTGGGGTCCAGGCGAGCTGATTAGGCACTATGACATGACATGACATGTGGCAGCCTATGTTTACAGATGACAGCATACATGTTTGTAAACAGCAGAGACAGCATATATCTGTATATATCCACATAGATGGGCTAAGGAACCCTTAAGGACAACGCTGATGCTGGCATGCAACCATAGTGGCGTAATGCTTTACTGATACACTGCATGTTTATGGGTGTTGATGAGACTCAGCTGAGCAAGGGACAGCTGTGGGTTAGTCAATCTTAGTGTGCTATTGTGGCCAAGCTACTTCAGCGGAACATGTGCATAACACACAGTGACCATTGCTCACAACCTCAGCGAGTATGCTCTTTCAGTGCATGTTGGATTGAGACAGTGTGCCAGACAGAGCTCATTATGCAGCTGCAATGCATGCCTGCTCATGCACACACAATCCATCATAGTCTTGCACATGATCAATGTGCTGTAAATGTTCAGTCTTCAAGTTGCAGCAATGAGCAAGTGGCGTACCGTACAACTGCTGCAGCCACGTCAGCACATGCTCCAGCAGCCAGGCGAGCACACAGCAAAGTATGCTGGTTCAGGTAAGTATCTGGGCTGAAGTGGGCTCGGCCTGGACCCCCTGCCACTGCATCTGCTGCTGCCAAAGCTGACTTGCTTGCGATGCGAGTCATATGGTCTGGGCCATGACATGCAGTCACCTCTGCTGCTGTTGCTTCCCTGACTGGCATTGTGAGACACCGATCTGCGTGACCACAGCTGCATGTCACTGATACGTCGCCTTGCACGTGTCTGATGTGCGTGCTGGGAGATTATCAGCATCAACATGGGCACTTTGGCATGCGTGCACCGTGCGCCTTCTGCAAAACAGGCCAAGTAGCATGATATTTGTCTGATATTGACTGCATGCACATGCCAGATGCTGTGGGCCTGGCTTGGTCTGGACCATGCTAGCACTGCAAAGCACAGGTCCAGCAACATGCAGTGAAGAGGTGATCATGCAGCAAGAGGTATGACAGACCTGTGATGCCAGAGGCCGTAAGACGCGCCATGATGGCTCTGGTGCGGTCAGGCCTCTCGGGATGTGATGACCCCTGGCCTTCCACATGCAGTGTCATACGCTCGTCATAAGCCAGCACCACTCTTTGAAGCGCTGACACTGCTACGTCAGGACTTTGCCGCTGATCAAACAGCTCGTCATCTTGTGATGGAGCATGCCCACAATCCTAAAACCAAAATGTTGATTGGTGAAAGTGTGTTATTCTCCATATTTCCTGTTAGAGCAAACAGAGCAGCTTGCCAGCACAGACAGTCTGCAAAGCAATTGTCGCATGCAAGCTCCGCCATGCCCCAGGATTGCGTTTCAAGGAGATTGACTTGCTGCAAGAGTCGCACAACTGTGTGTATACAGGGATACATTCTATGCTGATTGGCTGGTAATAGAACTCACCATGCAGAGAACGTCGCCAAGGTACATACGCGACATGCAGTTGATACAATGGCGAGACGGCACTCCTTCAAAGCCATCTGATGACTCAGAGTCTTCATCAGAGTCAAAGCCATGACTTGACGCCTGGCCTTCTTGACTGCCAACATTATCATCGCCAGAAACGCTGCCTACTATCATGCTATGTGGGCTGCTAGCATGAGCCTGCCTGGCTGCATGGAGCTGCCTCAGACTTGCACTGACATCCCCAGAAGAGCTTGTGTCATCTTCACTGTCTATACCGCTGTTAGCTATCTGTTCTGTAAAGAGTGTCTCATCTTTGCTTGGGTGTGGTGAGGAGAGTGTGAAAACACCAGGGGGGTCTGTTGATGGCTCTGCTGGAGTGAGTGCATGATGGCTAGCAAGAAATGGCCTGACCAAAGCATGCTGTGAAGGTCTAAACCGCAGAGGGGAAGACTGCTTGCGAGCACGCTTTGGTGGGGGTGCGGAAGCTGCTATGATATCATCTGCTTGTGTGCTGTTGGCCCTGGACTGCAGGTCAAAGTCAGCAGCAGGCTGCTGGGAGCCTGCACCACCAGGAGGGGCATGAAAAGCTGGGTGGATGGTGCTGGGGTAGGTGTCAAGGTCATTGACCCTGACAGTGCGGGATGGTAGGGCTGCATCTCCCCACATATCGTCCATGTCTTCTGCCTTGACCCAACGGTCGCCATCAAGATCTGCTGCTTCCACCCAGTCGCCCTCTGCTGGAATGCTGGGGGAGTTCTGGGACAATGAGAGGGAAGAGCTTCTGAGATTTGAACCTGAGCGAGGGCTGTCCTCGCTATTTGCTGGCGCTAAGTCGTCCTCAGCGTCCATACTGCAAATGATGAAACACTGAATGACACATGTGCGCCTTGTTTACAGGTTCATGCAAGGCTTGACAAGCCAAATGTCGAAAGTAACCTAGCTACCATTTCATACCAGTGTGTTGAGCAGTTTGTAATGCCGTGAAAAATCCTTTTTTTGTGACAATGCACCCAAGGTGCCTGAACCTGCATGTGCATGCACTCACATAAAAAAGAAGGTTCCAAAATTATTCGTATTTATAATCGGAATAAAAGGGATCGACCAACGCACGCGGCAAAAAAGTTGCAAGTCCTGCAAGCAACATCACGCACCTGGCAGACTGAAGACGGCTCGGAGAGCTTGAGACGTCTGTCTAGGGAGAACAGCTCCGCTGTGTGCGTTAAAGAGGAAGATGTGAGATTACAACACCATATCGTAACGGTGTCCTCGAGACCTCAAACAAGTTCAGGGCTTTCACGGTAGCCTGATCTTGACGCTTTGCAGGTGACTGTCCGACACAGCGTTGCTTCCGCTGAGTTCCAGTCGCTAGCGCTCGTCCTGAGAGTTCCTTGTTGAGTGCGACACGTGCCACCGTCTTACGAGTTTACGGCGTCCCGTATAACCGTTTCGAATTCGCACTACTGACCTAGCTACTGACCTAGCCTTTCGGTACAACTCAACGTTTTAGCGCTGTATACCACCAACAGCTGACATGATACAGATGAGAGAAACTTCCACCCAACTGCTCTTTGCCGCTTGGAGGCTCAACAGACCAGCTGATCAGAACGTCTTCTAGAATCAGATTTGTCGCCACTTTTACACTAGTATAACACCCAGCCATGGAAGAAGTCACTCTTGTGACGCAATTGAAGCGTAACATGGGGTTTCGGGTGTACAAACGGTGGCAGCATAGGAAATATAAACACCCTGCAACTTGGTAGACAAAGCAAAACTGAGTCTGAGATGTAGCACATTCAGAATAAGTAAATCAGACACCAAGGAGCAGGACCAGGTCAGCTTACTGCCTGCTGGTACCATCAAATATGAGTGTACAATATTGAGGGCATCATAGGAACATAGCGCACACAGCTGGGGCTCAAACTCATCGCCAACTCCAAAGGGCTTTCACCACTGCTGACAACAGTGGCGGCTTCTAGCTCCTACGCGTGATGTGGCCTGTCTCAAGATCCAACACTGCAGCTTTGCCCAGGTCCAGGTTTTGCAACCGAACTGCTCCCAGCAATGCTTCTGGAAGCTCGTCCTACAAGCCACAATATTATGTTCTGTTCATTTTTGTAGTTTTGAATGTGTTTTGGACCAGTTTTGCAGCTGCTCGTACTGATGCTCGGAACTTGCTCACACTCTTATCTGGACTGGGCATGGACACATCTTTCATAAATAGATACGGCTACCATGCACCACGCTCTGCTGACATGCATGGACGCGCAGCAATGCACTAGTCACTGCTGTCCGCCATGCTGCATTGTCATGCACACATGCACAAGCAACAAATCACCGGCTAACATGAAGCATGCAGCACTGATCAAAACGAGGAGTACAGTAATATATGTTGCAGAGTCAAAGACTTGCTCTGCGCCAGCTGTGCCATGGGAAGGCAGCAAGGATTAGATATTATTTATTATTTGATACCTTTGAATGGCCCTCCATGGTGATGGCCATGTCAATGACAAGGCCCTTCAGGGCTCCCTGCACCAGCCCCACCACAGAGGCTGCAGACTTGGAGCTGCCGACGTCAATGTCCACCTCAAAGTAGTTGGGACCCCTGCCACATGCACAGCAGGCATCAACAAGCGCATGTTGCACTGCATGTCATTACCCTTGCTGTTCAGGGTTTAGGTACAATGTCTGGAAAACCGTGCAGAGTTGTGACAAACTAGCATGTGAATTTGAGGTAGAAGGGCACATGTCCAACTTGTATATGCAACCCAAAGATGCTAGGAATGTTTCTGTTGGTGGTGTGCTGTGTGACGCTACAGACTCTACACCAGACCAGTAGCCAGTACATGGGTGCATACACGCAGGTTGCCACCAGTACAACAGCACTAAGAGGATAGGGCGGCTGCTAGCAACAGCCAAGACTGAAAGGACAGGAAACGGCAAGTATGCTCCTGAACACTTCCCTAAAAAATAGCTGGCATCAGATCTACGCAGAAGACACTGCCTGCTACTGCTGTTCAAATGGCCGGATGCAGCTCTGTTGTGTTCAGTGAAGCTCTCTGAAGTGCAACAGACATCACACACTACAGCAGAGCCAGTTGACGGCCATGGCAGCTACATGTGACACACGTGCATGTCAGCTTATAAAAGCCCTGCAGCAAATGCGCAAGTCATCGCAAAAGGCTCATTTGGATGACAGCACTTTCCTTCATCTAAACCACCTGAGTGAAACATGATCAGAGGCCAAAGCACTGCCTTCAGATTTTGTTGAGAAACACGTTTTCTGTACAACGCCAAGCTGGCAATGCTGAGCAGAAATGCACAGGGGTCAATGGTGTACCTGAAGTACTTGGTCGTGAGTTTCTTGCCAAGCAAAACAGGTGTGCTTCCCACAGCATTGCGAATGACCCAGCTGCCTTTAGTCACCCGAGGTATCAGCTTGAATGTGTTGTGGCGCCTTTTGACATCCTCTTCATGATCTCCATGCATGAATCTGGCCATGACTCTGTCAAAGGCCGCAAACGCCTGTTCACCAAGCATCAGAGTCAGCAACACTGCTGTGGTGCATACAAGATACAGTACCCCAATCTCGAAGGCTCCTCCCCCTCCCCCTCCCCCTCCCAGCCATCTTCCCCGACACCCCTGCTGCTCAGAGTGCTTTAGCATCATTCACGGACATGGCTCATGACGCATTCTTGGATCCTTATGTCATAATCGCGCCAGATGATGTGACGCAAGCTGTCGTGAGCGTTGTCATCATGCAACAGTTCAGCTTTGTGACAGGTGGCAGAGCTGATTGTGAACATACTGCAGTAAAGATGTGCAAGCTGTATGAAGACTGCCTGCAAGGCTACAGCACATGTAGTTGCATAACACGTGTGCCCGTCAGACACCCATCCAGATGGAGTATGATGCAGGTCGCAACTTTCTGCATGTCCATGCACAGGTAACTTTACTTCAATTGGGCAACAATCTTGTGATCAGCAGAGTGAGTTGCTTAAACAGTCAAAGAGGCAGCAGCTCACCTCAGAGTCAGCATCGCCCTTTGGCCCTTGCTTGGCAGCTCCAGGCTGTTCTGCTGCTGATATGGGGTCGTAGTCAGTTGACCATGAGAACGTTAGGGACACATTGGTCCTGCCAGGAACCATGATCTGCACAATGATTGGCGTTTCATATGTCATGCCAAGGCAAAACAAGCAACAACATGAGTGACCTGCGTGATGCTGAGCACTCTCACATGCAATGCAGCAGAAATGAACTGGCACAAACACTCCGCACAGGAGATGAGCATGCGCATCTTCCACGCGTAGTGTTTGTGCCATTTCATATCTGCTGCATTGCATGTGAGAGTGCTCAGCAACGCAGCAGGTGACGTTGCCGACTGTCTCTGATGCAACATCATCACCAACTGTGGAGCGCATCTAACTATTCGCAATTGCATAGCAAGTCAAGTCAACAGAAATGCCCATTCTAAAGCTTTCATGATTCACATGGATTGATGCAGCTGAGATGAGGCTACTCACTATGTTGCCCAATGCTCAATAATCTGCAATGGCTGAGATGCTCAACTCATCAAAGACAGTGACGTGACTTCAACACAGGTGCGCATATGTGAGGGTCACAAGCAGAAGGAGCTAGCAGCAGGTGAAGGGCAAACATGACAGGGGCTGGTCATGTTCAAAGAGCAAGGCTGACAGGAGTGGTGTCTGAAACCTGAAGGGCAAATGTGAAAGGAGCCTTGCTCTCTGTGATGGAAGGCAAAAAGCGGGCAATGTGGAACGTTGGAGCCACCTCCATCAAATTTGCACTGCTCAGCCAGCAAATCGGATCTCCTGTCTCAATCTGCAAACAAAATTGCAACCTCTGCTGGAAACATGGGACAGCAACAGAGAACACTGGCAACAGCAATCATGCAGCAGTGACCAGTGTGTGCCTTGCTGCAATGTTACAGCATGTATTTCAGGCGTCTGACCTGAATTGCCTCCACTACTGGTCTGTTTGACAACCTTTGTATGGCTTATGCAACAATGTGAATGCAGTCCTTGTTCAGACATTGACAACATTGTGCAATCACACCTGATTCCAACTCACACTTGCATGGCCACAATGCAGATATACAAAAACAAGCCTTGGGTAGAGTATACATACAAGCAAGCACAACATTTACTGGTGACTGAACCTCTACTGACGTTTGACTATATTACCTTCTTCTTGTCCTCAAGGTAAGTGGGTCCCCTGAGCTTCACCCCATTCCCCCCAGGGTCAGCAAAGAAGGCAGTGTCGATGCTGTCACTCCTGATTGACATGTCCAGCTCTTCCTCTTCTTGCAGGGGTGCATCGTGAGGGCCCTCGTCAAAACTGGGCCGCCCCACCAGCTGGTTCACCGACTTGCTGAATCGCTCAAAGGGTGAAGGCAAGCCTGGCGCTGAGTCTGTCAGTGCCTCTGCAGCCGCTTGCAAGTTGACTGACATCTGCAGAGTGTACACAACTTGACTATGTTTTTGTTTGCCCTTGTTTTGCACTCAAAACATCACCAGTTAACACCTGATATAGGATTAGTACCGTGTTGGTGTTGTATGATGCTGTGCACAGCATGTGCGCAATTCAATGGCTTGCGCATTGAGAACAATTTGCAGATTGCAGAGAAGGTGAACTGGCTATGCGACGTATGCAATGGTGGTATAATAAGGGAAAGCTTGGACCACAAGTTGCAGTATGAGCATGCTCATTTGGTGTACATGGAGCAACCATGAAGGGTGGTAGCTGATGCATGCAGCATTGCCCAGTGCTTTTCATGCACTCTGACTCTGGCACACAGGCTGAATGACAGATTCAAGTCATGCAGTCACAAAGCAATGAGGGCATGTTGCATTTTGGGCACGGCGTGAGCACAATGATGAAGTCAGCTTGACCATGTTGCTGTTTGACCTACATGCAAGCAGCAAGACGCTATGGACTTTCACCTGAGCATTATGCATGTTACATTTCAGACATGGCATGAGCACAACAGAGCGCAATGTTGTAGTCAGCTTGACCATGTTGGTGTATGAACTTTCACCTGAGCGTGATGCCCTGGTGACTGTGTCATCTGTGAACTTTGCACCTGCTTGCAAATGCATTATGCTGATGAAAGCTCATGCCAGGCAAGACAGGTAGGACAGCTGCAACACCATCACGATAAAATCCCTTCTTACCTTGCCGAATAGGCCAGAGCTGTTCTTGCGCTCAGGCTTGTCCCACTGCTGTGGGATGATAAGATGGCCAGAGTCAGTATGTGTCATGAGCCTGTCACTGAAGTCATCAGTTGTCCGTCTGGTCGCCCGCCGGTCTGTGTCTGTGGCGCTGCGCCTGTGCAAGCCAGCATCTGCAAAGGGAGTGCTGCTGACTGGCTGGGCCGGTCCTGATACAGACTGTGACCATGGCTGCTGCTGCTGCCAGCTCTGCTGCTGCTGCTGCTGTGTGGCATCTGCTGCGTTGCTCCAGCCCCCCATCTGGCCTTGAGCACCAGTTTGACCTAAGATGGGGCGATCACTGTAGTGGACCCCCCCAGTATCTGACGTCAGTGGCCTGGTGTCAATTCTGCCAAGCTCACCGGGGGCTGTGTTGTTTCGGATGTGTCCAGACTTGGCAGGGGCCATGTCGGCCGGTGATTGTGGCCTGACTTGGGCAAATTTGTGTGCTGACTGGACGACAGCGGGGTTGCTGTCCCACAAGCTGCAGTTGATCAGTGTGGTTGCAAAGCATGTCCAGCCAAGGTAAGGGAGCATGAGGAATCCGGCTGCTGGGCTTGCTACATAGAACCTGCCCATTGTCATCAGGGACACGCCCAGCAGAGCTGTATGCAGACAAGTCACAAGTTTGAAGCTGGTAGTATGAGAAGATCAGATATGTACAGCAGCACTCAGATGCAAGGGCATGACAGCTGGAATAGCAGACTTGCAGACTGGTGGTGCGGGGATTGCATCAAGTGGGTTCTGACCTGCAGAGTCTGCTACAGCATAGCGTCTCCTCTGACCCCCAACAAAAATGGGAGGCCAAGCAAACAGATTGACGCCCAGCTGCAAGATGTAGAGGCACAGCGGCAGTGCTTGTGTCCTCAAGCCACCTTGCCTCCAGACCAGCCATGATGCTAATCCCATGATCAAGTAGATGGCAGCCCATGCTCCACCAAATATGTTCTTCTTGGGCTTGAAACGACGCCGGCGCTGCAACCTGCCTCTGCGACCAGTTGCCACAGACCTGCACTCAGTCCCGAATAAATCGAAATGGGCTTCTCTCAAAGAGTGTGTCAATAGCTGTGATGGGTGGGTAGCATGCAGGGAGCAGTGTAAAAGCATGTGCAATTTATAGGTAGCATGTGCACTGTATAGGTAGCCAGTGCCTTAGAAAGACTCTGCAGAACACTGACCCCCGAGTTTGCAGATCGCCGGCCCCTGCTAGATGTGTCTTCGCTACTGTGCTCAAAAAAGGAATGCTCAGCGCAATAGCCTGCAGGGCGACGTTGAAGCTTCACGAGCTGTTGTGGTCAACATGACTCTGAACCCACTGGCGCAGCTAGGTCAAGCGAATGCAAGCTTTCATGCAGTGCACGGCCAGGATTATGATGCCCAGCAAGCAGTGAGCTGATACTGGGATGCGACGCCTGCTGCCTGCAACACGACAGACGTAACTTACAAGCGATAGTGCCGATGCCGTCAGATGGCCGAAAGTCAAGGCAGAGCCTTGCTGCAATGTATTCATGAGCTTAAGCTCTGATTACTCGCACTTGAGATCCTGCAAGGCGCTGCTCGTTTCCCATGTGCTACGCAAGTCGTAAAGGGCCATGATGTCGTGATCACAATTGCCCTTGCTGGACAGGTTTGCATGAGACACTTGAGAAAATGCACATTTAGATTTCCTTTATTGCACGATGCTGTGGATCAGCGTAGCATGCAGCAAGCCTAATGTCAGTCAGTTGCGTTTGCAACCAAGTGACGTCAGTTTAAGCTGGCAGCAGTGCACTTTTCTTGCAGCCTGCACTGAATTAATGTGTGCCGACCAGACGCAATCTTTGCTGACACAATTGCGTACGCACCAATCACAAACGGCGAGCCCTCTTTTCACTGCCTAACAATCTCTCAGCAGCGGGTGGGTGTGTATGCCGTTGACCTGCAGCCCACTCAGCAGGTTCACACAACATGTTGACACAAGCAAATGTGCAGCAGCATCAAGCTGTCAAAGCATTGCAGAAGAGCTGCACAGGCAGGCAACGCTGACTTGTGAAAGCAGACCACACAGGGAAAAGCCGTACCTTCAGAAGCAGTGGCATGAGCAGGCAGAGAGGGGGGTACAGCATCACTGTCTTCAGAAGAGCTTGCTGCGACAGCTGTGAATGTGCTGCTCTCCTGAGGAGTGGAAGAGTGGAGAGTGCTCTCACCCTGCAGTGTGGCAGCTTCAAATGATTTAATGACATGCTAGTGGCAGCATGCTCGTGGTGTGACAGCTTGGGTTTCCCTGCTTGTGCCACTGCAAACTTGTATACAAACTTGCATGTAATGTGTGTACTTTTGACTACATGCTTTCGCTTCTGTCATTGCAAGTGATGCAAGTTTACTGAATGCTGTTCATTGGCAACGGGAGTTTGGTACCAGAGACCAAACTCACTCAACAGCAGTCCAGCTTTAGGTGGACACATGTGATGCAACAGAGTGCCAACAGCAGTGACATAAAGTGCTGTACAACACATCTGTGAGTGATGCAGCAACAGCCAAAGCACTGGGGTGAGCGACTTGCCTTGTAAGGAGCAATGCTTTGTGATGAGTGCACAATTTTGGCCAGAAGATCGTTTTCTATCAGTTCAAACAGTTTGACCAGGCGTTTGTCCACATTTGCTGTGCTGTTGATGACTTCAAAGCGTATCTTGTCGTCCATGTCATGTACAGGTGTTTCTATGAGCTTGGACAGTCGCTCAACCTGAAAACAGAAAGCCAGCTTTTGCCTGACGACATTCATTTCAAATCAATGGCAAAACCAGCATGATAGCATGATTGCCAGACACACCAATGAGCTACACAAGCAGGCAGAGCTTGGCAAAAAAACAAGTCAGCATTTGCAGCAAGTGTCACGCAGCCCTGCACTGCGCATACCTCAAATTCGAGACATGCCTGCTGGTCCTCAAAAAGACGCTTGTTGATGTCATTTTGCTCAGGAGTGATCTCATCCTGAAACATGTCATTGCCAAAAAAATAGAAGGCTGAGACATAGGTGTTCCCCAGGATGCGGCGAGCACAAAACAGCTGCTGAAGTGCCTGCAGAAAGTTCACATTACTTGAGATATTGTGCTGCCCCAAATTATCCCAATATCCTTCTCAAACAAGCCATTCTGTTCACACCACAGTGTGAACAATATAGGTCCTGGTGCACAAGAGCAGTTGCTTTGTAAGCTGATGTTACATACAGGCACACACCTGTGACAGCCAGGTGTAGTCCTTCAGCTCTGTGCCATTGTCTTCCAGCTCCACAATCTTTTCCTTGATCTCATCTACCTGCTTGGTCTCAAGCTTCTGGCTGGCAACATGAGCTTCCCATCGCCCATTGTAATGCATGTACCTCTGCAAATTCCTGCACACCAGAAAAAAATGTGCATGGAAATTGTATGCATGACCCAACATGCATGCACTGTCCCTGTGCTTTAAGTAAGCCAACCAAATAATCACAGGCGCAACACAACATCAAACTACAACTTCTTCTAGCATGGGCACCTGACAACCCAAATGCGTAGCCCACATGTGGGGCAGGCCCAGAGGCGGTTTAGTGTTTGGCCCCTCTGACCATATTTAGGGTTTAGGATCCAGATACTGCACACAGGCCTACTTTGGGGGGTTGCCTGCGTTTACCCTTCGGCAAAAACTGGGGCAGGGCCCTTGTCGGCGCAAAATCATGTGAGCTGTCAAAGCTTGTACATGATGCAACAACAATGCATGTCAGGTGTTACAGTAACAAGATCCATCTCAAAGTGATACCTCTGAGCTTCATTGATCTTCTTGTCAGCATCTTCCTTATATCTGCCACAGCTGTGCCCAGAGATGGTTTCCCATGTGTGAGATCTGCCAGTGGAAGCACCACACAGCCAGCAAAATGCCTGCACAATGCAGCAAATATAGGCTACATACACTGCACTGTGGCACAAAATGGAAGCATGAGCATGAGCATTGCAGCAATGGGCATGTTATGACAACTGCGTTTTACAGTTCAAACAAAGGCTTTGAACATGGACACAAGGCCGCGGTGGGTGTGTGGCAAAATCCAGCGTACCTGGCCACATCTGCAAACAACCAGGTTGCAGCCACCATTCTTTTCCACCTGGTTTTGACACTTGGGGCAAGGCTTTGTGTTTGTGTTGAGCCAGTTTGCTGTCTCACTGTCATCACTGCACTTCCGCTGCCATTGCTTCCACCTAGCATGTCACAGTCACAATGACAGCAATGTCAAGCTACTACACCATGACCTGCAGTGCCAATGCCATGGTGACGCCGTGCAAAAACAGATGTACAAAACGTCAACAGCAATGTAATTGTACTGCTTGTTGGATCGCGACTGACAGTCAGTAGAGCTTCACTTACAGACTGCAAACAGCAGAGAGCAGCAGCAGGTAAGTCTGGTCCAGAAAGGCTAGCTTACATTTCACAGGTGCAGGGAGAGTGAGGATCCAGTCCACATTGGAAGCAGAACTTGAGGCCACATTGGCACACAGGTTCACACTGCAGGTCTCCATCAACCTGCAGCAGCCATAGTTCACTTGTGAGCATCAATACTCTGCTGATTGAGCCACCAATGCAGGATTCAGCGTAGGCACAGCAAGAGAGCATTTCAGCAACAGGATCCAACCATGGCATGAGGGGCGACAAGCACTGACACTAGTTAGTGCTGATGCAGACATGCAACGCTGCACATGGTGGGGCCTTCCAAGGGTGAACAGTACTTGCCTGTATGGCACACCCACAATGAGGTACACTTGGGCACCACTTGACACTCTTGTTGTCTTCAATGTAGGAGTCCAGCAGTTTTTGCTCATACTTGTCCAACAAGTTGCTTTCTTGCTGCAAGAGCTTTCGAACCTGCAGCAACACATCCATCAGCTACACATGGTGCTTGGTGGGTCCTGACATGCTGCCATCAGAGTAGGTGGTATCTTGCTGCAGAATCCACTCTATTCTGCACCAACGCAATGGTGTACAAACAGGCAGCAAACACACCAGCTGGTTTCAGCGACATGCCTGCAGCAGCTGAGCTAACTACCTGCCGGTCATCACAGATTGCGCCACATTTGACAGCCATACAAAGCAACCGCCTGCTGTTGCCCTCACTGATCTGAACTTTGAAGTGCTGATGCCAGCAATCATTGCAGTATGCGTGACCGCACTCCATGGCGGTAGCCTCTGTGATAGGCACATCGGAGAAGCAACAGCCGCACTCAATGTCTCCAGAGGTGACAACTGCAGCATCATGGGTGTGTTGCTCAGATTGCACAAGGTCAGCAAGCTGACAAAAAAGGTGCTGTTTTCATCATGTCCTGCCTCAATGCTTGCATGATGAGCTGCCGTACTGGCAGAAATACATACCATCTGCTGCAGCCTCCTCTGACTTTGATGTCACACCTGCTGCCTGATACACAGCTTCTTCGCTTCTATCTGCCAAGGTGCCTGCACCAAGATAGCATGAGTAGCCTAAGTGGTTTGGACGTACAAGACTTGAGTGCTGTGGCAGAGAGTGGGATGCAGCATACCAAACAAGGCCTCCTTGTCCCATTGGAAGTAAGTCAGCAGCTTTCTGGCTGTATCTCGGGAGCAGCCTAGGATCCCTTGTACAGCAGCAAGAGATTGATCCTGCACGTGTACAAAAGTACATTGCATGACAGTTTAACTGCCATGGTATAGCCCGTGATGCATGAAGTTTGCTGACCTGGACGTGCACAAGCTTGGCTTTATCAATTACTCCCCATACACTTTGCTTGGTCTTTTGGCCAAGAGCAGCATCTTGCTGGTGGTCTGAGAGAAACTCCATATCCTCTTCAGACAAAAATTCCGGCTCCTCATCAGAATCGTAGTCATCTTCAGAGTCGTACATGCTGCCACAGCAGGATCACGACCACTGCTCAGCACGTACTGCCCGACCAAGGTTTCGGAGATCCAAACCACCAATTCACGCCTTTCCCCGGAACCGAATGAGCGCTGTTGGACTGTCAGCGCAAATTTAACGTTTTCGCTGATCTACCTCATAACCGTAGTGACTGAAGTGTGTCACGCCGAACAAGTGCGCTTTCGGGACATGGATCGACAGTGTACATATGTCTGGCGCGGTAGCGCAGCACCTATACACAAACTCGGATGTTCAAGCGAACTCGAGCGCGTGGTGCGCAGGGCAGGTATATAACACAAGGCGAGTAATACGGCCGAAACTTTTTTGCTGAACGTCTGAAAAGTAGGGACGCTGATGGTGTTCGATATGTTTAATGTCCTGGGGGGCAACTGAGACCCAACAGACAAAAAGTTCAGTTCAGTGAATCAAGAAAGGTACTTGTGATGTCTGATACAGCTCATAGCATGCATGTGTAAAATACGTATGTGAAATCCTGCCTAGACGTGGTGAAATTATTGTACATCCTTGCACAACCAAAAGTGTCTGTAAAAATCAACATAAAACGGTGATAACCAATTTTAGATGCTAAATGCACCAATGTATATGTGCCTGCTAAAAGGTCAGTACAAAGACTCAAGTTGCACTAAACTTGGGCATCTGGAGCTTTAGTTGCCCCATGCCTCCTGCATGTGCGTGTCTTGTCAGCGTGGCGGAACTTTAATGAAGATTCTCTGTAAAAAGGCTTGTGGCCCTTTGACTTCAGGGTGTCAAAGTCTGCAGACATGTCTTGCCTTTGCTTTTGTTGCAATCTTGTCAGATCATCGTCATATCTGAGGTTGACTTCTTTAAGGTGCTTTGCGTGCTTGAGGAAAGTGTGCTTGTCGTTCATCGAACTGAATAGCACACGTATCGGACGTGGCCTATTCTGATCTGGGCAGTATGTACCCAGCCGTGATTGGGCCCACTGAGCACCTTCACAGTTGCTGCCATCTGGCATACACTTGTCCAGGAGTGAAAGAAATGCTTCCACACCATTGTCATCTTCTTCTGCAGTCTCTTGCACGTTGTACACAATCAGATTGAGCTGCCTCTTTCCTCTGTCTAAAGCCTCAGCCTTTCGGTCCAACTCCCGAAACCTTTGCTTGTATTCCTTGAGCGAGAGCTCTGCTTCTGCCAGCCCTTTTCAAAGTTGTTGCAGTCAGAAGA
>JAABUP010007121.1_pt1 | contig 15273 bp, 12 predicted proteins | sample 5559201 | NCBI WGS metagenome assembly JAABUP01 (sample SAMN10711887, study PRJNA513373) | rock metagenome | isolation source: Antarctica rocks | place: Antarctica
CCCGCGGATGCTCCTTCTGAGTCGGTAGAACGTGTCCTTCGCAAGCCACATTCTCCATACACAGCAGGGCATCCGCGGTCTACGACATGCCAAACCGCCCTATCGCAACGGTGGATCCAGGCTGAGCCGGGCGATCGTGCGACCATGCGGCAGCGAGGTGGCCGGCCATCTGGGCTGGGTCCGAACCGTCAGGAGCCGGCGTGACGCAGCATCCGGGTGGCTGGTCCGAGCCCGGCCAGGATCAGCCCGGGACCGGGCAGCCACCGGCAGGTTGGAGCACTCCCACCTCCTGGAACGGGCCGACCGAGCCCGGGCAGCAGTGGGCGTACGGCGCTCCCGGGTACAGGGCTCCAGGGTATGGAGCACCGCAGCCGGGCGTGATCCCGCTTCGGCCGCTGGGCCTGGGTGAGCTGCTCGACGGCGGGATCACGTTGATCCGGCGCTACCCCCGCCCGACCCTGGGTCTTGCGGCCGGCGTGTCGGCGGTCGGCACCGTCCTGAGCGTGCTGGTGCTGCTGACCAGTCGCGTGCCGTCGTTCTCCTCGTTCGGCGCGGGTGCGCGGGACTTCTCCAGCCGCTCGTCCTTTGGCTCGGCGTTCACCGGGGTGGGGCCGGTGCTGACCAAGCTGGTCACCGGACTGGCCGGGCTGGTACTCGCGGGGATCATCGCCGCGGTCGTCGGCAAGGCCGTGCTCGGCCTGCCGGTGGGCCTGCGTGAGGTATGGGCCCAGGTACGCGGGCGACTGGTCAGTCTGCTCGGACTGGTGCTGCTGACGGCGCTGCTCGTCGCCGGCGTCGTCGGTGTCGGTGTCGGGGTCGCCGCGGTAGCGATTGCCGTAGCGGGCGGGGCCGGCGCAGTGCTGGGGGTGCCCGTCGCGCTGGCCGCGGTCGGCTTCGCCGTCTACCTCTACGTCGGGTTCGCGCTGGCCCCCACCGTCCTGATCCTCGAGCGGGCCGGGATCCGCGAGAGTCTGCGCCGCTCCCGCCTGCTCGTACGCCGCTCCTGGTGGCGGTTGTTCGGGATCCTGCTGCTCGCCGGCGTCATCACCGCAACGGTCGCCGCCGTGGTGCAACTGCCCTTCCTCGCAGTCGGTGCGGCGATCACCTTCACGGGCGGTCGCTCGGCGCTAGCGCTGCTCATCGCCACGCAGATTGGCGCCGGGCTGGCACAGGTGCTCGTGGCCCCCTTCACGGCCGGCCTGCGCGGGCTGCTGTACGTCGACCAGCGGATGCGCAAGGAGGGCCTGGATCTGACGTTGCAGGCACGAGCCATGAGTCGCGAGCCATGACCGAACTCCCTCGAGGGGACAGCCCCAAGCGCGCCCGCGACCTGGTGCGGACGCGGCGGGGGGACTACCGGGTGCCCGAAACCGGGGGCCATCACCACCTCGGTACTGCGCCGGCCCGGCAGCCGCTGCTGGGACAGGACGCCGTCAGCTACGTCGAGACCGCGCCGGTCCAGCTGGCCGAGCGGACCTCTGCCCAGCTCGAGGAACAACGCGCGCGGCACCGGGCCGCGATGCAACGGGCCGCCGACGCGCTGGACTTCGAGCTGGCCGGACGCGAGCGGGACGCCCTGGCAGCCGTGGAGGCCGAGCTCGCCCGGCGGGAGCTGGCCTGACGCCTCCCGCCAGGGTCAGGGCTTGTGCGCCAGCGACAGGCCGAAGTCACCGTCCACGTCGGTCCAGAAGTGGGTCATGGTCAGGCCGGCCACAGTGAGCTCGCGCGCGATCCCGGCCGGCCGGAACTTGGCACTGATCTCGGTCCGGATCTGCTCGCCCTCGGCGAGGTGGACCTCCAGGTCCAGGACCCGGGCAACCTGGGGACGCAGCGACTGCAGCCGCATCTCGATCCACTCGTCCTCGGCGCACCACGCCGCTACGTGGGCGAAGGCCTCGACGTCCAGGTCGGAGCCCAGCTCGCGGTTCAGGACGTTCAAGATATTGAGGTTGAACTGGGCCGTGACCCCGGCCTGGTCGTCGTACGCCCGGATGAGGCGTTGCTCGTCCTTGACCAGGTCGGTGCCGACGAGCAGCGAGTCGCCGCCAGCCATGCTCTGGGCCAGGGTGCGCAGGAACTCCGCACGCTGCCCGGGCAGCAGGTTTCCGATCGTGCCGCCCAGAAAGGCGATCAGCCGTCGGCCGCCCCGGGGGAGCAGGGGCAGGTGGTGCTCGAAGTCGCCGACCACGGCATGCACCGCGACGTCGGGGTAGGCCGCGACGATCTCCCGGCTGGCCTGCAGCAGGACCGTCTCGTCGACATCGAACGGTACGAAGCGGCGCAGCGTCCCGGCTTCGTGCAGCGCAGCGAGCAGCAGGCGGGTCTTCTCCGACGTGCCGCTGCCGAGCTCGATGAGGGTGTCCGCCCCGGACAGCTCTGCGATCTCCCCGGCCTGCGCGACCAGGATGGCGCGCTCGCACCGGAACGGGTAGTACTCCGGCAGCCGGGTGATCTGGTCGAACAGCACGGAGCCGCGGGCGTCGTAGAACCACTTCGGCGGCAGGGTCTTGGGCGTAGCGGTCAGGCCGGCTCGCACGTCGGCCTCGAGCGCGACCCGCATCGAGCTGGGCGCCAGGTGCCGGTCCACCGTTGCGGGCAGCAGCGGGTTCAGAGCCACAGCAGGGACACCTCGTGGTCGAAGCAGTAGGAGCCGTCAGTAGCCCGGCAGCCAGCAAGGTAGTCGCCGAGCACCGGTGCGGCCTCCATCTGTTCCAGCGTGACCGAGTCGTCGAACGCGCAGCGCTGCAGGAACCCCTCGGCCACGGTCCGGTCGGTGGTTCCGGTGGAGTAGCTGATGACCTGCTCGCGCATCTGCGCGCCTGCCTCGCGAAGGGCGTCGCGCACCTGCTCGGCGCAGGTGTAGGGCGTCGCCTGCCGCACGCCAACGCGGTAGGCGTCGTAGAAGACGAGGTAGTGCGAACGGCTGGTGGCCTGGGCGACGACGCCGAGCCCGCCGGGTCGCAGGGCAGCCACGAAGCGCCGGGCCGCAGCCGCGAGCTCGCCGGGCGGCAAGGCGTACAGCGCATGCGTGGCCCACACCACGTCGTACGGCGGCCCGCTCGGCAGGTCCTGCAGCGTCACCACCAGCTCGCGTCCGGGTGAGAAGGGGTCGGCGAGCTGGGCCCGAGCCTCCTGCACGCTGAACCGCGACGGGTCCAGCAGGTCGTAGGTGAGCTCCGGGAGACCGGTCAGGTCGGCGTAGGTGCGCAGGGCCGACGGGAACTTGCCCGAGCCGCAGGCGACGTCCAGCAGCCGCCAGCCGTCCCGAACCTGCGCCCGCAGCAACGCCGGCCAGTCCGCGGCGAGCACGAGCTGGCGGTAGTCCTCGGCGGCCAGGGCGTAGAACGCCTCCATCTCCCTGCGGCCCGTCTCGCTCCAGTGCTCCAGGCTGCGCTCCGCCGTGTCGGCCCCGTGATCGCTCGACATCAAGGTTGGGCCCGCGGGCGGCCGAACAGGTAGCCCTGGGCCAGCTCGACGCCCAGGCTCTCCAGGACGACTACCTGCTCGTCGGTCTCGACGCCCTCGATCACCAGCTGCACACCGCATCCTCGGGCCAGGTCGACGGTGGCTCGCACGATGTGCTTGCTGACCGTGTCCTTGCCGAGCCCGGCGACGAAGCTGCCGTCGAGCTTGAGGATGTCGATGGCCGGGAAGCGCTGGAGGTAGCCCAGTCCTGCGTAGCCGCTGCCGAAGTCGTCGATGGCCAGCGACACGCCGATGTCATGCAGGCGGTCGAGCAGCTGGCTGCCGTCCGACCGGGAGAGCAGTCGGTCCTCGGTGAGCTCGAGCACCAGGTCACCGGGATCCAGTCCGCTGTCGGACAGGCAGCGCTGCACCACGTCGGGCAGGTCGCGCCGGCCCACCTGCAGCGAGCTGACGTTGACGGTCACCTTGCGGGCGCCGGCCGGTCGGCGTACGGCGTCGCGGCAGGCCTGTTCCAGCACCCAGTCGGTGACGGGTGATTCGTACTCGCTGTCCAGGATCACGTGCAGGAACTGCGCCGGCGACAGCAGCCCGCGCCGCGGGTGCTGCCAGCGCAGCAGCGCCTCGTGGCCGATGACGACCCGGTCCGGCAGGCGGACGATGGGCTGATAGTGCAGGACGAACTGCTGCTGCTCCAGGGCGGTGGCGATCTCGGTGCGCAGCTCGAGCTGGGCTACCGCCGAGTTGCGCATCGTCGGGTCGTAGACCTGCCAGGCGCCGCGTTCCTCGGTCTTTGCCCGGTACATCGCGGTGTCGGCCTGGGCGAGCAGCTCGTCGGCGGTCGTGGTGCCGCCGGCGCCGTAGGCGATGCCGAGCGACAGCGACGGGGTGAAGCCGACTCCCTTGAACCGCCAGGGCTCCCGGACCCCGTCGATGATCCGGCCGGCCAGACCGATGGCCTCGGTGGGCAGCCGGATCCCCTGCAGGATGACGACGAACTCGTCCCCGCTGAGCCGTCCGACGACGTCCTCATCTCGTACGCTGGCCCGGATCCGGCGGCTGACCTCCTGGATGTAGGCGTCGCCGACGGCGTGGCCGTGACCGTCGTTGACCAGCTTGAGCCGGTCGAGGTCGCAGAAGAACACCACCGTCATCGTGCCGGCGACCGAGTCCGCGGCCAGGGCGTCGCGCAGGCGCTCCATGGACTGCGACCTGTTCGGCAGGCGGGTCAGCGCGTCGAAGTGGGCCTGCAGCACCAGGCGTTCCTCGGTGCGCTTGCGCTCGGTGACGTCCTCCACCTGGGCGATCACCACGCCCGGCTCGTCCGGGCTGCCCAGGGCAGCCAGGTGCAGCCGCCCCCAGACCGCCGTGCCGTCGGGCAGGACGTACCGCTTCTCGTCCGGCTCGGCCCAGGCCTCGCTGCGGGGAAGCGGGACCGCCTGCCAGACGCGCTCCGCAGTGCTGTGTGTCGTGGCGCGGTCGTCGGGGTGGGTGAACTCCAGCGGACTGTGCCCGATGAGTTCACAGCGCTCCCGGGCCAGGAAGGTGCACAGCGCGTCGTTGACGCTGGTGAAGCGCCGGTCCGGCCCCAGCAGGGCGATGGCGACCGGGCTGGAGTCGAACACGGCCTGGAACCTGCGTTCGCCGCGCCGGCTCTCAGCGGCCAGGCTGGCGTGCTGGATCGCCAGCGACGCGGTGACGGCCAGAGCCTCCAGTGCGTGCCGGGGCGCCAGGCCGGGTCGCATGCCGTCCCGCGGCAGGTCGACCGAGAGCAGGCCGAGCAGCTGGCCGTCAGAGGACTCCAGCAGGGCGAACAGCGAGTCCTCGGGGTGCCAGGCGTTGGGATCGTCGGACACCGGGATGTCCGGGATCCAGCTGAAGATGTCGCTGGGGTCGGCTACCGACTTGGCGTGGTCCAGGAACAGCAGCCGCCCCCACGGCTCGCTGGCCGCGACCAGCTTGGCCCAGCCGTCCCTGCCCTGCCGGCGGTTGAGCAGTGCCGCTCGCACCCCGTCCGGGCCGGAGACGGCGGCGACCCGCGTCGAGCTGCCGTCACCGACGATCAGGTTGACGACGGCGACCTCGAAGCCCAGCGACTCCGTGATGCTGTCGGCGACGAGCTGCAGCGTCTCGGTGAGATCCAGAGGCACCCGACCGGGCGCCGCTTCGCGCAGGGACTGCACCTGGTCCTCGACCCCGCTCGTCACGGCCGCACCTCCTGTTGGTGTCCGTAGTCCGCTACGGCGTGCGCTGGTGCATCGTCTCGTCCGGCCCTCGACTTGCGCTTCTGGCAAGCACGTATTTGCTCGCCCTGCAGTCGGCTTGTGCCCAGTGTCACACGGCACGCCCGAGCTCGGGCGGTTCCCGTCCTACGGGCTGGGTCGGCGGCGGCAGCAACGCCCGGCGCCGTACGACGGGACGGGTGAGCGGTACGGCGTCGTGGACCTCGACCCGCTCTGCGCCGATGAACAGGGTCAGGGGCCCACCGGTGGTCGTGATCGTGACCTCGTCGTGCCCGATGTCGACGTGCAGGCGTACGCCGCGCCAGCGCAGCCGGAAGCACAACCGGGTGATGCCGGTAGGCAGCGCCGGATCCAGGCGGAGCTGGTCCTCGAGCTCACGCATGCCGCCGAAACCGGCGACAAGGGCGATCCACGCCCCGGCCAGCGAGGCCATGTGCAGGCCGTCCCGGCTGTTGTGGTGCAGGTCTCGCAGGTCGATCAGTGCCGCCTCCGTGACGTACCGGTGGGCCAGCTCGAGATGACCGACCTCGGCGCACAGGACCGCTTGGGTGCACGCGGACAGGCTGGAGTCGCGCACCGTACGCCGCTCGTAGTAGTCCACATTGCGAGCCTTCTGCTCGGCTGTGAACGCCTCCCCGCACCAGTGCATGGCGAGCACCAGGTCGGCCTGCTTGACGACCTGCTTGCGGTAGAGCTGGACGTAGGGCGCGTGCAGCAGCAGCGGGTAACGGTCGATGTAGTCCTGGAACGGCCACTCGGCCAGCAAGGTGAACTCGCGGCTCTGCTGATGCACCCCGAGCTCGGGGTCATAGGGCAGGGACACCGCCTCGGCGGCATCCCGCCAGACCGCGGTCTCCTCGGTGGTGACCCCGAACTCGCGGGCCACCTGTGGGTGGCGGGCGCAGGAGTCAGCCGCTGCGCGCAGGTTCCGGGCGGACATGAGGTTGGTGAAGATGTTGTCGTCCTGGACCGCGGAGTACTCATCCGGTCCGGTGACGCCGTCGACGTGCCAGCCGCCGTGCCGGTCGTGGTGCCCGAGCGAGAGCCACATCCGGGCGGTCTCGACGAGCAGCTGCAGGCCGGTCTCGCGCTCGAACTGCTCGTCGCCGGTGGCGACCCGGTACCGCTCGACGGCGTGCGCGATGTCGGCACCGACGTGGAAACCGGCCGTTCCGGCGGGCCAGTACGCCGAGCACTCCTGCCCGGCGATCGTCCGCCACGGGAACGCGGCGCCCTGCAGGTCGAGCAGCTCGGCCCGTTCGCGGGCGGCCGGCAAGGTGCTGGCCCGCCACCGCAGCGCGTCGGCTGCGGCGTTCGGCAGGGTCGCGGTGAGCACCGGCAGCACGTAGCCCTCGGTGTCCCAGAACGCGTGGCCGTCGTACCCGGGCCCGGTCAGGCCCTTGGCGCTGATCGCGCGCCGCTCGGTTCGGGCGCCGGCCTGCAGAACGTGGAACAGCCCGAAGCGCACGGCCTGCTGGACAGCAGGGTCGCCCTCCACCTCGACGTCCGCGCCGTCCCAGAACCGGTCGAGATAGGCGCGCTGGTCCCGGACCAGGCCCGCCCACCCGGCGATCCGGGCCCCGGTCAGCGCGGCGGCGACCTGGTCGCGGACGGCGGGTGCGCTGCGCTGCTTGGACCAGCCGTAGGCGATGAACTTCACTACCCGCAGTGTCTGGCCGGGCTGCAGCGTGCAGGCCACCGTCATCCGCGCCAGGTCCTCACGGACGTCCTCGCGCAGATGCGTGTCCGGCCCCTCGACCACGTGGTCCATGCCGACGGCGAGCAGCAGTTCACTGTTGCGGGTCCGGTGGACGAGCAGGCCGCGGCCGTCGTCGGCGTCCTGCGTCACCGCCATCAGAGGTGCGCGAAGGGCCTCCCCGACCCGCGGGTCGCCGGACAGCTGCGGCTGGTCCTCATTGGCGACCAGCTCGGACTGCAGGATCAGTCGGAGCGGCCCGTCAACCGGCTCCACCTCGTAGCAGATCGCGGCCACGGCGCGTTGCACGAACGACACCAGCCGGGTGGAGCGGACCCGCACCTTGTCGCCGGCCGGGCTGACCCACTCCAGCCGCCGCTCGAGCGTGCCGGCCCGCAGATCCAGCACCCGCTCGTGCGCGCGAAGGGTGCCGTAGCGGACGTCCAGCGGCTCGTCCTCGACGAGTAGCCGGATGAGCTTGCCGTTGGTGACGTCCACCAGGCTTTGGCCGTCCTCGGGATTGCTGTAGCCGGCTTCGGCGTACGGCAACGGGCGCTGCTCGTAGAAGCCGGCCAGGTAGCTGCCCGGGATGCCGTGCGGCTCACCCTCGTCGAGGTTGCCGCGCAGCCCGATGTGGCCGTTGGACAGGGCGAACACCGACTCCGACTGCGCCAGTAGACCGAGGTCCAGGGCGGTCTCGCGGATGTGCCAGGGCTCGACGGGAAAGGCGCCCTGCTCGATCACAGCAGCTCGTCCAGGTCCTGTACGACGACGTCCGCCCCGTGCTCGCGCAGTGCTGCCGCGTGGTCGGTCCGGTCGACGCCGACGACGAAACCGAACTGGCCGGCCCGGCCGGCCTGCACCCCTGCCTCGGCGTCCTCGAACACCGCGCACTGCGCCGGCTCGAGGCCGAGCTCCCGCGCGGCGGCCAGAAAGGTGTCCGGCGCGGGCTTGCCCGACAGGTTGCGCTCGCGCGCCGTGACGCCGTCGACCCGCAGCTCGACGAGCTCCGCCAGCCCGGTGACGTGCAGGACGTCCTTGGTGTTCGCGCTGCTCGACACCACCGCCCGGCGAAGGCCGGCCTGCTGCGCCGCCTGCAGGTAGCGGCGGCTGCCGTCGTACACCTGCACGCCGTCGTCGTGGATCCGTTGCAGGAGCAGCACGTTCTTGCGGTTGCCGATCCCGTGCACGGTCGGCGCAGCGGGTGCGTCGCCCGGGTCGCCCTGCGGCAACGTGATGTTGTGGCTGGCCAGGAAGTCCCGTACGCCGTCCTCCCGCCGCTTGCCGTCGACGTACCGCCCGTAGTCCGCGACCGGGTCGAACGGCGTGAAGCCGTCGCCGTCCCTGGCCCGCAGGAACTCGTTGAACACCTGGGTCCAGGCCTTGTCGTGCACGCTGGCGGTATCGGTGAGGACACCGTCGAGGTCGAACAGGCACGCGGTCACACCGCTCGGGAGTCCCAGCACGCCACGATCATGCCCTGACGAGGGCCTCCCGGGAGAGCGGAAGGAACAGGTTCTTCCCATCGTCACCCTCTCGGCCGAGGGCCGCGTCGGCCAGCAGCTGGTAGGAGCGGGTCCGGTGCGCCGGGTCGTGGGTGGCGGTCGTGACCATGAGCTCGTCCGCGCCGGTGGCCGCCTGCAGCGCTTGGAGACCGGCCACGACCGTGGCGGGACTGCCGATCTCCTGGCTGGCGATCCGGTCCTCGGCGAAGCGGCGCTCGGCCGGCGTCCAGGGATGCTCAGCGGTTTCCTGCCGGCTGGGCAGCAGCCCGGGCCGGCCGCTGCGGAGCTGCACGAACGACAGCGCCCCTGGCCACGCCAGCTCGACCGCCTCGGCGTCGGTCGGCGCGCAGAGCACGCCCGCGCAGACCATCGCGTACGGCGCTTCGAGCCGTTCCGACGGACGGAACTGCGACCGGTAGAGCTCCAGCGCCGGCACCGTGTTCTGCCCGCTGAAGTGGTGGGCGAAGGCGAACGGCAGGCCGAGCGCGGCGGCGACCTGCGCGCTGAAGCCGCTCGAGCCCAGCAGCCAGATGTCGGGGGCGTTGCCCTCGGCCGGACAGGCGTGGATGCCCTCTACCCGCCCGTCGAAGAACGCCCGCAGCAGCTGCAGCTCCCGGGGGAAGTCCTCCGCGTCGGGCGGGCGCCGCAGGGCGGCGGCGGTGCGCTGGTCGGTTCCCGGCGCGCGGCCGAGGCCGAGGTCCACCCGGCCAGGGTGCAGGGCCTCGAGCATGCCGAACTGCTCGGCGACCACGAGCGGTGCGTGGTTGGGCAGCATGACACCGCCGGAGCCGACGCGGATGTGTCGCGTGGCCGCGGCGGCGGCACCGATGAGAACGGCAGGGGCGCTGCTCGCGTTGCCGGGCATGCCGTGGTGCTCGGCGACCCAGTACCGGTGGTAGCCCAGCTCGTCGGCCAGTTGCGCCAGGGCGACGCTGTCCTGCAGCGCCTGCCGGCTCGTGCTGCCGGAGGGGACGGGGGACAGGTCGAGCACGGATAGAGCTACGCCCGGCTGGGGCAGTGGAGTGACGGTCACTTCTGCTGCAACCGGGCGACGCCGCGGCTCATGCCGCGGCGCCCGTCACGCAATCCAGGTCCCTGCTCCAGGTCAGGCGCCGTTGACGGCGGTGATGCCGGTCGTGGTCGGGATCAGGGCCAGCGTCCCGGACAGTGCGGGGGTGGCGAACCGGGCGAGCGAGCCGACCGCGATGGTCCCCAGGACCTGACCGGTGCTCTCGTTCAGCGCGTACAGGGATCCGCTGCGCGGGGCGAGCGCCCACACCGCGCCCCCACCCAGGACCGGTGTGCCGGTGACCTCTGCCGGCGCGCGCCAGCCGGCCTGGACGGTGCCGTTCGCGAGCAGCGCCAGCTTGCGGAGCCCGTCGGTGCACGGGGCGTAGATGGCGTTCTGGTGCACGGCCGCGCCGCCGAACTGTGACTGGCACGCCCCCGTGAGGGTGGAGCGCTGACCGCCCACACCTCCCAAGCTCGCCTGGTCCAGGACGTAGCCGGACGAGGACTTGCCCTGCACCCACACCTTGCCGCCGACCAGGGCGGCGCCGCTGCTGCCGAGGTCGGTGTCGGTGCGGTTTCCGTCGGCCCAGTTGCTCGGCGCGAACGCGGAGAGCAGCCGCAGCGTGAGCGGGTCGTACTTCAGGACCGCGTTACTGCCGTCCCACGCCCCGCTGTACCGGAAGCCGTTGCCGCTGACGACGTACACATTCCCTGCCGTGTCCGTGGATGGGCCGGAGGGCTGCCACAGGCCCACACCCGGCTCGAAGCCCAGCCGGTAGGAGCCGACAGCAGTGCCGGAGATCGAGGTGGACACCAGGTAGCCGTGGTAGTTGCCGCAGTCGCCGGCGTGGCCGCCGAACGGGATCACGACCCGGCCCTTGGCGATCGCCAACGCGCCGCGCTGGTTCTCCACGACCGGGTCCTGGTTCGGCGAGTCCACGACCGTGCTGGACAGCAGGGCCCCGTTGTGCGGGTTCAGGGACACCAGCCGGTGCTGGATCGACGAGCCGTTCGGCGTGGTCGTGACCGCGAAGACGTGGGAGTTGCTCGCGTCCGCGACCGGCGTACCGGTGATGCCCAAGGGGTCGATGTTGCCGCAGGGCAGTGCCGAGCGACGGACCGGCGTGCCGAGGTGCCGGGACCACAGGGTGCGTCCGGTCGTGCGCTCCAGGCCGTACATCGTGTTGTTCTCGGTGGCGGCGATCACGATGCCGGCGACGACCAGCGGGCTGGCCTGCACCGGGCCGTCGAGCTGGGCCTTCCAGGCCGAGGACAGCCGCCCCACCGCCGGGACGGCCGGACTGAGGCCGGAGTGCGCATTGTCGTACTGGTATCCGTGCCACTCCACGAACGGCGCCGCACTGGCCGCAGCCACCCCGGAGGGTGCAAGGCCGGCGGCGGTGACCGCAGTGGCGAGGGACAGCAGGGCCAGGTGCCGACGCATGAGAGCCATGCCCGAACCGTACGGCAAAAAGCCGCTCTCGTCACGCGGTGCTAACCACCTCTCACCTAGCGTGGCGAAAATTAGCAAGGTCGGCGAGCCGGCTGGGGCGGTTCCCCGCGCTCATCGGTGGCTCGGCGATCGCCTCGGGCCGCGGACGCTGAGCTGACGAGCTCGGCTCAGTCCCTCCGCAGGGCGAGTCGCAGCGCGAGTACGACCACAGACCACAGCACGACCTGGGCCACGACGACGGGAGCCACGGCCGCCAGGCGCCCTTCGTACGCGGCTCTGACCGCGTCGTCGAGGCGCGGCACCAGCGCGGCGACCGCAGGGTTGCGGGAAAGACCGACGACGACGACGAGCACGGGTGCCACCACGAGCACGATGACCGATCCGCCGCCGGTGCCCGCAATGGACCGGGACGCGAGGGAGCCGATGGCGACGGCGGCCAGGGCCGCTGCCAGCGCCAACGCCAGTGCAACCAACGCGTCACGGGTTGGTACGCCCTCGCCGTTGACGTGCAGCAGCGAGGCCGCGGCGCAGAGCACGGCGAGCGGCGCGACCACGGCGTACGACGCCAGCAGGCCGGCGAGCACCTCGAAGGCCGAGCCGCCGACCGCCAGCGTACTGATCCGCACCTGCTCGTCGGGCTCGGCATCCAGCACCTGGCGGGCCGCCCAGGACAACAGCGGCAGGGCGAACAAGATCGCCGTGGTGACGCACAACGCTGCTGGCGCTCCGCCGCCCGAGAGCCCCACCAACTGCACTGCGGCGAGCGCGACGAGCGGTGCCAGCAGGTGGCGCCCGGCCAGCACCGGACGCAGCCGAAAGCGCATCAGAGGCAGCACCCGCCCCACCAACGCCGACTGACTGAGCGCGCTCATCGCAGACGGGACTCAGGCCGCGGCGCCGTAGCTCTTCGAGCAGCGCCGGGGCATCGACCGCCGGCACCTCCACCTCGACAGCGACGCGATCATCCACCTGTCCGGGATGGTCAACGACCGTCCCGTCGGCCACGTGCCAACGCCGGTCGGGCGACAGCGCAGCGGCCTGCCCCTGATGGTCGGTGACCACGACCCGGCCACCATCTTGCAGCACGTCTCGCACCAGAGCAGGAACCGCTGTCCGGGCGTGGGCGTCCAGGCTGGACCACGGTTCGTCCAGAACGAGCAGGCCCGGTCGGACGAGCAGCGCCTGGGCCAACCCGATCTTCTGCGCGCTGCCCAAGGACAGCTCAGGCAGCCGGGTTTCCAGCAGTGGCTCGAGGTTCAGCCGCCGGGCCTGCCGCGCCACCGCCTGTGCGGCCGCGCGGGCATCGAGACCACGCACCCGAGCCTGCGCGAGCAGATAAGCCCCAGCCGTGAACGGCTGCGCAGTCGGGAGGTGTTCCGGCGCCCACCCCACGACCGCGGGTCGAAACAGCACCACCCCCATGGTGGGCCTCAACACTCCAGCCAGCACCCGCAGGAGGGAGGACTTGCCCGCGCCGTTGCGACCGGTCACCTCGACGAGCGAACCCGCGGGCAGCGTCAGCGACACCTGACCGAGCACCAGCGGTCTCCTGCGGCCGTACCGCACAGCCACGCCGCGCAGCTCCATCCAGGGATCATGCACGTACGAGTCCGGCCGTGCTGCACCTGTCGGACGGCCGCGACCTGCATCTGGCGGCGGGCACCTCCCGCGGCAGGCTGAGCTGACGTATGCGGCCCTCGGTCCTGCGCGCCGTCTTCTGGTCAAGGTCGGGGGGCTGCTCCACCGGTCCGCGTCCCCTGCCGATCCGTCTTTCGCCGAACGGGCCTGTCGGACATCGTTTCGTCGCAACACCGATCGGTACGCCGTCGTGTCGGACAGCCTGGCTTCGGGTCATGAGGACCAGCCGTTCTCGGTGAGGTAGCGGCCGTTGCGGAGGCGTAGGCGTTGTTGGCCTTCGTGTAGGTCGCGGTGCAGGACGTCGCAGACCAAGACGGTGTCGGTCAGGCTGGTGACCCCGTCGTCGGTGTAGCGCCGGACGTGGTGTGGGACCAGCTCGGTGGTGGGGTCGGTGCCGCTGCGGCAGCAGCCGATCCCGGCGCACCGGTTGCGGTGTTCGATGGCGGCGGCCCGGCGTTCCAGGGCGGTGAGGGTGCGGCCGAGGTGGATTGCTCGTAGGGCTTGGCCGCCGCGGCTCAGGACGTAGCCGGTGACTCGGCTGTCGCACCACCAGCGGTGCAGCATGCTGCGCGGGATCAGCGCGCCGCTGTCGGCGGTGGCTGGGCGGGCGCCGGGTTGGTCCTCGATCAGCTCTGAGCTGAGGGTGACGTTGACCTGTACTGGCGTTTTCTGGCTGGTGCCGCCCAGGCCGTGCTCGAGGTAGCGGCCCAGCAGGGCGTCCAGCGCGTCGTGCATCCGCCGGCGGCGCGAGCGTGGCCAGGCTCGCGGGCCGTCGCCGGACGTGGCTGCAGGGTCGGTCCCGCCGGCGGGGTCGGTCCGGTCTGCGTCTCCGGTCCCGCCCGCCGGGTCGGTCCCGCCCACCGGGTCGGTCCCGCCCGCGTCGCCGGACGTCCCGGACACGCCGTCGGTCCCGGCGGCATGGTTCATCCCGGGGGCGCTGCTGCCGGTTGCCGTGGTGTCGGGGTCCCATGGGTTGATGCCGTGGGCCCGTAGGTCGGTGGCGGCGGCGGTGTCCAGTGGGTTGGCTGGGTCACGGCCGAGCTCCGAGCGCAATGCGGTGATCAGCCGTTCACCGCATTGCAGGTCCAGTTCACCGTCCAGGTGCCACCCCGAACCGTCGTCGTTGAGCTGCAACGACAGCCCGGCGTTGTCCCGGCCGCGTTGCGCCCGGTCCTCCAACACACTCGGTAGGACGGCCAGGACCAGCTCCTCCAGGCAGGACGTGAGCAGCGAGGGCGGGACGTGCTCGGCGAGCAGCACGAACGCCGCCTCCAACCGGTCCAGCTGCCCCACCCCAGCACCAGCACCGGCCCCGGCTGGGCCCGCCGTCAGGGGCGGCCCGCTGTTGATGATCTGCTGGGTGGTTCGTTGCAGGTCCAACAGGCGTGGATCGTCCTGGTTCATCCCGAGCACGCACCCGCACACCAGGTCCACTACATGAGCCACAACGGCGGTGATGACCTGTTCCCCGGGTTGGCCGTCGATCCGGCCGTCGAGCTGATCGACGTGCGGCCGGCACCGGCCCAGAGCCAGTACGACCTTGCGGGCCGCGACCAACGACAGCTCACCGCCCTGGACCGCGGTGCTGAGCCGCGCATAGCCGTGCAACCTGCGGCCCAGGCCCGCATCGGAGCTGTCCGCGTCCGGCTGGGTGTTGCGCAACCACGCGGTCGTGGACCGAAAGCCCCGCAACGTGTGCAGCTCCCGGGCGGTGACGTCGCCCAGGCGGCGTACGCCGTGCACCCGTAGTTGCTGGCTGAGGTCCTGCAACGCCTCGGCGTCGGTCATCGCCTGCTCCGCCGACAACAACACCGGGTCGGCCGCGCACACCACCGCCGCGGCCGCCTGCAGGGACCGGACGACCGGGCTGGGCCCGACCGGAACCGCCTTCGCCGGCTGCCAGCTCACACCCGGAATCGCCCACCCCACCAGCTTGGACCCCACCAGCTCGGGGTCTACCGGCTTGGGCTCCAGCAACTCGGGGTCCAGCAGCGTTGGCTCGGCCAGCTCGGCCAGCTCGGCCAGCTCGGCCAGCTCGGGCTCCGGGTGCAGGCAGCTGCAGTCCGAGGGTTCCAGCGGTGCGGGCCAGTCCGCCAGCACCCAGTCCGGGGTCAGCTCGGGTAGGCGCAGCTCGACCTGGTCGTCCAGCACCTGCGACACCTCCAGTTCTCGAACGTATGTCCTATGTCGCCTAGCGTGGATGTTTAGGCGTAGAGCACAGGGCGTTTTGCACTTCAGGCGTCGATGGGAACTGGCTTGGGGAGTCGGCGCAGGCTCGGGCTGCCGCTGGAGTCGGTGTGCTCG